>Ga0310811_10000360_pt1 | contig 62577 bp, 51 predicted proteins | sample YCmetagenome_FD_207642 | JGI IMG/M metagenome (GOLD analysis project Ga0310811, IMG submission 207642) | Soil microbial communities from experimental microcosm in Duke University, North Carolina, United States - YC | ecosystem: Engineered > Artificial ecosystem > Soil microcosm > Unclassified ... | reverse complement strand
TTAGAACACCACCACGGAGCGGATGGACTTGCCTTCGTGCATGAGGTCGAAGGCTTCGTTGATGCGCTCGAGCGGCAGGGTGTGGGTGATCATGGGGTCGATCTGGATCTTGCCCTGCATGTACCAGTCGACGATCTTGGGGGTGTCGGTGCGGCCGCGGGCGCCGCCGAAGGCGGAGCCCTTCCAGACGCGTCCGGTGACCAGCTGGAAGGGGCGGGTGGCGATCTCCTTGCCGGCCTCGGCGACGCCGATGATGATGCTCTCGCCCCAGCCGCGGTGGCAGGCTTCCAGGGCCTGGCGCATGACGGTGGTGTTGCCGGTGCAGTCGAAGGTGTAGTCGGCGCCGCCGTCGGTCAGGGCGACCAGGTGCGGGACGATGTCGCCGTCGATTTTCTTGGGGTTGACGAAGTCGGTCATGCCGAACTTGCGGCCCCACTCTTCCTTGCCGTCGTTGAGGTCGACGCCGATGATCTTGTCGGCGCCGACCATCTTGAGGCCCTGGATGACGTTGAGGCCGATGCCGCCGAGGCCGAACACGACGCAGTTGGCGCCCGGCTCGACCTTGGCGGTGTTGACCACCGCGCCGACGCCGGTGGTGACGCCGCAGCCGATGTAGCAGGCCTTGTCGAAGGGGGCGTCGGTGCGGATCTTGGCCAGGGCGATCTCGGGCAGGACGGTGTAGTTGGAGAAGGTCGAGCAGCCCATGTAGTGATAGACCGGCTGGCCCTTGTAGCTGAAGCGGCTGGTGCCGTCGGGCATCAGGCCCTTGCCCTGGGTGGCGCGGATCGCGGTGCACAGGTTGGTCTTGCGCGACAGGCAGCTTTTGCACTGGCGGCATTCCGGCGTGTAGAGCGGGATCACGTGGTCGCCGGGCTTCACCGAGGTCACGCCCGGGCCGACTTCGACCACCACGCCGGCGCCTTCGTGGCCGAGGATCGAGGGGAACAGGCCCTCGGAGTCCAGGCCGTCCAGGGTGTAGGCGTCGGTGTGGCAGATGCCGGTGGCCTTGATCTCCACCAGCACCTCGCCGGCCTTGGGGCCTTCCAGGTCCAGCTCGACGATCTCGAGCGGCTTCTTCGCTTCAAACGCGACCGCAGCGCGGGTCTTCATGGTCGTCCTCCCAGGGGGGTGTAAAGGCTTGGGGTGCCAAGGCTTGGCGATCGGTTAGACGGGCCGGCTTGAATCGTCAACGGCAGGCCCGTGACAGAGTTTTGATCGCCCCCTGGGCCGGCCGCCGAACGAGCGGGCTCGCCAGCTGTATACAAGGTGCGGAAAAGGGCCGCCGACAGGCCCGCGCGTATTGACTCCCGAGGAGGGGTTTGAACATTGCACCCCGCGTGCGCGAGCGACGCACGGGAGAAGGATACACCATGGGTCCGAAGGCTTACGCTGCTGTCCTCGTTTTCGCCCTTTCCGCCGGCGCCGCCCAGGCCGCCCCCATCGATCCCGCCATGGGCGGGCCGGGCAATGCGACCCACGGGGAGCAACTGTTCAAGCAGCGCTGCTCAGTCTGCCACCAGCCCGACAAGGGCGGCAAGAACGGGGTCGGGCCCGCCCTCTACGGCGCGTTCGGGCGTCAGGCCGCACAGGCGCCGGGCTTCCCCTATTCCAACACCCTCAAGGCCTCGGGCCTCGTCTGGACGCCGGACAAGCTGAACCAGTGGATCCAGAAGCCGGATTCCCTGGTGCCCAACGCGAAGATGAAGCTGCCCCCGGTCAGCCAGGCCCAGGACCGCGCCGACATCATCGCCTTCCTGCGCACCAAGACCACCACGCCGGGCGTCGATGCGGCGGCCGCGCCTGCGGCCACGCCGACGGTCAAGGCCGCCAAGCACACCGGCAAGCACGTGGCCCACGCGACCAAGAGCTGACCGAGGCGCGGGGGCGAGCGCCCCTAACTCGCTGGAGTCCCTGATGAATCGCCAACGCGGAAAATCGGCGCGAGGCCGATTCCGATGGACGAATCAGGGGTTTTGCGACACACCTCGGCCGTTCGAGCGGCGCTGCAGAGCGCCCCGGGCCGAGCCGCGAGAGGAAGCGGCCTTCTGTTTGCGGCATCCGGCCGCTCCCTCTCGCCAGTCCCGGTAAGGGACGAAGCTTCAAGCATCTCCGACGTCCCGACCGCGCTGCACGCCGCTTGCGCGGCAGTCCGCTTGGCCGACCAGCCGAACCTCCATCCAGCCTCCCGGCCTCCATGAACTCGCGTTCGCGACGACCGACACCCTGAACTTCGACAGCCCGACCGACTCTCGCGACCCCATCGTCCGCTCGAGCGCCTTTCAACGCTCCGCGCCTTCGCTGCGGCCTTCGGCTCCGGGTCCGTCTCCACCGTCCTCTTCGCCTTGCGGCTCCGAATGGGCTTGCGTTTCATCTCGGCCTCTCGGCGCTGTCGGGAACCAGAAGGTCCCTTGTTTCGCCGGGAGAAGCAGGCGGTTCGCCTTGGCTTCGTGATCACTTTGACACGGCTTTGCGGGCTGACAATCGAGCCCCAGGAAAGGGCTGTGTCCGAACCGGTGCACGATCGGTGCATAAGGCTGGGAAACCGCGGTTATTCAGTCCGGAAGCGGAGGGAATCCAACGGTTTCCGACTTATCCACAGCTTCGCCGCGTCAGGCCTGACGGGCCAGGGATTCCCGCTTTTCCTCGAGCAGCAACCACTCGTCCTCGGCGGCGGCGAGGCTGGCGCGGGCCTTGTCGAGCTCGGCCATCAGCCGGTCGAACGCCACCTTGTCCCGGGCGTAGAGCCCGGGATCGTGGAGGCGCTCTTCTAGCGTGCGGATCTGGTCCGTCAACCGGGGCGCCAGGCCTTCCAGCTCCGACAGGCGGCGGGCGTCCTTGTAGCTCAGCTTGGAGGCTGGCTTGGCCGGGCTTGCAGGCGCGGCCGGCGCGGCCTTGGCCGGTGTGGGGGCGGGCGCGGCGATCGGTGTGAAGAAGCCGGGGTTCTGGCCGACGAAGTCCTGCCAGCCGCCGGGGGTCTCCACCGCCCGGCCGCGGCCGTCGAGCGCGATGGTCGAGGTGGCCAGGCGATCGATGAAGTCGCGGTCGTGGCTGACCAGGATCAGGGTGCCCTCGTAGTCGGCCAGCAACTCCTCGAGCAGGTCGAGGGTGTCCATGTCGAGGTCGTTGGTCGGCTCGTCCAGCACCATCAAGTTGGCGGGGCTGGCCAGGGCCCGGGCCAGCAGCAGGCGGTTGCGCTCGCCGCCCGACAGGCTGGCCACCGGCTGGCGCAGCTGGGCGTCGCGGAACAGGAAGTCCTTGGCGTAGGCGGCCACGTGGCGCGGGCGGCCGTGCACCAGGATCTGGTCGCCGCCGGCCGGGGCCAGCACGTCCCACAGGGTCATGTCGGGCTTCAGGGCCGCGCGGGCCTGGTCGACGTAGGCGATCTCCAGGTTGGTGCCCAGCACCACCTCGCCGGCGTCCGGCGCGATCTCGCCGAGCAGCAGCTTGACCAGGGTGGTCTTCCCCGCGCCGTTGGGGCCGACGATGGCGACCCGGTCACCCCGGGTGATCCGGGTGGAGAAGCTCGACAGCAGCGTCCGCTCGCCGAAGCGCTTGGACAGGCCCTTGGCCTCGACCACCCGCTGGCCCGAGGCGCCGCCGGCGTCCACCGCCATGCTGGCCGGCCCCTGGCCCTGGCGCAGGCGCTGGCGCTTCTCCTCGCGCAGGGCGAGCAGCTTGCGGCGGCGGCCCTCGTTGCGCGCGCGGCGGGCGGTCACGCCCCGGCGCAGCCAGTGCTCCTCGCGCTCCAGCTGCTTGTCCAGGCGCCGGGCCTCCTCGGCCTCCTGCGCCAAGAGGCCCTCGGCCCAGGCGTCGAACTCGCCGAAGCCGCGGTCCAGCCGGCGCACCTTGCGGTTCTCCAGCCAGAAGCAGCGCTGGGTGACGCGCTCCAGGAAGGCGCGGTCGTGGCTGACGATCAGGGCGGCGGCGCGGCTCGAGCGCAGCGCCTCCTCCAGGGTCTCGATGGCCAGGATGTCGAGGTGGTTGGTCGGCTCGTCGAGCAGGATCACGTCGGGATCCTCGGCGAAGGCCCGCGCCAGCGCCGCCCGGCGGGTCTCGCCGCCGGACAGACCGGTGGCCGGCTTCTGCGGATCGAGCCCGAAGGCCTCCAGCTTGGCCTCGGCCTGGTGGCGCTCGGCCCCGCCGGCGCAGGCGTAGTCGAGCAGGGTTTCGCCGGTGATCTCCGGCTCCTGGGCGACCACGGCGATGGCGAGGCCGGGGGTGACGAAGCGATCGCCCGCGTCCGGCTCGACCTTGCCGGTCAGGATGCGCATCAGGGTCGACTTGCCCGCCCCGTTGCGGCCGACCAGCGAGGCGCGCACGCGCGGCTCCAGGGCCAGGTCGACGCCGTCGAACAGCATGACCGGCCCGTCCTTCAGACGCACGTCCTTCAGGGCGAGGATGGGGGCGCGGGCGTTCATGAAAGCAAGGGGGACGCGATCGGGGTTGGCGTTGGGGAGGCCGTGGGTTTAGGAGGCTTGCCGATGTCGCACAAACCTTTTCCCAAGCCCGGCCCCGGCGCCCAGCCGTTCTGGGAGGTGAAGACCCTCGCCGAGATGACCCCGTCGGAGTGGGAAAGCCTGTGCGACGGTTGCGGCCTGTGCTGCCTGGTGCGCTTCGAGGACGAGGAGACCGGCGAGATCATCCCCACCCGGGTGCACTGCCGCCTGTTCGACGCCAAGCGCTGCCGCTGCTCGGACTACGAGAACCGCAAGGTCCATGTGCCCGAGTGCATCAAGCTGACGCCGGGCAACATCGAGGACCTGGAGTGGATGCCGCCCTCCTGCGCCTACCGGCGCCTGCACGAGGGCAAGACCCTGCCGCGCTGGCATCCCCTGATCACCGGCGATCCCGAGAGCGTGCACCGGGCCGGGGTCAGCATCCGCGGCCAGACCTTCTCCGAGGACAAGCTGGCCGAGCCGGAGGACGCCCTGGACTACGTGGCCGAGGACCTGCTGCGCGACAAGAGCGATGATCCTTTGTAGTTCGTCATCCTCGGGCTTGTCCGGTGGATCCATTCGCGCCGGCCGCTGCAAGATGAGGCTCGCCGTTTCGACGTCAACTGGCGATCTTCGGCTGTTGGAGTGTATGGGTCCTCGGGACAAGCTCGAGGATGACGGCCGCGTTGAGGGGCGCCCCAGCTTTGCGGGAACCTTGCGGCGCTCAGGTCTCTATGATGCGGTGGCCTTGCGCTCGGCGCTGTGAGCCTTAAGTCATCGCCGGTTGTTTTCGGAAGGTTCTCCCTTGGCTACAGACCTTTACCAGGAACTCGGCGTATCGCGGGGCTCGAGCTCCGACGAGATCCGCAAGGCGTTTCGCAAGCTGGCCAAGCAGCTGCACCCGGACCAGAACCCGGGCGACAAGGCTTCCGAGGAGCGCTTCAAGAAGGTGTCGGCCGCCTTCGACATCCTCGGCGACGAGGACAAGCGCAAGAAGTACGACGCCGGCCAGATCGACTCCGACGGCCGTGAGACCATGCGCGGCTTCCGCCCGGGCGAGAGCCCGTTCGGCGCCGGCGGCGGGCCGTTCGGCGGCGGCTTCCACCGCGAGGGGCCGGGCGGCTTTGAGGCCAATTTCGAGGGCGGCGACTTCAGCGACATCCTCTCGGAGATCCTGGGCGGCCGGCGCGGCGGAGGCGGCGGAGGCGGCGGCTTCGGCGGGTTCGGCGGCCAGGCCTCGCGCGGCCAGGACGTGCGCGCCGAGATCCAGATCAGCGTCGAGGAGGCGGTGCAGGGCGGCAAGAAGCGGATCGCCTTTTCCGACGGCCGCACGCTCGACGTGAGCATCCCCAAGGGCGCCGCCGAAGGCCAGGTGCTGAGGCTCAAGGGCCAGGGCAGCCAGGGTCGCGGCGCGGCTGGCGACGCCCTGATCGAGCTGCACATCTCCAGCCACCCGGTGTTCAGGCGCGAGGGTTCGACCCTGACCATGGACGTGCCGATCTCGGTCCCCGATGCGGTGCTGGGCGGCAAGGTCGAGGCGCCGACCCCGGACGGCCCGGTGACCCTGACCGTGCCCAAGGGCGCCAACTCCGGCCAGATCCTGAGGCTGAAGGGCCGCGGGCTCGGCGATCCGGCCACCGGCCGCCGCGGCGACCTGCTGGCGCGGCTGATGGTGACCCTGCCCGACACCGTCGATCCCGAGTTGGAGGCGATCGCCGAGCAATGGCGCGCCCAGAGACCCTACGCCCCGCGCCGGAAGTAAGGTCGAGCGCGGGTTGACCTGCACGGTCTATTCAGCCGCTATTCAGCCGGCTACGGCCAGACTCGGGCGTAATGAAGGCACGGATCTCATTGCTGGCCGCCCTGGTGATCGCCGGGGCCGCTTGTCTCGCGGGCGGCGAGGCGGGGGCGCAGCCGTTTGGCCGCGGCTATGGCCGCGGCGCCAGCGAAGCCGCCCATGAGCGCAATGACGCCCGCCGCGAGGTGCGCCAGGACCGCCGAGAAGAGCGCGGCCCGGGCGATCGAGGCCGGGGCGGGCGCGGCCAGGGCGACCGCGAAGAGCGCGGCGGCTATCGCGGCGGCCAGGCCTATGGGCCGGAGCCGCGCGGTTACGCCTATCCCCCGCCGGCCTATCCCTATCCGCAGTCCGCGCCGCCATCGGCCTACGCCCCGCCGCCAGCCTACGCCCAGCCGCGCGCCTACGGCTACGCGCCGGCGCCCAATTCGCTGGGCTCCGGCTGGCGTCCGCAGCAGGGCGAGGCGCGCCGCGGCGTACGCTCGGGCGCCATGCGGCCGCTCGGCGACGTGGTGGCCAACATCCAGCGCACCACGCGCGGCCGGATGCTCGACGCCGGGGTCGAGCCCGGTCCCGACGGGCGGCCCACCTACCGCGTACGCTGGGCGGCGCAGGGCGGACGGCGTATCGATTTCATCGTCGATGCCGCGACAGGCGCTATCATCGGCCAGAGCGGCTATTAAAACGGGGCGGCGGCCAAGCCGGCCCGGCGGCGGCCGGCATAACTGAGGGAGAGCCCATGCGCATTCTGGTGGTCGAGGACGATCCGGACCTGTCGCGCCAGCTGAAGCAGGCGCTCGGCGACGCCGGCTACGCCGTGGACCACGCGCCGGACGGCGAGGAGGGTCTCTACCTCGGCGAGAACGAGCCCTACGACGCCATCGTGCTGGACCTCGGCCTGCCCAAGATCGACGGAGTGTCGGTGCTGGAGCAGTGGCGCCGGGCCAATGTCGCCACGCCGGTGCTGATCCTCACCGCCCGCGGGGCCTGGAGCGAGAAGGTGTCCGGCTTCGACGCGGGCGCCGACGACTACCTGACCAAGCCCTTCCACACCGAGGAGCTGCTGGCGCGCCTTCGGGCCCTGCTGCGTCGGGCCGCCGGCCATGCGGCGCCGTCGCTGAGCTGCGGCGGCCTCCGGCTCGACCCGCGCGCGGCGCGCGCCTCGGTCAACGGCGAGCCCCTGCGCCTGACCTCGCTGGAATACCGCCTGCTGCACTATCTGATGATGCACCAGGGTCGGGTGATCGGCCGCTCGGAGCTGGTCGAGCACCTCTACGACCAGGACTTCGACCGCGATTCCAACACCATCGAGGTGTTCATCGGCCGCCTGCGCAAGAAGATCGGCAACGACCGCATCGAGACGGTGCGCGGCCTGGGCTACCGCCTGGCGCCCCTGGCCGGGGAGCCCGCCGCGGGGTGAGGAAGCGCGGGGCCCCCTTCGACCTCAAGGCCCTGCGCCGTCCGTCGCTGGTCCGCAGCCTGATCTGGATGGCCACGGTGCTGGGGCTGATCGCCCTGGTCACCGCCGCCGGCGGCATGACCTGGTTCTTCCAGCATTCGGCCCTGAGTCGCGTAGACGCCACGCTCAACGAGAAGTTCGACGACCTCTACGCCGGGACCTCGGTGGAGCAGGGCGAGGTGATCGCCCCCGCCCTCACCGACCAGGCCGCCCTGCGCGCCTATTCCGGCCACTACTGGGAGCTGGCCGAAGCCGACGGGCAAGGCGGGCTGCACGTCCTCGTCCCCTCGCGTTCGCTGTTCGACGGCGAGATCAAGCCGCCGCCGGGCGGCCTGGCGCAGCTGAAGCCGGGCGCGCGGGTCTACTACGACAGCGAGGGCCCGAACCGCCCGACCAAGGAGCGGATCCGCGTGCTGGCGCGGGCGGCGCTGTTGCCGGGCTATCCCCGGCCGGTGATCTTCCTGACGGCGGAGGACCGCAGCGCGCTGGACCACGACTCCCAGCGCTTCGCCGAACTCGCCCTGGCCGCCCTCGCCCTGGTCGGCCTGGCCCTGATCGGGGGGGTGATCCTGCAGGTGCGCGTGGCCCTGCGGCCCCTGTTCCGCCTGCAGAAGCAGGTGGCCGACGTGCGCAAGGGCAAGGCCGACCGGGTCGGCGCCGACTATCCGGTTGAGCTGACGCCGCTGGCCGCCGAGCTCAACGCCCTGCTCGACCACAATCAGGAGGTGGTGGAGCGCCAGCGCACGCACGTGGGCAACCTGGCCCACGCCCTGAAGACGCCCCTGTCGGTGATGCAGACCGAGGCCGAGCAGCGGCCCGACGATCCCTTGGCCGAGGTGGTCGCCCGCCAGGCGCTGATCATGCGCGAGCAGGTCGACCACCACCTGCGGCGCGCGCGGGCGGCGGCGCGGGCCCAGGGCTCGGGCGAGCGCACCGAGCTGGCCCCGGTTCTGGACGAATTGTCGCGGACCCTGGAGCGCATCTTCGGCGACCGGGGCGTGACCATCGACTGGGACGCCGAGGACGACCTGGTGTTCCGCGGCGAGCGCCAGGACCTGTTGGAGCTGATCGGCAATGTGATGGAGAACGCCTGCAAGTGGTGCCGGCGGCGCGTGCGGGTGGAGGCCGTGCCGGACGGCCCGGGCTTCCTGAAGCTGTCGGTGGAGGACGACGGACCGGGCCTGCCGGAAGACCAGCGCGAGGCGGTGCTGCGCCGGGGCGCGCGGCTCGACGAGAGCGCCCCCGGATCGGGCCTCGGCCTCTCGATCGTGGAGGAGCTGGCCAAGGCCTACGGCGGCTCGGTGAGCCTTGGGCAGGCCGCCTGGGGCGGCTTGAAGGTCGAACTGCGGTTGCCTCAGGCGGAAGCGTGAACGTCGTTCGACGAACCGGGCGGTTGGAAAAGCCTTAACCATCCAATCCCATAGTGATTGTCCGCCTAGCTGGAAGAAAGGACGCGCCGCGAACCGCCATGGGCGTCCCGACCAACGACCGCCTGGGAGTGGTCCGCGCCCTGCTCGAAATGGCGCCGGACACCGCCGTCCACGACCTCGACATGGCCCTGCGCGCCGACACCTCCGCCGCCCTGGCGCCGGTGCGCGGCATGGTGCGCGCCGAACTGCAGGATCGCGGCGTGCGCGACGTGGTGCTGGCGCCGGCGGCGCCCCTGTGCGCGCCGCGTGAGGATGGCTTCAGGCAGGCCCTGTTCCCGGCCGGCGCCCTGCCGCGGCTGTGGCGCGGGCTCAAGGCGCTGGAGCCGCGCGCCGTGGGAGAGGCGGCGGCCAGCCTCGCCCTCGTGGCCGACGACGTGGGCCTGGCGCCGGTCTGCGACGAGCTCTGCCTGGCGGCGGCGGCGGCGATCCGCGACCAGGCTCCGGAGATGCAGGGGCTGACGCGCTACCTGGAGGACTTCCAGCCGGGCGCGGCGGCGGGCTTCGCCGGCTATCTGGAGCTGGCGCCCCTGGCGCGCGCGGCGGTCCGGCGCCTGCCCCTGTGGCTACGCAACATGACCGGCGAGCACGCCGCGGCGATCCGCCTGCTGTTCAGGGACGCCGACGCCATCGCCCCGGACGCCTCGCCGCGCCTGCTGGACATGTTGCAGGCCCAGACCGCCGAGCCCTGGCGCGTGCTGCGCATCATTTCCGCAGCCACCCACCGCGCCGGCGACCGCTACCTGGCCTCCTCGGAGATGGCCGAGTTCTGCGAGCGGGTGCTGGCCGACATCGAGCGCCGGGTGAACCTGGTGCGGCAGTTCGACGTCGACGGCGGGGTCCCGGCCGGCCAGGCCGCCGCCGCCGCCCTGACGGTGGCGATCGCCGAGATCCACGAGTTCGAGGAAAGCCTCGACCTCGGCAAGGAGGGCCCCTGGGGGCTGCGCGTGGCCCAGGCCAAGCACGCCGTGTCGGACCTGGCCGAGGGCATCCTCAAGAAGGCGCCCAAGCTGCTCGGCGAGGCCCTGCCCCTGCAGCCGTTGCGGGCCGGCGGGATCAGCATCCGGATGGAGCCGCAGCTCGACCACGCGCCGGACCTGCGCCTGGTGCGCCGCGCCATGGCCGGCCTGGCCTTCTTCGACCGCTGCCGGGGCGCCGCCGCCCAGGGCGGCTACGCCGTCGCGCGCGGCCGGACGGCCGAGGACATCGTCCACCGGCTCGACAGCTACATCGAGGACATCCTGGTCATCACCCACGGCGGCGAGCCGCCGGCGCCCGACCACGCCCGCGCCTTCCTCGAGGTGGCGGCCGACATGACCGCCCTCGCTCAGGACGAGAAGTCGGCGCAGATCGTCCGGCGCCGCGCGGCGGCGGCCTGAAATACACATTCGCCGCATTTTCGCCGCATAGGCGAAGAATGCGCTTGCTCCGAGCGCCGGCCTCGCCAAAACCTATACCAATGGATAGAGCTGCCGCCGCCCTTGGGCTAATCAGCGACCTGACCAGCGCGCCCACCGTCTCGCGCGCGGTTGGTCTGTTCGAAACGGCCGTCGAGCCCTTCGGGGTCGAACTCTACCGCACCGCCGCCCTGGCCAACCTGCTCCGCGGCCCGCTCGAATCGGCCACCGTGAGCAACTGGTCGCCGGAGTGGGAAGGCTTCTACATGGGGACCAAGGCCTTCACATTCGACCCGATCGTCGAGGAGGTCCTGAAGGGCGGCGACGGCTTCTTCTGGCACGAGCTGGACTGGACCTGGACTCCGGTCCGCCGCCGTTTCATGGCCGACGCCGCCGAAGCCGGCCACGTGGACGGCTTCATGTCGGTGCGCACTGCGCCGGGCGAGCTCAAGACCCTGGTGTCCATGGCCAGCTCCCGCCCCCTGGAGTGGACCCGCATCGAGCGGGGAGTGGTGAGCTTCGTGGCCAACGCCCTGATCTCGCGCGTGCTCTACCTGCGCGACGTGCAGCTGGCGCCCGACATCACCGCCCTGTCGGAGCGCGAGAAGGACATCCTGCGCCACGCCGCCCTCGGCCAGCCGGACAAGCAGATCGCCCTGGCGCTCGACTGCGCCCACGACACCGTGCGCGCCCACTGGCGCTCGATCCGCCGCAAGCTGGTCGCCAACGACCGCGCCCACGCCGTGGCGGTGGCCATCTGGAGCGGCCAGATCGCTCCCTGAGCGGTCAAACCATCTGACCTTCTAACATTCAGATATCTGACTATCGTACAATTGTGCGAGTTGCGCCGCCCCTGTCGTCTTCCGCATGATCCGGGTCGGAGGCGCCGATGCTCCTGCTCATCCGACCCCGCCACCACCGCCGCTTCCGCGCGGTGCTGAACGACTCCTTCCGGCTGAGGCGCGAGGTGTTCGAGGCGGATCGCGCCGACGAGATCGGCCTGGAGCATGACGCCTTCGACGGCAACCCCGCGTCCTACCTGGTCGATCTCGACGACGCGGGCCGCGTAATCGCGACGGTGCGGGCCACGCCGGGTTCGGCCGCCAGTCCGGTCTGCGCGGACGTGCCCCGCGGCGCGGATGTGGCCGAGATCTCGCGCCTGTGCGTCGACCCATGGCTGCCGCGCGAGCAGCGCCTGCAGACGGTGCTTCGGCTGCGCGCCGGCATGGCCCAGCTGTTCGGCCGGCGCGGCTGGACGCGCGGCCTCGTGGTCGGCCACGACCGCCATATCCAGGCCTTCGTCCGCAGCGGCATGACTGTGCGGCTACTCGGCCCGCCGGTGCTGCTGCCGGGCGACAGCCAGTTGTCCTTCGTCGTCCTGGCCAGCGAGCCGGGCCGTCCCGAGCGGGCGGCCGAGCTGATGGCCGGCGATCCCGTGCGCCTGCGGGATCCTGACGAGGATCTCTCCTTGTTCACCCGATACGGCGACCGGGCGGTCGCCTGATCAAGCCCCAGACACGAAAGCCCCCGAAGCGCTCATGTCCAGCATCAGACGAATTTCGCCGGAGCCCACCCTCGCCCAGGTGCGGGACTACGTCCTGACCATGCTCGAGGGCCTGTCGAGCCTGGCCGAGACGGCGGACGACCCGCGCACCAGCGAGCAGGTGCGCGAGTTCGCCGACCAGTTGATGATGAGCTGGGCGCCGAGGTCCGAGGCCCTGCTGCGCCAGGACTTCGGCCGCATGGACGAGCTGGTGGCGGCCCACGCCGCCGAGCGCCCGGACGCCCCCGTCGCCGTCCTCGGCGAACGCGTGCTGACCTATGCCCAGCTCGATCGCCTGACCGACCGCCTGGCCGCCGCCCTGCAGCGCGAGGGCCTGGGCAAGGGGGCCGCCTTCGCCATCGTGGGCGGGGCGAGCCTGGAGTACATCGCCCTGACGCTCGCGGCTTCGCGCGCCGGGGTGGTGGTCGCCCCCCTGGCCGGCTGGCTGGGGCGCGACAGCCTCGTCGGGCTGGTGCAGGACAGCGGCGCGCGGCTGCTGTTCACCGACGACGCCGCCCTCGCCGAAGCCGTCGCGGTTCCGGCGGTGATGCTCCCGGACCTCGAGGACTGGATGGCGCCGCCGGAGGCTCGGCCCAAGTCGGTCGCGATCCTGCCCGAGGACCCGCATGCGGTGATGTACAGCTCCGGCACGACCGAGACGCCGCGCGGCGTGGTGCAGAGCTACAGGCATCGCTGGCGGCTGATGACCGTGATCGCCGCCACGCACAGCGAGTCCTACCTGGTGTCGACGCCGCTCAGTTCGGGGATCACCACCTTCGCCTGGTCCAAGCCGATGGCGGTGGGCGGCGTGGCCGTGCTGATGGCTCGGTTCGACGCCCTGGAGTTCCTGCGGCTGGCCGAGCGCTGGCGCATCACCAACGCGGTCCTGACGCCGGTGCAGGCCCAGCGCATCCTGGCCCGCCCGGAGTTCGACCGCTTCGACCTGTCGTCGTTCCGCTCCAAGGTGATCCTGGCGGCGCCCTCGTCCCCCGAGCTCAAGGGCGAGATGCTGCGCCGCTGGCCGGGCGGCCTGATGGAGATCTACGCCATGAGCGAGGGCGGGGTGGCCAGCTACCTGGACGCTGTCGCCCACCCCGACAAGCTGCATACCGTCGGCCGGCCGCAGCCGGGCGTGACGCTGAAGGTAATCGACGACAAGGGCCGGGAGCTGGAGCCCGGGGCGGTCGGCGAGCTGGTCGGCCGCTCCAAGACCATGATGACGGGCTATCACAACCGGCCCGAGGCCACCGAGCGCGCCTTCTGGCGCGACGCCGAAGGCCGGGCCTATGTGCGCAGCGGCGACATCGGACGCCTCGATCCGGACGGCTTCGTCGAGCTCCTGGGCCGCAAGAAGGACATGATCATCTCCGGCGGCCAGAACATCTATCCCTGCGACCTGGAGGCGGCGCTGGAGCGTCATCCGGCGGTTCAGGACGCTGCGGTGGTGGGCCGCCGGAGCGTGCGCTGGGGCGAGGAGCCGGTGGCCTTCGTCACCCTCAACCCCGGGGCGGCGGCCGATGCGAAGGCGCTCTACGACTGGATGTGCGAGCGCCTGGGCCGCTGGCGGAGGCCCGCCGAGGTGATCATCCTCGACGAGCTGCCGCGCAGTCCGGTGGGCAAGGTGCTGAAGGCCGAACTCCGGGCGCGGCTCGAGGCGGCCTGATCGCCCGCAATCCGGCCCGGAGCCCGACTCCGTCGCGCGCCAAAGACCGGAAAAAAACGGGGCGGGTTCTGATCGCAAGTCCGGCGTCCGCATTTGCGGAACGCGCGCCTTGTTGAGGCGTCAAAACACCGCTCGCCCAGTGCCCGGGTTTGGGATATTGGCGAGGGGATGATCACGTTTTCGATCGCCGCCGTGCTGCTGTCGGCCCTGGCCGCCGTGCTGATCCTGCAGCGCGCGTCGGGCGCCGCGCGTCGGCCGGACTCGGATCCGACCCTGGCGCTCTACCGCCGCCAGCTCAGCGAGATCGACGACCTGGCCGAACGCGGCCTGCTGGCCGAGGGCGAACTGAAGGCGGCGCGCGCGGAAGCCGCCCGCCGTCTGCTGGGCGCTGCGAAAGGCGCGGAGGCCGCGCCGGCCGAGCCCGTCCAGCCCAAGGTGTCGCGCGGCCTGCGCCTGGTGGTTCTGGCGGGCGCGGTGGCGGCCCCGGCCCTGGCGGCGGCGCTCTATGTGGGGCTCGGCAAGCCGGGCCTGCACGACCAGCCGTTCTCCCGGCGCCTGACCGCCTGGAAGCAGGGCGATCCCAGCCAGCTGACCGCCGGCGAGATGGCGGCGGTGCTGCAGACCGTGGCCAAGGAGCAGCCGGACAACGCCGAGCCCCTGACCTACCTGGCCCGCGCGCAGCTGGCGGCGGGCAACGTGCCGGCCGCCGCGGAATCCATGCGCAAGGCCACGCGCCTGCAGCCGGACGACGCGGGCCTGCGGGCCAACCTCGGCATCCTGCTGTTGCTGCAGGGCCAAGGCGAGGAGACACCGGCGTCGCAGGCGGCCTTCCGCGAGGCCTTGCGGCTCGACCCCAAGAACGCCCCGGCCCGCTATCACCTGGCCCGCGCCCGCATCGCCACGGGCGACGTGAACGGCGGCCTGAACGACTGGCGCGCCCTGGCGGCCGACCTGCCGGCCGGGGCCCCCGAGCGCCAGCAATTGGAGCAGGAGATCGCCGCCGTGGCCAAGGCCGGCCACCTGGTCGCGCAGCCGAAGGCCGCGCCGGCGCCGCAACAGCAGCAGGCCGAGGCCGGCGGCGGGGCCGAGGCCCTGGCGGGGGCCTTGACCGGCCAGGGCGGTCCGCCGGCCGGCCCTCAAGGTCCCGGCGCGTCCGGCGCCCCCGACCCGCGGCAGATGGTGGCCCAGCTCGAGGCCCGCCTGGAGCAGAACCCCAACGACCTGGCCGGCTGGGCGCGGATCATCCGTTCCTATGCGGTGCTCGGCGTTCCCGACAAGATGAAGCAGGCCCAGGACCGGGCCCGGCAGATCTTCAAGGGCCAGCCCGAGGCGCTGAAGACCATCGACAACGCGGCCGCGGCTCCTCAAGGCTCCGAATAGGAAGGCTTTGCGGGATCGGGATTGTGAGAACGTAGTGGCGTAAGGGGCGGCGGGTCCCCATTTTGGATTGAGCCCGCAAGAGGAAACGCGCCATCTTTGGCCATAAGAGCACAGTAGACTGAGCCCATGCCCATTCTGCCCAAATCGAGGAAGGCCAGGCGCCGCCTGATGGTGGTGGCCGTGGCCGCGCCGATCCTGGCCGCCGCCGTGGGCCTGAGCCTGTGGGCCAGCCAGAGCGCCATCACCTTTTTCTACGGCCCGAGCGAGGCGCGGGCCAAGCACGTGCCCGCGGGCCAGACGGTGCGTATCGGCGGCCTGGTGCAGCCCGGCAGCGTGATCAAGGCGGCGGACGGCGAGGTGCGCTTTTCCATCGCCGACAAGGCGGGCGCGGTGCCCGCCAGCTACCGCGGCGAGCTGCCCGACCTGTTCCGCGAGGGCCAGGGCGTGGTCGCCCAGGGCGAATTCGATCGCTCCGGCATGTTCGTGGCCAAGACGGTGCTGGCCAAGCACGACGAAAAGTACATGCCCAAGGAAGTGGTCGACGCGCTGAAGAAGTCCGGCGAGTGGCAGAAGGGCGACGGCTCGGGCCCGAGCCTGCCCGCCCCGAGCCTGCCCGCCTCCGGCAAGCCGGTGGCCGACGCCACCACGGGAGCCGCCTCATGATCGCCGAACTCGGCGCCTTCTGCATGATGCTGGCCCTGGCCCTGTCGCTGGCCCAGGTGGGCCTGTCGGCGGCCGGGCGCATCCGCCAGTCCCCGGTGCTTCAGGGGGCGGGGGAGGGAGCCGGGATCGGCGCCTTCCTGATGGTGGCCATCGCCTTCGCTTCTCTGATGAGCGCCTTCGTCCGCTCCGATTTCTCGGTGCAGAACGTCGTCGAGAACTCCCACACCGCCCAGCCGCTGTTCTACAAGATCGCCGCCACCTGGGGCTCGCACGAAGGCTCCATGCTGCTGTGGAACCTGTGCCTGACCGGCTTCGGCGCGGTGATCATCATCGCCGGCCGCCACCTGCCGCGGAACCTGAAGAGCACCACCGTGGCCACCCAGGGCGCGCTCGGCGTGCTGTTCCTGGCCTACACCGTGTTCGTCTCCAGCCCCTTCCTGCGCCTGGCCAACCCGCCGGTGGAGGGCAATTCCCTGAACCCGATCCTGCAGGACCCGGCGATGGCCATCCATCCGCCGTTCCTCTACTCGGGCTATGTCGGCATGTCGGTGGTCTATTCCTTCGCCGTCGCCGCGCTGATCGAGGGCCGCGTTGACGCGGCCTGGGCGCGCTGGGTGCGGCCGTGGACCCTGGCGGCCTGGAGCTTCCTCACCGTCGGCATCATGCTCGGCTCGTTCTGGGCCTATTACGAGCTGGGCTGGGGCGGCTGGTGGTTCTGGGACCCGGTGGAGAACGCCTCCTTCATGCCGTGGCTGGCCGGCGCGGCCCTGCTGCACTCGGCGATCGTCACCGAGAAGCGCGGGGCCCTGCTCGGCTGGACCGTGTTCCTGTCGCTGTGCACCTTCACCCTGTCGATGCTCGGCGCCTTCCTGGTGCGCTCGGGCGTCCTGACCTCGGTGCACGCCTTCGCCGTCGACCCGACCCGGGGCGGCGTGCTGCTGGTGTGCCTGGGCATCGCCGCCTGCACCGCCTTCGGCCTGTTCGCCTGGCGCGCGCCGCAGCTGAAGGGCGGCGGCCTGTTCGCCCCGATCAGCCGCGAGGGCGCGCTGGTCCTGAACAACCTGTTCCTGTCGGCGGCCACGGCCACGGTGCTGATCGGCACCCTCTATCCGCTGGTGCGCCAGGCCCTGACCAACGAGCCGATCTCGGTCGGCCCGCCGTTCTACGCCATGACCTTCGTGCCGCTGATGATCGTGACCTTGCTGCTGGTGCCCTTCGGGCCGCTGATGGCCTGGAAGCGCGGCGACATCGTCGGCGCCCTGCAGCGCCTGTGGGTGGCGGCGGTGATCGCCGTGCTCGCCGGGATCCTGGTCTTGGCCGTGGTCCAGCCGCACAAGGCCCTGACCGCGGCCGGGGTGGCGCTGGGCGGCTGGCTGGTGGCGGGGGCCATCGCCGAGATCATCGAGCGCGCCAAGCTCGGCCGGGCCTCCGCGGGCGAGTCCGCGCGCCGGCTCAAGGGCCTGCCGCGCGGCGCCTGGGGCACCACCCTGGCGCACATGGGCCTCGGCATCTTCGTGCTGGGGGCCTGTTTCGAGACCACCTTCAAGGCCGAGCTGGCCCAGGCGCTGACCCCCGGGGAAAGCATGAAGCTCGGCGGCTACGAGCTTCGGCTCGACAAGGTCGGCACCGTCGAGGGCGAGAACTACACGGCCGAACAGGCCACGATCACCGCCACCAAGAACGGCTCGGTGGTCTGCACCGCAAACCCCGAGCGGCGGGTGTGGCCGGGCGCCGGCGGCCAGGCCACCTCCAAGGTGGCGATCTGCGTCCAGGGCCCGTCGGACCTCTACATCGTGCTCGGTGACCCCCGGCCCCGTGCGGACGGGCAGACCTCGCACCTGATCCGCAGCTACTGGAACCCCTGGGCGCGCTTCATCTGGCTCGGACCGATCATGATGGCGCTGGGCGGGCTGGTCTCACTGTCGGACCGCCGCCTGCGCTTCGCCCTGCCCAAGGCGGCCCGCGCGTCCGCTGCCGCCGGGCTCGCGGCGGAACCAGCCGAATGACGCCCACGACCGGACTTGGGGGGCGCCTGAAGGGCGCGCTCGTGGCCGCCGTCGCGGCGGGCCTGCTCTGCACCGCCGGCTCGTCCGACGATCCGGCCGAACGTCTGCGCGATCCGGCCCAGGAAGCGCGGGCGCGCCACCTGTTCCAGCAGTTGCGCTGCGTGGTCTGCCAGAACGAGTCGATCGACGCCTCCGAGGCCGAGATCGCCGGCGATATCCGCAAGATCGTGCGCAGCCGCATCTCGGCCGGCGAGAGCGACAAGCAGGTCGTCGACTTCCTGGTGCAGCGCTACGGCGAGTTCATCCTGCTCCGGCCGACCCTGACGCCGGGCAACCTGGCCCTGTGGCTGACGCCGTTCGTGGTGGTGCTCCTGGGCGGCGGCTATCTCTGGATCAAATCGCGCCAGCCGGCCGTTGAGGACCAAGGCCTGACCGAGGAAGAGCAGAAAGCCCTCGAAGAAATGGATGCCGCAGACCAGGACATGCATCCGCCACATGGCATTGCGAATACGCGTGACGCCGTTGCAATCAAGCAGTGAAAGCGATGGCGTACACGGCGCATCGCCCCTAGTTTATCGGAGCGGACGCGCGGTCGCCGCGTGCGCCTAGCGAGGACAGAATAAAGATGGCCCCCAAGAATACGGGTATCATTGTCGGCGCAGTCGCCGCAGCGGGCGTGGCCGCCGCGGCGCTGGCAGGGGTCAGCTTGAGGCTGCCGGTGGCCGTGGCGGAGAGCGCCAAGCCGCGGGTCGAGCGCACTGCCGGGCCGTCGGTATTCGCCCCGCCGCCGGGCGCGCCCCTCTCCTTCGCCGACATCTTCGACCGTGTCGCGCCGGCCGTGGTGTCGATCAACGTGACCTCCAAGGTCGAGCGCCGCGGCATCCCCGGCTTCGAGAACTTCCCCTTCGACATCCAGCCCCGCGGTCGCGGCGGCCAGGGCGGTCGCGGCGGTCCGGGCGGCCAGGGCGGCGGCGATGACGATCAGGACGGCGGCAGCGCCCCGGGCGGCGGCGGCGGCGGTCGTGGCGGCGGCGACGACTCCAACACCGCCATGGCCTCGGGCTCGGGCTTCTTCATCTCGTCCGACGGCTACATCGTCACCAACAACCACGTCGTGGAGAACGCCACCGAGATCAAGGTGGTGATGAAGGACGAGCGCGAGCTGACCGCCAAGGTTGTCGGCCGCGACGAGAACACGGACCTCGCCGTGATCAAAGTCGAGGGCAAGGGCTTCGCCTACGTCAATTTCGAGAACTCGGCGCGCCCGCGGGTGGGCGACTGGGTGATCGCGGTCGGCAATCCGTTCGGCCTCGGCGGCACGGCCACGGCCGGGATCATTTCGGCCTACGGGCGCAACATCGGCGAGACCTTCGTCGACTACATCCAGATCGACGCCCCCATCAACCGCGGCAACTCCGGCGGCCCGACCTTCGACGTCTACGGCCGGGTGATTGGCGTCAACACCGCGATCTTCTCGCCGTCCGGCGGCTCGGTGGGCATCGGCTTCGCCATCCCGGCCGACGTGGCCGACAACATCACCAAGCAGCTGATCTCGGGCGGCAAGATCACCCGTGGCTACCTTGGCGCCTCGATCCAGAACGTGACGCCGGAAGTGGCCGACAGCGTCGGCATCCCCGGCAAGAAGGGCGCCCTGGTCGCCGAGGTCGTGGCCGGCGGCCCGGCCCAGAAGGGCGGCGTGCAGTCGGGCGACGTGGTGCTGGAGATCAACGGCCACGCGGTAAAGGATTCCACCGACCTGACCCGTCAGGTGGCGGGCTCGCACTCCGGCGACACCCTGAACCTGACCATCTGGCGCGGCGGCAAGCAGGTCACCGTGTCGGTGAAGTCCGGCGTGCGCCCGTCCGACGCCGAGCTCGCCAAGCAGCAGGGCAACCAGCCGAACGACCAGGGCCAGGGCCAGGGCGGCGGCAATGCGCCGGCGGCCAAGCCCGACGCGCTCGGTCTGTCGCTGACGCCGCTCGATCCCGCCGCCCGCCAGCGCTACAGCCTGCCGGCCGACGTCAACGGCGCGCTGATCGACGGGGTGACGACCGCCTCCGACGCCGCCAAGAAGGGCGTGCGCCGCGGCGACGTGGTCGTGCGCGCCGGCGACCGGGCGGTGACCGGTCCTGCGGACGTGGCCGCGGCCATCGACGCCTCCAAGAAGGCCGGCCGCACCAGCATGCTGGTGTTCATCTACCGCGACGGCCGCCAGCTGGGCGTGCCGCTCAAGTTCGACGGCGCGCCGGACACGTCCAAGGACACGGGCAAGCCGTCCGGCAAGTAGCCCGAGCGATCACCGAAAAGCGAAGGGCGGGTCCGACGGGCCCGCCCTTTTTCGCGCCCACATTTTCGCCTGGCGCGCCTAGTCGTCGCCGTCGCCGTCGCCCGGTCCGTCGTCCGAACCGTCGCCGCCGTCGTCCCCCGGCGCGATGATCCCCGAGGCTTCGAGCTTCATCTCGCCGTCCCGGGTGGCGGCGCGGCAGCTCAGGCTCTTCACCGTGCGGCGGTCCTCGGCCATCTGCATCTCGCAGCGGCCCTGGGCCTCCAGACGCCCCGAGGCCGGGCTCAGCACGCTGTCGAGGTCGAGCGCGTAGCGGCCGCCCTTGTTCTCGTCGTCCTCTCCCGAGAAGGCCCAGCCGGCGGTCTCGGTGATGGCGGTGAAGTCGATGCGGTGGTTGGAGGGGAACACCATGTAGGCGACCCCGCGGCAGGTCATCGCCTGGTCCTTCACCGTCAGGGTGCAGGGCCCGTTGATGTCGACCACCACCGGGGCGGCCGAGGAGTCGTCGCCGTCGTCGTCATCGTCCTGCGCCCGGGCGCCGTGCCCGAAGACGAGGCTCAGGGCGCAGACGGCCAGGACGACGGTCTGGCGATGGGACATGGATCTCTCCGGGCGACAGCCGAGAGGCCCACGTTACGCAGCCGGAGGCAACCCGCAGGCTACGCCAGCTTGGCTTTTTGCAGCGTTTTGTACGCTTTGATGACCCGCTGCAGGCGCGCTTCGGCGCTGCGGTCGCCGCCGTTGGCGTCCGGGTGGCAGCGCTTGACCAGCTCGGCGTAGCGGGCGCGGATCTGCGGGCTGTCGGCCTCTTCCGAGAGATCGAGCTCGGCGAAGGCCGCGCGCTCCAGCTTGCCGAGCCGGCGCGCGGGGGCCTGCGCCTGCTCCCGGGTCTTGGCCGCGCCGAAGATGCCGAACGGATCGGCGTAGCCCTGGCCGGTCCCGGCCTTGGCCGAGAAGGACGACGCCTCGCGCGAGAAGCGCGACGCCTTGAACTGCCAGGTCGGGCGATCGCCATAGGAGCGGGCGGCCTGGGCCTCGGCCACCTCCTTCTCGTTCATGCCGGCGAAGAAATCCCAGTTCTTGTTGTACTCGGCCGCATGCGGCTGGCAGAACCAGTAGAACTCGCCGAGCATGTCGCGCGACTTGGGCGCGCGGGTGCTGGCGGCCACCCGGCAGCTGGGATGGTCGCACCGGCGCTCGCCCGGCTTCAGCGCGTGCACGTCCTCCTGGACGTCGTCCTCGCCCTCCTTGGGCGGGCGGACGCGAATGTCCACGAACTTCGGCTTATATTGAAACGCCCTGCTCATTGGGTGGAGTATGGAGCCAAGCTTTTTTGATTCAAGAATTGACGGAGGGCCCCAAATGGGACGTGTGACCCAGGCGATCCGCGACAAGTTGACGGCGGCCTTCCAACCCGAGCGGTTGGAGGTGGTCGACGACAGCGCCCGGCACGCCGGGCACGCGGGATCGCGGGAAGGCGGAGAAAGCCACTTCAATGTAGTGATCGTGGCCGATGCGTTCAAAGGCCGCAGCCGGGTTCAGCGGCAGCGCGACGTCTATACAGCGTTATCCGAGGAACTGGCCGGTCCGGTGCATGCGTTGTCGTTGAAAGCCTTTGCCCCGGGCGAGCAAGCGTGACTGAATAGAGAAGCCATGGGCCGCACCTTCGCCTTCGCGCTGCGCACCCCGACCCGCCGGATCATCGTCAGGGCGGCTTCCTGGGACGACATCGAGGGCATGGCGCGGGTGTCGGTCGACACCTGGCGGCTCACCTACAAGGACATCCTGCCCAAGGCCTACCTCGAGCGCATGCGTCTGGTGCGCCAGGAGACCCAGCGCAGCCGCATGATGCACGCCCCGGGGGTGCACCATTTCGTGGCCGTCGAGCCCTCGGCCGGCGAGGTGGTGGCCTTCGTCAGCTGCGGCCCCACGCGCAACGGCGGGGCGGCGTCCGGCGAGATCTACGAGCTCTATGTGCAGAACGGCTACCAGGGCCGCGGCCTCGGCCGGCGGCTGTTCCGCGCGGCCATGGACCGCCTGGCCCGCGACGGCCACGAGCGTCTGGTGGTGTGGGTGCTGAACGAGAACCCCAACTTCAACTTCTACCCGCGCATGGGCGGCTGGCTGCACGCCAAGAAGACCATCCGGGTCGGCGGCCGGGCGGTGGACGAGACCGCCTACCTGTGGCCGCTGGACCGGGCGAACCGGGCGTAGGCGCTCCACTGGTCGTCATCCTCGGGACAAGCCCGAGGATGACGTGAGGGGGAAACCGATATGCAAGACGTCCTGGCGACAGCGTCCCCCCTCGACGGCCGCGTGGCCGTGGTCACCGGGGCCGGCGGGGTGATCGGCCGGGCCACGGCCGCCCTATTCGCCGAGCGTGGCGCCCGGGTGGTGGGCGTGGTGCGTCGCGAGGCCGACGTCGCCGCGCTTCGGGCGGCCATTCCGGGCGCCCTGGTGCTGCAGGCCGACGTGACCAGGGAGGACGAGGTCGCGCGTTATGTCGGCGAGACCCTGGGGGAGCTCGATGGTATCGACATCTTCTTCAACAACGCCGGGATCGAAGGGCCGCAGGCGGCCATCGCCGACTATCCGACCACGGACTTCATGCGGGTGCTGGAGGTCAATGTCCTCGGCGTGTTCCTCGGCCTCAAGCACGTGCTGCCGGTGATGACCGCCCGGGGGGCGGGCGTGATCGTCAACATGGGCTCGATCGCCAGTAGCATCGGCGCGGCGAAGATGAGCGGCTACATCGCCTCCAAGCATGCGGTGCTGGGCCTGACCCGCTCGGCGGCCCTGGAGGCGGCCCCGTTCGGCGTGCGGGTCAACATGATCGCCCCGGGCTTCATCGACAGCCGCATGCTGAACGACATCGCCACGCGGCTGGGCGGCGACACCGACGGCCTGCTCCATCGGGTGCCGGACGGACGGCTCGGCAAGCCCGAGGAGGTGGCGCGGGCGGTCGCGTTCCTGGCCTCGGACGAGAGCCGCTACATGAACGGGACCAGCCTCCTGCTCGACGGCGGCCTGACCGTCGCCTGACGGCGTCGGCTGGAGCGCGTCAGGCCTTCGCCTCCTCCCCCGTATCGCGCAGAGGCGGAGACACCTTCAGGGCGGTGATCTGGTTGCGCTGGCGGCGCAGGACCTGGAAGCGGTGGTGATGGAAGATGAAGGTCTGGCCAGGCTCGGGGATGGTCTGGGCCTCATGGATCACCAGGCCCGCCACCGTCACCGCGTCCTCGTCCGGCAAGCCCCAGTCCATGGCGCGGTTCAGGTCGCGGATCGCCACCGCCCCGTCGACATTGACCGAGCCGTCGGCCTGGCGTCGGATGCCCTGCAGCGCGGGGTCGTACTCGTCCTCGATGTCGCCGACGATCTCCTCGAGAATGTCCTCCAGGGTCACCAGCCCCTGCAGGGCGCCGTACTCGTCGACCACCAGGGCGAAGTGGGCGCGGGCCTTGAGGAAGGCGTTGAGCTGGTCCTTGAGGTTGGTGGTGTCGGGGATGAACCAGGCGTCGCGGCGGATGGCCATGATGTCGAGGGCGTCGAGCCCGCCGTCTGCGTTGGCCAGGGCCTTGAGCAGGTCCTTGGCGTGCAGCACGCCGACGATGTTCTCCGGGTCGTCCTGGTAGAGCGGCAGGCGGGTGTGCGGCGCCTCCAGCGCCTCGCGCACCAGTTCGCGCGGCGGCAGGTCGGCGTCGAGCATGACGATGTTCTTGCGGTGGACCATCACCTGCGAGACGTCCATCTCCGCCAGGTCCAGCACCCCGCCCAGCATCCGCCGGTCGCGGCTTTCCACCAGCCCTTCGGAGTGGTGGTACTCCACCGCGCCACGGATCTCCTCGTGGGCGGCCAGCACGTCCTGCTCCATCGACAGGTTGATGCCGAACGGGCGCAGCAGCATGCGCACGAACCACTGGATGGCGAAGATGATCGGGCCGAACACCTTCACCACCAGCACCATCGGGCCGGACATGGCGCGGGCCACAGCGTCGGCGCGGCTGATGGCGATGGTCTTGGGCAGGACCTCGGCGAACACCAGCACCAGCACGGTCATCACGCCGGTGGCGGCGGCCACGCCCCAGGCGCCGGGGATCGACTTGGTGATGAATTCGGTGGCCACGGCCGAGGCGGCGATATTGATGGCGTTGTAGCCCAGCAGCACCGCGCCGATCATGGTCTCCTGATCGTCGAGCAGCTTGTTGACCCGTTTGGCGGCGGGGTCGCCCTCGCGCTCGAGCTGGTGCATGCGGCCGCGGCTGGCCCCGGTCAGGGCGGTCTCGGCGGCAGAGAACAGGGCGGACGCGGCCAAGAGGACGATCAGGGCGAGGCCGAAGATGACCAGGGGGGCCATGCGGAGGAAGTTCCTTGGCGGTTAGGCGGATGCGCCTTCGGAGACAAGGAACGCTCTAACGGCGGCCGCGTCCACGCCCTTTGCGACCAAGGCCTGGCCGAGCCCCTTGGCCAGCACGAAGGTCAGGCGCCCGCCCTCGGCCTTCTTGTCCTGGCCCATGTGCCTGAGCAGGGCGTCGGCGGCGAACGGGAAGCCCTTCACCTGGTCCATGCGCACGGGCAGGCCCGAGGCGGCGATGGCGGCTTCGGCGCGGGCCGCGTCCTGGCCGGGGCAAAGGCCCTGGGCGGAGGAGAAGCGGAAGGCCTGGGCGCAGCCGATCGCCACCGCCTCGCCGTGCAGGAGCGCCTCGCCGTAACCGGTCTCGGCCTCCAGGGCGTGGCCGAAAGTGTGGCCGAGGTTGAGCAGGGCCCGCGCGGCCGCCTCCTTCTCGTCGGCGCCCACGATCTCGGCCTTCATCTCCACCGAGCGGGCCACGGCGTGGGCCAGGGCGTCGGGCCGGCGCTGCAGCACGTGCGGCCCCTCGCGCTCCAGCCATTCGAAGAAGCCGAAATCGCCGAGCAGGCCGTACTTGATCACCTCGGCGTAGCCCGCGCGCATCTCGCGGTCCGACAGGGTGCCCAGCACGTCGAGGTCGGCCAGGACCAGGCGCGGCTGGTGGAAGGCGCCGATCAGGTTCTTGCCGCGCGGCGTGTCGATGGCGGTCTTGCCGCCCACCGACGAGTCGACCTGGGCGAGCAGGGTCGTGGGGATCTGGATGAAATCGACGCCGCGCTTGTAGATCGCGGCGGCGAAGCCGGTCAGGTCGCCGATCACCCCGCCGCCGAAGGCCGTCACCACGTCGCCGCGGTCGAGGCCGAGGGCCAGCAGCCGGTCGGAGACCTCCGCCAGGCCCGCCCAGCTCTTGGTCCCTTCGCCCGGCGGCATGACCACGACGCTGGCGGAAATGCCTTGGGCTTTCAGCGCGCCGGCCAGGGCCGTGCCGTGCAGCCGCTCCACGGTCTGGTCGCACACCACCGCCGTGCGCCCGCGCGGCAGGAACGGGGCCATCAGCTCGCCGGCCCGCTCGATCAGGCCGGGCCCCACCAACACGTCGTAGGAGCGTTCGCCGAGGCCTACGCGCACGCTCTTCATGCCTCATGCTCCTTGGGCTGATGCTCCAGCCTGGCCTTCAGGGCGCCGAGGATGGCGTCCACCGTGTGCTGGTGGGGGCCGTCGTTGCTGTCGACGATCAGGTCCGCCTGGCTGTAGGCGGGCTCGCGGGCGGCCAGCAGCTCGGTCAGCGCCACGCGCGGGTCCTTGCCGCGCAACAGGGGCCGGTTGTCCTTGCGGCCGACCCGGCGGGCGAGCACCTCGGGATCGGCCCTGAGCCAGATCGAGACCGCGCCCTTCTGCTTCACCAGGGCCCGGGTCTCGGGGTTGACGAAGGCGCCGCCGCCGGTGGCCAGCACGTGGGGCGGGTCGTCCAGCAGGCGCGCGATCACCCGCCGTTCGCCCTCGCGGAACTCCGCCTCGCCGCGCAGGGCGAAGATGTCGGGGATGGTCAGGCCGGCGGCGCGCTCGATCTCGTCGTCGGCATCCTTGAACGGCAGCTCCAGCGCCTGGGCCAGGCGCTTGCCCACCGAGGACTTGCCGGCGCCCATCAGGCCCACCAGCACCAGGGTGCGCGCGCGCAGGGCCGGATCGACGGCGTGAGGGGAGGGAACGGTCTTTTGCATAAGGGGCGCGATCTTTACACGAAGCGCCAGATCAGCGCCAAGTCGGGCTCCAAAGACATGTTGTTTACCGAATCAGGCAAGACCAGACGCACGATGAGTCTGAAGCCCTCGCCCCGCCATCCCGCCCGCGGCGCCCTGGCCGCTGTCCTCGCCCTGTCGGCTGCCGCCGGCGGCCCCGCCCTGGCGCAGGTCCCGGTGACGCTCGTGCCGCCGCCGCCGGCGGCCACCGACCAGACCCCGGTCCAGGCCGCGCCCGCTCCGGCCGCCCCGCCGCCTGCGCCGGTCTCGACGCCGGCCGAGGCCGCGCCCGCTCCCGCACCCGCGCCGGCGCCTGAAGAACGGCCCATCCCGCCGCCGGTGGCGATCCAGGCCGCCCCGCTGCGCGCGCCCGACCTGTTCTCCGCCGACGCCGGCAAGCCCACCGGCCTCTCCAGCGACCTGTGGCAAGGCGCTTCGGCCGACCTGGCGCGCACGGTGATTCCGATGGCCGCGGCCAAGCCCCTGTCGCCGGCGGCGGCGGCCTTCGCCACGCGGGTGATGTCGACCTCGGCCAATGCGCCCGAGGGCGCGGGCGCCGACCCCGACCTCGCCGCCGCACGCATCAATGTGGTGCTGTCGCTGGGCGACGCGGTCGGCGCGCGCACCATGCTCGAACACACCGCCGGGGTGCGCCAGAGCGCGGCCCTGTCGCAGGTCGCCACCGAGGCCGACCTCGTGCTCGGGCGCGAGGACGAAGCCTGCGCCCTGGTCGACAGCCTGGGCTTAGGCAAGGACGGCCCCTACTTCCGTCGGGTGCGCACCTACTGCCTGGTCAAGGCCGGCGACAAGGCGGGGGCCCAGCTGGCCTACGACCTGACCGCCGAACAGGCCAAGGACGACATCTACAAGCGCCTGATGAGCGCGGCGGTGTCGGGCGCGCCGTCAGCCGGACAGCAGGCGTCGCTGCGCAACGGCCTGGAATACGCCCTCTCCAAGCATCTGGGCCTGGACCTGGCCCCGGCGCTCGACAAGGCCTGGGCGCCGATCGCGACCCAGGTGGCGCGCGACGCCTCGGCGCCCGCGGAGATCCAGGCCGCAGCGGCCGCCCGCGTCGCCAGGCGCCAGGCGGACCTCGACCAGGCCTCCAGCCTCAATCCCGCGGTGCGCGACGCGGCCGTGTCCCTGGCCGACAACCGGCTGAGCCCCGACCTCTCCGAGCGGTTGGCCGCCGAGGGCGCCTCCGGGCAGGGCGTGGCGCAGCAGACCCTGGCCCTCTATGCCGCCGCCGGCGCGCCGGGCGCCGGCCGGGTGCGGGCCGCTTTCGCCGGGTTCGACCTCGGTCCGGCCAAGGCCAGCCAGGCGCGGATGCTGGAGCTCGACGCGGTCTCCGTGGGCGGGTCCAAGGGCGATACCGCCCTGCTGGCCCTGTGGCTGATGGCCGACGCCGGCGAGGCCGGTCCGGGCGTCGCCGACCGGGCGCGCATCGCCCGGGCGCTGAACCGCGCCGGCTTCGCAGAGGACGCCCGCCGCTACGCCCTGGAGGGCGTGCTGGCCCTGGGAGCTCCGCCGGTCGCCGTTCCGCCGCCGCCCAAGGCCGCCCAGCCGAAGAAGGCGTCGCCTGCGCCCGCCAAGAAGCCGGCCAAACGCAGGGCGCGCTCCGGTAACTGAGGCCTGCATGACGGGCAAGGGACAGGACTGGACCTCGGCCTTCCTCGAGATGATGGCGGTGGAGCGCTCGGCCGCCCGCAACACCCTGACCGCCTACGCCAAGGACCTGGCGGACGCGTCCGGCTTCCTCGCCGCCAAGGGGCGCGGGTTGGACGACGCCTCGGCCGAGGACGTCGAGGCCTATTTCCATGCCCTGGGCGAACGCGGGCTGGCGCCCGCCACCGCGGCGCGGCGGCGGGCCTCGGTGCGCCAGTTCTACCGCTTCGTGCTGGGCGAGGGCTGGCGCAAGGACGATCCCTCGCGCCGGGTCGACGCGCCGAAGAAGGGCCGGCCTCTGCCCAAGGTGCTGTCGCGGACCGAGGTCGAGGCGCTGATCGCGGCGGCGTCCGACAAGGACGGGGCGGCGGGCCTGCGCCTGGGCTGCATGATCGAGCTGCTCTACGCCTCGGGCCTGCGCATCTCCGAGCTCCTGGCCCTGCCGGTTGCGGCCCTGCTGGGCGATCCGGCCTATCTGATCGTCAAGGGCAAGGGCGGCAAGGAACGGCTTGCGCCCCTCAACGACGCCGCCCGGGCGGCGGTGAGGGCCTATCTGCCGGTGCGCCCCGCCTTCTTCCCGAAAGGGCTGAAGGACAGCCCCTGGCTGTTCCCGTCGCGCGGGGCGAGCGGTCGGCTGACGGCGCGGCGGATGGCCCAACTGCTCGACGAGGCGGCCCCGGCGGCGGGCATCGACCCCGACCGGGTGAGCCCCCACGTGCTGCGCCACGCCTTCGCCACCCATCTGCTGGAAGGCGGGGCGGACCTGCGGGCGGTGCAGACGCTGCTCGGCCACGCCGACATCGCCACCACCCAGATCTACACCCACGTGGCCGAGGACCGTCTGCGCGAGGTGGTGCAGACCAAGCATCCGCTGGGTCGAGGGCGTTCGGGCCGCAAGGGCTGAAGCCGCATTGTGCTGACGCCGGTCATCCGGCAACCACATTGACGCGTTTGTTTCGACAATGGACCTTGGTGTCGCCTAAAGCACGATGCGGCCAGGCGGAATCGACTGGCCGCTGAATCGTGCTTTAGAATCTAGGATTTAGAGCGGGTTGTGGGTGGAAGACCGGGTCCACTTTTCCTCAACCCGCTCCGATCGAAACGTGAAGGCGGTGAGTTCCCTGTTCCAGGCTGGCGGTGCATGAGCGGCGAGGGCGGCCCCCGCGTGCGCAGGATCGCGACCCGGCTGGCCGTGGCGGCTGCGGCCGTGGTCGTGCTGCTGCTGGCCGCGACCCTGGGCCTCTACCTGGCGCGGCTCGACCTCGCCCGCCGCGCGGCGCTCGACTGGATGCGCGGCCAGGGCGTCGAGGGCGAGGTGCAACTGAGCGCCCTCGGGCCGACCGGGCTGAAGGCCCGGATGCGCCTCGGGCCGCAGGACCGTCCCGACCTGACCGTGGACGACGCGGAGGTCGACTACTCCCTGGAGAGCTTCCTGCGCGGCCGGGGGCTGAACGTGTCCGCCGTGCGCCTGAGCCGGCCGGTGCTGCGGGCCAGGTACCGGGCCGGCAAGCTGGACCTGGGCTCGCTCGACCGGCTCGCCAGCACGCTGAGGCCCCAGCCCGGCGCGCCGCCCCAGCCGCCGCCGCGGATCGAGATCCGGCAGGGGCTCGTGCGCCTCGACACAGACTACGGCATGGCGGTGGTCACCGCCGACGCCGACCTGGATCAGGGCCGCCTGGACCGGCTGGACGCCGCACTGGCGCCGGCGACCCTGCGCTTCGGCCAGGCGACGGCGACGATCCGGTCGGCGGTGGTCCGGGCGACACGCTCGGGCGACCGCCTGCGTCTCGGGGCCCAGGTCCAGGCCGCGAGCCTCGGCTCCGCGCAGGGCCAGGCCAGCGACGTCCGGCTCGACCTCCAGGCGGACCTGGCCTACGCCGCCCTCGCGAGCGGCCGGATCGAGGGCCGGGTCTCGGGCGAGACCACGGCGGCCTCGGCCGGGGCCGCAGGCCTGAAGGCCAAGGATCTCAAGTTCGAGGTGCAGGCTCCGACCCTCGTCGCCGCGCCCTCGGCCGGCGCCGGGTCGGGCCAGTTCCACCTCCGCGCCTCGGCCGCGCAGCTGCAGCAGGCGGACCTGCGTCTGGCCGGGCTGGTCGGCGAGGGCTCGGGCAAGCTCGCGCTCGACAAGACGGGCGCCGTGGCGAGCGTCACCGGCGGCCTCACCGGGCAGGGCGCCTGGCCGGCCATGGGGCCGGCGGCCAAGGGCGACGCGCCGGTGATGGCGGCGGTCAAGCGCGGCCTGGAGGGGTTCCGCTTCGCCGTGCCCAAGGCCGAACTCGAACTGGATCACGCCAAGGTCGCCGGCCGGCTGCTGGCCCCCGCGCGGGCGACCACCGCCTCGGGCGGGGCGCTCGACGTCAAGCCCGTGGGGCGCGGCTATGGCGTGACCCTGGCGGGCGGCGGCCTGCCGGAAGCCGAGGCCGACATCCGCAAGGTCGACTTCGCGGCCGACGGCGCGGTGGTCGCCCAGGGCGGGATCAAGGCGGCCTTCTCCCTCGGCCTGCTCGATCAGGCCCGGATCCAGGGCGACGGGCGGCTGACGCTGCGCGGCGGCGCGGTCGCGTTCGCCGCGTCGCGCTGCGCCGACGTGACCGTGAAGCGCTTGGACTTCGCCGAGAACAGCGCCGTGGACTTCGCCGCCAAGGTCTGTCCGGTGCGCGAGCCGATGCTGAGGGCCGCCGCCGGCCGCTGGAGTATCGCCGGACAGGCCAAGGCGGCGTCCGCCAGGGTCCCGTCGTTCCAGGTCGCCCTCAGCGACGCGACGGGCGCGATGCGGCTGCAGGGCCGGGGCGCCGACCTGGAGGCCCAGTTCACGATCGACCAGGCCAAGGTCGCCGACCTGGCCAAGCCCCTGCGCTTCTATCCGTTGACGGCCACCGGGCGGGCGAGTCTGGCCAAGGACCTGTTCTCCGGGGCGGCGGACGTCAGGACGCCCAAAGGCGCGCTGTTGGCCCACGCCGATTTCCGCCACCAGCTCACGGCCATGAAGGGCGGCATGACCGTCTCCGCCCCCGGCGTGACCTTCGCCAAGGGCGGCCTGCAGCCGACCCAGCTGTCGCCCCTGACCGCCGCGCTCGGCGAGCCGGCCTCGGGTTCGGTGTCGTTCCAGGGGCGCTTCGACTGGGCCGGCGACAAGACCTCCAGCAGCGGGCGCCTGACGGCCGACAACCTCAGCTTCCACAGCCCGGCCGGTCCGGTGACGGGATTCAACGGGGCCATGGCCTTCACCAGCCTGAACCCGCTCGTCGGCGCCTCGGTGGGGCCGCTCAAGGCGGACCTCATCGTCGCCCTCATCCCCCTGACCGAGGCCAGCGCCCTGGTGAAGGTGCAGAACGAGACGGCCACGGTGACGGACGGCCAGGGCTCGGTCGGCGGCGGCAAGGTGCGCATCGATGCGGTCGCACAGCTCTCGGCGGACCAGACCGTCACCGGCAAGGTGGCGCTGGACGGGGTGCAGGTGCACGACCTCGTCGCCGCCTCGCCCTTCTCCGACAAGGTCAGCCTGACCGCCCAGGTCAGCGGCGCCCTGCCGTTCCGCCTGAGCGGCGGCAAGCTCAGGGTCGCGGGCGGCGCGGCCATGGCCGACGGGCCCGGCCGGCTGTCGATCAGCCGCGCCACCTTCAATCCCGGCGGGCTGCCGACCGGGCCGGCGAGCAAGGACAACCTGTCCACCTTCGGCTACCAGGCGATGGAGTACCTGGCCTTCCAGTCCCTGAACGCCACCGTCGACTCCCAGCCGGACGGCAAGCTGCGTGTGGTGTTCCACATCGCCGGCAAGTACGATCCGCCGACCAGGAAGGAGCTGCGCCTGACCTGGCGCGACCTCTTCGACCGCAAGATCCTCAACAAGCCGATGCCCCTGCCGTCGAACACCGGGGTCAACCTGACTCTGGACACGACGCTCAACCTGGACAACCTGATCGAGAGCGAAGGCGCGCTCGAGGGGGAGCTCGGTTCAGCCTCGGTTCAACCTCAAGGCGCCACGCTCGGCGCGGACACTGCGAAAGGGCCTCAATGAGCCGCAACTTCGTCCTGGCCTCGGCGCTCGCCGCCCTCGCCGTCACCGGCCTGGGCGGCTGCATCCATGTCCACATCGACCCCATCGAGGTGGCGCCGATCAACATCTACGCCAAGCTGGACGCCGACCTGCGGGTGAAGCTGGACGACGACGTGAAGTCGCTGGCGCAGAAGAATCCTGACCTGTTCTGAGGATGAACACGATGCACAGAAGGCATTTCATCGGCGCCGGCGCGGCCCTGGTCGCCTGCCTGAGCCTGGCCAGCGCGGCCTTCGCCCAGACCGCCGAGGCCAAGGCCAAGGTCGATGCAGCCAAGGCCGCCGGGACCGTGGGCGAACAGGCCGACGGCACCCTCGGCCTGGTCACCGGCGACGCCGACGCGGCGACCAAGCAGGCGGTGGCGGAGATCAACAACGGCCGCCAGGCGGTCTATCGCGAGGCGGCCACCAAGAACGGCGTCAGCGTCGAGGCGGCCGGCGGCTCGGCCTTCGAGACGGTGATCAAGCCCAAGCTGAAGGCCGGCGAATTCTACAAGCCCGCGGGCAGCGGCTGGGTGCGCAAGTAGAAGCGGCGGGAGCAGGCCCTGCCGCGCCCGCCGCCTGCCGTCGGGACCTACTGCTGCTGTTGCTGCTGTTGCTGATGGACGCTCATCTGCTCCTGGTAGGGGTGGATGAGCTGGAGGCCGCCGCGCCGCCGCCGTCCGGCCGGCGTGAACACCGGCTTGGCCAGGCGCATGAACTCGGGCTCGGCCGCCGCCGCGCGGGCCCGGCGCACCGACACCCCCACCACCAGCTGGCTGTCCTCGTCGCCCTTGTACACCCCGCGTGAGGGCGGCACGTCGGCGTAGTCGCGGCCCATGGCCACCGACACGTGGCGCTCGCCCGCCAGCATGTTGTTGGTCGGGTCGAAGCCCACCCAGCGCAGCGACGGCAGGAACACCTCGACCCAGGCGTGGGTGGCGTCGGGATCGGAACGGTCGCCCTCGGAGCGGTCGGTGAACAGGTAGCCGGAGACATAGCGCGCCGGGATGCCCCACGAGCGGCAGACGGCCAGCATGATGTGGCTGAAGTCCTGGCACACGCCCTGGTGCGTCTCCAGCGCATGGTCGATCGGGCTGTCGGCCTCGGTCACGCCCGGAACGTAGTCGAAAGCCTCGTAGAGCACCGCGTTCAGCCGGCGCAGGGCGGTCAGCGGGTCGTGGCGGCGCAGGTCGTTCAGGCCCCGCGCCTCGACGAAGGCGTGCAGGGCCGGGGTCTCCACCGCATAGCCGTGCGGCTGCAGGAATTCGAAGGCCTCGGTCAGCACGAAGCCGGAGCGCAGGCGGTCCCATTCGCCCTGGTCGAGGGCCGCGGGCATGTCCACGCGCGGCGCGGTCTCCACCGCCGAGCGGGCCTCGATGCGCAGGGCCGTGTGCGGCTGGGGCACGTCGAAGTGGTAGACCGCGTTGCCGAAGCTGTCGGCGTACGAGAACAGCCGGGCCGGCGGGTCGAGGTCGAGCTCGAAGCTGACCAGCCGCTGGGAGCCGCCCTTCTGCGGCTGCATCCACAGCTCCATGACGCTTTCGCGCACCGGACCGGCGTAGTGGTATTCGGTGACGTGGCGGATCTCTAGCAGCATGGGGAGGACCTCACGCCGGCAGGCGCATTTCGAGGGGATAGGCGACGAAGGCCCCGTAGACCGCCTCGTGGATGCGGGCGCACTCCTGGACGATGGCGCCGAGGTAGGCGCTGGCCCCCACCTGGGCGACTTCGCCGAAGTCGGAGAACTCCAGGCGGGCGGACAGGCGCCCGGCCAGGCGCTCGGGGCTCGGGCCGTCGAGGCCGTCGGTGTAGCGGGCGAGGCGCGACAGGTGGGCCTGGACCTGGGCGGCGCAGAAGCGGATCGAGCGCGGGAACTCCTCGTCGAACAGCAGGAACTGCATCACCAGCCGCGGCTGCAACTCGGCGGTGTAGACCCGCAGGTACGGCTCCATGGCGCAGGCCATGCGCAACACGCTGAGCTGGGCGAAGTGGTCGTGCAGCAGGAACCCGCCGGCCGCGTCGCCGAAGCACACGTCCATCAGCCGGGCGATCAACTGGGCCCGCTCCAGGTAGACCCCGGTCAGCAGGAAGCGCCAGCCCTCGCCGTGGCTCATGGTGGCGTCCGAGGCGCCCTTGAACAGGTGCAGGTCGGCGATGATCTCGTGCAGGAACGGCGCTGGGGCCTGTTCATAGGCCGCCTGTGCGCCGGGCGCGGTGACCCGCAGGTAGAGCAGGTTGAGCCGCTCCCAGGTCTCGGTGGTGATCTGGTCGCGGACCTGGCGGGCGTTCTCGCGGGCGCGGGCCAGGGAGGTGACCACCGAGGAGGCGTCCTCGCGGTCGAACACCAGGGCGCGCACGGTGTCGGCCGGGCGCTCGACCGCCGCCTCCGGCGCGAACCGGTCCTCGCCGAGGGCCGCCAGCGCGATGCGCGCGGCCAGCCAGGCGGAGTCGGTGCGGTCGACCGCGGCGCTCAGCATGATGTCGGCCAGGCGGCAGAAGTGCTCGGCCCGCTCTATGTAGCGGCCGATCCAGTAGAGGCTGTCGGCGACCCGGGCGAGCATCATTGGGGGGCCAGCATCATTGCGGATAGTCCTGGCCGTGTTCGTGATCGCCGGGGCTGTCGGCCAGCACCCAGGTGTCCTTGGAGCCGCCGCCCTGGCTGGAGTTGACCACCAGCGAGCCCTTGGTCAGGGCCACGCGGGTCAGGGCGCCGGGGGTGACCACGGTCTTGGCCCCGCACAGGATGAAGGGCCGCAGGTCCACGTGGCGCGACTCGACGCGGCCGTCGATCAGGCACGGGGCGGTCGACAGCTTCAGGGTCGGCTGGGCGATGTAGTTCGACGGGTCGGCCTTGAGCCGGGCGGCGAAGTCGTCGCGCTGCCTCTGGGTGGCGTGGGGCCCGATCAGCATGCCGTAGCCGCCCGAGGCGCCCACCGCCTTGACCACCAGCTTGTCGAGATTGGCGAGGGTGTGCTGCAGCTCGGCGGGCTCGCGGCACAGGTAGGTCTTCACATTGGGCAGGATCGGGTCCTGGTCCAGGTAGTAGCGGATCAGCTCGGGCACGAAGGCGTAGACCGCCTTGTCGTCCGCCACGCCCGTGCCCGGGGCGTTGGCGATCACCACCGAGCCCGAGCGATAGGCGTTGAACAAGCCGGCGACGCCCAGGGCGGAGTCGCGGCGGAAGGTGAGGGGATCGATGAAGTCGTCGTCGACCCGGCGGTAGATCACGTCCACCCGGCGCAACCCCTGGGTGGTGCGCATGTAGACCATGTTGTCGTGCACCACGAGGTCGCGGCCCTCGACCAGGGGCACGCCCATCAGGCGGGCGAGGTAGGCGTGCTCGTAGTAGGCCGAGTTGTAGACGCCGGGCGTCAGCACCACCACCTGCGGGCTGGCGCGCCACTCCGAGGCCATGCTCTTGAGCGTGGCCAGCAGGAGGTCCGGGTAGTTCTCGATCGGCCGCACCCGCGCCGCGCCGAAGGCGTCGGGGAAGGTGCGCTTGGAGGCGTCGCGGTTGGCCAGCATGTAGGACACGCCGGAAGGGACCCGCAGGTTGTCCTCCAGCACCATCACCTCGCCGGTCTCGTTGCGGACCAGGTCGGTGCCGCAGACGTTGGCGTAGGCGGCGTGGGGCACGTAGAGGTCCATCATCTCGCGGCGATAGGACGGGGCGCCCAGGATCAGCTCGCGCGGGACGATGCCGTCCTTGATCACGCTCTGGCGGCTGTAGATGTCGGCCAGGAACAGGTTGAGCGCCTGCAGCCGCTGCTGCAGCCCCGCCTCGATGCTCGACCAGGTCTTCGCGTCGATGATGCGCGGGAACAGGTCGGTGGGGATGATCCGCTCGGTTGTGCTCTCGGCGCCGTAGACGGTGAAGGTGATGCCCTGCAGCAGGAATGACCGCTCCAGGGTCTTCTGCCGGTCCTCCAGCTCGGCGGGGCCGAGCTTGGCGATATGGGCGTTGAGCAGGACGTAGGGCGCGCGGACCTGGCCGTCGGCCTCGAACATCTCGTCGTACATCGGCGCTTCAACGCCGATTGGCGCGCCGCTCGGCGCGCTGGGGATGGGGGAGCCCTCGGAGGGCTCCAGGCGTTTGGCGGGAGCCGTCAAAGTATCAACCGTCACTTGTCCAAAGCCCGAACGACCAAAGGCGTTGTCGCCGTTTTTCAAACTATGCGCCAGGGTGCAAAAAGGCAGGGGTTTTTCCACCGATGGACCAGACCGCAGCCGAACGCCCAAGTTTTGGGCGGGCGCCCAAATTTCAAGCTGGGTTCCGCGGCCCCCGGCCGGGCTTGCAAACCCGGCGAAACCGGCGCACGGCGTCGTGACGCGGCCCCGTAATCAGGCTAAATCCCAAGGCGTCGGGGGCCCGGCGAAGGACCAGAGTTTGACTGCACACCGCTTGGCGGCGGCCGCAGGGGCGGCGACCACTTTTCTGGCAGCGGCCGGTGCAGGATGGTGCGACGTTCCCAAGGCGCGCATCCAGGGGGTGAACGACACCCGCCTGCGCCAGGAGATCGAACGGGCCCTCGGAACCTCCAAGAACCCGCCGCAGAGCCGCTTCGAGGCCCGCCGCCGGGCCGAGGCCGCCGCCGCCGATGTGATGGCCGTGCTGCGCTCGGAGGGCTACTACGAGGCGGTGGTGGCGCCCGACGTGGGCGAAGGCGACCAGCCGGCGTCGGTGGTCAATGTCACGCCCGGGCCCCGCTTCACCATCGCCGACCCCGAGGTCGTCTGGGACAAGGCCGCGCCGGTCGCCCAGGTCCAGCTGGCGGGCAAGGCGGCCATCGGCCTGACCATCGGCGGGCCGGGGCGCGCGGCCGACGTGATCGGGGCCGAGGGCCGGGTGGCGGCGGCGGCGCAGAAGCGCGGCTATGCCGACGCCCGGGTCAATCCCCGCGTGGTGACCGTCGACCACGCGCCGCGCACGGTGCAGCCCACCTTCCACATCGACGCCGGCGGCCGGGTGCTGATGGACGGCATCAACCTCAGCACGCGCGGCCGCACCCGGCCCGACTGGGCCTCGCGCCTGGCGCCCTGGAAGGTCGGCGACGTCTACGACCCGGACCAGGTGGCCGAGCTGGAGAAGCGCCTGCGCGACACCGGGGTCTATGACTCCGTGACCGTGAGCCTGGCCGCCAAGCCCGACGCCGAGGGCCGTCGCCCGGTGGACGTGACCCTGGTCGACCGCCCGCGCTCCACGCTCGAGCTCGGCGCCACCTATTCCACCGCCGACAACTCCGGCGTCGACGGCAAGTGGACCCGCTACAACTGGCTCGGCCGCGGCGACACCCTGATCATCTCGACCCAGGCGGCCAACATCCTCAGCCAGGCCGGGGTCGAGCTCGACCTGCCCGACTGGTGGCGCGCGCAGCAGACCCTGAAGCTGTCGACCTCGCTCTACCGCGACAACACCAACGCCTACCTGGAAACCGGCTTCCGCGTCGGCGGCGAGATCCAGCAGCGCCTGGGCCGAGATGACTTCCGCACCTACGGCGTGACCCTCAACCTCAGTCAGGACGAGGAGCCCTATGTGCAGGACGGCGTGCTGCTGCACCGCAAGCGCCCCCTGGCCACCATCGCCACCTCGGTGCTGTACAGCTGGGACCGCTCCGACGACATCCTCAACCCCAAGCAGGGCTGGCGCTTCCAGATCCAGGGCGAGCCGACGCTCAGCGCGGGGGCCGGCCCGATCGCCTATCTGCGCGCCCAGGCCCAGGCCAGCGCCTATGAGCCGTTCGACATGGCTGGCGACACGGTGCTGGCCGAACGCGTGCACTTCGGCAGCATCATCAACGGCTCGATCCCGGCCATCCCGGCGTCGCGGCGGTTCTATTCGGGCGGCGGCGGCTCGGTGCGCGGATACGGTTATCAGGACGTCGGACCGCGATTCCCGAACAATTCGCCGGAGGGCGGCATTTCCCTGATCGAGACCTCCGTCGAACTCCGGCGCAAGGTCGCGGGACCGTTCGGAGTGGCCGTGTTCGTGGATTCCGGGGTGCTCAGCACCCAGCACAGCTTCGATTTCAAACAGGTGTCGACCGGCGTCGGCGTCGGCCTCCGCTACGACCTGGGCTTCGCGCCCCTGCGCGCCGACATCGCCGTGCCCATCCAGCGGCGCTCCGGTGACAGCTCGGTGCAGATCTACCTCTCGATCGGGCAGAGCTTTTGACGGACGCCCCGACCCCGCCAGACGCCGCCCCGCCTCCGGAGCCCAAGCCCCCGGAGCAGCGGCCGCGCCTGCGCTGGTTCAAGGCTCACACCCCGCTCGCCTGGCTGCTGGAGCTGGGCCTCGTGGTCCTGCTCGGCGCCGGTCTGCTGGCCCTGGCCATCCGCATCGCCCCCTTCACCCCGGAGGTGCGCCAGTTCATCGAGCGGCGCGTCGACGGCCTCGAGCTCGGGCCCTACGGCAAGCTGCACGTGGAGGGCCTCGACGGCGACCTCTGGCGCGACCTGCGCATTCGCAAGCTGACCGTGGCCGACCCGAAGGGCGTGTGGCTCGAGGCCGACAACCTGCGCGTCCGCTGGCGCTATGCCGAGCTCTTGTGGCGCCACGTGCATGTCCGGGCGATCACCGCCGACCGCCTGGCCGTGCTGCGCCAGCCGATCGTCAAGCCGCAGCCCAAGCCGCCGGGCAAGGGGGTCACGTTCACCTATGCGGTGGAGCGCATCCGCACGCGGGTGGAGCTGGCGCCGGCCTTCTCCCTGGTGCAGGGGGTCTATGACACCACCGCCAGCGTCAGCTCCGACAACCGGGGGCCCCTGCGCGCCAAGCTCGACGCCCAGAGCCTGCTGAAGCACGGCGACCATTTCCGGTTCGACCTGGCGCTGGGGCCCAAGGACGCCCTGAAGCTCGACGCCGACGCCAAGGAACAGGACGGCGGGGCCCTGGCCGGGATCTTCGGCTTCGAGCCGAACCAGCCCTTCGACCTGGCCGCGCGCGTCTCGGGCGCCCTGAGCCAGGGCAAGGTGCAGGCGGTGGTCCATTCCGGCAGCCAGACGCCGGTCAACGCCTCGGGGGCGTGGGGTCCGAACGGCGGCGGGCTCAGCGCCCACCTGCTGCTCGGCGCCTCGCACTGGACCCGATATCTGGTGAAGGGCTTCGGGCCCGAGGCCGAGCTGGCGATCATCAGCAAGCCGCGGACCGACCGGAAATCGGCCTATGGCCTCGACGTCCGCTTCATCACCGCCAACATCGTGATCCTGGCGCGGGGTCCGTTCGACCTGGCCAAGCAGGCCAGCCTCGGCATGGACCTGGGGGTGGCGGTCAACGACCTGCACAAGCTGACCCCGGCGCCGGAGATGAAGGCCGGCCGGGCCAGCGGGACCCTCACGGGCGATCTGTCCGACCTGCGCTTCTCGGGCGCGCTGGAGGCCCACGACCTGGAGCTCTGGGGCTGGAAGCTGCAGAAGGCCGCCGGGCCTGTGAAGGTGAGCTGGAAGAAGGGCGAGCTCGAGGTCCAGGGCGAGCTGACCGGCTCCGGCGGTTCGGGCGGCGGGGCCATCGCCCAGGCCGGCGGCGTCCAGCCCAAGGCCAGCGTCGACGTGCTGCGGCTGAAGGATGGCCGCATCCTGATCAAGTCGCTGGACGCCGTCGGCCGCGGCCTGAAACTGCAGGGGACCGGCGGCCAGAACCCGCTGTTCAAGGGCCTGTCGTTCAACGGGGCCCTGCAGATCACCGACCTGTCGCAGTTCGCGCCGGGTACGGGCGGCGGGCTCGAGGCCTCGTGGTCCGCCAGCCAGGGCGCCGGGCCGAACCAGCCCTGGGTGTTCTCGGCCGAGGGCCGCGGCAGGGGCCTGACCTCGGGCACGGTCGAGATCGACCGCCTGATCGGCCCCGAGCCCAAGCTGACCCTGGCGGCCCAGTTCCTCGACGGCGCCTTCGACGTCAGTCGGGCCGAGATCGAGGGGGCCAAGGAGCGCGCCACGGCGAAGGGCCGCTGGGCCCTGGCCGGCGATCTCAACTTCGACCTCGACTGGGCGGCCGAAGGGCCGTTCGGCTTCGGCCCGCTGGAGGTTGACGGCAAGGCTTCGGGCCTCGGCAAGCTGACCGGCATGCTCAGCGCGCCGCGGCTGGAGCTCGCCGCCAACTTCGGCTCGATCGCCTTTCCCCAGATGACGGTGAAGGCGGCCAAGCTCGACCTGGTGTTCCAGGCGGGCAAGGAGGGCGGATCGGACGGCCAGATTGCCCTGTCCGGCCAGTCGCCCTACGGCCCGGCCCGGGCCCGCTCGGACTTCCGCTTCCTGGAGGACGGCCTCGACCTGAAGGGGATCGACGCGGACGCCGCCGGGGTCAAGGCCAAGGGCGCCCTGTCGCTGCGCGACGGCGCCCCCTCCAGCGCCGACCTGACGGTGGCGATCGGCCCGGGGGTGCTGCTCAGCGAGGGGGCGGCCCAGGGGGTGATCCGGATCGCCGACGCCAAGGATCAGAGTGGGCGCGGCGGGGCCGGGGTCGACATCGACATGACGGCCAAGGGCGCGGTCGTGCGCGGCCAGCCCCTGGCTGTGGCCAACGCCCGGATCCGGGCCAACGGCCCGCTCGGCAAGCTGCCCTATCGGGTGACCGCCGACGGCGCCTGGCTGCGCACGCCGATCAAGGTCGACGGCGCCGGCGTGGTCTCCAAGGGTTCCAAGGGCTATGCCGCCTCGTTCAGCGGCTCGGGGACCTTGAGGCGCGCCCCGTTCCGCACCCAGGAGCCGGTCGATCTGGTGTTCGACCGGGACGTGCAGTCGGCTCGGCTCAGGCTGGCGCTCGGCGGCGGCCAGGCCCGGGTCGACGCCCGCCTGGCCGGCGGGGCGGTGAACCTCGATGCGGCGGTGAGCGGGGTCGACCTGTCGTTCCTGTCGGAGGATTTCAACGGCGGGCTCGATGCCAACGTCACCCTGCAGGGCCAGGGTGCCGACCTGCACGGCGCGTTCGACGCGGCCCTGAAGAACGCCCACAGCCGCGACGCCAACAAGGGCCTGTCCATCGACGGCAACATCAAGGGCGCCCTGCAGGGCGGGCGGCTTCAGCTGGCCGCGCAGCTGAGCAGCGAGCAGGGCCTGTCGTCGACCGCCGACCTGGCCCTGCCGGTGGCGGCCTCGGCCGCGCCGTTCAAGCTCGAGGTGCTCAAGGACCGCCCGCTGCAGGGCGACTTCCAGGCGGACGGCCAGATCCAGCCGCTGTGGAACCTGTTCCTCGGCGGCGAGCGCACCCTCGGCGGCAAGCTGACGGCCAAGATCGCCATCGGCGGCACCCCGGGCGACCCCAAGCTGACCGGCCGCGCCGACCTGACCGACGGGCTGTTCGACGACTACGCCAGCGGGCTGAAGCTGCGCCAGGTGAGCCTGGGCGCCGCGCTCAACACCGACTCCATCACCATCGACCGCTTTGCAGGGACCGACACCGCCAAGGGCAAGGTGAGCGGCTCGGGCCAGGTGAGCCTGGCGCGCGGCGGCGGCGGCGACCTGATCCTGAACCTGATGGGCTTCCGCCTGATCGACAACGACACCGCCCAGGCCGACGCCACGGGCCTGGTCACCCTGACCCGCGCCGCCGACGGCAAGGCCAAGCTGACGGGGGCCCTGACCATCGACCGCGGCGAGATCAACGCCGCCGCCCGCACCGGTCCCAACATCGTCTCCATGGACGTGGTCGAGAAGAACCGGCCGTTCAGCCTCGAGGACCAGATCGCCACCCCGGCGATCGCCAGCGCGCAGTCGACCGGCGTGGTCGACCTCGACGTCTCGCTCAAGGCGGCCCGCGGCATCCTGATCAAGGGCCGCGGCCTGGATGTCGACCTGTCGATGGACGCGCGGGTGACCGGCACCACGTCCAAGCCGTTCCTGTCCGGCCAGGCGCGGGTGGTGCGCGGCGACTACGACTTCGCCGGCAAGCGCTTCGAGTTCGACAACCGCGGCACGGTCAGCCTGTCCACCGACCCCTCGCAGGTGCGCCTCGACCTCACCGCCACCCGGCAGGACCCGTCGCTGACCGCGGTGATCCGCATCCAGGGCACGGCCACCCGGCCGCAGATCACCCTGACCTCGACGCCGATCCTGCCCAACGACGAGGTGCTGGCCCAGGTGCTGTTCGGCTCCTCGGCCGCCCAGCTGTCGCCGCTGGAGGCCGCGCAGCTGGCCTCCGCGCTCAGCGCCCTGGCCTCGGGCGGAGGCTTCGACGTGGTCGGCAACATCCGCAGCTTCGCGCGGCTCGACCGCCTGGCCATCACCGGGGGCAACGCCGCCACCGGCTTCGGCGTGGCGGCCGGCAAGTACCTGACCGAGAACATCTACGTCGAGGCGGGGGGCGGCGCGCGCACCGGCGCCACCGCGCAGGTGGAATACCGGGTGACGCGCAACCTCTCGATCGTGTCCAAGATCAACGACCAGATCGTCACCCAGGCCGGCCAGGTGATCCAGGGCGGCGACGAGCTGTCCGTGCGCTGGCGCCACGACTTCCGTGACGGGAACAGGGCTGCTCCGCGTCCGCCGGCCAGGTTCGAACCCTCGCGGCCGCTGCCGGCCCAGGCCCAGGCAGGCGGGTCCCCGACCACGACGTCGATCACGCGGCCGGCCCCGACCCCGATCCCGCAACCGTCGCCGCTGTCTCCTGGGCCCTGAGGCCGAGGTCCCGAGCGCCGGCCCGGCGCTTGCCGCAGGGGGTGGGCTTGGCTATGCCGGTCTCGCACTTCGCCCAAGCGCTCCCCCAGGGGCCCCAAGGAACCTCGATGGCCGCTGACAAGCTCTATGTCGTCACCGGAGGGGCCGGCTTCATCGGCTCCAACATCGCCGCAGCCCTGGCGCAGCGGGGCGAGCGGGTGGTGGTGGTCGACTGGCTCGAGGTCGGCGACAAGTGGAGGAACCTCGCCCCCTTCGCCGTGCACGACGTCGTGCGGCCCGACGCGTTCATGGAGTGGCTGGCCGGCCACGTCGCCGAGGTCGCCGCCATTGTGCACATGGGCGCCATCTCCTCGACCACCGAGCGCGACGGCGACCGGCTGGTGACCCTGAACGTGCGCCCGTCGATCGACCTCTGGACGTGGTGCGCCCGGCACGCCGTGCCGTTCGTCTACGCCTCCTCGGCGGCGACCTATGGCGACGGGGCCCAGGGGTTCGACGACGACGGCTCGCCCGAGGCCCTGGCGCGGCTGAAGCCGATGAACGGCTACGGCTGGTCCAAGCACATGGTCGACCGCCGCATCGCGCTCGACGTGATCGAGGGGCGGCCGACGCCGCCGGTCTGGGCGGGGCTGAAGTTCTTCAACGTCTACGGCCCGCGCGAGGCGCACAAGGGCGACATGCGCTCGGTGGCGCTGAAGCTCTACGAGACCCTGTCGGCGGGCGGCCCCGCCACCCTGTTCCGCTCGCATCGTCCGGACTATGCCGACGGCGGCCAGTTGCGCGACTTCGTCTATGTGGCCGACTGCGTGGCGGTCGTGCTGTGGATCCTGGCGCAGAGCCGGTTCTCGGGCGTCTACAACCTAGGCACGGGCCAGGCGCGCAGCTTCCTCGACCTGGCCAACGCCGTGTTCAAGGCCATGGGGGCCGATCCGGCGGTCACCTGGGTCGACATGCCCGAGGCGATCCGCGGCCGCTACCAGTACTTCACCGAAGCGCGCATGGACCGCCTGCGCCAGGCCGGCTACCGCGCGCCGCTCACCAGCGTCGAGGACGGGGTGGCGGACTATGTGGCGTGGCTGCGGGGACAGAGGTAGCGGAAGCAGAACTTGGCGCCGCCCTCTCCCTCGAGGGGAGAGGGTTGGGTGAGGGTGCGGCCCTCCACGCAGAAGCGAATGGCGCTGGAGGCGCCTCGGATGGCCTTCCGGTCAGGGCGGCGCGAACACCCTCATCCCTGCCCTTCTCCCCTCGAGGGAGAAGGGGCGCCACGTCGCCTACGCCGCCTTTTCCGCCCCTATGAGCACCGACGTCATCGAGATCGTCGAATAGACCTCGTCGTTGACGAACTCGACCGGCTCGCCCTTCTCGCGCGCGCCCAGCACATAGAGCAGCGGGTGGAAGTGCTCGGGCTCGGGGAAAGCCAGGTGCACCTCCGGATCGAGGGCGGCGTAGTCGATCAGGGCGTCGTCGTCGCCGGCCAGGATCTTCGCCTTCACCGTCTCGTTGAAGCGCTCGGCGAACGGGGCGGGCGGGGTGTCCAGGTCGCGGCGGAACAGGCGCAGGTTGTGCACGATGTTGCCCGAGCCCAGGATCAGCACCCCCTCCTCGCGCAGCTGCGCCAGGGTCTGGCCCACCTGGTAGTGGCCGCGCGGCGACAGCCGCAGGTCCATCGACAGCTGGATCACCGGGATGTCGGCCTCAGGGTACATGTGCACCAGAACGCTCCAGGTGCCGTGGTCGTAGCCCCAGCAGTCGAGGTCGGCGCGGGCGTAGGGCGCCAGCATGGCCTCGATGCGCCTGGCCAGCTCGGGGTCGCCGGGCGCGTCGTAGTGCTGGGCGTAGAGCTCGGGCGGGAAGCCGTAGAAGTCGTGGATGGTGCGCGGCCGTTCGGCGCGGGTCACCAGCACGCCCTTGGTCTCCCAGTGCGCCGAGATCGCCAGGATCGCCTTGGGTCGCGGCAGCCGCCGGCCGAGCTCGGCCCAGCCGTCGGAATATTTGTTCTGCTCGATCGCCGCCATGGGCGAGCCGTGGCCGACGAACAGGACGGGCATGCGGGCGCTGGTCATGCCCTGAATATAGCGACGAATTCTGTAACTGAAAGTGTGTCTGTTAGACGTCCAGTCCGATGTCCAGCACCGGGGCCGAGTGGGTCAGGGCGCCGGAGGAGATCACGTCGACGCCGGTTTCGGCGATGGCGCGGATGGTGTCCAGGGTGATGCCGCCGGAAGCCTCCAGCACCACCTTGCGCTTCGCGCGGATCACCGCCAGGCGCAGGTCGTCGAGGCTGAAGTTGTCGAGCATCACCACGTCGGGCGAGCCGTTCGCTTCCCAGAATTCCAGGGCCTCGTCGAGCTGGGCCAGGGTGTCGACCTCGATCTCGATCTTCACCAGGTGGCCGGCGGCGGCCTTGGCCCGCTGCAGGGCCGGACCGATCCCGCCGCAGGCGGCGATGTGGTTGTCCTTGATCAGGATGGCGTCGTCGAGGCCGTAGCGGTGGTTGATCCCGCCGCCGCAGCGCACGGCGTACTTCTCCAGCGCCCGCAGGCCCGGCGTGGTCTTGCGGGTGCAGGTCACGCGGGCGCCGGCGCCCTCGATGGCCTTGGCGTAGGTCGCGGTCAGGGTGGCGATGCCCGACAGGCGGCCCAAAAGGTTCAGGGCCACGCGCTCGGCCGAGAGCAGGGCGCGGGCGTCGGCCTCGACCTCGGCCAGCACGCCGCCGGCCGGGGCGTCCTGCCCATCGCCGAGCTTCACCGCGAAGCGGGCGGTCGGGTCCAGGGCGGCGATGGCCAGGCGGGCGCAGTCCAGGCCGGCGATGCGGCCGGGATTGCGGGCGGCGAAGCGGGCGGCCATGCGCACCCCCGCGGGGATGCAGGCGGCGGCGGTGATGTCGCCGGCCCGGCCAAGGTCCTCGGCCAGGGCCGCGCGCACCACCGGATCGACCAGCAGGTCGGGCAGGGGCGCCAGCAGGCGCTCCGCGGCGCGCGGGTTGTCCATCGGCGCGGTCATTCGGCGGCCTCTCGGATGGCGGGCGTGGAACCCGTGGGAGTCTGGCCCGTGGGAGTCAGGCCCGTGGGAGTCAGGCCCGTGGGCGTGAGGCCGGTGAACGTCCGCCGGGCCTCGGCGGCGGTCTCGGGGAAGTCAAGCCGCCAGTGGCCGCCGCGGCTCTCCTCGCGCGCCAGGGCGGCCTGGGCGACCAGGCGGGCGGCGGTCAGGGGCAGGGCCTCGCCGTGGCGGCCGGCCAGGGCGTCGATCTCGCCCAGCAGCCGCTCCAGCCCCGCGGCGGTGCGCTCGACCCCTGCGTTCAGGCTCATCGCGCGGCGCAGGGCCGGCAGGCTTTCGGGCGGCAGCTCGGCGGGCGGCTCGGACGGCAGGCCCGGAACGTTCTTGGGATCGGCCTCGGCGCGGGCGGCATGGCCGGCCCTGAGCCCGAACACCGCCGCTTCGAGCAGGGAGTTGGAGGCCAGCCGGTTGGCCCCGTGTACGCCGGTGGAGGCGCATTCGCCCACGGCGTAGAGGCCGTCCAGCGAGGTGCGGGCGTGCGCGTCGGTCCACACCCCGCCCATGTGGTAGTGGGCGGCCGGGGCGACCGGGATCGGCACGCGGCGCGGGTCGAGGCCGGCGGCCCGGCAGGCGGCGAACACGCCGGGAAACTCCTCGGGGAAGTGCTCGCCCACCGCCTGGCGGGCGTCGAGGAACGCGCCCTTGCCTTCCGCGATCTGGCGATGGATGGCGCGGGCCACCACGTCGCGTGGGGCGAGCTCGGCCATGGGGTGGTGGCGGTCCATGAACGGCCGGCCGTCGGCGCCGATCAGCCGGGCGCCTTCGCCGCGCAGGGCCTCCGTGGCCAGGGGCGCCGGGTCCGCGCCCCCAAAGTCCGTCAAGTCGATCGCCGTGGGGTGGAACTGGACGAACTCGGGATCGGCGATGCGGGCGCCGGCGCGCGCCGCCATGGCCAGGCCCTCGCCGCGCACGGCCGCCGGATTGGTGGTCACCGCGTAGAGCCCGCCGAGCCCGCCGGTGGCCAGGATCACGGCCGCGGCGGTGATCTCCACCCGGCGCCCGTCCTGCTCGACCAAGGCCCCGCGCACGCGGCCCTCGCGGTCCTGCAGCAGGGCCAGGGCGCGGCCGGTCCGCACCTCGATCGAGGGACTGGCCTGCACCGCTCCGGTCACCGCCTGCATGATCGCCTTGCCGGCCTGGTCACCCTTCACCCGGGCCACGCGGGCGCGGGAGTGGGCGGCTTCCAGGCTCTGGGCGAAGGCGCCGTCGGCCTCGCGGTCGAAGGGGGCGCCGAGCGAGGCCAGCCAGCGCACGGCGTCGGGCCCCTCGCGCGTCAGCAGCAGGGCCATGGCCGGATCGACCAGGCCCGCGCCGGCGGCGATGGTGTCGGCGGCGTGGCGTTCGGCGTCGTCGTCGGGCGACAGGGCCGCGGCCATGCCGCCCTGGGCCCAGGCCGAGGAGCAGCCGTGCAGCAGGGGCAGGGGCGTCAGCACCAGGGCGCGGCGGGGCGCCAGCGCCAGGGCGGCCGACAGGCCAGCCAGGCCCGCGCCCAGCACCATCACGCCGTCGAAGGTCTCGCGGTCAGCCATGGGCGGCCGCCAGGGCTTTGAGCCGGTCCTCGACCAGCTGTCCCGCCGCGTCGCTGAAGCAGCAGAACAGCACGAGGTCGATCTCGGCGCGCCGGGCGATCACGTCCGTGACCGTCTTGACGGCGATCTCGGCGGCCCGGCCGGCGGGGAAGCGATAGGCCCCGGTGGAGATGGCGGGAAAGGCCAGGGTGCGCACGCGGTTGTCCATGGCGACGTGCAAGGCGCGCTTGTAGCAGGAGGCCAGCAACTCCTCCTCGCGCTTGTGGCCGCCGCTCCAGACCGGGCCCACGGTGTGGATCACATGGCGGGACGGCAGGTTGAAGCCGGGGGTGATCTTGGCGTCGCCGGTCTCGCAGCGGCCGAGCTGGCGGCAATAGTCGGCCAGCCTTGGTCCCGCGGCGCGGTGGATCGCGCCGTCCACGCCGCCGCCGCCCGACAGGGCGTTGTTGGCCGCATTGACGATGGCGTCGAGCTCGAGCGTGGTGATGTCGGCGACGACGACCTTGATGCGTTCGTCCATGGCGAGGTCCCCCATGGCCTCAGATCAGCTCCACGTCCACGTGGTGGCGCGCCTTGACCAGGTCGTAGCGCGCGGGCGCGGCGGGCGGGGGCATGTCGATCATCCGCTGCACGGCGGCGGCGGCGCGGGCGGCCACGGCCGGGTCGACCGTCACCTCGTAGCGGTCGTGCAGCAGGGCGTCGTGGATGTTCTGCAGGGTGATCCGCTTCATGTGCGGGCACAGGTTGCAGGGCCGCACGAACTCGGTGTCGGGCGCGTCGCAGGCCACGTTGTCGGCCATGGAGCACTCGGTGATCAGCACCACCTGCTTGGGCTTGCGCGTCATCACGTAGTCCGACATGGCGGCGGTCGAGCCGGCGAAGTCCGACACCTCCAGCACCTCGGCCGGGCATTCGGGGTGGGCCAGGATCTCGGCCCCCGGATAGGCGGCCTTCAGGTCGAGGATGTCCTGGGCGTCGAAGCGCTCGTGCACCTCGCAGCGGCCCTGCCAGGCGATGATGCCGACCTCGGTCTGGCGGGCCACGTTGCGCGCCAAGAACTCGTCGGGCAGCAGGATCACGCGGTCCACGCCCCACTCGCGGGCGACGTGCTCGACCACCTGCACGGCGTTGGCCGAGGTGCAGCAGATGTCGGTCTCGGCCTTCACGTCGGCGGTGGTGTTGACGTAGGTGATCACCGGCAGGCCGGGGTAGCGCTGCTTGATCAGGCGCACGTCGGCGGCGGTGATCGAGGAGGCGAGGGAGCAGCCGGCCATGAGGTCGGGGATCAGCACCGTCTTCTCCGGGCACAGCACCTTGGAGGTCTCGGCCATGAAGTGCACGCCGGCCTGGACGATCACCTTGGCGTCGCTGCGGGCCGCCTCGCGGGCCAGGCCCAGGCTGTCGCCGACATAGTCGCCGACCCCGTGGAAGATCTCGGGCGTCATGTAGTTGTGCGCCAGGATCACCGCGTTCTTCTGCGCCTTCAGCGCATTGATGGCGGCGATCAGTGGGGCGTGGGCGCGCCATTCCAGGGGCGTGACGCGCGCCTTGACCTTGTCCCACAGGGGGCGGGTCTGGAGCTCGACCTCCGGGGTGAAGAGGAAAGAACCGTCCGCCATGACCGCTCCTTTTGCTCAATATGAGCATTACAGGGGCCTCAAAAAAGCCGAGGCGATGTCCTGCCTGCGGCCGGCCCTTATGCTGCAAATGAGCAAAAGGGCTGAAACCGATATAGACCGTCCCTGCGGCAAGCGGAAGGGGGCTGTCACAATTTTCGCGAAGAGCCCGCGCGCAAATGATCGTGTGCGGACGGGCGGTGGTGATCGGCCTGCGCCCGGCTGAGCAGGCAAGATGCTGAATTACATGGTGAATATTTGAGTTGGCCGTGTAGCTTTGTCCCGTTTTGGCGCATCGGGCCTTATTCGGGTCGCATTGAGTCGGCATCTGGAAATGGTCGCGTGAAGGGACTGACGGCGCGACGGGGGCGCGTCGCCGTGGGCGCCGCCCGACCCTGAGGGGGGTCAACGGGCCGCATGAGCCCCGCAGAAGAGGACGTCGTCGCGTTCCATGGACATATCGAGTTCGAAGGCCGACGGCGCCCCGCCGTCCGGCGTGCATCAGCCTGTGTTCCGCCCGGCCGGCCAGGTGTTCGGAAGGCTTTCGGCAGCGACGGCGGCGGTCCTGGCCCTGAGCCTGATCGGCCGCGCCCAACCACCGGCGGATCTGGCCGGGCCCATGAAGGCGGCGGCGAGGGCTGTGCGCCCCATGATCTCGCCCGAGGGCCTGGCCGGGCCCGCGGCAGGGGCCCTGGCGCCGGATTCCACCGCGGTGCTCAAGGCCCTGCTCAAGAAGGCCGGCCTCAGGTCCACGATCGATCCGCACCGACTGTCGTGGGACCAGGCGCGCAAGGTCAACGCCCTGCTTCCCGCCGACAGCTCGACCGCCGGCTTCGCCAAGCCGTTCCACCTCGACATCAAGACCAGGGACGGTCGCCAGGCCCTCGATTGCCTGACCCAGGCCGCCTATTTCGAGGCCGGGGGCAACGGGCCGCAGGCCCAGGCGGGGGTGGTGCAGGTGGTGCTCAACCGCGTGCGCCATCCGGACTTCCCCAAGTCGGTGTGTGGGGTGGTCTACCAGGGCGCCGAACTCCATACCGGCTGCCAGTTCACCTTCACCTGCGACGGGGCGCTGAAGCGTGGGATCGACGGGGCTGCCTGGGACGAGGCGCGCCGGGTCGCCGAGCGGGCCCTGGCCGGCTATGTCGACCGCGCGGTGGGCACCGCCACCTACTACCACGCCGACTACGTGTTCCCCACTTGGGCGCCGAGCCTGGTGAAGATGGCCACGGTGGGCCCGCACATCTTCTATCGCATGGCCGGCCGCGAGGGCGCGGCCGCCTACCTCACCGGCCAGTACGCCGGCCAGGAGCTGAAGCTGGTGCGGGCGGTGCTGCGGGCCAACGACAAGCGCACCCAGAAGACGGGGCCGGAGGCCGAGCCCAGGCTGGAGCAGGCGGCGATGCCGGCCGGGCTGAAGAGCGAGGCCAGCCGGCTGCAGCGGGTGAAGGCCGAGATCGCGGCGGCGACGCCCAAGGCCGACGACACGCCGGTGGTCGAGACGGCCTCGCTGGCGGGCTCCATCCAGACCACCCTCCAGGCCGCGGCGCCGCCGCCGATCGTCCTGCCGCCGGTCGCCCCGGCTTCGACGCCCGCAGCGCCCGCCGGCGCAGCCGACGTCCCGCCGGCGGCGTAACTGGACCTCTAGTAGACGCCGATCTCCTGGGCGTCCGCATGGCTCAGGGGATGGTGGGCCTTGGCGTGGTCTTCCTCGGCCAGGAAGCGCACGGCTTCCAGCGCCGCCATGCAGCCCATGCCCGCGGCGGTGACCGCCTGACGGTAGACGTCGTCGGTGACGTCGCCGGCGGCGTAGACGCCCTTGATCGCGGTCGAGGCCGTGCCGGCCTTCACCTTCAGATAGCCGGCCGCATCCATCTCCAGCTGGCCCTTGAACAGGGACGAGGCGGGGGCGTGGCCGATGGCGACGAAGAAGCCGTCGCAAGCCACTTCGCGCTTGGCGCCGGTGTTCAGGTCGCTCAGCACCACGCCGGTGACGCCGAGCGGATCGGTGGTCCCCTTCACCTCCTCGACGGCGCTGTTCCAGATCACCTCGATCTTGGGGTTCGCGAACAGGCGCTCCTGCAGGATGCGCTCGGCGCGGAACTCGTCGCGCCGGTGCACCACCGTGACCTTGGAGGCGAAGCTGGTGAGGAACAGGGCCTCCTCGACGGCGGTGTTGCCGCCGCCGACCACCACGACCTCCTTGCCGCGGTAGAAGAACCCGTCACAGGTGGCGCAGGCCGAGACGCCGAAGCCCTGGAACTTCTGCTCCGACGGCAGGCCCAGCCACTTGGCCTGGGCGCCCGTGGCGATGATCAGGGTCTCGGCCTGGATCACCGCGCCGGAGTCCATCTTGAGGGTGAAGGGGCGCTTCGACAGGTCGGCCTCGAGCACGATGTCGCTGATCAGCTCGGTGCCCACGTGCTCGGCCTGGGCGCGCATCTGGTCCATCAGCCAGGGGCCCTGGATCACGTCGGCGAAGCCCGGATAGTTCTCCACGTCGGTGGTGATGGTCAGCTGGCCGCCGGGCTGGATGCCGGAGATCAGCACCGGCTGCAGCAGGGCGCGCGCGGCGTAGATGGCGGCGGTGTAGCCGGCGGGGCCGGAGCCGATGATGGCGCAGCGGACGAGGCGGGGATCGGACATCGTAATTCCGGACATGAAACTGTGCGTGACTATGTAACGATTGATTCCCCCCCGCTCCAGCGGCGCGCTTAATAGGAATCCTGATGGCTGCCCCACGCATCCTCGCCTTCCCGGACTGCGGACCGCGCATCGGCGGCGGCCACGTCATGCGCTGCCTGACCCTGGCCCGCGCCCTCGCCGACAAGGGCTGCACGGTGGCCCTGGCCGCCAATCCGGCCGCGCAGGGGGTGCTGGAGGCCTTCGGCCCGCGGGACATGACCGTCTATCCGGTGTCCGACGACCTCGCCGAGGCGGCGCAGCACGCCGCCGACTGGGCCGACGCCTTCAAGGCCGACTGGGTGCTGCTCGACCACTACCGCCTGTCGCCGGCGCAGGAGGCGGAGCTGAAGGGCGCCCGCCGCCTGGCCGTGCTCGACGACCTCGCCGACCGACACAGGCCGGCGGATCTGGTGATCAACCCGGGCTACGGCGGCTCGACGGGCGCCTACGCGGGCCTGGTCCCCGACGGCGCCCGGGTGCTGGTGGGGCCGGAATACGCCCTGGTGCGGTCGGAGTTCGCCGCCCACCGCGACCAGGCCCTGGCGCGTCGGCGCGAGGGCGGGCATCTGAAGCACGTGCTGATCTCGCTCGGCCTGACCGACGTGGAGGGCATCACCGCGCGGGTGGTCAAGGCGCTGAAGCCGCACCTGCCCGGCCTGATCCTGGACGTGGCCCTGGGCGACCAGGCCTGCAGCCTGCCGTATCTGCGCGAGGCGGCCAAGACCGACTGCGCCCTGCGCCTGCACGTCGACAGCCACGCCATGGCCGAGCTGATGAGCCAGGCCGACCTCGCGGTCGGCGCCGGCGGCGGCTCGGTGTGGGAGCGGGCCACGCTCGGCCTGCCCTCGGTGACGGTGATCCTGGCCGACAACCAGCGCCCGATGGCCAAGGCCATGGAGCAGGTCGGCCTGACCCTGGCGGTCGACGCCCTGGCGCAGGACTTCGAGGCGCAGCTGGTCGCGGCGGTGAAGCGCGTGGTCGAGGACGCCGCCCTCCGTCGCTGGCTGGCCGAAGCGCCCTGCCACGCCTGCGACGGGCGCGGCGCGGAGCGGGTGGCGGAAGCGATGGTGGGCTGAACCAAGCCGCTCATCCCGGCGAAGGCCGGGACGAGCGGGATCAGTTGGCCGTGCGCCCATGCTCAGACCGCTGCCGTCGCGGGAAGGGCCCGTCTGAACGCTGCCCTTGTCAGCCGCGCCGTTCCGCTCCCCTATGCCGCCAAAACGGGGGGAACACATGGACATCGAGCTGGTCACGGACGGGCTGTTCTTCCCCGAAGGGCCGATGGCCATGGCCGACGGGTCGGTGATCCTGGTGGAGATCGGCGGCCGGCGGCTCACCCGGGTGCGGCCGGACGGGTCCAAGGCGACGGTGGCCGAGCTCGGCGGCGGCCCCAACGGCGCGGCGATCGGGCCGGACGGGGCGGCCTATGTGGTCAACAACGGCGGCGCCTTCAAATTCCCCGACGACTGGGAGAGCGTGGGCCGCATCCTGATCCCCGATACCTACGACGGGGGCTACGTGCAGCGGGTCGACCTGAACACCGGCGAGGTGCGCACGCTCTACGACCATTGCGACGGCCGGCCGCTGAACAGCCCCAACGACATCGTCTTCGACGACGCCGGCGGCTTCTGGTTCACCTGCTTCGGCTATTCGGACGGCGAGAACCGCCGGCTCGGCGGCCTCTACTACGCCAGGGCCGACGGCTCGCTGATCAAGCGGGTGCGCGCCGAACAGATCTCGCCCAACGGCGTCGGCCTCTCGCCGGACGGCAAGACGGTCTACTGGTCCGACTCCATGCTGCAGAAGCTGTGGGCGCTCGACCTCGACGGGCCGGGCCAGGCGGGGGCCGAGCACGGCCACGTCGTCGGCCGGCTGGTGGTCACCCTGCCGGGCATGGAATGGTTCGACAGCATGGCGATCGAGGCCGACGGGCGGGTGTGCGTGGGCACCCTGTTCAACGGCGGCATCACCGTGATCGACCCGGCCACCGGCGCCTATGAGCAGGTCGCCTTCCCCGACCCGATCACCACCAACATCTGCTTCGGCGGGGCCGACATGCGCGACGCCTGGGTCACTTGCTCGTCGACCGGCAAGCTCTACAAGTGTCGCTGGCCGCGCGCCGGGTTGCGATTGGCGTACGAGGCTTGAGCGACGGCGAGGGGGTAGCTTGGCGGGCAACAACCGAGCACGGCTCTACGCGCTGATCGCGCGCCGCGCCCGCAAGGCGGTGGTCTTCCGACGAGGGCCCAGCAAGAGCGTCTTGCTGCTCGCGTGGGATCTGCGGACGGACCAGCTCACCGCAGGCCAATGGCTCAAGGGTCGCATCTACGAGCGTCGATGCGACCTGTCGCCCGACGGTCAACTGCTGGTCTACTTCGCCGCCAGCTATCGCGGACCGTGGCTGACGTGGACCGCTATTTCGCGGCCGCCCTATCTCACCGCCCTGGCGGCTTGGCCGAAGGGCGATGCATGGAGTGGCGGTGGTCTTTTTAGCGACGACCGGTCGCTGGCGCTGAATCACCCCGCGTATGAGCAACACCTTGCTCCCGGCTTCGCCCTGCCAGGAGGTTTTAGGGTGGAGCCGCTGCGCGCGGAGATGGGCGAAGACGACCCGATTTGGTCCCTTCGCCACGAACGGGATGGATGGACCCTCCGGTCACCGGGACGGTATTCGACCCACGACCGGAAAGGGTCACTGGCCTGGCGGCTGGATCCCCCTGGTATATGGGACAAGGGACTCGGCGGCGGCGCGGCCTTGCTCCGGACCAACCTTCACGGAATCGGCGAACGGGACGGGACTTGGTACGTGCAGACCGGCCAGGTAGTGGACGGGGCCGGCGCCGTTCTGGCCGATTTGGGACGTATCGATTGGGCTGACGTCGACCACAATGGCGACGTCCTCTTCGCTCGGCAGGGCTGCCTCTTTCGCCTGGGATATCGCCGGACGAACGCCATTCTGGTCGCGGACCTGAACGGCCTTCGCTTCGAACCGGTCGCACCGCCTGCGATCGCGCGATCCTGGCCCAGATCGGCGCGGCAGAGCCAGCTCCGCTAACCGAAGTTGGCGGGACTGGCGGGGAATCTCTACAAGGGCCGGCGGACCAAATGATGCCGTTGCGGATCGTTGAAAGGATGAGCTGTTGATGAAGATCGCCCTGATCCCGGCCCGGGGCGGATCCAAGCGCATCCCACGGAAGAACATCCGGCTGTTCGGCGGCCGTCCGGTCATCGCCTGGTCGATCGCGGCCGCGAGGGACTCCGGACTGTTCGACCGCATCATCTGCTCCACGGACGACGAGGAGATCGCCGCCGTCGCGCAGGCCTGGGGCGCCGAGGCGCCGTTCCGCCGGCCCGCCGCCCTGTCCGACGACCACGCCACCACCTTGGCCGTGGTGCAGCACGCGCTGGAGTGGGCCGGGGCCGAGGGCCTGCCGCTGGAGGCGATCTGCTGCATCTACCCGGCGTCGCCCTTCGTCACCGCCGAGCGGTTGAGGGCCGGCTACGAGGCGCTGAAGGCGTCGGGCGCCCAGTTCTGCCTGCCCGTCGCCCGCTTTCCCGCCCCCATCCAGCGGGCGATCCGGCGCACCGCCGACGACCGTCTGGAGATGTTCCAGCCCGACCAGTTCGCCGTCCGCTCCCAGGACCTGGAGCCGGGCTGGTTCGACGTCGGCCAGTTCTTCTGGGGCCGGCCCGACGCCTTGCGCCGGGGCGTGCGCGTGTTCGGCCCCGACACCGTGGCGCTGGAAACCCCGCTCTGGCGCGCCGTGGACATCGACACGCCCGAGGACTGGATTCGCGCCGAGCGGCTGTGGAACGCCCTGTCGGACGAGGAGCGGGGCCAGACGTCGGCCGCCCCCGGAGCGGTAGAGCCTTTCAACGTCTTGATCACGAGCATTTCCCAGAAGCTCTCCTGCATCCGCGAGGTGCGCCGCGGCCTGCTCAAGCTGAACCCCGAAGGCCGCGTCCATGGCGGCGACGTGGACCCCGACTGCCTCGGCCGCGGGTTCGTCGACGCCTTCTGGCCGATGCCGCGGCTGGACGCGCTGAGCCTGGACGTCGTGACCGACTACTGCCGGGATCACCACATCCGCGCCATCGTGCCCACCCGCGACGGCGAGCTCGCCTGGTTCGCCGCCCGCCGCGAGGCCCTGGCCGCGGCCGGCGTGACGGTGATGGTCTCGGGCCCCGACGTGGTCGAGCTGTGCGTCGACAAGCTTCGCTTCGCCCGCGAGCTGGCGGCGCTGGGCTATCCGGCGATCCCCGCCCATGAGGACGCCGCGGCCTGCGGGGAAGGACGGCTCGTGGTCAAGGAACGGTTCGGCGCGGGGTCCATAGGCGTCGCATTGGACCTGTCGCCGACCGAGGCCACGGCGGCGGCCCGCCGCTTCGAGCAGCCGATCTTCCAGCCCTTCATCCCCGGCGCCGAGTACAGCGTCGACACCTTCACGGCCTCGGACGGCGTGACCAAGGGCGCGGTGGCCCGCCGGCGCGACCGGGTGGTGCGGGGCGAGTCCCAGATCACCACGGCGGTGGATGCGCCGGCCCTGGAGGCCCTGTGCGCCGCCGCCGCCTCGGCGATCCGGTTGAGGGGCCACGCGGTCTGGCAGGTGATCGAGGACGCCCGGGGCGGATGGCATATCGTCGAATGCAATTGCCGCATCGGCGGGGCCTCGTCGCTCGGCATCGCCATGGGCCTGGACAGCTTCTTCTGGACATTCGCCGAGGCGGCGGGCGACGATCTGTCCCGCCATCCCTTCCTTCGATCGCCGGTCAATCTGCGGCAGGTCCGCGTTCCGCATGACATCATCGAAGCCGATCCTGGTCTTTGACCTCGACGACACCCTCTACGAGGAGCTGAGCTACGTCCGCAGCGGCCTGGCGGCCGTCGCCGCCTTTGCCGAGGGCCAGATCGGCCGCGACCGCAGCGAGCTGCAGGCCCTGCTGGAGGCGTCCCTCGCGGAGGGGCGATCTGGGGTGTTCGACCGGGCGTTCCGCAGGGCCGGCGTGCACACCGCCGGCCTGGTGAGGCGATGCGTCGGGGTCTATCGCACGCACCAGCCGGTCCTCTCGCTGTGGCCCGCCGCCGAGCGCTGCCTGCGGCGCTTCGGCGACCATCGGCGCTTCCTCGTCACCGACGGCAACACCAGCGCCCAAAGCCGGAAGGTCGCGGCGCTGGACCTCGAACGGCGGTTCGAGAAGACCTTCCTGACCTACCGCTATGGTCGGGCGCGCTCCAAGCCGTCGCCCTACTGCTTCGAGCGCATCCGGCGGCTGACCGGCGCGCCCGCCTGCGACATCGTCTATGTGGGCGACAACCCGCGCAAAGACTTCGTTGGTATCCGTCCCTTAGGGTTCGGCACGATACGGGTGCTCACCGGCCAGCACGCCGGCGTGCTGGCTGCGCCCGGCTACGACGCCGCCCTGACCCTGGACGACCTCGATGCGCTGACCCCCGCCCGGCTCGGCGCCTTCCATCAGGAGCTCCTGGACGCTCATGGCAAATGACCAATCCCCTCCGATCCCGGACTCGGCGATCCCCGGCCTGACGATCGCCGGCCGCCGCATCGGTCCGGGGGAGCCGCCCTATGTCATCGCCGAGCTGTCGGCCAACCACAACGGCTCCATCGACCGGGCCCTGGCCAGCATCGACGCCGCCAAGGCCGCCGGCGCCGACGCCGTCAAGATCCAGAGCTACACCGCCGACACCATCACCCTGGATTGCGACCGGCCGGAGTTCGCCATCACCACCGGCCCCTGGGCCGGGCGCACCCTCTACGATCTGTACCAGGAGGCCTACACCCCGTTCGAATGGCATCCGGCGCTGTTCGCCCGCGCTCGCGACGTCGGGATCACCCTGTTCTCGACCCCGTTCGATTTCACGGCGGTCGACATGCTGGAGGCGCTGGGCGCCCCGGCCTACAAGATCGCGTCCTTCGAGCTGGTCGACCTGCCGCTGATCCGCCGGGTGGCGCGGACCGGCAAGCCGGTGATCATGTCCACCGGCATGGCCAGCCTGGAGGAGATCGGCGAGGCCGTGACCGCCGCGCGCGAGGCCGGCTGCCGGGAGCTGGCGCTGCTGCACTGCATCTCCAGCTATCCTGCCCCCGTGGAGGCCGCCAACCTGCGCACCCTGGGCGACCTGGCGGTGCGGTTCGGCGTCACCGCGGGCCTGTCGGACCACACCATGGGCACGGTCGTCTCCGTGGCCGCGGTGGCCCAGGGGGCGGCGCTGATCGAGAAGCACTTCATGCTCGACCGCGACGAGACCGGGCCCGACAGCGCCTTTTCCCTGACGTCCGAGGAGTTGCGCCGCCTATGCGACGACACCCGCACCGCCTGGACGGCGCTGGGCCGGGTGAACTACGAGCGGCCGGCCGCGGAGGCCGTGAGCGCCGTCCACCGGCGGTCGCTCTACTTCGTGGCCGACATCAAGGCGGGCGAGGAGATCACGCCTTCGAACCTGAGGTCCATCCGCCCCGGCGCCGGCCTGGCGCCCCGTCACTACGAGGCGCTTCTCGGGCGCCGCGCCGCGCGCGACATCGCTCGCGGCACGCCGGCCACGTTCGACGACGTCGAGCGGTAGGTTCCGTGTCCGGGGGCCGTGCGGGCCCTCAGACCCATTCGAGCTTGAGGATCTCGTAGGCCTTCACGCCGGCCGGAGTGTTGATCTCCACCACGTCGCCGACTTCCTTGCCGATCATGCCGCGGGCGAGGGGCGAGGTGACTGAGATCTTGCCGGCCTTCACGTCGGCTTCGTGCTCGCCGACGATCTGGTAGCGGGCCTCTTCCTCGGTGTCCTCGTCGACGACGCTGACGGTCGCGCCGAACTTCACCTGGGCCCCCGACAGCTTGGAGACGTCGATCACCTGGGCGCGGGCCATCTTGTCCTCGATCTCGGCGATACGGCCTTCGATCCAGCCCTGGCGCTCCTTCGCCGCGTGGTACTCGGCGTTCTCCGAGAGGTCGCCATGCGAACGCGCTTCCGAGATCGCGGCGATCACGCTGGGCCGTTCCACGGACTTCAAACGCTTCAACTCTTCGTCGAGGGCAACATAGCCCTCGCCGGTCATCGGCACCTTTTCCATCGTGGATTTTGCTCGGATCGCCCTTGAGGAGTCTGACTACACACTGCCGGCCGCGGGCGTATTCGTCCGGGGGCAAAAGCATAGGGTCCGCGTAAACGACGCGCAAGGGGGGGAGTTCCGCACGACCGCAAAGGCGGTCGCGCTAATCCCTCTTTGCGCTACCGCGCTTCGCGCGACTTGAGCGCGTCTGGCGCTCTACGCCCTCGAGTCGCCGCCAGGCGATAGGGCGAACTAGGATGCCCTCGAGTAGCCGCCAGGCGATAGGGCGAACTAGGATGCCCCGTAGCTCTGCAGCGACCTGACCTCCAGGGCCTCCTCCTTGGCGGTGGAGATGGCCTGGGCGGCGGCCAGGGCGCCCGCGGCGGTGGTGTAGTAGGGGATCTTCATCATCAGCGCCGTGCGGCGGATGGAGAAGCTGTCCTGCAGCGACTGCTTGCCTTCGGTGGTGTTGAACACCAGCTGCACGTCGCCGTTCTTCATCTGGTCGAGCACGTTGGGCCGGCCCTCGAGCACCTTCTTGATCGACTCCACCTTCAGCCCGTTCTCGCGCAGGTAGGTGCAGGTGCCGCCGGTGGCGATGACCTGGAAGCCGGCCTTCTCCAGCAGCCGCGCCGGCTCCAGCATGAACGGCTTGTCGGCGTCCTTCACCGAGATGAACACGCAGCCCTTGGCCGGCAGGCGGGTGCCACCGCCGAGCTGGCTCTTGGCGAAGGCCCGGGCGAAGGCCGCCAGCGGCGCCTCGCCCGGGCGGATCCAGTCCAGGCCCATGACCTCGCCCGTCGAGCGCATCTCGGGGCCCAGCACCGTGTCGACGCCCGGGAAACGGGCGAACGGGAACACCGCCTCCTTCACCGCCACGTGGTCGTAGGGCGGGGTGGTGAGGTCGAAGTCCTTGAGCTTGCAGCCCGCCATCACCTTGGCGGCGATGGCGGCCAGCGGCTTGCCGATGGTCTTGGCGACGAACGGCACCGTGCGGCTGGCGCGCGGATTGACCTCCAGCACATAGATGCGCGGGTGGGCCGACAGCGGCTCCTCGATGGCGAACTGCACGTTCATCAGGCCGCGCACCTTCAGCGCCTTGGCCATCGCCACCGTCTGGCGCTTCAGCTCCTCGATCGTCTCGGCCTTGAGCGAGAAGGGCGGCAGGGAGCAGGCCGAGTCGCCCGAATGCACCCCGGCTTCCTCGATGTGCTCCATGACCCCGGCCACGAACACGTCCTGGTCGTCGGCCACGGCGTCGACGTCGACCTCGGTGGCGCGCGACAGGTACTGGTCGATCAGCACGGGGCTGTCCCCGGACACCTGCACGGCGCTGGTGATGTAACGGCTGAGCTGTTCGTCGTCGCGCACGATCTCCATGGCGCGGCCGCCGAGCACGTAGGAGGGGCGGATCACCACCGGATAGCCGATGCGGCGCACCGCGGCGAAGGCCTCGTCGGCCGAGCGGGCGATGCCGTTGACCGGCTGGGCGATGTCGATCTTGTGCAGCAGCTGCTGGAAGCGCTCGCGGTCCTCGGCCAGGTCGATGGCGTCGGGCGAGGTGCCGAGGATCGGCACGCCGGCGTCCTCCAGGGCCTGGGCCAGCTTCAGCGGTGTCTGGCCGCCGAACTGGACGATCACGCCCAGCAGCCGGCCCTTGGACATCTCCACGTCCAGCAGCTCCAGCACGTCCTCGGCCGTCAGGGGCTCGAAATACAGGCGGTCGGAGGTGTCGTAGTCGGTGGAGACGGTCTCGGGGTTGCAGTTGACCATGATCGACTCCACCCCGATGTCCTTCAGGGCGAAGGCGGCGTGGCAGCAGCAGTAGTCGAACTCGATGCCCTGGCCGATGCGGTTGGGGCCGCCGCCGAGGATCACCGCCTTCTTCGCGCTCGACGGCTCGGACTCGCACTGCGGGGCCTGGCCGAGCGCCCCGGTCTCGTAGGTCGAGTACATGTAGGGGGTCTTGGCGAAGAACTCGGCGGCGCAGGTGTCGATGCGCTTGAACACCGGGCGCACGCCCTGCCCGCGACGGGAGGCGCGGACCTCGGCCTCCGTGGAGCCGACCAGCTTGGCCAGGCGCGCGTCGGAGAAGCCCAGCGCCTTGAGCTTGCGCAGGCCGATGGCGTCCTTGGGCAGGCCGTGGTCGATCAGATAGGCCTCGGTGTCGACCAGGTGCTGGATCTGGCGCAGGAACCAGGGCTCGTAGCTGCAGGCCTCATGCACCTGCTCCACCGACAGGCCGACGCGGAAGGCCTGGGCGATCACGCGCAGGCGATCGGGGGTGGGCTGGGTAAGGGCCCTGAGGGTGGCGTCGCGCACGGCCTGGTCGTCGGCCTCGTGGGTCAGGCCGGGGATGGCGATGTCGTCCAGGCCCGAGAGCCCGGTCTCCAGCCCGCGCAGAGCCTTCTGCAGGCTTTCCGAGAAGGTGCGGCCGATGGCCATGACCTCGCCCACCGACTTCATCGAGGTGGTCAGGTAGGGCTCGGCGCCCGGGTACTTCTCGAAGGCGAAGCGCGGGATCTTGGTGACCACATAGTCGATGGTCGGCTCGAACGAGGCCGGCGTGGCGCCGGTGATGTCGTTCATCAGCTCGTCGAGGGTGTAGCCCACGGCCAGGCGCGCGGCGACCTTGGCGATCGGGAAGCCGGTGGCCTTGGAGGCGAGGGCCGACGAGCGCGACACCCGCGGGTTCATCTCGATCACGACCATGCGCCCGTCGCGCGGATTGACCGCGAACTGCACGTTGGAGCCGCCCGTCTCCACCCCGATCTCGCGCAGCACGGCGATCGAGGCCGTGCGCATGCGCTGGTATTCCTTGTCGGTCAGGGTCAGGGCCGGGGCGACGGTGATCGAGTCGCCGGTATGCACGCCCATCGGGTCGATGTTCTCGATGGAGCAGATGATGATGCAGTTGTCCGCCTTGTCGCGGACGACCTCCATCTCGTACTCCTTCCAGCCGAGCACGCTCTCCTCGATCAGCACCTCGGTGGTCGGCGAGGCGTCCAGACCCCCGGCCACGATGTTGCGGAATTCCTCGATATTATAGGCGATGCCGCCGCCGGTGCCGGCCAGGGTGAAGCTGGGACGGATGATTGCCGGCAGACCGATGAAATCCATCGAGTCCAGGGCGTCTTCCAGCGTGTGCACCGCCCGTGAGCGCGGCGATTCCAGGCCGATCTTGTCCATGGCGTCGCGGAATTTCTGGCGGTCCTCAGCCTTGTCGATGACGTCCGCGCGGGCGCCGATCATCTCGACGCCGTACTTGGTCAGAACGCCGCTTGCTTCCAGCGCCAGGGCGGTGTTCAGCGCCGTCTGGCCGCCCATGGTCGGCAGCAGGGCGTCGGGCCGCTCCTTGGCGATGATCTTCTCGACGATCGAGGGCGTGATCGGCTCGACATAGGTCGCGTCCGCCACGTCCGGGTCGGTCATGATGGTGGCCGGGTTGGAGTTCACCAGGATGATCCGGTAGCCCTCCGCCCGCAGAGCCTTGCACGCCTGCACGCCCGAGTAGTCGAACTCGCAGGCCTGGCCGATGACGATGGGCCCCGCGCCGATGATCAGGATGGAGGCGATGTCTGTCCGCTTGGGCATTCAGGGTCTCTTGTGACGTTCGGCGCGCGCGAACGGTCGCGCGGAGAAGCGCGGCCGAGCCGGTCGACTTGCAGGTTAAGCGGACCGTTTAGAGTGGCGGGGACGGCGGGGCAAGCGGCCTGAGGCGAATGGGCCGGATTCTTGCGGCGCGCGAGTTCCTGCCGCGATGGACATCCGCCCGCAGCGCCTGTCGGCTGCCGCGCAATCCCTGATGGCGTAAGGCTTTGCCGAAGACGGCGGGAATGCGCCGCCGCGTTCCGCTAACCCACTGTTCGCTATAACTATTTTATTAAACATCTCGTCTCAGAATGACCCTGCTCTCAGTCATGAGGGGTCATGTACGACGTCTATCTCTGTCTGACGAACCAGCACGACTGGCGACTGGTCCTCGTGGCCGTCGCCATGTGCGTGGTCGCCTGCGCGTCGACATTCCTGCTCTATGCCCGACTGCCCGCCGAAGACAGCGGCCGGCGCCTGGCTTGGCTGGTCATGCTGGGGCTGGTGGCCGGCTCCGGCGTCTGGACCACCCACTTCGTCGGCATGCTCGCCTTCCGCACGGGCTTCGAGGAACGCTATGACGGCCT
>Ga0310811_10000359_pt1 | contig 62582 bp, 72 predicted proteins | sample YCmetagenome_FD_207642 | JGI IMG/M metagenome (GOLD analysis project Ga0310811, IMG submission 207642) | Soil microbial communities from experimental microcosm in Duke University, North Carolina, United States - YC | ecosystem: Engineered > Artificial ecosystem > Soil microcosm > Unclassified ... | reverse complement strand
CCTTCGCGCTGCAGGCGCTTGCGCTGCAGCTTGCGATAGCGGCGCACGGCCTCGGCCCGCTCGCGGGCACGCTTCTCACTGGGCTTCTCATAGGCGCCGCGCAGCTTCATTTCCCGGAAGATGCCTTCGCGCTGCATCTTCTTCTTCAGCGCCTTGAGCGCCTGGTCAATGTTGTTGTCGCGGACGATGATCTGCAAAGCCTTGGCTCCGTGCGGAAAATTTGAGGCGCGGGTGATAGCAGAAGGGGTTTTGGCTGTCTACCCGCGGCAATTAACGCTTCACCGCCTTGGCTGGCTCCCAGCCTGGGGCCATATTCCGGGACATGGCAATCCTGAAAATCGCCCGCATGGGCCACCCCATCCTGGCCACCCCGGCCCGCGCCGTCGCCGACCCCCGGCACCCGGAAATCCGCCGTCTGGTCAATGACATGGTGGAAACCATGATCGACTCCAATGGGGCGGGCCTGGCCGCTCCCCAAGTCCATGTTCCCCTGCGGATTGTGGTGTTCCAGGCCCCCGACGGGCGCTCCGATCCGGGACTGGCCGAAGCGGAGCGTTTCGACCACACCGCCCCCCTGACGGTGCTGATCAATCCCGAAATCGCGGTCCTGGCACCTGAAACCGAGGGCGGCTGGGAAGGCTGCCTGTCGGTGCCCGGCCTGCGCGGCTGGGTCGAGCGGCCGGCCCAAATCCGCTATCGCGGGTTCGGCATCGAGGGGGAGCCGATCGAGCGAGTGGCGCGCGGTTTCCACGCCCGGGTGGTGCAGCATGAATGCGACCATCTGGATGGCCGGCTCTACACCAGCCGCATGAGCGATCTGTCGCGGCTGATTTTTGAATCGGAAATCCGTCATTTCCAGGTGGCGTCATGAGCGATACGCCCGAAAAGCCCGCACGCAAGCCGCGCCCCCACCGCGCGACCGCCGCCAAGGCGGGCGCGCCAAAAGACAAAACGGCGGCGCCCAAAGTGCAAGCCGAGAACCAGACACCGCGCAGTGACGAAGACTTGCGCGAGGCAGTGCTGAACGCCGCCCTGCCCCACGCGGCCTTTGACGGTTTTACCGACATGGTGCTGCAGAAGGCAGGTGCGGAAGCCGGCTTGGTGAAGGCCGACGTGGCGCGGCTGTTCGAGGGCGGCCCCATCAGCCTGGTGGAATATTTCTCCACCCACACCGACGCGGAGATGGAAAAGCGCCTGGCCGCGACGGACCTTAAGGGAATGAAAATCCGCGAACGCATCGCCACAGCGGTCAAGACGCGGCTGGCCATCCTGAAGCCCCACAAGGAGGCGGCCCGCCGGGCGGCGGCGCTGTTGTCCCTGCCCATGCATGCGGCGCTGGGCGCCAAGCTGGTCTATCGCACGGTGGACGCCATGTGGCGGGCGGCCGGCGACACCTCCACCGATTTCAATTTCTACACCAAGCGCGGGATTCTCGCGGGCGTCTATGGCTCGACCGCGATGCGCTGGTTCAATGACACCAGCGAGGATGAAAAGGCCACCGACGACTTCCTCGCCGCCCGCATCGAGAATGTGATGCAGTTCGAGAAGTTCAAGGCCAAGGCCAAGGAAGCCCTGTCGAACTTTCCGATGTTTGCCGATTGGGCGAAGCCGAAAACGAAACCCTGACCTCCATGGCCGGCCTTGAGCCGGCCATCCAGGCCAACCAGCATTGTGCCTGCGTCCCTGGATGGGCGGGTCAAGCCCGCCCATGGTGAGTTATAAGAACTAGGCGCGAGGAGTTTTGCGACGTGAGCAGGGTTGCTAGCGTCAGCGTGGCAACGAGCGACGTGTACAAGAGGTACACGAGCGATGGCGCGACGAACTCACGACGCAAAGGAACCGCGCCTAGAGTAGCTCCGCGATCTGCACCGCGTTCAGCGCAGCGCCTTTTAAGAGCTGATCCGCTGCCACGAACATGCTGATCGATTTGCCGGACGGGTCCGACAGGTCCTTGCGGATGCGGCCTGCCAGCACATCGCCCTGACCTGACGCGTCCCTGGGCATGGGGAAATAATTGTTGGCCCAGTCGTCCACCAGTTTCACCCCCGGCGCCTTCGCCAGCAGGGCCTTCACCTCTTCCGGCGTGATCGGGCGCTCGCATTCAAAGGTCATGGAGACCGAATGGGCGCGCAGCACCGGCACGCGGATGCAGGTGGCCGAGACGGCGATCTTGTCATCTTCGAAGATCTTCTTGGTCTCCTTGATGACCTTGCTCTCTTCGTCATTGTAGCCGGTCGCCATGTCGATGGCGGTGTTGTGGCTGAAGACATTGAAGGCATAGGGGTACTTCACCACCTTGGGGGAAAAGTCCTTGCCGTCCAGATAGGCGCGGGTGGAAAGCTCCAGCTCCTCCATCAGCGCCGCGCCGCCACCCGACGCCGCCTGATAGGTGGAGACGATCAGCCGCTTGACCGGATTGCTCCTGTGCACCGGCCAAAGCGGCACCAAGGTGGTGATGGCGGAGCAATTGGGATTGGCGATGATACCTTTGTGATCCTTGATCCGGCGAGCATTGATCTCCGGCACCACCAGTGGAATGGCCGGATCGGTGCGAAAGGCGGAGCTGTTGTCCACCACCACCGCGCCGGCTTTTACTGCGATCGGCCCATATTGCTTGGAGATGCTGCTGCCAGCTGAGAACAGCGCGATATCCACGCCCTGGAAAGCGTCCTCAGTCAGTTCCTCGACCGTCAGCTCCTGCCCGCGGAAAGTCTGTTTCTTGCCGGCCGATTTGGCGGAGGCCAGCAGCTTCAGCGATGCCAGCGGCAGCCCACGGCTTTCGATGCAGCCGACAAATTCCCGGCCGACGGCGCCAGTGGCGCCTACGATTGCTACATGCTTGTTCTTCATCTTCGTCTCCAGAAACGAAAAAGCCCCGTCCGGGTGGAGCGGGGCTTGGGTGTTCGGCTTTGCCTGTCTCTTTAAGCGCGCGCGATCCCAGCCCCTGAAGGCTTGGTGGTCTTGGTGGCACGCTTGGTCAGGCAGGTCATGGCAGGGCTTTCAATTCAGCGTCCATGGCCGCCATCTTGGGCGGCGTCACGACGTCGGGCAGATACTGCACAACCTCCGGCAGGGTCAAGCCCAGGCCTTCATTGAACTGCGGATGGTGCAGCACCTCGGGGAAATATTTCTCGAAAATCGCCTTGGTCTGCGGGTTTTCAGCCAGTTCGCGGAGCGTACTGGCCTGGATCGAATATTTGGCCGCGGGCGCCGCAGCGGCGGGGTCGGCAGGCGCCTGTGCCATGCAAGGCGTGGCGGCTACCAGAAAAATCGCGATCAGTTGCCCCTTCATCGTCCCTCTCACGTTTTCGGCTTCAGCCTCGTGACATGCCCCATCTTGCGCCCGGGCCGCGCTTCCGCCTTGCCATAAAGGTGCAGGGCGCCGGTCCTGGCAAGCGCTTCCCAAGCATCGGCTTCCGCGCCGATGATATTTTCCATCACCGCATCGGCATGGCGGGAAGGATCGCCCAGCGGCCAGCCGGCGACCGCGCGGATATGCTGCTCGAATTGCGAGCACTGACAGGCTTCGATAGTCCAATGGCCGGTGTTGTGGACGCGGGGGGCGATCTCGTTCACCAGCAGCGCGCCGTCTCTCCCTACGAACAACTCCACCGCCAGCACGCCGACATAATCCAGCGCGTCGGCGATCTTCCGGGCGATGGTCTTGGCTTCTTCGACCTGCGCGCGCGAGAGGCGCGAAGGCACGGTCGAGCGGCGCAGGATATGGTTTTCGTGTTCATTCTCCGGCGGATCATAGGCCAGGAAGCTGCCATCGGCGCCGCGCGCGGCAACCACCGAAGCTTCATAGGAAAAATCCACAAAGCCTTCCAGAATGGCCGGCGCGCCCTTGAAGCTTTCGAAAGCTTTGGCCGCCTCCTCTGCGCTGGCGACCTTGGCCTGGCCCTTGCCGTCATAGCCGAAGCGGCGGGTCTTGATGATGGCTTTGCTGCCGATCCTGCTGAAAGCCTCGCGCGCCTGGTCGGCCGACGAGACTTCAAAAAAGGGTGCGGTCTTCAGGCCCAGCTTTTCGACAAAGGTCTTTTCGCTCAAGCGGTCCTGGGTCACCGCCAGGGCATGCGCGCCGGGGCGCACCGGCACATGTTCGCCCAGATGGGCGATGGCATGAGCGGGAAGATTCTCGAACTCGAATGTCACCACATCGCAGGCATCGGCAAAGGCGGCGAGCTTTTGCAGATCGTCATAGGCGCCGGCCATGGCAAGCGGCGTCACCTGGAAGGCGGGTGCATCGGCGGTGTCATTGTAGATGCTGGTCTTCAGACCCAGCCGGCTGGCGGCCAGCGCCAGCATGCGGCCGAGCTGGCCACCGCCGATGATGCCGACGGTGCCGCCCGGCGCGAGCGGCTTGTTCAAAATTTTCATTGAGGGAGCTTCATTTGGGACGCTTGGCCACGGACCGCGTCTGTTTCGCGCGCCAGCCATCGAGCTTCTTCTTCACCGCTGGATCGGACAGGCCCAGGATCGCGGCGGCATGCAGGGCGGCGTTCTTGGCGCCCGCCTCTCCGATGGCGAAAGTCGCCACTGGTACCCCGCCCGGCATCTGGGCGATCGAAAGCAGAGAATCCAGCCCCTTCAGGGCACGGCTTTCCACCGGCACGCCCAGCACCGGCAGGGTCGTCATGCTGGCCACCATGCCCGGCAGATGCGCCGCCCCGCCCGCGCCGGCGATGATCACCCGGATGCCCCGGCTTTCCGCGTCCTTGGCATAGGCCGCCATGCGGTCGGGGGTGCGGTGGGCCGAGACGATGCGCGCCTCATGGGCGATGCCCAGCGCGTCCAGCATGTGAGCGGCGGCCTGCATGGTGCCCCAGTCGGACTGGCTGCCCATGATGATGCCTACGGATGGCCCCGCCGCGCGTCGCGCGGCAACTTTAAAGGGAGTGCTTCGATTCGCCATGTGGCCCGGGGTCTTTCCAACGAAGCGGCGCAGTATAGGCACCCGAAACCCCAAGGAAAGTGCCGATTTAACCCTCGTTAACCATTCTTTGAGAAGGATAAACGAAATCTTAAACGGGACAGCCCTAGGCTGTAGGGGACAAGGCGGACCAATGAAAGTCGAACGGAACAGTCCATCCCGCCCCGTGCGCTCGGTGGCCCAGACCGCTTATGCCCGCCGTATCGAGGCGGCCGACGGGGTGGATTCCATCCTGCCTGTCATCTCCGCCGCCAGCGTTCTGGGAATTCCGGAGAGCGAATTCACCCCCAAGGTACGCGAAGCCATCATGGGGCTGATGAACGAGGTGGACTCCTTGCGCCGCGAACTGGCCGGCACCAAGAGCCGCCTGGATGAGATGGAGAAAACGGCAGACCAGGACGGGATGCTGCCGCTGCTTAACCGCCGCGCCTTTGTGCGAGAACTGACCCGCTACATTTCGCTGACCGACCGCTACAACACCCCGGCGTCGCTGATCTATTTCGATCTCAACCACCTCAAGCAGACCAACGATACTTTCGGCCATGCCGCGGGTGATGCGGTGCTGGTTCATTTCGCCGAGGTGTTGACCACCCATGTGCGCGACAGCGACTGTGTCGGCCGGCTGGGCGGCGATGAGTTTGGCGTGCTTCTGTCTCACGCCGACCAGGAAAAGGCGCTGAAGAAGGCCGACGCCCTGGCCCAGGCGCTGGAAGCCTCACCCACCACCTGGAACGGCCATATCATTCCGGTGAGCTTTGCCTATGGCGCCTTTGAGCTGAAGTCGGGCGACAGCCCCGACACCGCCATCGCCCGCGCCGATCAGGCGATGTATGCGCACAAGAAGGCGCAAAGAAGCGCGGCTGAGTAATCCTGCCATTGAGAGATGGATGGCCGGGTCAAGCCCGGCCATGACAACAGGGATTCAAGGCGCGCAGTATTTTGTGACGTGAGCTGGAGCGCCGAGCGACGTGTACAAGAGGTACACGAGCGATGGCGCGACGAACTCACGGCGCAAAAGACAAGCGCCTAGGCCATCGCGCGCTTGAGGTTTTCGTCAACCTTGTTGAGGAAGCCTTCCGTGGTCAGCCACTTCTGATCGGGGCCGACGAGAAGCGCCAGGTCCTTGGTCATAAAGCCCTGCTCGACCGTATCGACACAGACCTTCTCCATGGTGGAGGCGAACCTGGCCAGCTTGTCATTGTTGTCCAGCTTGGCGCGGTGCGACAGGCCGCGCGTCCAGGCGAAGATCGAGGCGATGGAGTTGGTCGAGGTGCTCTTGCCCTTCTGATGCTCGCGATAGTGGCGGGTTACCGTGCCGTGCGCGGCCTCGGCTTCCACTGTCTTGCCATCGGGCGTGAACAGCACCGAAGTCATCAGGCCCAGCGAGCCGAAGCCCTGCGCCACCGTGTCGGACTGCACATCGCCGTCATAATTCTTGCAGGCCCAGACATAGCCGCCGCTCCATTTCAGCGAGGAGGCCACCATGTCGTCGATCAGGCGGTGCTCATAAATGATGCCGGCGGCCTTGAACTTGTCGGCGAACTCGGCGTCGAACACTTCCTGGAACAGGTCCTTGAAGCGGCCGTCATAGGCCTTGAGGATGGTGTTCTTGGTCGACAGATAGACCGGATATTTGCGCGCCAGGCCGTAATTCATCGAGGCGCGGGCGAAATCGCGGATCGAGTCGTCCAGATTGTACATGGCCATGGCGACGCCGCTGCCCGGCGACTTGAACACTTCATGCTCGATCACCTTGCCGTCCTCACCCACGAACTTGATGGTGAGCGTGCCCTTGCCGGGGAACAGAAAATCGGTGGCGCGATACTGGTCGCCGAAGGCATGGCGGCCGACCACGATCGGCTGGGTCCAGCCAGGCACCAGGCGCGGCACATTCTTGCAGATGATGGGCTCGCGGAAGATCACGCCCCCTAAGATGTTGCGAATGGTGCCGTTGGGCGACTTCCACATCTTCTTGAGCTTGAATTCCTCCACCCGCGCCTCGTCCGGGGTGATGGTGGCGCACTTCACGCCCACGCCGTATTTCTTGATGGCCTCGGCCGCTTCGACCGTCACCTTGTCGTCGGTGGCGTCGCGATGCTCGATGGACAGGTCATAATAGTGCAGGTCGATGTCCAGATAGGGCAGGACCAGCTTCTTCTTGATCAGGTCCCAGATGATGCGGGTCATCTCGTCGCCGTCCAGCTCGACGACAGGATTGGCGACCTTGATCTTTTCCATGACGCGTCTTTCCTTTTACTTGGGGCCTCTGAATTGGCCTTGAGGCTCGAAAATCGGGGCCGAAACGGCTATAGCCGGCCCGTTTAGCCCGCCAAAACCGGCCCGTCAAAGCGTCCAATGACCCCACCTGCAGTCATCCTGTCCCAGCCCCAGATGGGGGAAAATGTCGGAGCCGCCGCCCGGGCAATGAAGAATTTCGGCCTCTCGGAACTGGTGCTGATCGCGCCCAAGTTCGAATGGCCGAACGATAAGGCCCAGATGCTGGCTTCCGGTTCCGGCGACATTCTGGACGCCGCCAAGCTCTATCCCACCGCCGCCGAGGCGCTGGCGCCCTACAATCTGGTGCTGGCCACCACGGCGCGGGGACGCGATGTGGTCAAACAAATCCACACGCCGCAAGCGGGCATCGGGCGGCTCCGCGCCGCGGCTGAGGCCGGCGCGCGCACCGCCATCCTGTTCGGCGGCGAGCGGGCGGGCCTCACCAATGAGGAAATGAGCCTGACGGACGCGGTGATCACTATTCCCACCGCGGAATTTTCCTCTCTCAACCTGGCCCAGGCCGTGCTGCTGCTGGGTTACGAATGGCTGAAATCGGCCGATGCTACCCCGCCGGTCCGTACCCGTGCCTCCATCGCGAGAGCCGCCAGCCGCTTTGAGCTGACCGGCCTGTTCGAGCATCTGGAGCAGGAATTGGACGCGGCCGAGTTCCTTTTCCCGCCCGCCAAGCGCGAAACCATGGTGCGCAACATCCGGGCCATGATAATGCGGTCCGGCCTCACCGATCAGGAGGTACGCACCATCCGCGGCATGATCGTGGCCCTGGTGCGCAACAAATACCGAGGTACTAAATGACCCGCGGATGGTTTTTTGTTGGGTCGCGCGGCCGGGCGGCTCGTCCGCACGCTGTCGCTACGGACCACTCGCCTGGCCGTCGCTCCCGCCGCGGCATGATCGTGGCCCTGGTGCGCAACAAGTATAGAGGCCCAAAAAAGGACAACTTGTGACCCTCCTTCCCGTCATCGGCTTTGTGGTGGTGGCGCTCATCGCTATCGCCTTCGCCGCCGTGCCGCTCTGGCGCAAGTCCCCCTCGGCCAAGGCGCGCGCCCTGCTGCTCGCGGCGGTGGCCCTGTTCATGCTTGCGATCGGCGGCGGCACGTACTACCGGCTCGGCCGGCCGCATCTGGCGATGCGCGAGGCGCAAGGGCTGCAAAGCCGCGATGTCGGCGCGCTAGTGCCTTACCTGATCCAGCGCGTGCGCCAGAGCCCGACCGACGTCCGGGCGTGGCGCTATCTGGCGCAGGCTTACATGTCGGCCAACGACGCGCGCGATGCCGCCAAGGCGCTGGGCAAGGAAATCGCCCTCACCGGCAAGGGCGATCCGGTGCTGGATGCCGCCTATGGCGAGGCCCTGGTGCTGGACAATGGCGGCGCGGTGCCGGCGGAAGCTGAAGAAGCTTTCAACAATGCGCTGAAGATCGATCCGCACAGTGCGCCGGCGCGTTTCTACCTGGGGCTCGCCAGGGCCAGCCGTAACGACCGGCCCGGCGCTCTGGCATTGTGGCAGAGCCTGCTCGCCGACATTCCCAATGATGCACCACTTCACCAGATGCTGGTGGACCGCATCGCCATGCTGACGTCACAAGGCCTGACTCAAGGTCCGGGGGGCGGCGCGCCCAATCCGCGCGCCATGGTGGACATGCTGGCGGCGCGGCTGAAGGCCGATCCCAATGATGCGCTGGGCTGGGTGCGGCTGATGAAGGCCTATACGGTGCTGGGTGAAACGGAAAAGGCCAAACAGGCATTGGCTGATGCCCGCAAGGCCTTTCCCGATAACAAGGACGCTCAGACGGCTTTCACGACGGCAGCGAAAGCGCTCAAGCTCAACTAACTCTCACCATGGCCGGCCTCCGGCGCATAGCGCCAGCGTATGCGCGCCATCCAGAGTAACAAACACCGACGCTTGTTGCCCTGGATGGCCGGGTCGAGCCCGGCCATGACAAGCCGCGCGAGGGATTTTGCGGCGTGAGCAGGAGCGCCGAGCGATGTGTACAAGAAGTACATGAGCGAAGGCGCGACGAACTCACGACGCAAAAGACCCGCGCGGGTCAGTACGGCATCTTCCGCTTGGTATAGAGGCGGTCGGCTTGGACTCGCTCCTCCGTACCTGCCGGGCCCATGCGCCGTCCCTGATCAATCTCCTGCTGCGGCGTCGCGCCGGGCGGGCCACCGCCCAGCCATTTGACGTTGTTCGCCTTGGCGGCGAGGCGGATGCGTTCCAGGTCTTCTTCCAGGCGCTTGGAGGCCGGCAAAGCGGCGCGCTGGGCCGGTGTGATGTCGGCCCGGATCGCATCCCACTGAAGGTGGGACCAGCCATTGTCGCTGGGACCGGGTTCGGCAAAGGCCAGGCCCTCCACCGCCATCAGCTGCTCGGCCGCCATGGCGGAGCGGCGGTTCTCCAGCTTGAAGCCCATGGTGATCTCGCCCTTGGGATTGTGCGGCCAGGTGTCGGCCAGACGCAGATACTCGCCCTGGCTGACGCCCCAGATGTGGGCGGCAAAAGCCTGGCTGCCGGCGCCCCGCACGCCTTCGATAGGCAGTTCCTTCACCCCGGGCCAGGTCCATTTGTAGCGCCCGCCCGCGATGGCGATCTCGGCTGCTTCCGGCGATTCCATTTCGCAGATCAGGCAGCCATGCGCGCCGGCCGCCAGCGACTGGTGGATCTGCCAGACATTGGCGCGCATCGAAGGCCCGTCGAAGCCCCAGGCCGGCAGGGTGACGAACACCATCGGCGTGCGGTGGCCGGATGGCGTGGGGCCGCCATCCACCAGGCCCTGCATGAAGTTGCGCAGGCCGTCGAAGCTGAAGCTGTCATTCTCCATCTCGTAATTGATGGCATCGCAATAGGTCTTGGCCATGCGCTTGCCTTCCTCATAGGTGTCAGGCGCACCGGAGGCTCCGAATTCGGCATAAGCGACGACCTGGTTGTCTTCCCACAGCTCGATCGCCTTGTTGATGCGGCGCGGCTTGTAGTTGGGATCGACAGTGGGGACCATCGGCAGGGTGCGGGCCCAGTTCGCCTTGAAGCCATAGCCCTTGCTGGCCTCGCCGACATAATGCGGGCTGTCGAGCATGCTGCGGCCGGTAGCCTTGGGAACGCCGGGCGGATAGCCGCCTTCGTATGGCGCGTCGGGCCGCCCGCGTCCCTGGGCCAGGGCATCGCCGGCAGCGACGACCCCGGCGCTGACCATGCCGAAGCCTCTGAGAAAATCGCGTTTCTTGATGTTCTTGATGTCCATTGTCTCCCCCTTCGAAGGCGCTGTTGTTTTGGGAAAACCTGTCATGTCCGTGATGGATTGTCAGCCGATTTCAACCGCTGCGGTGCAGCACCCAGAGCGCGCAGCATCTGCTCAACCGCCGATGCCGCGGCTTCCACCGCTTCCGCGTCACGACCGCGCACCACAAGCTGCGCGCCGAACGGCTTGGCGCTGCCCTCGCGGTAAAATGGGTAGGAGCCGATGGCCACATCCTTGTGCGCCTTCTGCACCTGGGCCAGGCCGGGCGCGACCAGACCTTCGGCAATATCGGCCTCGATCGTGACATTTTGCACCGTCCGGCCGCGCGGCAATTCCGGCGCGAGCCCCTCCATCATGGCGCGCATCACCATCGGCACGCCGGCCAGGACATAGACATTGCCGATGTGAAAACCGGGCGCGCCGGAGACGGAATTGGTTACCAGCGCCGCCCCATGCGGGATACGGGCCATGCGTTTGCGCATGTCATTGAATTCGCCGGGCGGATAACGCGCCTCCAGGAGGGCATAGGCCTGCGGGTGATAGCCGATGCCGACGCCGAAAGCCTTGGCCACCGCGTCGCCGGTGATGTCGTCATGGGTGGGACCGATCCCACCGGTGGTGAAGACGAAATCGTACCGACCGCGCAGGGCGTTCAGGCCTGCGACGATCTCCTCCTCCACATCGCCCACCACCCGCACTTCTTTCAGGTCGATCCCCAGCGCCGCCAGGAACCGGGCGATATAGTTGGTGTTGGTGTCCTGGGTGCGGCCGGAGAGGATTTCGTCCCCGATCACCAGCACCGCGGCAGTGGCTTCCGGCATGAGAGGTTCCTCAGAGCAAGTTGGGACCAGCTAGAATCGCTGCGCCGGAGGGATTTTGTGGCCTAAGCAGGAGAAAGGCGCAGCCCGTATCGGCAATACGGGCAAGCCTTTCGACGAACTTAGGACGCAAAAGACCCCGGCCCTTCGGGTTGCGTTCCGGCGGGCGCCCGCGGCGTTGCCACGCTCGGCCGTATTGCCGATACGCCCTTCGCGTGGCTCCTGGCGGATCGCCTCGCCGGAACGCAACGCAGACGGTTCTATCTGGTCCCAATTTGCTCCAACCGGCGCTTTGGTTTTATGGGCTTCCGATATTATATTGCAGGCGCCATGACCATCCTGCCCCAGCCTGAGATTTTCGAAGCCGCCCGCAAGGCCCATTTCGCGGTCACGGTGCACGGGTCCGCCGATTTCGAGGGTATGCGCCGTGCCGGCCGGCTGGCCGCCGAGGTCCTGGACCTGCTGGTGCCGCTGGTCAAACCGGGCGTCACCACCGCCGCCCTGGACAAGGCGGCCTATGATTACATCATCGCCCATGGCGCCACTCCGGCCTGCCTGAATTATCGCGGCTACCGCCACACCGTCTGCACCTCCATCAATCATGTGGTCTGCCACGGCATTCCCAACGACAAGCCGCTGCGCGATGGCGACATCGTGAACATTGACGTCACCGTCATCCTGGACGGCTGGCATGGGGATACCTCCCGCATGTATCCGGTCGGCGAGGTCAAGCGCCGGGCCGAGCGGCTGAGCGAGATCACCTATGAATCCATGATGCGCGGTATCGCGGCGGTAAAGCCCGGCGCCACCACCGGCGACATCGGCTATGCCATCCAGTCCTATGCGGAAGGACTGGAGAAATGCGCCGTGGTGCGCGACTTCTGCGGCCATGGCCTGGGCAAGGTGTTCCATGCCCTGCCCAACATCGTCCATTACGGCAAGCCCGGCGGCGGCATCGCCCTCAAGCCCGGCATGTTCTTCACCATCGAACCCATGATCAATCTGGGCGGCTATGGCGTGAAAGTGCTGAGCGATGGCTGGACCGCGGTGACCCGCGACCGGTCGCTGTCGGCCCAGTTCGAGCATTCGGTGGGTGTCACCGAAACGGGCGTGGAGGTTTTCACGCTGTCGCCCAAAGGCTGGCACAAGCCGCCTTATCTCTGACCCAGATGTTTTCTTGGCGCCCGATGGTCCTATGAGCGCTGAGGAAACCGGTCCTGCCGGCCATCGCGAGCGGCTGCGTGAACGTTTTGCGAAGGGCGGCGCCGATGCCATGCCCGACTATGAGCTGCTGGAATTGACTTTGTTCGCCGCCCTGCCGCGGCGGGACACCAAGCCTTTGGCCAAGGCGCTGCTGGCCCGCTTCGGCAGCTTTGCCGAAGTGATCGCCGCCCCTCGCGCGCGGCTGCTGGAAGTGAAAGGCGTGGGCGAAGGTGTGGCCCATCATCTCAAGATCGTGGAAGCCGCGGCCCAGCGTCTGGCGAAGACCCGCGTCATCAACCGCCCGGCACTCTCCTCCTGGACCGCGCTGCTGGATTATTGCACCGCCGCCATGGCGCGGTCGGCGAATGAGGAGTTCCGCATCCTGTTCCTGGACCGCAAGAATGTGCTGGTCGCCGACGAGGTCCAGAACCGGGGCACGGTAGACCACACGCCTGTCTATCCGCGCGAGATCATCAAGCGGGCGCTGGAGCTGTCGGCCTCGGCGATCATTCTGGTGCACAACCATCCGTCCGGCGATCCCACGCCCTCCAAGGCCGACATCGCCATGACACGTGAGGTGGCCGGCGCCGCCAAGGCGCTGGGCATCGCGGTTCACGACCATCTGGTGATCGGCCGCGGCGGTCACGCCAGCTTCAAGTCGCTGGGCCTGCTTTAGCAGATATTCCACGCGTCCGAATGAGATGCCCAAAAATGCGGCGGCCGGCGTAACCGCATGGCGGTTATCTTCGAATAGTCCTCAGAGTTCGTGGCTAGCAGCGCTGAGGAAGAAGATTTGAACGATAACGCCGTCGTCATTGCGGATGCCGCCGGGGTCATCCGCTTCTGGAGCGCGGGCGCCGAAAAAGCGTTTGGACACGCCTCCACGCACGCTCTTGGCCAAACCCTGGACCTGATCGTGCCGCCTGAATATCGCCAGGCTCACTGGACCGGTTTCCGCCACGCGATGGCGTCGGGCACGGCGTCGGTGGAAGGAAAAGCCGTTCCTTTTCCCGCGCGCCGGGCTGACGGCGAGACCGCGGCCTTGAGCGGCAGGCTCACCTTGCTGCGCGAGCCAGGCGGCCAGGTGATCGCCGCGGCGGTCATATTCACGCAACACACCGGCACTGGTGATGCCCTTCCATGAAAGGCCTGGTCGCCCGATATGTGCGTCTGACTTCGCCGTTACGAGAGGCGTGGCACGCTGTGCCGCTTCGCCTGATCGTGGGCTTTGGCTTCATGGAACATGGGTATGCCAAGCTCGCACGGGGACCGGAGCATTTCGCTGCCATTCTCCACGCTTTGGGGATGCCGATGGCGCAATTGCTGGCAGACGCGACAATCGCCGTAGAGCTGCTGGGAGGCCTGGCGGTGCTTCTCGGACTTTTGATCCCATTGGCCAGCATGCCCATGGCTCTTGTCCTTCTGGTGGCCATCTTCACGGTCCATCTTCCCAACGGCTTCAGCTCTATCAAGCTGTTGTCCGTGGACGCAGCCGGCGCCCATTTCGGACAGCCAGGATACGAGACCGATCTTTTGTATCTGGCGGCGCTGATCGCGTTGGCGCTGGGAGGATCAGGGCCATTGACCCTGGACAGCCTGCTTCTCCGCGCCAAACAGCCGCGCTAGACTTCCCGGCAAAATGGGGAGGGATGCCATGTTCACGCGCCGGGGACTTTCGGGATTGACGGCAGGCATCGCGGCGCTGGCGGCGGGGCCTGCTGCGGCGGCGGTCGGTGGTCCGCCACCATCGCCGAATTGCAGACACGGCTGGCCAAGCTCCCCGCCAAGCGCGACTTCAAGAGTGTGCCACTGGTGCTGGACACGCCCGGCCTGTGGGACGATGCCGCCATCCGTGAAGTCGCCGCCTATCATGGCGGGCCACGCCAGGTCTGGGACAACAAGGACTTGGCCAGCGGCTGGGCCGGCTTCATGCGCAATGCGCTCAACGGCCAGGTCCTGTCTTTCAAGAACAAGGATTTCCTCACCGTCTCCATGACGCGGGGCGATGCCCAGCTGGCGCTGTTCGACCAGACCTCCTGGGACAAATACGGCCTGGCCAAGCTGACCGGCGGCAAGTTCGCATCCAACACCTTCATCGCGCCGGGTGACGGCGGCGTGCAGGATCCGTCCATCCCCACCCTGATGAAACGCGGCGTGGTCTTCATGGCCTGCCACAACGCCATCTGGGCCGCGGCCGGCCGCGCCATCGCCGGCGGCGCCAAAGGCGCACAAGAGGAAGTCGCAGCCGACCTCACCAATCACCTGCTGCCGGGCGTGATCCTGACTCCCGGTGCGTTGGGCACGCTGCCCGTGCTGCAGGGCGCGGGCTTCCACTATGTCACATGACAAGTGGCTGACATTGCTGAGTAAATCAGGCCTTTTACCAGGCATCCTTCCGCGCTAGAAGCACCTGTAACAATCCCTCGGTGCCTCCATGATCCCCCGTTATGCCCGCGACCGGATGGTTTCGATCTGGTCGCCCGAGAGCAAATTCCGCATCTGGTTCGAGATCGAGGCGCACGCTACCGACGCGCTGGCCGAGTTGGGCGTGGTGCCGAAAGAGGCCGCAAAAAAAGTCTGGGAAAAAGGCAAAGACGCCAAGTTCGATGTGGCGCGGATCGACGAGATCGAGCGCGAGGTCAAGCACGACGTCATCGCCTTCCTCACGCACCTTTCCGAGATCGTCGGACCGGAAGCGCGCTTTGTGCACCAAGGCATGACCTCAAGCGACGTGCTGGACACCTGCCTGAATGTCCAGCTTGCCCGCGCTGCCGACATCCTGATCGAGGACACCGACGCGCTGCTGGCGGCGCTGAAGAAGCGCGCCCTGGAATACAAGATGACGCCCACCATCGGGCGCAGCCACGGCATCCATGCCGAGCCCACCACCTTCGGCGTCAAGCTGGCGACCTATTATGCCGAGTTCACCCGGGCGCGGGCGCGGCTGGTGACGGCGCGCGCGGAGATCGCGACTTGCGCCATTTCGGGCGCGGTCGGCACCTTTGCCAATATCGACCCGCGCGTGGAAGAACATGTGGCCAAAGCCATGAACCTGACGGTCGAGCCGGTCTCCACCCAGGTCATTCCCCGCGACCGCCACGCCGCCTATTTCGCCGCGCTGGGTGTCGTTGCTTCATCGCTGGAGCGGCTGGCGGTGGAAATCCGCCACCTGCAGCGCACCGAAGTGCTGGAAGCCGAGGAATATTTCTCGCCGGGCCAGAAAGGCTCGTCCGCCATGCCGCACAAGCGCAATCCGGTGCTGACCGAGAATGTGACGGGCCTGGCCCGCATGGTACGCAGCTATGCCATCCCCGCCATGGAGAATGTGGCGCTGTGGCATGAGCGGGACATCTCGCACTCCTCGGTCGAGCGCTATATCGGCCCCGATGCCACCATCACGCTCGACTTCGCGCTGGCCCGCATGACCGGCGTCATCGAGAAGCTGGTGGTCTATCCCGAACGCATGCAGAAGAACCTGGATGCCACCCATGGCCTGGTGCACAGCCAGCGCGTGCTGCTGGCCCTGACCCAGGCCGGCATCACCCGGGAAGACGCCTACCGGCTGGTCCAGCGCAACGCCATGCGCGCCTGGAATGGGGAAGGAAATCTCTTGGACCTGCTGAAGGCCGATCCCGAGGTCTCAAAAGCCGTGCCGGCGGCGAAGCTCGAGGCCATGTTCGACCTCGGCTATCACCTCAAGCAGGTGGACACGATCTTCAAGCGCGTCTTCGGCTAACCCGCAACATCCAAATTGTCATGGCCCACCACCCCGGTCGCGCGAAGCGCGCCGGAGTGTAAACTTCGTGTGGGCCATCCAGTTGAGTTCGCGATTACTCTGAAAGGGGAACGCCGATGTCATCTGGATGGCCCGCATTTGCGGGCCATGACAATTGGGTATTCGCCTAATCCGGCAGAGCGAACGCGACTACCTGGTCGCCGCGCTTGGTGCCCAGCTTCTCGTGGCCGCCGGCGGCGATGACGACATACTGTTTGCCTTTCCACATGTAGGTCATGGGCGTTGCCTGCCCGCCCGCCGGCAACCGGCCCTTCCATAGCTCGGCGCCGGTCTTGGCGTCGAAAGCGCGCAGATAATTGTCCATGGCCGCGCCGATGAAGACCAGGTCGCCGTCGGTGGAGACCGGCCCGCCCAGATTGGGTGCCCCGGTCTTGCCCAGCACATACTGGCTGAACGGCGCCAGATCTTCGGTGGTGCCCAGCGGCACAGCCCACAGGACTTTTCCGCTGCGCATGTCGATGGCGTGCAACTGGCCCCAGGGCGGCGGATTGCAGGGCATGCCGATGGGTGACACCAGTGTGTGCCGCCACATGCCGAAAGGCGCGCCGCGATTGCGGGAAATCTCTTCATGCGGATGGGCCTTGCGCAGCGCATCGATCTGATCCGCCGGGATCAGGGTCACCAGGTGCATTACGCTGGAGGTGTTGACGAACACCACATCGCGCGCCGCATCGAAGGATAGTCCGCCCCAGTTGGTGCCGCCGCCGGTGAAGGGATAGATGATCGTGCCCTGGGTGCTGGGCGGCGTGTAGAAGCCTTCATTGCGTGCGCTGGCGATCAGGTCGCGGCATTTGCCGCGGTCCCAGAAGGTCAGGCCAAAGGCGTCGCCGGGCGTAATCCGATGAGCCGCAAGTGGCGGCGGCGCGACGGGAAAAGGCTGGGTCGGCGACAGTCTGTCGCCCGGCGCGGCCCCTTGCGGCACCTTGCGTTCCTCGACCGGAATGATGGGTTTGCCGGTGTCCCGGTCCAGGGTGAACAGCAGGCCCTGCTTGGTGGGCTGCAGCACCACATCGACCGTTTTGCCCTGATAGGTGACCCGGCCCAAGGTCGGCTGCGAGGCCACGTCATAATCCCAGACGTCATGATGAGAAGTCTGGAACGACCAGGCGACCTGGCCGGTCTCGATCTTCAGCGCCACCACGGCATTGGAGTATCTGCTGTCGCCGGTTCGATAGCCGCCCCAGAAATCGGGACTGGGACTGGAGGTCGGCAGAAAGACCAATCCCCGTGCTTCGTCCACCGAGATGGGGGCCCACACATTCGACGCGCCGGCGCGCAGATTCTGCCCCTGGATCGGATCGAAGCTCCATTTCGGCGCGCCGGTCATGGCGTCAAAGGCGTGCACCGTGCCGTGCAGCTCATCCACCCGCTGATTGTCGTCGAGCGAGGAGCCCACCACCAAGATACCCCGGCTGACGATGGGCGCTGAGCTGAACTGCATCTGCCCGGCATGTTGCAGCTTGCGGTCGTCGATGACGACGGCGCCATGATCGCCAAAACCGGGGACCGGCTGTCCGGTCGCAGCATCCAGGGCATAGAGGCGGCGATTGTTGGCCGCCAGATAAATCCGCCCCTTGCCGTCGCTGCCTTTCCAATAGGCGACGCCTCGGCAATTGAAGGAATTGGGATAGTCGAGTTTCCTGTCGTCGGACAGGTGCGGGTCGAAGCGCCAGATTTCCTTGCCCGTGCCGGGATCGAGCGCGCTGACTTCCTGGAAAGAGGAACAGACGAACAGCTTGCCCTCGTCCAGGATAGGCGTGTCCTCGAAGGCCGATTTGGAGACCGATCCGGCATGGCGCGTCTGGGCGCCGGTGGAATAGCTCCAGGCCTGACGCAGGCCTGTCACATTGGCTGGGGTGATCTGGGCCGCGGAGGAGTGCCGCTGGCCACCTTGGTCGCCGCCATACTGGCTCCAGCCGGTATCGGCCAGCCCCGGTGACGCCAGCAGCATACAGCCTATGATCACCAAAGCCCGGTTCATCGTCCGCTCCCGATCCGCTATCGTCCCGCCATGTCTTATCCCGATACCTTGCCGGCGGAAGAGCCAGGGGACGGCCCGCGCCGGATTGGTGATATCTGGCAAAGGCTTGGGCTGAGCGGCCTGTTTTTCGGGACGGACGGCTCGCGCCGGCAGACTTTCCTTTACGCCTATGCCGTGGCGGCGCTGTTCGTGACAGCGATCAACACCCTCAATGTCATGTCCATCCTTCATGACATGCCCCGGCTCAATCCCGTGGAACCGATCATCTGGGAAGGCTCGAGCTGGCTGACCCTGCTGGCCTTCTTCTGGATCGTCTGGCTTGCCTGGCGGCTGGCGCCCCTCAACGTCCGGCCGCGCTGGCTGCTTCTGATCCATGTTCCGGCGGCGCTGCTTTTTGCCTTTGCCCATGTCGGCAGCTTCATCGCCTTACGCATCTTCGCCTATTGGGCGCTGGGCGGGCACTATCATGTCGGCCATTTCTGGACTCAATTTGTCTATGAGCTTCGCAAGGATTGCTTCGGCTATGTGATGTTCCTGGCAGGGTTTGTCCTGATCGGACATCTGCTGCGCCAGCAGCAGCCGGCCGCGGCAGTTGCGCCGGCCGCAGATTCGACCTTCGATATCCGCGACGGCGCCAAGCTGACCCGGGTGCGGCTTGCGGACATTCTCGCCGTCACCTCGGCCGGCAATTATGTCGAGTTCGCACTGGCCGATGGCCGCCGCCTGTTGATGCGCAGCCCGCTTTCGGCGCTGGAAAGCGATCTGGAGACCCGCGGCTTTGTACGCACCCACCGCTCGTGGCTGGTGAATGCCGCGCGCGTCACCGCTCTGAAGCCCGAAGGCTCCGGCGATTACGAAATCAGCCTGGGTGGTCTGGAAGTGCCCCTGTCCCGCCGATTCAAGGCGGCCCTGGCGAAATTGCGCGGTGACTAGCTGGCGGCGACTTCGACCACGGCCGCGTTCAGGCATTCGCGCATCTTTTCGCGGATGACGGCGTCGGACACCGACCCGTCCAGCTCGGACCTGAGCTTGCGGAAGACGTCCTCGTCGCCCGCTTCCTGGAAGTCGGCGGCGATCACGCCCAGGATGAACTGCTCGGCGGCCTCGCCCGACAGGCCCTTTTTGGCCGCCGCCCAGGCGCCCAGCAGGCGATTGCGCCGCGCCTCGACCTTGAAGCGCAGTTCCGCATCATGCGCCCACTTGGATTCGAAGGCCTTGCCGCGGTCGTCCATGCTGATGGCCATAACTGGCGCTCCTTGTCGTAATCGAGACCAGCATGGTTGCCCTTCATGTCAGGATTGCGCCAGCCCGAAAGCACCGATTCGGCGATTTCCCCGTAAGCTCTTGATTTAAGACATTTCTGTGGACGGGAACCCGTTATGCGAGCCATGCGGCCATGGGAACGTTGCGGGCAGGGCCCCCCATCCCTAAATTGCAGCTCTAACGGCCTCAAGGCCCTTGAAGGACCTCCCCCATGAAGCGCCGCCGCATCATCTACGAAGGCAAGGCCAAGATCCTCTACGAAGGCACCGAGCCGGGCACCGTCATCCAGTATTTCAAGGACGACGCCACCGCCGGCAATGGTGCCAAGAAGGACACGATCGAAGGCAAGGGCGTCCTCAACAATCGCATCAGCGAATATCTGATGACCCAGCTTCAGGGCATCGGGGTGCCGACCCATTTCGTGCGCCGCCTGAACATGCGCGAGCAGCTGATCCGGGAAGTCGAGATCATTCCGCTGGAAGTGGTGGTGCGCAACGTCGCCGCCGGCTCCATGTCCAAGCGGCTGGGCATCGAGGAAGGCACGCCCCTGCCCCGCTCGATTATTGAATACTACTACAAGAATGACAGTCTGCAGGATCCCTGGGTCAGCGAAGAGCACATCACCGCCTTCGGCTGGGCCTCGCCGCAGGACCTGGACGACATCGTCAATCTCACCATCCGGGTGAACGACTTCCTGTCGGGCCTGTTCCTGGGCGCCGGCATCAAGCTGGTGGATTTCAAGCTGGAATTCGGCCGGCTGTGGGAAAACGACTATATGCGCATCGTGCTGGCGGACGAGATCAGTCCGGACAATTGCCGGCTGTGGGACACCCAGACCAACGAGAAGCTGGACAAGGACCGTTTCCGCCGCGACCTGGGCGGGGTGGTCGAAGCCTATAGTGAAGTCGCAAAGCGCTTGGGGATCATGCCCGAATCGGTGCAAGGCGAGAACAAAGGTCCGGTTCTGGTTCAGTGAAAGCGCGCGTCTTTATTACCCTCAAGAACGGTGTTCTCGATCCCCAGGGCAAGGCTATCGGCCATGCCTTGAACGGGCTGGGCTTTGGCTCGGTCGGCGAGGTGCGCCAGGGCAAGGTGATCGACCTGGAGCTGTCGGAAAGCGACGCCGCCAAGGCCAAGGCCGAGCTCAAGGCCATGTGCGAGAAGCTGCTCGCCAACACAGTGATTGAGAAGTACGAGATCGAGCTGAAGGGGTAGTCCCTTCCGCGTGTTGCGACATGGATGGCTGGGTCGCGCTCGCTTCGCTAGCTGCCCGGCCATGACGAGGTTCTAAAGTGAAATCCGCCGTCATCGTTTTTCCTGGCTCCAACCGCGACCGCGACACGGCCGACGCGCTGGAACTGGTCTCGGGCAAACGCCCGGCGATGGTCTGGCACGCCGACAGCGAATTGCCCGATGTTGATCTGGTGGTCGTGCCCGGTGGCTTCTCCTACGGCGATTACCTGCGCTGCGGCGCCATGGCCAGCCAGTCCGCCATTATGAAAGAGATCAAGGCCCATGCCGACAAGGGCGGCCTGGTGCTGGGCATCTGCAACGGCTTTCAGGTGCTGACCGAAAGCCATCTGCTGCCGGGCGCGCTGATGCGCAACGCCGGTCTCAAATTCGTCTCGCGGCCGGTGACCCTGACGGTCGAGGAAACCCAGCTTTCCTTCACCCGGAAATACGGCAAGGGCCAGCATGTCAGCTTTCCGGCGGCGCATGGCGAAGGCAACTACTATGCCGATGCCGAAACGCTGGACCGGCTGGAGGGCGAAGGCCGCGTCGTCTTCCGCTACGCGCCGGGTGACAACCCCAACGGCTCGGTCCGCGACATCGCCGGTGTGATGAGCGAAAAACATAACGTGATGGGGCTGATGCCGCATCCCGAATGCGTCGTCGATCCGCTGTTGGGGCCGCCCGACGGCCTGCCCCTGTTCCAGAGCCTGGTTGAAGCCCTGTCATGAGCGCCGCCGCCAAGGCCATCACGCCGGAAATCGTCCGCGAGCACGGGCTTTCGGACGCCGAATATGACCGCATCCTTTCCCTGATGGGCCGCGAGCCCAGCATGGTGGAGCTGGGCATCTTCAGCGTGATGTGGAGCGAGCATTGCTCCTACAAGTCCACCCGCGCCCATCTGAAGAAGTTGCCGACCAAGGCGCCGTGGGTGATCCAGGGCCCGGGCGAGAATGCCGGCGTGATCGATATCGGCGATGGCGATGCCGCCATCTTCAAGATGGAAAGCCACAACCATCCCAGTTTCATCGAGCCCTATCAGGGCGCGGCGACCGGCGTGGGCGGCATCATGCGCGATGTCTTCACCATGGGCGCGCGCCCCATTGCCATGATGAACGCGCTGCGCTTTGGCGAGCCTTCACACCCCAAGACGCGGCATCTGGTGTCGGGCGTGGTGTCGGGCATCGGCGGTTACGGCAATTGCATGGGCGTGCCGACCGTGGGCGGCGAGGTCAATTTTCACGCCAGCTACAACGGCAACATCCTGGTCAATGCCATGTGCGTGGGCCTGGCCCGCACCGACAAGATCTTCAAGTCCGCGGCCGAGGGCGCGGGTAATCCGGTCGTCTATATCGGCTCCAAGACCGGCCGTGACGGCATCCATGGCGCCACCATGGCATCGGCCGAATTCGACGATGCCAGCGAAGAAAAGCGTCCCACCGTACAGGTGGGCGATCCCTTCACCGAAAAGCTTTTGCTGGAAGCCTGTCTGGAGCTGATGGCCACCGACGCCATCATCGCCATCCAGGACATGGGCGCAGCGGGCCTGACCTCGTCCTCGGCAGAAATGGGCGACAAGGGCGGCAGCGGCATCGAGCTTGATCTCGACAAGGTGCCCCAGCGCGAAGTGAACATGACGGCCTATGAGATGATGCTGTCGGAAAGCCAGGAGCGCATGTTGGCGGTGCTGAAGCCCGGCCGCGAAAGCCAGGCCGAAGCCATCTTCAAGAAATGGGAGCTGGACTTCGCCGTCATCGGCATCACCACCGACACCAAGCGGCTGGTGGTCAAGCACAAGGGCAAGATCGAGGCCGACATGCCCATCACGGCCCTATCGGATGCCGCCCCGATCTATGAGCGGCCCTACACCGAGCGCAAGCCGCTGACCGGTGAGCCTTCATACGACAAAAACAGGAACGTCCTTCAGTCGCTGAAGACCATTCTGGCCTCGCCCGACATGGCCTCGCGCCGCTGGGTGTGGGAACAGTATGACAACAGCGTGATGGCCGACACGGTGCAGATGCCGGGCGGCGATGCCGCCGTGGTGCGGGTGCATGGAACGCAAAAGGCCCTCGCCATCACCACCGACGTGACGCCGCGTTATTGCCGCCCCGATCCGCTTGAAGGCGGCAAGCAGGCCGTGGCCGAAGCCTGGCGCAACCTGACCGCGGTGGGCGCGAGGCCCCTGGCCGTCACCGACAACCTGAACTACGGCAATCCCCAGAAGCCCGAGATCATGTGGGAGATCGTGGCCGGCATTGACGGCATTGGCGAAGCCTGCCGGGCGCTGGATTTCCCCGTCATCGGCGGCAACTGCTCGCTCTATAATGAGACCAACGGCGAAGGCATCCTGCCCACGCCCGCGATCGGCGGCGTCGGCCTGATGGCCGATGTCACCAGGATGGCCACCGTCGCCTTCAAGCGCGCCGATGACGTGATCATCCTGATCGGCGAGACCAAGGGCCATCTGGGCCAGTCCATCTATCTGCGCGAGATCGAGGGCCGGGAGGAAGGCGCCGCGCCCAAGGTGGATCTGGGTATCGAAAAGAAGAACGGCGATTTCGTACGCGGGCTGATCGAGGCCGGCCGCGTCGATACGGTGCATGACGTTTCCGACGGCGGCCTTCTGGTGGCCATCGCCGAAATGGCGATGCCCAAGGGTATCGGCGCCAAGATCGGCCTGGCCGGCCTGCCCGATGCCATCCCCTTCTGGTTCGGCGAAGACCAGGCCCGCTATATCATCGCCGCGCCCTTCGCCGAGGCCGAGAAGATCGTCGCCGAAGCGCGCGCCGCCTTCATCACCGTGGCCGAGCTGGGCAAGACCGGCGGCGACGCCGTCACCCTGGAAGGCAAGGACAGTGTTAAAGTGTCGGCACTGAAGCAGGGCTTTGAAAGCTGGTTCCCCAGCTATATGGCGGCCGAAGAGATTCCGCTGACGAATTGAGGTGATGGCATGGGCATGAAGGGCACGGAAATCGAAGCCTATATCAAGGCCGCCTTCCCCGACGCGGATGTCGAGATGAAGGACCTGGCCGGCGACGACAACCATTGGGCCGCCACCGTCAAGTCCAGCGCCTTCAAGGGCAAGACACGTGTCGCCGCGCACCAGATGGTCTATGCTGCCTTGAAGGGCAATATGGGCGGGGTGCTGCATGCCCTGCAGCTGACCACCATGGCAAAGGATTGAAGCTGAGGAGGACCTGACATGCTGGGATATGTCACCCTGGGCACCAATGATCTGGCGCGGGCCGCAAAATTCTATGACGCCCTGACGGCGGAACTGGGCGTCAGCCGCATGATGGAGAATGAACAGTTCATCGCTTGGGGCGCGCCTGGCGGCGGCGCAGGCATCGGCCTGACCAAACCATTCGATGGCAAACCGGCGACGGTGGGTAACGGCGTCATGGTGGCCTTAGCCGCCAAGGACAGGGCGCAGGTCGACCGCATTTATCAGCTCGCCATGAGCCTGGGCGGCCAGGACGAAGGCCCGCCCGGTCAACGCTGGCCGGGCTTTTATGCGGCCTATTTCCGCGATCTCGACGGCAACAAGCTCAATGCCTTTCTGATGGAATCAGAATAGGTCGCCCCAGCCGCGCTTGCGGACGCGGCGGTATTCGTCCTTGTCGCGGGATGCCACGAACTGGGCGTGTAAGCCATTTTCATCACAGAGCTTGAAGGTGAGGCCGTGCTTTGCCTCCAGTGGTGGCGCCAGGATGCGCGCGCCGGACGCCGGCTTCGCCCGTGTCACCACAGCATAGCTATAGCGCTCGTCCTCGAAGGGCACATTGGCGTCCTTGAGCAGCATGTGATCGCGCGAGCGCGACAGGCGCTGCGAGAAATGACACCAATCGCCTTCTGCCATCGGACACGCATTGTCGTGGGTGCAGGGCGCCGCCACATGCGCCCCCGCCTCGATCAGCGCGGCGCGGGCGGCGCGGATACGAGCAAAACCTTGCGGCGTGCCCGGCTCGATCAGAACCAGGGCGCTCGATGTGCCTTGCCAAAGATCGCGTGCAATGGCGGCCGCTTTGTCTTCCGGTAACTCGGCAAGCACGTAACTCGCCACCACCATATCTGCTTTGGGCTTTTCGGCGTCCAGGTTGCCGGACAGGAATTCTGATTTCGCCAGCGGACCATTCTCGGCCAGCCGCCGCGCCAGATTTCGCAGGGCCGGATTGGGTTCCAGCATGGTGATGGTTTGCAGGTCCGGCCACGCTGTCACCGCAGCCCAGCTTGCGGCGCCGGTGCCGGCGCCCACGTCCAGCAGGCTTCGCGGCCGGAAGTCCGGCATCACCTCGGCCAGGCGCGCGAACACGGCGGCGCAGGCCGCATAGGTGGCGGGCATGCGGGCGGTGGCATAGGCCGCGGCCTGCAGCGGTGTGGCAATGGCGTGGCTGGATGCGCCCGCCCGGTAACCATCCGAGATCGCCTTGGCCGCCGCGGCCAGATCCTTGCGCGGCACGCCCTCCAGCAGGGCGGCAAGGGCATCGGTCAGGAGCGGCGGCTGTTGCATGAAACCTGCGGAAATCCGGGCCTTTTGGCCCTGCCTTGACCCTTCAGGTCCCCATGCTTAGATCATAGCTGAAATTCCGGAAGACCCTGCAATGTCCGACGCCCAGGCCCGCATCGCCGACGATGTGAAGAACAATGACGTGCTGCTCTACATGAAGGGCACGCCGGCCTTCCCGCAGTGCGGCTTCTCCTCGGTGGTGGTGCAGATCCTTTCCCACGTCGGGGTCAAGTTCAAAGCCGTCAATGTGCTGGAAGACCCAGAAGTGCGCGAAGGCATCAAGGCCTTCTCCAACTGGCCGACCATCCCCCAGCTTTATGTGAAGGGCGAATTCGTGGGCGGCGCCGACATCGTGCGTGAGATGTTCGAGCAGGAAGAGCTGGTGCCCTTCCTCCAGCAGCACGGCGTGGCGCTGGAACCGGCGGCCTGAGCCACTAGCGGTCAGTCCATCAGGCCCGCACGGGCACGAAACTCATCGGTTGAGTTTGTCCGGGGATAGTCGGTCTCTGGCACCGCTACGCCCAGGAAGGCGCAGAGCGGCTTCCAGCCGTCGCGCGAATTGAACACCAGAAGTTTTTCGGCCGGCACTTCGTCCCGTACCGCCTGGTTGTGCGTGTCATAGACCTTTATCGCATTGTCCCGCGACAGGTCGCCGCCGAAGGTGTCATCACGTATCAGCTTCACGATCATGGCCTGGAACGCCCGCGCCCCAGGCCAAGGCTCCGGCATACCTTCGGGGAGCGATGGACGGCACAAGGCGGGAAAGATGGTCTGGGAAATGCTCTTATACCACTCCTCCGCCGGCCGCTCACTGTGCAGCACCTTGGCGCCCGGATTGCGCGCGACCAGCGTCCGCCAGAAATGGGTGGTCGGCCAGTCCACCGTCGAAGGAAAGCCGGACAGCAGGGAATCGAAGTCATCGCCGCGGCCTTCGCACAGCGCCTGCCAGCTCGGCGCATGATCGGGACGGGCTAACACTTCCATCATGTGATAGCAGGGCCCGACGCCCAGCATTTCCAGCGCCAGTTTGAGCGAATGCGTTCCGGTCCGGCCGAAGCCGGTTCCGATGACTTTCAACGACATGAAGGCCCCCTTCAGCGTAAGGCGGCAGCTTAGCACCAGGGCGCCCGCCCGCCACAAGCAACAAAAAAGCCCGTTGGTACGCTGGCGCTAGCCAACTGCCACCGGGCTTTTTCTTTTGCGGTTCGCGCAGATAATCAGCGCGAATAGAACTCGACGATCAGGTGCGGCGACATCTGGACGGCGAAGGGCACGTCGGCCAGCTTGGGGGTGCGCAGCAGCTTGGCGGTCTTGCCTTCGTTCACTTCCAGATAGTCGGGCGTGTCGCGCTCGGCGCTCTTGGAGGCTTCCAGCACCAGCGCCATCTCGCGCGCCTTGGGGCTGAGCTCGATCGTGTCGCTGTCCTTGACGTGATAGGAGGCGATGGTGACGCGGCGGCCATTGACCTTCACATGGCCGTGGCTGACCAGCTGGCGGGCGGCGAAGGGTGTGGGCACGAACTTGGAGCGGAACACCACCGTGTCCAGGCGCGTCTCAAGCAGGCCGATCATGTTCTCGCCGGTGTCGCCGGGGCGGCGGGCCGCGTCCTGATAATATTTGCGGAACTGCCGCTCGGTGATGTTGCCGTAATAGCCCTTGAGCTTCTGCTTGGCCTGGAGCTGGGTGCCATAGTCGCTCAGCTTCTTGGCGCGGCGCTGGCCGTGCTGGCCGGGGCCATAGGAGCGCTTGTTGACGGGGCTCTTGGGACGGCCCCAGAGATTTTCGCCGACGCGGCGGTCGAGCTTGTACTTGGAATTGGCGCGCTTGCTCATCAGGGTCTTTCGTTTTTTGGCGTTCGGCGGGAATTTCGGACCGGCAGTTGGCCGGAAAGCGGCGCACTATATGCAGGGACTCTGGAGAGTCAAACGACTGCAACCACAGGTTTAGCGTCCCTTTTCTTACCAAGATATATCAATGGCTTATGCCAGTGTCACCTGCGCATTGGGCACTGGTTCAGTTTGAAAGTTCGAGGGTCTTGAGGGGTTCAGGGCCGGTGATTAGGCTGCGGTCATGGACGATTTACGGGCACTGCACACCAAGATCGGCTGGGTTCTTATGGGGACTGGCATAGCTCTGATAGTCGTGAACGCCATGAATACGACCTCTCTCCTGTGCCTCGGCTTCGGGGTAGCATTGCTTGCCTATGCTAGGACGGAACGTGCCTAAAGGACCCAAGGCCAGAAGCGCAAGGCCGACGTGATCGGCAACGCGCTGGTATAATTTCGCCCGTATCAACAGCAGCGTTCGCATGTCGCCTGCTATGGCCGCGCATCTTACGGAACGGCTTTGGGACATCGGCGATATCGTGAAGCTGATAGAAGAATGGGAGGCGCAGGCATGAAGCTGTTCCTTGCAATCACCCTGTCCGCGCTGACGCTATCCGTTCCCGCTTTCGCGGATACGATCCCCGCAGGCGCAAAGGTATTTGGATTCCAGCCGACCGGAACGGGCGAACCGACCGCCGTTAGTTGTTATCGTGCGGATGTGACCGGCTCGCACGCGACAAAGCTGGTTTGCCATCGCAATTCTGAGTGGGCGAGCATTAATGCGCGCCAGGCGATTGATGACCGGCAGCCCGCGTCAACCCTGCAACCCTAGGTCAACCTGAACCAGCGCCGACACTAGGGCGCTGGTACAGTTTCGATTTTTCCGGGGATTGAAGGGGTTACGGGCCAGGGATAGGGTCCCGGCATGGCGACCGACTACGAAAAGCAATGGCCCAGTTTGGTGCCCGAATGGTGCGAAGACGAAATCGCGCAAATTGACCGCGAAATGTCCCAAAAGCCCACCCCCGGGCGGATGGCGCAATTAGAACAGCGCAAATCCATATTACACCGCATCAAACGTGACTACGAGGCCAAGCTGAATGCCTAGAGGACCCCAAGGCAAGAAGCGGGTCGTGTAACACCGCGGTTCGTGTGCCCGCTGTGGCTGCCCGCCTCACGGAACCGGCTTTGGGATGTTGGCGATATGGGATAGAAGATTGGGTAGGAGTGGGCGTTAAGGCGGCTCAGTGAAGCCCGAATCCAAGCTCGAGATTGCCCAGCGACGCATTGCCGAGGCCGAAGCGGCAATTGAGCGCCAAAAGAAGCTTATTCAAGAATTGAAAAACGAAAGCCACTCCACAAGGGGCTCGGAAATCCTTTTGGATTTATTGGAGGAGACTGCGCAACAGGCGCGGATATCTCTCGCCACCTTGAGATACAAGAAGGGCCTGTCGGCGTCCCCGCAATACTTAAGTCAAACCGGACCAGTGCCGGCACCGGCACCGGTTCAGTTTGAAATCCGGTCGGGGTTGAGGGGGTCCGCTTGGAGCGGTAGGGTCCGATCATGGACCCTATCCGCTATCGCTGCGCCGTCGTCGCCGCCCTGATTTGGCTGGTGGATGGCGCCAAGGTTGTCCGCGACCAGGCCATGACCGGCAATGCCGACTGGGTGCCGTTCCTGGCCTTCACAGGGTTGATGGTGCTGCTGGCCGTTCCTGTTCTTCTCAGAAAATCGAACGCCTGAAGCGCCCCAAGGCCAGAAACGCAGCGGCACGCGGCACCGTTATCGTGGAGGCTGTCGAAGAATGGGAAGCAACGAAGTCAATACCGGCGACCGGCTCACCTGGCGTCAGGCCATCCTATTGGCCGTCGCGATGGTTGCCTTCGTTTTCATCTCTCGTGCCGTCTATGACTTCTTTCACGCGAACGTGCATTTGCGCCCGATTGAGAGACACAGTCTTGGTTCGAACTGAACCCGAGCCGCTGCAGGTTAGGCCTTAGGGCCACTTACTGCCCCGCCAATGGGCTTGCCATAGTGCCGGTGCACTGATGGAGCCGATGGAGGCGAAATTGGAAGATCTTATCGAGTCTGTAGCGCTGGTTCTGATTGCAGCCGGCGTTATCGCCACAGCGTTCTACGTCGAGAAAATCTATAGGCTTCTGAGGAATAGAGAAACTTAGAGTGTGGCCCCAGGGCCAGAAGCGCCGTGTACAAGGCGGTCTGCGTACCGAAGCCATGGCGGTGCGTCTCACGCACCGCCCCTGGGACATGGACGATATCTTGAAGCTGATCGAAGACGGCCCTCAGGCCGTCGCGATTTACGACGTCGTGACCGGAGGCGCCGGCACATTGGAGTCGTCACCACTGGATGCGGCAACGGCGATACCCACGACCAGGGCCACGCCGAGCACGATCAGGAGGCCATTATCGATGCCCTCCAGCTGGGCCTTTTTCACGCCGGCCGCACCACCGGGGGCAAGCGGCTTCGCGTCGCCGGCCAATGCGGCGGAGCTGGTCAAGGCCAAGGCAAGTACCAACGAAATCACGCGCATTCGGAAGCCCCCAAAAGATTCGCACAGGCCCGTTTTATAGATGACCATTTGTCAGGCAAGCCCCATCACCCTGAATTCAAACCCTGAACAGTGTAAAGTTCCCGATCCGCGGCCGACTGGGACTGTCGGCCTATTCTTGTCCGGCCGTATCGGCCTCGGCTTCGTCCCGGGCCATGGCCTCGTATGTCTCTGCCTCTTTGAGACAGGATTGCCGTAAGGCCTCGGTTCCGGCCTCTCTGGCGAGCCGGCGCAAATAAGCGGCTCTTTCCCTGTACCGTCTGTCGTTCAACGTTTTGGCCTTGGTTGCACGCGCAGGACCATACGCGCCGGGTACCAGCTTGCTCCCGGAATCTCGGTGACATGATGACCGAGGTCTAAATGTATACCAGACCTGGTTGGCTCATGCCTCTTCCATCGCCACTTCGGCCTTGAGGCTTTCCAGATCGCGGAACAGCGACGCCACCGCCAGGGTGCGCCCCTTCTGCCTGAAGCGGACCAAGCCGTCTTTCGCGGCCAGGTCGCCTTCAACCAAAAGTTCATCCCAGCTTTCGGCATGGCCGACATAGTTGATCGAGACGTCGTAATGCTGGCTCCAGAAGAACGGCGCAGGCGTGAATTCCTCCGCCTGGCCCAGCATATTGCGCGCGGCCGTCTGGCCCTGGCGCGTCGCCACCACCCAATGCTCCACGCGGATGGCGGCGCCGCTATATTTGTCGGGCCAGCGCGCAATATCGCCGGCGGCGTAAATGCCGGGCGCGCTGGTCTCAAGCTGACGGTTCACCAAAACGCCCTTGTCGAGCGCAAGGCCGGCGGACTCCGCCAGCTGGGTGCGCGGGCGCACGCCCACGCCGGCCACGGCAAAATCGGCTTGAAGCACCGTGCCGTCCTTCAGTGTGGCGCGCCCCGCTTCAAAGCCGGTGACGGTGTTTTCCAGATGGAAGTGCACGCCCTTTTCCTCGTGCAGGGCGCGGATGACATCGCCCAGCTGCGGGCCCATCACCCGCTCCAGCGGCCGGGCTTCGGGCGCGACGACATGAACCTCCAGGCCACGGGTCCGCAAGCTCGCCGCCACTTCCAGGCCGATGAAGCTGGCGCCGATCACCAGCACGCGGCGTGCGGCGCCCGCGCGGGCGATGATCGCGCGGCAATCCGCCAGGCTGCGCAGGGTCAGAACATCCGACGGCGCAGCGCCCGGGACGGCAAGCCGGATCGGCTCCGCCCCCGTGGCCAGCAGCAGCCGGTCGTAGGCAATCGTGCTGCCATCGGCGAGCAGCACTTCATGCTCGCGCGGCCTGACGGCGCCGATCTTGGTGCCCAACCGCAGGTCTATGCCGTTTTCGGCGTACCAGTCATCACCCCGCAGCGGCACCCATTCCTCGGGCGCAGCTCCCGCCAGATAATCCTTGGACAGGTTGGGCCGGTCCACGGGCGCGGCGGCATCGTCGCTGACCATGATGATGTCGCCCTGATGGCCCATGCGGCGGAGCATTTCGGCGGCGGCAAAACCGGCCGCGCCGCCGCCCGCGATCACGATCTTTCCGGGCGCCTTGCCTGTGGCAGATGATTTTGGCTTCGCAGCCGGCCGTTTTTCACCCACGAACACCAGACCGTCCCGCTGTTCGACCTTCCAGCAGGCGAGTGGATCGAAGGCAGGCGCGCGCAGGGCTTCCCCGCTGTGAAGATCGAAACAGGCATGATGCCAGGGGCAACGGATGGTGCCATCGACAACCAGCCCGTCGGCCAGCGGACCGTGATAATGGGTGCAATGGGGCGCGATCGCGAAGACCTCTCCATCGCGGCGCACCAGCAGAACCTCGTCCTCACCGACATGGCCCGTCAGCATGCCGTTCTCCGGAAACGCCGTGAGCGCTATGCCTTTGGAGAGATCGGGACCTTTGGGTTTGGCGTCTTCGTCGGCCATGGTGGCTCCTGCTTTCACCCGGGCGCACCCGATCTGCGGTCAAGCGCCCTGTCCAACTCTAACAGCGGTTGAACGATTGAAGCGAACGGAACCTCGGTCTAGTAAGGTAACCTTCGTTATAAAAAAACAAACCGCTATCGGGGGGATTGCATGACACAGTTGCTGCTTGCCCTGCATATTCTGCTTTTCGCCTTTTCCTTCGCCTTCACCGCCGGCGCCGGCATCCTGGGCAACCGGATCGCGCGTACCGGCGATGCCAAAGTCATCCATGCCTATTTCAGCGCGCTGCGGCCGCTTTCGATTGCCGGGGGTATCGGCTGGATCCTGACGGCGCTGGTGGGCGGGGCCCTGGCCAGCTCTGTCGGTCTGGACATGGCGGCGCCGTGGCTGCTGGGTTCCTATGGCGCCTTCGCCGTTCTGATCCTGACCGGCTTTTTGGTGCACAGCCCCTGGCAGGCAAAAGTCGTCGCGGCCTCCGCCGCGCCAGGACCGGAATTGCAGCAGTTACTGCAGGCGCCCAGGCACAAGATCGCGTCCTTGGTGAGCGCGCTGAGCATCCTGACTCTGGTTTTTTTGATGACCGTGCGGCCCGGCTAGTATCGATTCCAAGCCGGAATACCAGGCGTCTTAACCCTGTTCGCGAACAGTGTTGACAGACCGTAAAAACGTGCCCAGCGTACATTCCGAAGCTGGGGGCGTTCGGTATTCTCCATACCGCCAAGCTTCTCAAGGCCCGGTCCGATTAACCCTCGCGCCGGGCCTTTTGATTCGGGCCTTCTGACCCAGGGCTGACCGCAGAGACATGATGGCGCGCATCTTCCTGTTCCTGGCCGGCTTCGGGCTATGGACGATCTGCTCGATGCTGGCAGCGGGCCCGCATGGCGTCCGCGAGGGCTGGGATCAGCCCGGCTACTGGATGTTCGGCGTGCCCTTCCTGCTGCTTGTCCAGGCCGTCGCCACGCCATGGCTTAAGGAACGGCCCATGCTGCAGCCCGTTTGGGTCATCGCCGGACATACGGCCGCGATGATCTTCATTCACCCGGCGGGGACCGATCTGGGCCTTTTACCGCTGACCCTGCTGTTCCTGGGCCTGCCTGCCTACGGCGCCCTTTATCTTGCCGGAATGCTGGGACGCGCTGCTCTTGCATTGCGCCGGAATGCTTGATGCGCGCTTGATATCGGTGTGCCTGGATCACCGGTCTGTCAGGTTTTGGCCAGCAGCATAAGCGGGTTCGGCGTGGGCTCGGCCACTTTCGTCAGCGTGTTCACGTCCCGATGCTCAAAGATCTGAGAGCGCCCCCGCACCATCAGCATCGTTTCCAACACATAGCTCCAACTGCCATCGGGATTGAACGTCACCGTGATGCGATAGGAATCGGTGCGGAAAGCCTGTTCCAGAAACGTGCTGGAACAGATGCCGTATTCCGTTTCCCCGCGCCTGGCGGTCAGCACCAGACTTGTTGCATCCGGCGTGGCATGGCCCGCCGCTATGGCAACCTGGCCCCGTGGAATGGCCAATGTCTGCATGATGAGGCCGGTCGCCGGCTCCCAAAGCCAATAGCCGACCTGATCGTGGAAGGTCGGCGCTTCACCTGGAGACAATATGCGGGTGTGATATCGCAAGCCATAGAAAACCTGCGGCCCATTCAGTTGATAGTCGGTGGGCTGAAGCTCGATCCGCTCTGTGAATTCCTTGCGCTGAGGGCCGTCCGCCTTAGGATTCAGGTCCACGCCCTTGCGGCCTTCCCAGATACCCGCGAGGCGGCGCAAAGGTCCCAGATTGGCCAGCGTGTCCGGATCGACATCCTCCGGTTCGGTAAAAATATCGTCCAGAATATTGCTCACGCCCCTGCCCCTTCCAACGCTGCCGGTTCTTATTAGCATTTGGCGCCGTGCCGCCAAAGAAGGGATGGCGCCATTGCGGCATCGTGGTAGTCAACGCGGCTCGGACTTCTTCGCCGCGCGCAGCCCGCGATATTGGCCTGGCGATTGGCCGACCCAGCGGCGGAAGGCGTGATTGAAGGCGCTGACGTCGGAATAGCCCAGCGAAAATGCAATTTCCCCCAGCGCCAAAGTCTCGTTTTCCAGAAGGTTCAGCGCCAGCGTCTTGCGAACCTCGTCCTGCAGTTCGGAGTAGTTCACGCCAGCATCCTTCAGCCGCCGCTGCAAGGTCCGCACCGAGGTGCCGGTCGCCCTGGCAAGGTGCTCGATGCCACCCTCGCCCTTGACCAGCACGCGGGCAATCTCGCGGCGCAATTGCCTGAGCTCGCCCGGTTCGTCCGGCAAAGCGGCGAGCCGCAGATCGCCGTAATGGCGCATCAGGCTCTCGATCATGGCGTCGGCCGTCGCCATCGGCCGCTTGAGCAGGGCAGCGTCAAACCGGATGCCCGCCCAGGGATGGCCGGAGCGGATGTTCCCGCCCATGATCTCCGCGCGGGTGCGCCGCTCAGCCGGGGTCTCCTCCGGCAACTGCGGCAGCAACACCTCCTGCGGGGTCCAACGCGGATCGCCGAGCCCGGTGCGCACGAGATTGCAGGCAAAGGCGATCGCCCAGTCGCCTTTCTGGCGGTACGACATCATCAGCGGATCGATATAATAGGAATAGACAAAGGCGATGCCGTCGCTGACCTCCATGCCGTGCACCGTGGCATCGACCATCGTCGGCAGATAACGCCCAATCATTTCGAACGCTTCGCCCAGTGTGCGCGAGGCCAGCGCCACATTGCCGACGACGCCGGCATGCCGGGGTTCGTACTGGGCGCCGAACTTCAAGCCGAATTGCGGATCACCCAGGAGATCGGCGCAGATCTCCAGGAGCTCCAGATAGCGGATCAGCGGCACGCGCCGATCGGGATCGGTCATGTCGCCGGGCTCCAGACCGGCGCGGCGCAAGGCATGGCCCGCATCGGCCCCGCGCGAGCGCATATAGGCATCGAGGCCGTAGACAAGGCTGGCCAGATTGATGGTCGGGGCGGCGAGCCTGGGCGCGGCACGTCTTTCCGTCGTCATTGGCGCGATCTCGCAAGGCTTTGGCGGACTATATCAAGACCGCCTTGCCTTTGCCGACTACCTAAAGCGCCCGAAAGCGGCCGCTTCGGCCGTGTCACGCGAACGCAAAGGACCGCTAGCCATGACCCGATTTACACCGCAGCCCGCACCCGGCGAGGTCGAAGCCTTCATCGGGCAGGTCGTCACCGACCTGGGCGCCGCTTTTTCCGGCGTGCTGGTCAATGTGGGGCGCAAGCTCGGCCTGTATACGGCGATGGCCGACCTCGGCGCCTGTACCTCGATGGCGCTCGCCCAGGCAACCGGCATTCGCGAGCGCTATATCCGCGAGTGGCTCGCCAACCAGGCGGCCGGCGGCTATGTCGCCTATAACGGCAAGAAACAGACTTACGCCCTGCCGCCCGCCCAGGCGATGGTCTTGGCGCTCGACCAGAGCCCCATTTTCATGGCGCCGGCTTTCGAGGTCGCAGCCTCGTTCTGGCTTGACGAAGACCAGATCGTCGAGGCGTTCCGCTCAGGCGAGGGCTTGGGGTGGCACGCGCACAATCATCGCCTGTTCTGCGGTACCGAAAGCTTCTTCCGCACGGGCTATCGGGCGAATCTGGTGAGCCAGTGGCTGCCGGCGCTGGATGGCGTGGTCGAGCGGCTCAAGCGCGGCGCCCTGGTCGCCGACATCGGCTGCGGACACGGCGCCTCCACCATTCTCATGGCGCAGGCCTTTCCCAAGTCGGGCTTCATCGGCCAGGACTATCATGAAGCCTCGATCGAGGCCGCCCGCAAACGCGCCGCCGAGCAGGGCGTGAAGGGCAACATCACCTTCGAGGTGAAAGCCGCCACCGAATTCGACGGCCATGACTTTGACCTCATCTGCTTTATGGACTGCCTGCACGATCTGGGCGATCCGGTCGGCGCGCTGGCGCGCTGCCGGCAGGGCCTCAAGCCCGACGGCAAGGTGCTGCTGGTCGAGCCCTATGCCGGGGACCAGCTGGAGGAGAATCTGAACCCGATCGGCCGGATGTATTATGCCGCGTCGGCCATGGCCTGCACGCCCAACTCGCTGTCGCAGGAAGTCGGCCTAGCCCTGGGCGCGCAGGCGGGCGAAGAACGCCTGCGCCGAGTGGCGCGGGAAGCGGGGTTTTCCAACCTGCGGCGCGCGACGCAGACGCCGGTCAACCTGATCCTTGAACTGACGCCCTGATATCCAGGGCTCACACGAAGTGGGATCTGACCGTCGCCTTGTTGATATCCGACAGTTTGGCGCATCCGGCGGCGGCGGCGGCCTGGACGAGCTCCTGTTGCAGCATCTCGATCAGGCGCTGTGCGCCGGCGGTGCCGAATGCCGCTAAGCCCCAACGCGTCGTGCGTCCGAGCATAACGGCGTTGGCCCCCAGCGCGAGCGCCTTGAAGATGTCGGCGCCGCGACGGATGCCACTGTCGAACAGGACGGGAATCCGGCCGTTCACCGCCGCCACGATCTCTGGCAGGACCTCCAAGGTCGACGGACCATAGTCCATCGAGCGCCCGCCGTGATTGGATACGATGATCGCGTCCGCGCCATGCTCGATCGCCAGCCTGGCGTCTTCCGGCTCCAGGATGCCTTTGAGCAGCAGCGGGCCTTTGACCATTTTCCGCACTTCGTCGATATATTGCCATGTGTACCACAGGCGGAAACCGTTGATCCGGTAGCGTGATGAACCGGTGGAGGCGGCAGCGCCACCTCCGGCGCCCGCGCCACGGCCGCCGCCCGCGCCGGCAGCGCGCCCGCCCAAGTTACGGTCCTGCTGCGTGCGTTCATAGTAAGACGCCTGCTGATCGATGGTGACAATGATGCCGTTGCAGCCGGCATTCTGGAACGTGTCCATCGACTTCTGGGTGTTGGCCAGATTCTCCAGCGGATAGAACTGCGCCCACAAAGTGCCGCCGGGCGCTGCCGGTACGACCTTGGCGTGCGGCGTGCTGGTGTTGACGCTCAGCATCATCAGCGTGTTCGAGGCCGCGGTCGCCGCCTTGAACATCCCGATCTCTCCATCCGGATTGAGGGGCACCATCGCCGCTGTCGGCGCGACGATGATCGGGAATTTCATCTTCACACCGAGCAGCTCGGAAGAGAGATCGACCTGCGAAGCCGGTATGGCGGCGCGCGACGGCACGATATCGACCCAATCATAGGCCTGGCGATTGCGCCGCAGCGTGAACTCCGACCCGTCGCCATGCGCCGTGTAGTCGTATATCGGCTTGACTACATTGCCATAGAAGACGGGCTCGAAGTCGAAGGCCGTCTGCATCTCGGCCAGGCTTAATACGCGGGTGTGCTCGCTGAGGGGTCGGGGGTCAATCTGCGCCACGGCTGCGGCCACGGGCGAGGCCGCCATGAGACCTGCCACGCGGGCCAACGCCTTCCGCCGGGAAGGATTTGTAAGCCAGGATCGTTCGATATCAGCCATGGTTGTTCTTCCCGTGGTTCACACGAAGTTGGTCTTGACCGCCGTCTTGTTGATATCCGCCAGCTTGGCGCATCCGGCGGCGGCGGCGGCCTGGACGAGTTCGGCTTGCAGAATCTCGATCACACGCTGTGCGCCGGCGGTGCCGAAGGCAGCTAAGCCCCACCGCGCGGTCCGCCCGATCTGCACGCCATTGGCACCCAGTGCCAGCGCCTTGAAGATGTCGGCGCCGCGGCGGATGCCGCTGTCGAACAGGACGGGAATGCGGCCGTTCACCGCCGCCACGATCTCCGGCAGGACTTCCAAGGTCGACGGACCGTAATCCATCGAGCGCCCGCCGTGATTGGACACCGTGATCCCGTCCGCGCCGTGCTCGATCGCCAGCCTGGCGTCTTCGGGATCCAGAATGCCTTTGATCAACAGCTTGCCTTTGACCATTTTCCGCAAGGCGTCGATATATTGCCACGAGTACCACAGCCGCCTGCCGCTGACCCGGTACCGTGCCGAACCCGTGACCGGCGGACCTCCTTTGGCAGCCGCCGCGGCTGCGGCAGCAGCAGTGGCAGCCGCAGCGTTACCGCCACCTCCGCCGCCCGCGACTGCGCCAACGCGCCCGCCAAAATGACGGTCCAGCTCGTCCCGTTCGTAATAGGACGCCTGCTGATCGACGGTCACCATGATGTTGGTCAGGCCGAGAGTCTGGTAGTTGTCGAGTGCCCGCTGAGTAACGGCCAGATCTTCCGTCGGATAAAACTGCTCCCACAAGGTGCCGCCTGGCGCGGAGGTTACGACCTTGGCCACCGGTATGGTGCTGCCGGAGGCGATGATCATCAGCGTGTTCGAAGCCGCGGTCGCGCCCCTGAACATCCCGATCTCTCCATCCGGATGCAGTTGCCCTTGACCGGTTGACGGCCCGACGATGATCGGGAATTTCAACTTCACGCCCAGCAGGTCGGACGAAAGGTCGACTTGTGAGGCCGGGATGGCAGGGCCTTTCGGCACGATATTGATCCAATCGAACGCCTGGCGATTGCGCCGAAGCGTGAACTCCGAGCCGTCGCCATGCGCCGTATAGTCATAGGTCTTCACCGGCACATTGCCGAAGAAGACCGGCTCGAAGTCGAAGGCCGTCTGCATCTCGGCCATGCTCAAGGCGCGGCGAACCTGGCTGAGGGGTCTGGGGTCCGGCTGCGCCATAGCCGCGCCAATGGGCGAGGCCGCCATCAGCCCCGCCATGCGGGCCAAGGCCTTTCGCCGGGACGGACTGGTGAGCCAGGATCGCTCGATATCAGACATGCTTGCTCTTCGCCGCCGGAAGCGCCGCGTGCACCCGCACCAGGCTGGAGTTGACCGCCGCGAGCGACGGGCGGCCACACATGCACATGTATCTCGCAAGTTCAGTCTGCAGCATTTCGACGACGCCCTGCACGCCGTCGGCGCCATAGGCCGCCAGGCCCCACATCACCGGCCGGCCGACCAACACGCCCTTGGCCCCAAGGCCGAGCGCCTTGAGAATATCCGTGCCGCGGCGGAAGCTACCGTCCACGAGCACAGGTATCTGACCGCCAACCGCCTCCACGACCGGCGCGACAAGAAGCAAGGTGCCGGGGAGCGCGGCTGCATTGCCGCCACGATAGTTCGACACCACCACGCCCTTGGCGCCATGGGCGACGGCTTCCTTGGCGTCTTGCGGACGCGTGATGCCTTTCACAATCACGGGCAGAGACGTGCCCTTGACCACCGCGTCGACGTCGGCCCAATCGATGGGCGCGGAGGCGGGCGTCGCGGGCCCGTTGGCCGACGTGCCGGCGTTCACCGTCACGATCACCGCCTTGGCCTTGGCCGCACCCGCTTCGGCCAGCACGTCCTTCACTTTGGGACTTTTCGCGTAGACCTGCAGCCACAGTGGTGTGGTGGCGGCCTGGGCGATTGCCGCCAGCGGCACGCTGGAATCGCTGCTCACCACCATCGCAGCCTTGGCCGCGGAGGCCCCACGGGCCATGGCGACCTCACCTTCGGGGTGGAAGCGCTTCTGATCGGCAATCGGGCCGACAATGATCGGCGTAAAGTGTTCGTCGCCAAACAAGGTGCTGGTCAGATCCAGATCCCGGGTGGGGATATTCATCCGCGGACGCAAGGTGATGCGATCAGTGATGGTGCGGTCGCTCCCCAGGATCGGAGCGATCTTCGCCGGTCCCAGCACCAGGCGCGCCTGGGGTTCGTACTCGAGCACATCCACAAGATCCCCGCGCGGCACCTGGACCGGGGGCGGGGTCGTCACGTGAAGCGGAGCCGGTGCCGGCGCGCCAAGCGCAGGCATGGCCGCGCCCGCGATGCCGGCGGCCACGCTTGTTCCCATGACTCCGACGGCTTGGCGGCGCGAGGTGCGATACGTCATCTGATCCCCCAGAACACAGGTTTATATTTGCCGTAAGTTTTCCGGCGCGGCGGGGGCCAAGTCAAATCCGAGCTGTGAGAAGATTGAGAATACCCAAGGTAGCGGTGGAAATGGGCGTATTTCCGCCATCCCCCTCTTGTGCAGCGCCGCATGACCGGTCCGGCGTGTTCAGCGGCGCGCGGGCTGAAGCTCTGCATCCGGCGGTAAAGCCGGATAGGAGGTGTGGGGCTCGCGCTGATACCAGAAGGCAACGGAGGAGATGGCCTCGTGAATGGGCCGATAAACCCGGTCCGCGCCGACTGTCTGCCAGCCGAGGCCTTGAATCGTGGCCCGCAAATCCGACTTGAACCGCACCGGATCGGCGATGTGCCAGCGATAGAGGCCGAAGCGGGTGTCTGTTTCCCGGTCTTCGGGGCGCAAGACCTGCACCAGGCCGGAATAGGGACCGGAAAAGGCCTGATATTCGTGGCTGAGCGGACTGACGAAGTCGTAGGAGCCGTTGAAGTAATCTTCGGTGCCGGTGCCGGCAATGGTGGGAAATTCACGATCGCCGTCCAGGAAGAATTTGATTTCGCCTTCACCCCACCAGCCGCGCTGCCCGATGCCATAGGTCATATAGGTGCCGACATACTGGCCGACGCCGCGAATGCCATCCAGGATGACATAGTCCTGTTTGTCGGGCAGTGATTTCACCTGACGGAACTGGGCGTGAAAAGTGCCGGCATCGGCGGGGACATCGCTGAGCGCATAATCGATCTGGAAATAAAGGGTGGCATTGGTTGCGGCGCGATTCTCGATCTCGATGCGGAAATGCTTGCGGAACGGCATCACCCAATAGCAGTTGAACGCGCTGCCGGGATTGACCGCGACGGCCAGGGAATTCACCTGGGCGTATTGGCCGAGCCCCATGGCAAAGAAATCGCCCAGCGGCGCTTCGACGGAGGGGCTTTTTTCCCCGTCCCAATAGATGCGCAGGATAAGGCTGCGCCAGGTGGTCGTGGCCGCCACCGCCGGCGTCAGCCAGATGTGCTGGATGGCGCCAGTGCCGGACGCATCCGCCAGGGTCGCGACCTCTCCAGCCTTTACAACGATGGACGGACTGACTTTCCAGCCGCGGCCCAGATACTTTGACGCGTTCTGACCGGTGCCTGTCGTGGCCATGGCCCCCTTGCCGCGCTCGCCGGTTGGGTTTTCGGGCGAGATCGAACGGGTTTCGGCGTTTGACGTGCGATAGAGGGTGGAGAGGGAGTTTGCCAGACCGTCAGGGCTCTGGCCAAAGGCCAGTGCCGTCTGGAAAATCGCCAACACAAGGGCGAAAGCGGCACCCTGCAAAGAACGGCTCGTTGCCACGTGTTTGCGCATCGCAATTCCCCAGCCTCAACCCGAAATTCAGGCTAGCGCCGCTGGGGGCGCTTCACAATTCCCGGCAGTCGCTGTCGGGCCCCGCCTTGCCCACCGCGAGCCCCTTGAGTATTTCATGACCACCGGCCCCGTGGCGGAATTGGGTGAGCCGGGAAGAGTCGAAGGTCCAGTGGACCTTCGACCCCGGCGAACGCCGCAGTGGCGCGCGACCAAGCGCGACGCGAGGCCGGGGACGCAAAGCACACGAAGCAAGTCTCGCCCCGGTAAGGTTTGCGCTCGACGACGGTTCTAAGTATTTGATCTCTTCCAAGGCCCCGTGGCGGAATTGGTAGACGCACCGGACTTAAAATCCGTTGTTCCGAAAGGGACGTGACCGTTCGAGTCGGTCCGGGGCCACCATCCTGCTTCGCGCGCTACGCGTGCGACGGTCAGTAACAAACCTCGACCGTGATGTGCTCCTCATAGGGGCCGCCGAAGGTCCCATGGATGCAGGCCAGAGCGGTCTTATCGGTGGTGCGTTTCTTCTCGCCCGGGACGACGGACAAGCCGTCGGAGCCGATGTCCATGCCGGCCTTGTACAGCGCCGCCCAGTCCCGGTTGCGTTTGCAGATTTCCGGGCCTGGCAGTCTGGAATCCGCAAGCTGTTGCGGAGTCCTGCAGGCAATGATGTCGGGATCGCCCTCGCCTGTGGGCGTATCCTGGCTTCTGCGCAGGCGCTGGCCCTCGACCGTCACGTTTTCGACCCCATTTTCACGCCAGTTCACCATACCTATGCCCGGCGCAAGCGGCGCCGCCTTGAGGCGCTCGATCCGGCTATTGGCATCATCCCTGATCAGTTTGATTTGGGCGTCGGCCGAGCTGCCGATCTGCCGGAGTTCGCCAAAGGCCTGGTGGATGTAGGTCTCGACGCAGACCTTATGTTTGCGGTCCTGCTCTTCATATTCCGGGCTGATCACGTCCAGGGACCGGATGATTTTACCGTTTTTGCGTTTCGGCTCGAGCAGGGATCGGTCGGCTTCTTTGCATTCGGGCGCGGGGAAAGACGCTGCTTGCGTCTCAGAAGCTGGTCCGGCGGCACGCCCGGTCCGGGCCATTTCCATCTTGGCCTGGATGTCGACAATCTGCGCGTTGGCGGTATCGGAAATATGCCGGATTGCCGTGGTGGCCGCCGCCCGGATGCGTTCGATTTCGGCAGAGCTCTGGTCGGGCGGTGCTTGTGTGCACGCTTTGAAGCGACGGACCTGCTGGTTGTAGAGCGCGATCTTCTGGTCGTCGGGCGCAGCGCCGCGCGAGCCACCTTGTGGCAAAAGACTCTCATCGGGTTTCTGACAGGATGGATTTTGCACGATCTCGGCATTGTCGGCGGCTCCGGCCCGCGCGACGCACGCCAACACCAGAAGACATGCCCATATGCCGAAGGAGGCTCGCACGAAGCCCTCCCGTGCCATCCGCGGAAATCAGCTTACGCCATAACGTTCTAATTGGCTCGCGCCATCTGCCTGGCCTGAGCTCTGCGCCGCCAATTCCGAAATGCCACAGGCTTTCAGATAGCTAGCGATCCCGTCATAGAAATGAGGCGGGCGCGTGTGATCCGCCTCGTCTCCCTTGGGGACGTAAATCACCATGCCCTGCCGGGCCCGCGTCAGAAGCACCCGATAGGCATTAGCCAGATAGGTCTGCCGCCTAGCGTCGCGCACGCTTCGCCAACCCGCACCGAGGAAATCGTGAAATGACCAGCGATCTCCCGCCCTACGGAAATCGGCGTCCCAGCACATTCCAATCCAATCCAGCTCCAACCCTTGAATATCGAACTCTGTCGCCGGATCCTCCAAATAATAAGAGGAGCGCACATCGCCCCTTGGATTTAGAAACCAATTAGGCGCGTCAACATCTGCTTTGACGTGAATGCCTTCGGGCTTAAGCCGAAGTGCGCCGGAGGACGCCACCAACCCATAGCGCTCCGAACCCCGCGCACAGCTCCGCAACCACAAGCGCGCCTCGGTCAGACAGCGTGTCAGAACGATCGGATATGAGGCCTGGATGGATTCGTATGTCTGCGAAGCGGCCAATGCCTCGCCGGCGATGAGCTCATTGACGAACTGGGAGAGCTTTTCGGCTCGAAAGGAACGCACCGAAACCGCCAGATGCAAATCTGGCTCGATGGAGTAGGCGAGACCGTCAAGCTTGGCCTGGAGATTTTGACCCCAGTGATATTCAGGCTGGGCCAATTGATCGGAAGTGTAAACCCTCCAGTCTCGGTGATGCTTCGACAAGGCGATGAACCATTCGCTTAGCCCAGCTTCGCCCTCGTTAATTTCTTGCCCTCCACCGACCAGGCAAACAACGACGCACCAGTCGGTATGCCGATCCATCACATTGATGAGAAACCTCGGTTCTGATTGGCCGAATTCCGCAATCCCATGCTTCTCGCGCATGGACTTGGTGATTTTGTCCAGGTTCCAGGCGCGTTGCGCCTCGTCAAATACCACCAAGTGTTCGACCGGCGCATCTGTTGCACGAAGATTCGCGTCGCGGAAGTGGTGAATATTCTGAATGAATGATCGAACTTTCCTGCGCGCCTCGCCGATCGTGACGGGAGGGCCATATTCATCAGCGCGCTTCTTCTCGTCCCGCGCCAAAGCCTCACGGAGAACATCCACCAACGGGCCGTTACCTGACAAGAACACAGCATGCTCTTCAGTAGCTGTGTTCGCTCTCTGTGTTACCAAATTGAGACCGGCGAGCGTCTTACCCGCGCCGGGCACGCCCGTTACAAAGCAAACGACTTTGTGATTGTTTGCCTTGGCCTGTTCAACGATCGCTGTAAGCCGCGCTGTCGTGATACTGAGATTTTTGGCACCCGCGTCGGATCGCGTGATTTCATCCACCCGATGAGAGCGGTAAAGCGCCTGGGCAGCTTCGATGATTGTCGGGGTCGGCTTGTAACCGCTTGCCATCCAGTCCTGCGGGACAAGGCATTGCTGTTTGGGGAAACGGCGTACGGTCTGTAGCAGCAGTTGGTCCAAGCACTGCCCGTCGGAAAGTATGGGCTCTGCAACATCATCCGGCCATAGGCTGAGTTGGATGGGCTTGGACGGCGCGTCTGTCGCGATCATCACGGGAATGATAATTCTGGCGTGGCTAGCCGAATGGAAATTCTTAAGGTCGAGCGCATAGTCCGTGACCTGCTCGATCGCGGCACCGGTAAAGGTGTCAGCCCTTACTTTGAACTCGACGACAAAGATAATTCCATCGAGCAGGATGATGGCATCGGCACGCTTGCCCATGCGCGGGATGGCGAATTCGAAAGCGAGCCATGCATCGGGGACGTTGACCAAGCCTTTTTGCAGCAGGCCAATCTGTTCCAGCCACGCCGTTCTCTGCGCCATCTCCTGGGTGTGCGCGTGCCGCCGGCTCAAGGCGCCGTAGATGGCATCTGGGTCCGCGCGCAGGAAGTCGCATACCTGCGCGCTGTAATAGGCTGGCAGAAGCGGCGGCGGATTGTCAGACATTCAAAACCGCTTCGATCAACCGCGGCCCTCGCCGTTCCATCGCGTCGGCGAATTGAGAGGCGAATTCGCGGGTCGTGGACGCGCGGCTGGCTTCCACGCCCATGCCTTGCGCCATCTTGACGAAATGCAGCTCCGGATTGTGCAGATCCAGCATGGCAAGCGTCTTGGGGCCGGGATTGAGCGCGCCCACCCGCCCCAGCTCCACATTCAGGATGTTGTAGGTGCGGTTGGCGCAGATGACGGTCACCACATCCAGCCTCTCGCGCGCCATGGTCCAGAGCGACTGCAGCGAATACATCGCCGCGCCGTCGCCCGAGACGGCGATCACCTTCCTGTCTGGCGCCGCCAGACTTGCGCCCATCGCCATGGGCATCGCATCGCCGATGGCGCCGCCGGTCAGCAGCAGCCAGTCATGCAGCGGCCCGTGCGGCAGATGCGCCTGCAATCCCGGCCCGGCGGTGAGGGAATCGTCCGACACGATGGCGTTGTCGGGCATGAAGCGCGCAATGACCCTGCCCATGCTGTCAGGGGTCAGCGCGCCGTCAGCGGGAAGCGCCGGGACGATCCGCTGAATCAGCGGTCCGGGCGCGCGCGCGCCCAAGGCCTCGGCCAGCGCCTGCAGCGCGCCGACCGTATCTTCCTGCGGCTCGGCCAGGGTCAGAAGATCGCAACCTTCCGGCGTCACCCAGCTCGGCTTGTCCGGATAGGCGAAGAAGGTCACCGGCGCCGGCGCCCCCACCAGCACGATCTGCTCCAGCCCCTTCAGGACCTCGACGATCTGTTCGGAGAAATAGGGAATGCGCTCGACTTCCGGCAGACCCTCGCCCCGCGTTGTCTGCGGGGTGAAATAGTCGTGCAACAGCCGCGCACCGGTTTTGGCCGCGATCCGGCCGGCCGCTTCCATACCTGCGCGCTGCAGGCAGCGGCCGCGCAGCAGCAGGGCGCTGCGTTTGCCGCGTCTCAGCGCCGCCGCCACCTGCTCGATCACGGCCGGCTCGACCTTCTTTGCCGCCGCCACCGGCAGGCGCGGTGCGGGCGCCGCGCCCTCGCTCCAGGCGGCGTCGGCGGGCAGTACCAGAGTGGCGATCTGGCCCGGCGCGGTCAGCGCGGCCTGCACCGCGCGGGCGCCATCGCCCGCCACCTCGGAGACGCCACGGCAATGATGCACCCAGTCAGAGACTGAACCGCAGATCGCCATGATGTCGGAGGTCAGCGGCGCCTGCACGTATTTCGCGTGGGAGGTGGCGTGGTCGCCCACGATATTGACCACCGGCGCGTGCGCTTTCCGCGCATTGTGCAGAAAGGAAATGGCGTTGGCGAAGCCCGGCCCCAGATGCAACAAGGTGGCGGCGGGTTTGCCCGCCATCCGGGCATAGCCGTCGGCCGCGCCCGCCACCACACCTTCGAACAGACACAGCACGCCGCGCAGGCGCGGCTCGCGGTCCAGCGCCGCCACGACATGCATCTCGGATGTGCCCGGATTGCCGAAGCAGATTTCGAGGCCGCTATCCGCCAGCGTATGGACCAGGGCTTCCGCGCCGTTCATTTCAGTCGAGCTTGGCCCGTTCGAGGGCGCCGCGCGCCAGCAGTATTTCGTCTGAGATCACAGTCACAAAATCAAACCCCCTGGCGATCATTCCGCGCGCATATTCGGCGCTGGTGCAGTGCATGCCCGCCTTCAGCCCCGCCGACTTGGCCGCCGCCAGAATCTTGTCCACCGCTTCCATCACCACCGGATCGGTCTGGTTCTGCCGCGCTTCCCGCCCCAGCGCCAGGCCGAGGTCCGACGGACCAACATAGAGCATGTCCAGTCCCTTCACTTTGGCGATCTGGTCCACATTCTGCAGGCCTTTCAAGGTCTCGATCTGGATGATGGCCAGCAAGGTCTGATTGGCATGATGGACATAATCAATGCCGCCATAAAGCAGGCCCCTCTTGGGCCCAAAGCTGCGATAGCCCTCGGGCGGATAGCGGCAGGCGCCGACAAAACGCTCGCATTCTTCCGCCGTGTCGATGTTGGGGCAGATCACGCCATAGGCGCCGGCATCCAGCGCCCGCATCACATCGCCCGGCGCATTCCACGCCACCCGCATCAGCGGCACGGTGTCGGTGGTGGAAATGGCCGCGAACATCGCGCACATCGAGGCAAAATCGCTGCCGCCATGCTGCAGATCGACCGTCAGGCTGTCCCAGCCCTGATGCGCCAGCATCTCCGCCGCCAGGGTCCCCGGCAGGGTGATCCAGCAGTTCAGGGCCGGCTTGCCCGCGGCCCACAATTCACGGATACGATTGGCGCGCATCGCGTTCAGGTTAGATCAAAAGCGGGCGCGGACAAGAGGCTTGGACAGCATCTCCACCACATGCGTGATCGCCGGCGGCGGGCCGGCCGGCATGATGTGCGGTTTTCTTCTGGCCCGCGCCGGGGTGGATGTGACGGTGCTAGAGAAGCACAAGGATTTCCTGAGGGATTTCCGCGGCGACACGGTGCACCCCTCGACCTTGCAGATCATGCAGGAGCTGGGGCTGCTGGAGGAATTCCTCAAGCTGCCGCATACCAAGATCCGCACCGCCAATCTTCAGATCGGCGATGAGCATCTGACCGTCGGAGATTTCACCCGCCTGCCCACGGTCTGCAAGTTCATCGCCCTGATGCCGCAATGGGACTTTCTGGACTTCCTGGCGCGGGAAGCACGCAAGCTTCCCACCTTCCACCTGCTGATGGAGACGGAAGCCAGGGACCTGCGGATAAAGAAGGACGGAAAGGGCGAGCGCATCTGTGGTGTGTTGGCCACCAGCGCTCGCGATGGCGGCGAGAAGGCCGATCTGCGGATCCGCGCAAATCTGACCATCGCTGCGGATGGCCGCCATTCCATCTTGCGTGACAAATCGAACTTGAAGCTGCGCGACCTTGGCGCACCTTTCGATGTGTTGTGGCTACGCCTTCCGGTGCTGCCGGACGATCCCGTCGACCTGGTCGGCAAGGTCAAGGGCGGCCAAATGTTCGTGATGATCTATCGCGGCGATTACTGGCAGTGCGCCTATCTGATCCCCAAGGGCGGCTTTGACGCCATCAAGGCGGAAGGCCTCGACAAATTCCGCGCCCGGCTGAAACAGATCGCCGGCTTCGCCGCGGGCCGGGTGGACCAAGCCATCACCGATTTCGACCAGATCAAGCTGCTGACCGTGACGGTGGACCGGCTGGAGCGATGGGCGCGGCCGGGCCTGATCTGTATCGGCGATGCGGCCCACGCCATGTCGCCCATCGGCGGGGTGGGCATCAATCTTGCCATTCAGGATGCGGTGGCCACGGCCAATATTCTGGGGCCCGTGCTGCAGAAGCGCGTGCCAAGGCTTTCGGATCTGGCGAAGGTTCAGGCGCGGCGGGAATTTCCCACCAGGGTGATTCAGAGCTTCCAGGTCGCGGCGCAGAATGCGCTGCTGGCGCCTACCTTGCGCGCCACCCAGACGCCCAAGTCGCCCTGGATCTTCCGCCTACTGAATGCCTGGCCCTGGGCGCGCCAGTTTCCGGCGCGCTTCATCGGCATGGGCGTAAGGCCTGAGCATGTGCAGCTAAAAGCACAGTGATTATTGCTGCGCCGCAAGAACGAATGACCATTCAGCGAACAGGGAATCGAGGGTAGGATTCTTTCCGTGACCTGACGCAGGAGCAATCATGGCTCTGGTTCATCACCATCCGGCTCACACCGGCATGTCCCGCAAGGAAGAACACCGTTGCGCGGTGATGTTCTGCCTGACCTGGCTCGGTTTCTTCGCGTTGATCGGCGGCCTGACCTGGGTGCTGAGCTCGCTCTGATCGCGCTTCCCATCAATGTAATTTCGCGCAAGCGCGAAATTACATTTGCATGGTCCATCCTTCCACACCCATAGCCGCCTGACGCACGGCTTCCGTCAAGGTCGGATGCGAATGGCAGGTGCGGGCGATATCTTCCGAGGACGCGCCGAACTCCATCGCCAGCACCACTTCCGCGATCAGGTTGCCGGCTTCCGGTCCGATGATGGCGCAGCCCAGCACTTTGTCGGTCTTGGCGTCGGCCAGGATCTTCACAAAGCCGTCGGTCGCCGCAATGGTCTTGGCGCGGGCGTTGGCAGTGAAGGGAAACTTGCCGATCTTGTAGGCGACACCCGCCGCCTTCAGCTCTTCCTCGGATTTTCCCACCGTCGCCACTTCCGGGAAGGTGTAGACCACCGAAGGAATGGCGTCGTAGTTCACATGTCCCGCCTTGCCGGCGATGATCTGGGCGCAGGCCGTGGCTTCATCCTCGGCCTTGTGCGCCAGCATGGCGCCTTCGCGGCAGTCGCCGATGGCATAGATGCCCGGGACGTTGGTGCGATAGTGATGATCGGTGATCACGCGGCCGCGCTTGTCGAGATGAACCCCGACCTCCGCAAGGCCAAGGCCGGCGGTGTAGGGAATGCGCCCGATCGCCACCAGCACCACATCGGCGTCCAGCACCTGGCTGTCGCCGCCGGCGGCGGGCTGGATGGTGACCTTGAGGCCCGCGCCTTTCTTCTCGACGCCCGTGACCTTGCTGGAAAGATGGAAGGTCATGCCCTGCTTGGTGAGAATGCGCTGGAAGGCCTTGCTGACTTCCAGATCGATGCCCGGCGTGACGCGGTCGAGGAATTCCACCACCGTCACCTCGGCCCCAAGACGACCCCACACCGAACCCAGTTCAAGTCCGATCACGCCCGCGCCAACCACCAGCAGCTTCTTGGGCACCGCGCCCAGCGCCAGGGCGCCGGTCGAGGAAACCACCTGCTTCTCGTCGATGGTCACGCCGGGGAGCGGAGCGACATCCGAACCGGTGGCGATGATGATGCTCTTGGCCGTCAGGATGCGGGTCTTGCCGTCGGCGAGTTTGACCTCGACCTTGCCAGGCGCGGCGATCCTGGCTTCGCCGACAATAGCTTCGGCCTTGTTCTTCTTCAGCAGGAACTCCACCCCGCGGGTGAGGTCACCCACCACCTTGCTCTTCTGAGCCATCATCGCGGGCAGATCGAGTTCGACCTTGGCCTTGATGCCCAGCTTGGCGAAATCAGTCTCGGCTTCGTGGAACCGTTCGGAGGCATGCAGCAGCGCCTTCGACGGGATGCAGCCGATGTTCAGGCAGGTGCCGCCGAAGCTGCCGCGCTTGTCGATACAGGCGGCGCTGAGGCCCAACTGGCCCAGGCGGATGGCCGCGTTATAGCCGCCGGGGCCGCCCCCGATCACGATTGCGTCGAATGTATCCGCCATGGTCCTGCTCACTGGATTCGCGGCCGGAACATAAGCATTGGACGCTTAAGGAAAATAGCCACAAACGCATGACCGGGTAGCGTTTTCCAGGCGCTAGCGCCGCACTGCGCGGCACGCGGAGCCGACCTGGGCTGCCGACGGAGGGGGGCATCAAATAAGCGGCCTGTCTTCCTTCAGGTCCGGATCCGGAAACACCAGCTCCACCACCGTGCCCTTGCCCGGCTCGGACCGGACGGTCGAGACGCCCCCGAGCTGCAAGCCGAAGGTCTTGATCAGCCGACTGCCCACGCTCTTGCCGGTCGAGTCCATGGCGAAACCAAGCCCGTTGTCGGCAATGGAAAGCATCAGCTTGCCCTCCTCCGCCGGCGCCATGCTGACGCGGATCACACCTTCCCGGTCATCGGGGAAAGCATGCTTGAAGATGTTGGTGATCGCCTCCACCGTGAACAGGGCCAGCGCCACCGCCACGCTGCCGCTCACCACGCGGCTGGGCACATCCACCTCCACCCGCACATTCTCCTTGCCCATGCCGCCGGCGATCTGGTGGCAGAGCTGATCGAGCAGATCGCGGATGTCCAGCGTGCTCTGGTCTTCCAGTTCGTTGAGAATGCGATGGACCAGCGCCAGCGCATTGATGCGGGTCTGGGCCTGGAGCAGCGCCTCGCGCGCGCCCAGGTCCTTCACCTGGTTGGCCTGGATGGACAACAGGCTCATCACGATCTGAAGATTGTTCTTCACCCGGTGATGGATTTCCCGGATCAAGGTGGTCTTGAGATCCACCGCCTCGCGCAGGCGCCGGTCCCGGTCCTGGATGCCTTCCGCCATCTCGCTCAAGGCATCGCCCAGCAGCTTGAAATCCACCGGCGCATCGGCGAGGTCCGGACGGATGGCATAGTGGCCGCTGCGATAGGCGGCGGCGATGCGGCGAAGATAATTGATCCATTGCGTGACCTGGCGGTCGGTGGCCAGCCAGATGGCGAACCAGGCAAAGCCGATCATCAGGATAGGCAGTGCGAAATCCAGGCCCACATGCAGATAGGTAGGGCCGAACAAACTGTTCTCGCTCATGGCAAAGGCGATGAAGATGGAATTGCCCATCAAGGCGGCATTGCCGAACTGCCAATGCTCGCCGCGGGCATCGGTGGCAGAGGCTACTTGCTCGCCGCCAACACTTTTGGAGATGGCCGCGGCGGCGATGGCATTGCCGACCGGGGCGTTGTTGGTGGCGATCACCTTGCCGGTGCGGTCATACACCGCCACCACCGCGCCCTTTTGCAAATTGGCGGTGCGCATCATGTAATCGATCCAGTGCACATCCAGCGAGATGGCGACCACGCCGTCGAAGGCGCCGTCCGGTTTGTGCAGCGCCAGCATGCCGCCGATCACCCGGTCGCCGGTAACCTGGCTGACCATTTCATTGGATACCGCCATTTCGGGGGATCTACGGGCCTGCTGGAATACCGCGGAGCTGCTCACATTCAGACCCCGCGCCAGCGCCATGGCCGAGCAGACCACGCGGCCGTTTTCGTCAATGCGGGCGAGGTTGGAGAAATAGCGCACGCCGATCAGCGTGTCGGCCAGCACGCCGTCGCAATTGCCGTTCATGCCGCGTACTTCCGACAGGCTGGCGACGGCGCGCAGCACCTGCTCGGCCGCGGCCAGCAGATTCTGATCTCCCGCCGCCACGGTACGGGCCGATTGCAGCAGCCGTTCATGAACCGTGGCGATGTCCAGACGCGCGCGCGCCACGCCCTGGAAGATCGAGACCAGCACGACCGGCAGCAGCGCCAAGGTGATGATCACCTGCAGCCGGCGGCGCAGTGTCCAGCCGGGCTCGCGGCCCATACTGCTCATGTGACTACTTGGAGCGTTTCTTGCCGGCGAGCTGGTCGGATCGGCCAGGGCTGAGCTGATCGAGCTGCGCCATGATCTCACGAGCCGCGTCCCCTCCTGCGGGCCGCGAGACATCGTCCAGCGCGTCGCCGCCGTCGAGTATCTCTATCAAGGTCTTGCGCGCGCGGGCAACCCGGCTCTTCACCGTGCCGACGGCGCATTTGCAGATGGCCGCGGCGTCCTCATAGGAGAAGCCGCCGGCGCCGACCAGGATCAGCGCCTCGCGCTGCTCATCGGAAAGATGCTTGAGAGCGCGCACCGTGTCGGACAGTTCGGCGGAATGAACCTGATCCTCACCGCCGCCCGGAATCCGCTCGGCCGCATCCTGGTCCCAGGGCGCCTGGCGCCAGGCCCGGCGGCGGTCGGAATAAAACTGGTTGCGCAGGATGGTGAAGAGCCAGGCCTTCAGATTGGTGCCGGGAATGAAGCTGGCCCGGCTCTGCCAGGCCTTGACCAGGGTCTCCTGCGCCAGGTCGTCGGCGGCTTCCTGGTTGCCGGTGAGCGAGCGCGCAAAGGCGCGCAGAAACGGCACCAGACTCAACAGTTCGGATTTGAAGTCCGGGTTTTCGGCCTTCGGGGCATGAGCAGATGGGGTAGAGGTATGCATCACGATACCTTCTTCCCACTCTTGTCTTCAGCTTCGTCAATCTGGCGGAGCAGATCCATGAAGTCGTCGGGGACGGGCTCTTGGGCGACATCGTCATACATGCGCCTCAACTCGCGCCCGATCGCCCGCTGTCGCGCGCGAATGGCCCGAGCCTTTTCGGTGGGCTTTTCGTCGTTAGACACGGTGGTATCCCATTGCTGCGTCATGGCCAGCCAAACCAATTCCTGCTGCGGCACGTATCCGGTCGCCCCGGACAAGCGCCTGATTGCATCGTAACGACCCCATGCCAGTTCCCCTCTAGGTTCCAAACGTACAGATTTCCCGATGGTTCCGGCACGCTAGGGAACTTTTTGGACTGGCGTAAGTTCCTTGATTGAGCTTTTCTTTTGGGCCGAAGGAGCCATTTCATGAGTATGTCGCAGACCCTTGCGCCGCACCTGCCGTACCTGCGCCGCTATGCCCGGGCCTTGACCGGGTCCCAGGCCAGCGGGGACACCCATGTGCGAGCCGCCTTGGCGGCGCTTCTGGCGGGGGATCAATCGCTTATGGAGGGCGTGCCCCCCCGCGTCGGCCTGTACCGGCTGTTCCATGCCATCTGGCAGTCCGGCGCCGAGCATTTCGATGAAGCGATCAACGCCGGCGCCGGCACCAAGAGTCCCGAAGGACGGCTGAAGTCCCTGTCGGCGGCCAAGCGGGCCGCCCTGCTCCTGACCGCGGTGGAAGCCTTCAGCCTTGAGGAAGCGGCCTTCATCGTGGACGAAAGCCCCGAGGATGTGGAGAAGGCCATCCTGGACGCCCAGAAAACCATCGACAGCCAGCTTGCCAGCAAGGTCCTGATTATCGAGGACGAACCGATCATTGCCCTGGATCTGGAAAACCTGGTCACCGAGCTCGGCCACAGGGTTGTGGCCATCGCCGCCACCAAGGACGATGCCGTGGCCAAGGCCAAATCCGAGCGTCCCGGCCTGGTCCTGGCCGACATCAATCTGGGCGAAGGCGGCAGCGGCATTGACGCAGTCAGCGAGATTCTGGCGTCCTTCGATATCCCGGTGATCTTCATCACCGCCTATCCGGAGAAACTCCTGACCGGGGAACGCCCCGAACCCACCTACCTGATCGCCAAGCCGTTCCTGCCCGAAACTGTGCAGGCCACCGTCGGCCAGGCATTGTTCTTTCATCCCGTCGCCAAGGAAGCGGCATAAGCGTTATTTCGAAATAGCTGGAGATTTGAGACATGGCCAAAAAGAAGCAGGCGACCGGCAATATTGATGCGCGGCTGGCTGCATTGCGCGCCGACATCCAGGCGCTGCAGACCGACATGAAAGGCCTTTACGGCGACGTCAGTGAAATTGCCTCCGAGCGGGCGGCCCTTGCCATGCGCTCGGCCGAGGAGATCGCGGACCGCGCCATGGCGCTGGCGGAAGAAGCCGCCCGTGAAGCCAAGGCCACAGCCCTGGAATACAAGGACGAAGCCGAGGAATGGGCGGATGAAAATGCTGAGGAATTGCGCACCCATGTGCGCGCCCAGCCCATCCAGTCGCTGCTGATTGCCGGCGGCATCGGCGCTTTCCTGGGGGCGGTTTTCCTGCGTCGCTAACCCACGACACTAGGGTTGTTTTCCTGTTAAGGCCGCTTGGCGTATAAGCCCATGAGTTCATGGCAAGCCACGCAGGGATTTCATGTTCGGGCGATTGATCGGCAAAGCGGTTTTCATCGCCATCATCTTGGGTGCCGCTTTTTTCGGCACCGGTCTGTTGGGCTTTGCGCTTGCGCATGCGCTGGTCACCGCATTTGGCGTGGCTGTGGCCTATGCGATAGCCGGCGGCGCCTTGTTGGCCATCGCGCTGGTGCTGTTGGCTTTTCTGACGCTTTTCCGGCCGCGCAAGCCGCCGCCCGGTGAGCTGACCAAGGTTTTGCTTGCGGCGCTCGCCAAGGAAACGCCCTGGCTGGCGATCATCGGCGCCAGTCTCGCAAGCGCCGCCAAAATGTTTCTCAACCGCAATAAATCTACCCAATAGTCGCTAGGCCGCAGTTCCACCTGTGGACAAACGGGAACCCGTGCAGGATCGCGGCGTTTTTGTGTCCTAGACTTGTGGGACTTGGCGCTATGCTTGGTTGGGCCCTGACCTTTCTCATTCTCGCCCTTGTCGCTGGCTATATGGGCTTCTTCGGATTGGCAGGCGTGGCAGCGTCCATCGCCAAGCTGTTGTTGGTTGTGTTCCTGGTTCTTCTCATTGTCAGCGCCTTTTCCGGCGCGCTCAGAGGCAGACCGCCGATCTGACGGCGGTCTGGCATGCGATGGAGAGCAAGATGCGCATTCCCGCTGTCATACTTGAACATCCAGTCGAAGTTCTGATCGCCGGGGCGCTGCTGCTGGCGCTTATCTTCGGATCGTCCGACCGTCACGCCGCCGAGGTGGCCGCCCCCACCGCGCAGGCCCAGATGGCCGCGGCGGGGAGGTGAAAATTTTTAAGGTGGGCAGGAACGCTTTTGGGGGCCTGCCCATTATCTGATGCGAGCGGACGTCCGATCCGGAACGCCCCCAGCCCCTTCGACAGCCCGCCTCGGGTGTCCGCTCTCTTAAAAGCCCCGCTTCGGCGGGGCTTTTTTGTTTGATGGTCGCGCCGCGAGGCCCTCGCTCCGCTCGGGTTCGCGGTCGCTCCTAAAGGCCCTGCTCTGCAGGGCCTTTTTTCATGCGCCAAAGCGACTTACGGCATCTTCCCGATCTGGGACGTCTTGGGGCGGCCCACCGGATAGAGCATGTAGAGCCCGGTTGGGGTCTGAAGCTGGGTGGGAAAGCCGGTATAGGCGAAATCCTGCTGCACCAACTGATGTTGGTCGCGACGCAGCTCGGCGATATAGAGCAGCCGCCCCTTGAGCAGCGCCGGCGGCGGCGTGGGCGCGTCGGGATAGCGTTGCGGTTCGTTGATCTGCACCACCTTCAAGTCAGGCTGGTCCCAGCGCAGCCACGCCGTCGTCTCATAGTCGGTGGTGAGAACCGCATCCGCCAGATGGCTTCGCACGATGACGGCGGTGATTTCACCGACCGGCCTGAAATCCCGTCCCAAAATTCTGGCGAGCGGATCCTTGGCAAGATGCAGGGGCATAAACAGCGCCTGCACATACACACCAAGCAACAGCAGCGCCGCCAGAGGCGCGGCGAGCAGGCAGACCCAGCGCCGCCATCCCTGAAGCGAAAAGGCATCGGCCGCCAGAATGACAAGCGCGGGAAACAGGAAACAGGGCCAATTGCCCTGGACCCGGTCATGCAGCGCATGCTCGAGAAAATAGCCGGTGCCGGTCCAGACCAATATGGCCGGCAGCAAGAGAGCCGAGCCCTGGCGTGTGCCGCGGCCCAGTCCCACCAGCATCAGCACGAACAGGAAGGGCGTGGCCAAGCCCATCTGCGCCGCCAGAAACTCGACCAGATAGCGCAAGGTGAGATGGCCGCCGCCGACCCGCCCGAACTGGAAGGCAAAAGTCTCCCACTGATGCCGCGACTGCCAGACCAAGTTGGGCGAGAAAATCAGCAGCGCCAGACAGGCACCCAGATAAGGCCAGGGGCTTGCCAACCAGTGGCGCTGGCGCCGATCCGCGATGAGCCAAAAGAGTGCCCCCGCGCCCAGGAACAGCGCCGAGAATTTGGACAGCAGCCCCAGCCCGGCGGCGATGCCCGCCGCGAGCCACCATTTGCCGTTCTGTGTGGCCTGCACCCGCGCCAGGCAAGAGAGAAAAGCCGCGCTGGTCACGACCGACGGCATGTCCGGCGTCGCTGCCAGCAGCTCCACCGAAATCATCAAGGTGAGATTGAAGAACAGGAGCGCCAAGCCGGCGCGATCGTCATCGTCCAGGATCAGCCTGCCGGCCTTCCACACAAACCAGCTCGCGGGAAGCGACAGCACCACGCCCATCAGGCGCACGCCCATCGGCGTATCGCCGAACAGCAAGGTCCCGGCGCGGATCAGCCAGGCGATCATGGGCGGATGATCGTAATAACCGGCGGCGAGATGCTTGGACCACAGCCAGTAATAGGCTTCATCGGCCGTCAGCGGCAGCAGCACGGCCATCACGGCGCGCAGGAGCAGCAGCCCTGCCACCAAAGCGAGACTGACTCTTGCCGGGATCATGGCTGCCGCCAGGCACAGGTCCGGCTACAAAGAGAAGCTCGAGCGCCGCATTTCGCGGCGCGACCCGCAGCATCGGACAGCTTCCTCCCCCTCGCGTGCGAAGCACATGCGAGGGGGAGGTGGCCGAGACGGCGATGGAAGCGAAGCGACCATCGGAAAGTCGAGGCCGGAGGGGGTAAACGAACACTCATCTCGCGCGCCAGACAAAGAGCGTCGACATGGCGTAATTCCAGAGAACGCTCATCACCGCACCGATCGCGCCCGCCACCCACCAGATCGGCCGCTCAACATAAAGCCAGCTGGCCAGATCCACATTGGCCAGGACACCAACCGAGCAGACCAGGCAGAACAGGACAAAGCCGCGCAGCATGGCCCAGCCCTTGAGGCGCCGGTCGCGATAGGTGAGTTCGTTGTTGAGCAGGAAATTGCTGGTCATGGCCGCGAAGGTGGCGATCACCTGGGCGGCGCGGAACGGCTCCAGCAGCGAAAGACAGGCGAACAGGACCGCCAGATGCACCACAAGACCGATGCTGCCGACAATGGCAAAGAAGATGAAGCGGGGATCAAGCAGATCGCCAGTCACCTTGGCCAGCAGCAGGCCGAGAAATTCAACCCCGATCTGGACATTGAACTTGCTTTCGCCTTCGGAGCGTTCGCCGAAGCTGTAGGGCTGCTCGGCGATGCGCAAGCCTGGTCCCGCGGTAGCAGCGATATCGAGCAGGATCTTGAAGCCGGCAGGGGACAGGCGCGGCGCGATCGCGTCAAACGAAGCGCGCCGCATCATGAAGAAGCCCGACATGGGATCGGAGAGCGGCGTACCCACCAGCCTGTGCGTCAGCCTCGTTGCCAGGCGTGAGATCGTGCCCCGGCCTTCGGAGAAGCTGGCCGCCGAGCCGCCGGCGACATAGCGGGTGGCCGCCACCAGATCGGCCTCGTTCCTTTGAAGGCGCGCCAGCATGGCGGGCAGGACTTTCTCGTCATGCTGCAGGTCGGCATCAATCACCGCCACGAAGGGCGCGGCGCTGGAGAGGATGCCCTCGATACAGGCACCCGCCAGACCCCGCCGGCCGACCCGCCTGAGGCAGCGCACCCGGGGATCGCTGGCGGCAATCTCCTTCACCGCCGCGGCTGTGCCATCCGGAGAATTGTCGTCCACGAAAATGGCTTCCCAGCGGGTCTGGGGCAGAGCCAGATCCAGGCGCCGTACCAGTTCGGCGACATTGCCGCGCTCCTGGAAGGTCGGGATGACGATGGAAAGTTCTGTGGAGGACAAGGCAAGGACCAGCTGACAGCCCGCCTTTGGTGACGGCGCAGGGCTTTCCCGTCAAGGGGTTAGCCCAGCAGCGCAATAATTCAGCAACCAAGTCAGCCGGTTAGGAACCCATCGGCAGGAAACCCTGGCGATTAACATGCGTTGGTTAGGGATGAACAACCTGGCCAGCCCGACCTTGAACCCCGGTCCCATCCCCGGCCTTCCGGCCGACCACACCCATCTGCGCCTGATGGTGCCACGGGTGCTGGTGGTGGAAGACGAGATGACCGTCGCCCTGCTGATCGAGGACATGGTGACGGAACTGGCCTATGAGGTGGCGGCGGTCGTTCCCCGGCTGGACGACGCCATGCGCCTTTTGGACAGCGACAGCTTCGATCTGGCGATGCTCGACGTCCACCTGAACGGCAAGACCGTGTTTCCCTTCGCGGCCGAGCTGGAGGCGCGCGACATTCCGTTCCTGTTCGCCACCGCCTATGGCGCGCGCGGCATTCCGGAAGAGTTTCGCGGTCATCTGGTGCTGCAGAAACCGTTCGGGCCGGTGGAGCTGCGCCGCGCTCTGATGGATTTGTCCGGCCGGGCCCAATAAGGCCCCATTTCCTTTAATGGTGGAAGAACATCGCGTAGAGCACGATGCCCGCGATTACGGCCAAAGCCAGGCTGATATGCAGGACATATCGCATCACGCCGAGTTCTTTGCCCTGGCGCGCTTCCTCTGCGTTCAAAACCGTCTTGCCATTCTCCGTAGCCATTCTATGCCTCCTTCTTATTCGGCCGCGTGACCGCTCGGGATGCTGAGCCGGTTTTCCAATTCCGCAATCGCCACCTCTATCTCAGCTGCCTGGGCCGGCGCCGCCTGGGCCTCGCGCCAGGCGCGCAGAATCTCCAGCCGTTCCGCATCGGCAAAGCGGCGGTCACGCAACACGTCGCCCGGCGCGCGGTAGATGCGCGACGGGTTTTGTTTGATGTCATCGAATAGTCTTTTCTTGCTCATACCGGCCTCTCGCGGGATGCGAAGGGCGTCTGTCAGACGCGGCCCATCAAGGCCAGGACCAGCACAATCACCAGAACCAGACCAAGCGTTCCCGAAGGGTAATAGCCCCAGCCGCGGCTGTACGGCCAACTCGGCCAGGCACCCAAAAGCAGGAGCAGCAGAACCACGATCAGAATCGTCCCAAGCATCTTCAAATTCCTTCCTGGTATAGGGAATGAACACATTCGGCACGGCGGGGGTTCCAGCATAAGCCCAAGTTCCGGCTTGGCCTGAAGGGCAACGGAATGCTTCCGGCGCAACGTTAAGGCGCCACTGAATCAGTGGCGCGGAACGGCCGGCGCAACCGCGCGCAGCACAAGTCCCGCGGCGCAGCATGGGCTGGGCGCCAAGCCGGTGGTGCAATTGTCTTGGCCCGTACAGTTGCCTAATCTTGGAACTTCCGAGCCTGGATGGGGAACGCCGCGATGTCGCTGATACCCGCTTCCTATATCGAGAAAAGCTGGCACCGGGCATTGGATGCCCTGGAATATGGCCGGCTGGAATTCATTGCGCCCAATGGCGAGCTGACCATTGCCGAAGGGCCGAACCCAGGGCCCCATGCCCGCTTTCACATCCATGAATGGGATGTGCTGCGCCGGATCATGGCGCGTGGCGATATCGGCCTGGGTGAGGAATATATCGCCGGCAGCTGGGATACCGACAGTGTCGAGAAGCTGGTGAGCCTGTTTCTGCTCAACCTGGATCACTTCTCCGATTTCTCCCACGGCAACATCTTCAACCGCCTGGGCTTCGTGATCCACAACGCCCTGGTGCGCCGCAATTCCATTGCCGGCTCGGCCCGCAACATCCAGGCCCATTACGATGTGGGCAACGACTTTTATTCGCTGTGGCTGGACAAGAGCATGACCTATTCCTCGGCGCTCTTTAACGGCGCCGCCGATCTCTTCCGCGCCCAACAGAACAAATATGAGCGCATCCTTGGGAAGTTCGACAAAGCCAAAGCCGACGTCCTGGAAATCGGCTGCGGCTGGGGCGGCTTTGCCGAGCGCGCCGCCGCCGATGGCCATGCCGTCACGGGCCTGACCATCTCGCCGGCGCAAGCCCGGTTCGCCACCGAGCGCCTGAAGGGCAATGCCGACATCCGGCTGGAAGACTATCGCTGCTCAAAAGGCCAGTTCGACAATATCGTCTCCATCGAAATGTTCGAGGCGGTAGGCGAGCATTACTGGCCGGCCTATTTTGCCACCGTGGCCGAGCGGCTGAAGCGCGGCGGGCGCGCCATTATTCAGACCATCACGATCCAGGACGCGCTGTTCGCCGGCTACCGCACGCGCAGCGATTTCGTCCGCCACTATGTCTTTCCCGGCGGGATGCTGCCGTCGCTGGCGCGCTTTCGCCAGGAAGCGGAGCATGCGGGCCTCAAATTCGCGGGCGCCTTCGGCTTCGGCAAGGACTATGCCCGGACCTTGCGGGAATGGCTGATGCGCATGCAGGGTCAGGAGAGCGCCATCAAGGCGCTGGGCCATGACCAGCAATTCCTGCGCAACTGGGAATTCTATCTGGGCATCTGCGCGGCCACTTTCGAAGTGGCCCGCACCGATGTGGTTCAGGTGGAGCTGGTGAACGCCTGACCATTCGTATAGGGCCTCAGGAAAGCCGATCCGACCTGTAGGCACCGGCCACAAAAAACGCTGTTTTTGTATACAAATTCGGTTATAGAGCGCCGCCACTCGGAACGGACCAAAAGGCTTTTCCATGCTTCGCAAAGTTTCCACGGCGCTGGCGCTGCTGGCCGCCTTCCCTCTCGCCGCCCATGCCGCGGTCGACGCCAAAGCGGGTGCGGAGGTCTTCAAGCGCTGTGCCGTTTGTCACACCGCGCAAAAGGGCGGCGGTGACGGGCTCGGCCCCAATCTTTCGGGCGTTATGGGGCGCAAGTCCGCAAGCCGGCCTGGCTTTGCCTATTCCCCGGCCCTGAAGAAGTCTGCCCTGATCTGGAATGAGGCCAATCTCACCAAGTGGGTGGCCGGCCCTCAGCGCATGGTTCCTGGCAACAAGATGATGTTCCCAGGCCTGACCAGCAAAAAGCAGCAGGCGGACGTGGTCGCCTATCTGGGCACCCTGAAGTAGGCCTTTGAGCCCTGTGGCGGAATGACGCAGGTTCCGGGTTAACCGGGATTCCGGTTCCCCAGTGCCCCATGCGGTTCCGCAACCCCGCTTTCGTTGACAGGTTGGAGGCCCCTGCCTAGTTTTTGCACCGCACAACAGCGGAACGGCACGCGGCCAGCGCGGGAAGGCCCGGCCCTCTAAGTGCCGTCCATGGGAACCAAAGAAACACCATGAAGGTCCTGGTGCCCGTCAAGCGGGTGATTGACTACAATGTGAAGGTTCGCGTGAAGGCGGACCAGAGCGGCGTGGACTTGGCGAATGTCAAAATGTCCATGAACCCCTTCGACGAGATCGCCGTCGAAGAGGCGGTGCGTCTAAAAGAGAAAGGCAAGGCCACCGAGGTGGTGGTTGTCTCGATCGGCCCACAGCAGGCGACCGAAACCATCCGCACTGCGCTGGCGATGGGCGCGGATCGCGGCGTCCTGGTCAAGACCGATCAGATCGTGGAACCGCTGGCAGTAGCCAAGATCCTGAAAGCGATCGCCCTGCAGGAACAGCCGGGCTTTGTCATCACCGGCAAGCAGGCGATTGACGATGATGCCAATCAGGTCGGCCAGATGCTTGCTGCCTTGCTGGACTGGCCGCAAGGCACTTTTGCCCATTCGCTCGAACTGGGTGACGGCAGCGCCAAGATCACCCGTGAGATCGACGGAGGCCTGCAGACCGTCGAGGTGAAGCTGCCGGCGGTGATGACCACCGACCTGCGCCTCAACGAGCCGCGCTATGCCTCGCTTCCCAACATCATGAAGGCAAAGAAGAAGCCGATCGCGGAGAAGACGCCGGCCGAGCTGGGTGTGGATGTGACGCCGCGCTTCAAGGTGCTGAAAATCTCCGAACCGCCCAAGCGCGGCGGCGGCGTGAAAGTGGCAGGCGTCAGCGAGCTTCTCGACAAGCTCAAGACGGACGGAGTCCTCTGATGGCCAGCCTTGTCATCGCCGAACATGACAATGCCGCGCTGAAGGATGCGACCCACAAGACCGTGACGGCCGCCGCCGCCATTTCCAGCCCCGTGCATGTGCTGGTGGCGGGTGAGAGTTGCGCCGCGGTGGCGGACGCCGCCGCGAAAATCGCCGGTGTCGGATGCGTGCTGCTGGCCGACGCGCCCGAATATGCGCGCCAACTGGCCGAGCCGATGGAGACCCTGATCCTGTCCTTGGCGGGCAGTTACGACGCCATCCTGGCGCCGGCCACCACCACGGGAAAGAACATCCTGCCGCGCGTGGCTGCGAAACTGGATGTGGGCCAGATCTCGGAGATTCTGAAAGTGGTGTCGCCCGACACTTTCGAGCGGCCCATCTATGCCGGTAACGCCATCGAGACCCTGCAGGCGCCGGCAGGCAAGAAAGTCATCACGGTCCGCACCACCGCCTTTGCCGCGGCGGCGGAAGGGGGCAGCGCCACAATCGAGACGGTGACGCCCACCCCCGATCCCGCCACCTCGAAATTCGCCAGCGAAGCCCTGTCCAAATCCGAGCGCCCCGAGCTGACCAGCGCCAAGATCGTGATCTCCGGCGGGCGCGGCCTGGGCTCGAAGGAAAACTTCAAGCTGTTGGATTCCATTGCCGACAAGCTGCATGCGGCGGTCGGCGCCTCCCGCGCCGCGGTGGACGCGGGCTTTGTGCCCAACGATTATCAGGTCGGCCAGACCGGCAAGGCCGTGGCGCCCGATCTTTACATCGCGGTGGGCATTTCCGGCGCTATCCAGCATCTGGCTGGCATGAAAGACTCCCGTAAGATCGTGGCCATCAACAAGGACGAAGAGGCTCCGATCTTCCAGGTGGCCGACTATGGGCTGGTGGGCGACCTGTTCAAGATTCTGCCGGAGCTGGACGAAGAACTCGCCAAGCGCGGCTACAAATAAAGGCGGCAGACGATGGCAGTGGAAAAAATCGGCGTGATCGGCGCGGGCCAGATGGGGACCGGCATTGCCCATGTCCTCTCCCTGGCCGGCTATGACGTGGTGCTGGACGACATCAACAAGGAT
>Ga0310811_10000358_pt1 | contig 62703 bp, 59 predicted proteins | sample YCmetagenome_FD_207642 | JGI IMG/M metagenome (GOLD analysis project Ga0310811, IMG submission 207642) | Soil microbial communities from experimental microcosm in Duke University, North Carolina, United States - YC | ecosystem: Engineered > Artificial ecosystem > Soil microcosm > Unclassified ... | reverse complement strand
CGGCCGTAATAAACTAAACCAGTGGACACGCTACCTAACTATCGGTATAACTGCACTGCAGGCTGTAGGTTATGTAAAATCGCAATTGCAACCTAACCAGATAAGCCCCGAGATAAACGCATTTACTTTTAACCTGATGTCGGTAGTTATATTGACGGCGGGCACATTATTCGTGATGTGGCTGGGTGAAAAGATAACTGATAAAGGTATTGGCAACGGTATTTCGCTCATCATTATGGTGGGTATAATTGCGCAGTTGCCAGGAGCGTTCCTCACAGAGTTTAGCGTACGTACCGGCGGTAAAGGCGGTTTGATCACATTCATCGTCGAGCTTATTGCTTTGATAGGTGTGGTGATGTTAACTATTCTCATCGTACAAGGTACACGAAAGGTTGGTGTGCAATATGCCAAACGTATTGTGGGTAACAAACAATACGGTGGTGTGCGCCAGTATATACCGTTGAAAGTTAATGCAGCGGGTGTAATGCCTATCATCTTTGCCCAGGCATTGATGTTTATCCCGGCATATATCCCTCAGTTGTTCCCCTCGATTTCAACCAACCCGATCGTGATGTCGATGGCTAATTACACTTCGTGGGCGCACAATCTACTGTTTGCGGTATTGATCATTGTATTTACGTATTTCTATACGGCGATCACGATCAACCCGAATCAAATGGCTGACGATATGAAAAAGAATGGCGGCTTTATCCCGGGTGTAAAACCTGGAAGGACCACTTCTGAATTTATCGACGGCATTATTTCGCGGATCACCCTGCCGGGATCTATTTTCCTGGCCATCATTGCTATCATACCTGCCTTTGCTTCGGCAATTGGCGTGCAGCCTATTTTCTCAAGGTTCTTTGGCGGTACGTCGCTTATCATCCTTGTAGGTGTTGTGCTGGATACTTTGCAGCAGATAGAAAGCCACTTGCTGATGAGGCATTATGACGGCCTGATGAAAACAGGGCGCATTACCGGGCGGACGGCTACGCCTACTTCGGCAGGTACAACGCCGCCGGTTATCTAATTTAATAACATGTCAAAGATCAATTATAAGTCTGTCGAAGAGATAGAACTGATAAGAGAAAGTTCTTTACTTGTTGCCAAAACGCTTGGGGAGATAGCAAAAGTTATACGCCCCGGAATAAAGACTATAGAATTAAACAAACTTGCCGAGACTTTCATCCGTGATAACGGGGGAGTGCCGGCATTTTTGAATTATGGCGGTTTCCCCTATTCGCTTTGCATATCACTTAACGACCAGGTGGTGCACGGTTTCCCCGGTCAGCATGAATTGGTAGAAGGCGACCTGGTATCGGTTGACTGCGGCGTGGTGATGAACAAGTACTATGGCGATTCGGCTTACACCTTTGCCATTGGCGAAGTGGATGATACCGTAAAGAAACTAATGCGGGTAACCAAAGAGTGCCTTTACCTGGGAATTGAAAAAGCAGTTGCCGGTATGCGAGTAGGCGATATTGGCTATGCGGTACAGGAACATGCCGAGAAGAATGGTTTTGGTGTGGTAAAAGAACTGGTGGGCCACGGCGTGGGAACACACCTGCACGAAAAGCCTGAAGTGCCCAACTATGGCAAACGCGGATCGGGCATTAAGCTGGAAGAAGGTATGGTTATCGCTATCGAACCGATGATCAACGCCGGCAGGGCAGGGGTTAAGTTCTGGAACGATGGATGGACAGTATCTACCTCAGACAAAAAGCCATCGTGTCATTACGAACATACAGTAGCCATAAATAAAGGGAAAGCAGACATCCTTTCGTCTTTTTCATACGTTGATGAAGTTTTGAAAGAAAAAGTTAATATTTAGAAAAAAAATACTTAATTTTGCATCCCGGTTTTAAAGCGGATAATAAAGTAATAATCAGTAAAATATGGCTAAACAATCTTCGATTGAACAGGACGGAACAATTCGGGAGGCGTTGTCGAACGCAATGTTTCGGGTTGAACTGGAGAATGGCCATGAGATTATTGCACACATATCCGGTAAAATGCGTATGCACTACATCAAAATTTTACCTGGCGACAGAGTGAAACTGGAGATGAGTCCATACGATTTAAGCAAGGGTAGAATAACCTATAGATATAAATAATAAAGCGATGAAAGTTAGAGCATCCATTAAAAAGCGCAGTGCTGATTGCAAGATCATCCGTCGTAACGGGAAACTTTATGTGATCAACAAAAAGAACCCAAAGTTCAAACAGCGTCAGGGATAAGAATAGTTATTGAATTATAGAATTATTGATTTACTGAATCGGAAGTTAAACAATCATTAATTCAACAATTCAATAAATCAAAATTAAAATATGTATCGATTCGTACAACGGTAGCCGCCGTTCGGTCGATTACTTAAAACAAAAGGAAAAATATGGCAAGGATTTCAGGTATTGATTTACCAAAGAACAAAAGAGGAGAGATCGGACTTACTTACATTTATGGTATCGGCCGCTCAACTGCGCAGGACATTTTGACCCAGGCAGGTGTCGACTTAAATACTAAAGTACAAGACTGGACCGATGAGCAGTTAACTGCTATCCGTACAATTATCAATGACCAGGTAAAAGTGGAAGGCGCCCTTCGTTCAGAAGTGCAGCTTAACATCAAACGCTTAATGGATATAGGTTGCTACCGTGGTACACGTCATCGTAAAGGTTTGCCTTTGCGCGGCCAGCGTACCAAAAACAACTCACGTACCCGTAAAGGAAAACGTAAGACTGTTGCTAACAAGAAAAAAGCTACTAAATAATAAATAGAGATTAGTGACTGGTGATTAATTATCAGTCATTAGGAATAGATAAAATTAAAAGTTGTTGGGTCCGAATTATTCAGTAATTCAGTAATTCAACAAATCAATAATTAAAAAGCAGATGGCTAAAACTAAAAAAGTTACCAAAAAGCGTATAGTTGTTGTTGAGCCTGTTGGCGAAGCACACGTAAACGCTACCTTTAACAACATCATCATCACTTTGACCAACAAGAGCGGACAGGCTATTTCCTGGTCTTCGGCTGGTAAAATGGGTTTCAAAGGATCAAAGAAAAATACCCCGTATGCTGCAGGACAAGCTGCTGCCGATTGTGGTAAAGTTGCTTATGACCTGGGCCTGCGTAAGGTTGAAGTATTTGTAAAAGGCCCCGGCGCTGGTCGCGAGTCGGCTATCCGTACTTTGCAGACTACCGGTATCGAGGTAACAACCATCAAAGATATCACCCCGTTGCCGCACAACGGCTGTCGTCCTTCAAAACGCAGAAGAGTTTAATTAACATAATTTTTTAAAGCTAAGAGTCGCCGGCTGCGGGCCGGTTGATACTTTAAAAACCAATAAAAATGGCTAGATACACAGGACCAAAATCCAAAATTGCGCGTAAGTTCCGCGAGCCCATCTTCGGCCCGGATAAAGCGTTAGAAAGAAAAAACTACCCTCCGGGTATGCACGGCGTTTCAAAACGCAGGGGCAAACAATCCGAGTACTCTGTACAGTTGCAGGAAAAACAGAAAGTTAAATACACTTACGGTGTATTGGAACGCCAGTTTGAGAACCTGTTCCACCGTGCTTCTGCTAAAGAAGGCATCACCGGCGAGAACCTGCTGAAACTGTTAGAGGCACGTTTGGACAACGCGGTTTACCGTTTAGGCATTGCGCCAACCCGTTCGGCAGCACGCCAGCTGGTGGGCCACAAGCACATCAACGTGAACGGCCAGGTAGTGAACATCGCTTCATACAGCCTGAAAGCCGGCGACGTAGTTTCGGTACGCGAAAAATCAAAATCACTGGAAGCCATCAGCAACTCGGTTGCAGGCAGAAAGATAAATAAATACAGCTGGCTTGAGTGGGATGCTGCCAATTTAACAGGCAAATTCCTGAGCTATCCAAACCGCGACGAGATACCTGAGAACATCAAGGAAAACCTTATCGTCGAGTTGTACTCTAAATAATAAAATATTTCCCGCGGAAAATGGTCAGTTTTTCACTGATCATTTTCGTGGTTTAAATCAATAGTAAACAATTAACAAAGGATATAAATGGCAATTTTAGCATTTCAAAAACCAGACAAGGTTATCATGCAGAAATCAACGGATTTCGAGGGTACTTTTGAGTTTCGTCCCCTTGAGCCCGGTTTCGGTATAACCATTGGTAATGCTTTACGTCGTATCTTACTTTCATCTTTGGAAGGCTTTGCAGTTACTTCCGTTCGTTTTTCGGGCGTAACGCATGAGTTTTCGACCATCAAGGGTGTTGTTGAGGACGTTACCGAGATCATTCTGAACCTGAAACAGGTTCGTTTGAAAAAATCGGGTGACTCGGGCGATACTGAAAAAGTATTTGTGATCGTAAACGGTCAGGATGCTTTCAAAGCCGGCGACATTACCAAGTTCTCAAATAACTTTACCGTTCTGAACCCCGACCTGGTGATCTGCAACATGGATACTTCTGTAACCCTGGAGATCGAACTGACCATTAACAAGGGCCGTGGTTATATTCCGAGCGAGGAAAACAAAAACCCCGACGCTAACGTTGGCGTTATCGCTATCGACTCTATCTACACCCCGATAAAGAACGTAAAATACACCATCGAGAACTATCGTGTGGAGCAAAAAACAGACTATGAAAAATTAGTGCTGGACATTGCTACCGACGGTTCTATCCATCCTGAAGATGCATTAAAAGAAGCTGCCAAGATATTGATCCAGCACTTTATGCTGTTCAGCGATGAGAACATGATGCTGGAAGCACAGGCTAAAGAAGAAACCAAAGAGGTTGACGAGGAAATTCTGCACATGCGCAAGATCCTGAAAACTGAACTGGTTGACCTTGACCTTTCGGTGCGTGCACTGAATTGCCTGAAAGCTGCCGACATCCGCAGCCTGGCCGACTTAGTTTCTTATGACGTTGCTGATATGTTGAAGTTCCGCAACTTCGGTAAGAAATCATTAACAGAAATACAGGACCTGGTTAAATCAAAAGGATTATCTTTTGGCATGAACCTGGCGAAGTATAAATTAGACGAAGAATAATTTGGTGAGTGGTCAATGGTGAATAGTCAATATTCACTACTGACCATTGACTATTCACTACCCGCGTAATTCCGAGGGCTTGACGGCAACGCCGCCCGACGGTATGCACGTGCCACAACAAACAAAACAATGAGACACGGAAAAAAAGTAAATCACTTAGGCCGCACCGACAGTCACCGCAAAGCGATGATGGCGAACATGGCGTCGTCGCTTATCCTGCATAAGCGCATCACTACCACATTGGCAAAAGCAAAAGCGCTGCGCGTTTATGTTGAGCCGATACTAACCAAAGCTAAAAGCGACACAACTCACTCGCGCCGTACCGTATTCAGCTATTTGCAGGATAAAGATTCGGTTTCGATACTGTTCCGCGATATTGCTGAGAAAATAGCTAACCGCCCAGGTGGTTATACCCGCATCATCAAAATGGAAAACCGTTTGGGCGATAACGCCGAAATGGCCATGATAGAACTGGTAGATTACAACACCGTTTACGGTAAGGATGTTGCCAAAGCTGAGAAGAAATCAACACGTCGCCGTGGTGGTTCGGGCAAAGGTGGCGCTGCTAAAGCTGCTGCACCTGTAGCCACTGCTCCTGCTGCTGAAGAAGCCGTAGTGGTTGAAGAGCCAAAGGCTGAAGCTGTTGTTGAAACTGCCCCGGTTGCTGAAGCAACTGCAGTGGAAGAAGCACCAGTTGCTGAAGAAACTCCGGAAGCACCTGCTGCTAACGAGGAAAATGCTGAAAAAGGCGAATAAGCCCCCTCTAAATCTACCCCGGTAGGGGAGACTTTAAAATATTAAAGCCCCAATCGTAAGATCGGGGCTTTTGTTTTTGTCAGGTACGAAGGTCCGGAAGGCGCTTAGGTGACGATACGTGATTGCTGTTAACAAACTTTGTCATTGCGAGCGACCGTAGGAAGCGCGGCATCCTCCTCGCCATGCGTTTATTAGTATGCGCAGCGACGGGGTTGCTTCGTCGTACCCTGCCTGCAGGCAGGCAGGCTCCTCGCAATTGGTGCAGGTAGATGAGATAGCCAATGCACAAAGTAACTACTAAATAAGTGAACGCCCGGTTTTGGGGTATAAAAAGAGACGCATAATCATGCGTCTCTACGGGGTTATGGGTATAAATTATCTTCGTTATCCCCACTTAATAACCAATTGGTGGGATTATTAATTATGTATTCGCATACGTTTGTATATTCTTTTTCGTTTCGGATAACTCTGTCGTAATACCTGGGCTGCCATGCAAATTCGATATTGTTTGTTGTTGCCCAGGTTTTAACGGATGCTTTATAGCCCCTGATAATAGAGGCGAGGTTGCGGCTTTGACTGCCGAATTTGTTCATCTGCCAATCAAATTTATCGTCCCTTTTTATATAAAGGATACCATGTATATGGTTAGGCATTACCACGAACTCGTCCAGTTGGACGAACGGAAAATGGTTGGGTATGCCCGACCAGTTATCGTATGCGATTTGGCCGATAGGTGTTTGTTGTAGAGACGCAAGATTTTGCGTCTCTGAATTATTATTCAGGCCGATATTTCCAAAATAATGAACTCTGTCTTTTGTGCAGATGGTAACATAATACAGGCCGTTGGAACCATAATCCCAGCAAGGCAGCCGGGCAGATGGAATACGGAATTTGTTTTTGAACTTTTCCTCCATAAGGTTTTCGCAGATAAATATGGAAAACGTTTTGTAAGAAACAAAATCATGCAGAGGGGGACGTTAATTGGGGACGCATTAATGTCAGGTGGGCGCTTCATTAGAGACGCATAATCATGCGTCTCTACAGGGGTAGACGCGTATCGCGGGATATACGTTTCGTTAGAGACGCATAATCATGCGATATACGCTTCATTAGAGAGGCATAATCATGCGTCTCTACAAACCGGGGGGGAACCCCAAACCCGACATTACAGCCCTTTTACAATCGCCAGCGACTTTTCAACATGATCGGTAGGCGAGATATGGTCGGTTTCGGATGAGAAGACGGCGACTATTTTACCGTCTTTGCCTATTACATAAGTAGTGCGCGGGATAAAGCCGTGGGTAAGATCCTGGCCGATGGCATCTTTAATTCCGGCCCTGCCGGCTGCCATGGTGAGCCCGTAGGATGCTGCAATTTTGCCGTCGGCGTCTGATGCTACCGGGAACTTGCCTGCGCAGTACGCCGGATCGGACGAAAACTTGTTCAGCCGCTGGATATCGTCGGCCGATACGCCGATGATGGTAGCCCCGGCGGCGGTAAATTTAGCCTTGTCTTCGGCAAAGGCATGTGCCTCGGCATCGCAGCCGCCGGTATAAGCCGAAGGGTAGAAATAAACCACAACGGAACCTTTGGCAAGGGCTTTTTTTAATGAAAATTCAAATTCGCTGCCGGCAAGGCTGGCTTTGGCGTTAAATGCAGGCGCTGCGTCGCCTTTTTTCAGCATAGCCGATTGGGCAAGGCCGGTACGGGTTACAAGCAGCGATAAGCTGAAAATTAAAAAAGATAAAAGATATGATTTCCTGGTCATGACTGGTGGATTTGGACAATTAATGGTGTTTAATCAAAGCTACGATAGTTTGGGGAAAACAGTTGGGTGGTAGTAGAAATTTTACTTGATGGGATGTTGAGCGTTGCCCGCTGGTGGGAGCGGGCCGCGTTTGGAGGCCTGTCCCGATAAATATCGGGATGTAAGTCCTCGCCGCGCTGCGGGCGTTTCACTTCAATCCCTAACGCGGAACCATACCCATCTATCAATCAAATATTCCTGGTATTACCATGTTTGGGTCAACATCCTCAGGGTCGTGATCGTATGCTCGACATAGGTCAAATTCGGTTACAGCATCTGGTGATAATTCTTGCATTATAATTGTTCTATTGTCGTCCTTAACGCTTATGATTTTGAATTTGGCATCAGGAAGAAAAAGCACTTCATTTTCATGCAAGTTATTAGATATTTCTGAAATGTCTCTTGCATGTCCGTTAGAGATTGTGGTTATTTCCCAAAGCATAGGGTCAGCAGTAATATCATCTTTTGAGGTTGACAAAAAATATGGAACTCGCACAGTTAGGCCTACATTATCCTTAAACCAATTGAACTTCCGTAGATTTTCGTCAGCCTGCTCCCATCGCCAAACTTTTCCTTCGAAAGGTGACAACTTTTGCAATGCTCGTTCTAACGCATTAGCGAAGTGCTTCTTGCACTCGGAATTATGTTCATTGCAATCTCGCTTATCACAATTTAGCCAACTTGAACAGCTACCGGTGTACGACCAAATAAAAAATCCGTCTTCTGCGTTTAAACCTAATTGTTTTAAACTATTAACGCGCGGCTCCTGTGGATGTTCATTTTCACAATCTTCCATCCAGGACTTAAAAGCCTTATCATGAAGACGCTTCATGCTAACATTGTGATGATCTTTCTGATTAGGATATGAGTCTATAAATTCCTTTAAATTCATTCAATGATGAATAATAATTTAATTGTAGTAAGCTCCAATTGATACTTTAATTGCAACTACATTCTATTCGAACTTTTTCTTCTAGTAACCTTAATCTGTCATCAGTGAGCATAAAACCACCTTGAGCTTCACTTTCAACTTCTTTGGATATTTCCATAATATGATCGATGGTCCTACTCTTGATGAGTTTTGCAACTTCTCGAAAGTCATTGTCCGTCCAAAATCTTTCGTTTGTTGAGAAACGATGAACATAAGATTTATTTAGAATCATAGAATTGATATTAGTGGTTTCCATTGCTAAATAGTCTTGAATGTGACCTTCAGCGCTTACAGGCACATACATGGCACGAAGAGATTCTATAGTATGGTAGTAATTTGTGAACACCTCTTTAACTGTTTTGCTGATAACTAATTTTTTATCAGCACTAACAGAGTCTATTGTCTTGGAAATAATAGGTTTTATTTCATGGGGATCGGGGAATAGCTTGTACCACCACAAATCTTTAGTAGCTATTCCAGTTATTAGCGCTAATAAAGCCGATAGAATAATTCCCTTTGCTTCCTTTGTTTTGAAATAAGAAAAAAAAGAATTTTCGGGACTTTGTTTTGCCATTCTAGCCTTTTCTTCAAATTCTACTTTAGCCATGGTGAGCAGATTGAATAAAGCATTTTTGTCTGCTAACCAAGCTTTATTGTTTTCGAAATGAATTGTGTCGTAAACAAAATGCTTTGGCTTAAAAGTTATTTCACCAATTAAGTCTATGTAAGTTGAATTATCTCCAGGCAATGCTCGAAAATAAGCAAGCAATCTTATCTGAATTTCGTGAACAGTTTTAAATAATTTTTTTTCTTCGGCATAGGCTAACTTTCGGTCATGTTCTGTACTATTATTGGACGTAAACGCTCGATAAATGGCAGGTGAGACGACTTCGTCAGGAAGTTGTTTAACCTCGTTAATAAATGAAACTATTTTGGATATTTCGTGCTTATTCATTAAGGTCTTAAAGAATTTCGATTACCTAGATTCAACATTACTAGAGTTCAGTTTTCTCTTATTCTCAAACTCGGTAACGTAATAAAATATACTCCAAATTATAAATAGCATACTTACAGTAACGCATGCATACAAACTGAATGTTTCTATGAATTGAACTGTATATGGTTTAATGAAACAAAAGCAAAGATTATAGGATTGAAAGGTGTTAATAAAAGAACTTATAATAATAACTATTAAAAATGCAGGCAGTGAAAAAATTGTAAAGAGTATCAATTTTCTTTTAAATTTTCGTTTTTCTGTGTTAACGCTAAGCAATTCAAGCATGAATGAAAAAGGAAGCACATTTAATGTATTAGGATTAAAATTTGGAAATGTTCGTTCGTCTTTTTTGGGCCGTATTTGATAAATTTTATAGCCCGCCTCTTGCAATGCAAAAATCAAATCCCTTCGGCGTTTAGCCATCATTAACCATTCAAATATCAGATAACTTAAAAGAGTTGGGCTTAGGACTCTGATTATTAATGCGCTTATTTCGACATCAAATATTTTAAACTTGTCAAAACTATTAGGGAAAAAAATAAGAGCGATCAAGATTAAAATAAATCTTGATATAACATTACTGCGTTTGTTCAATTCTTTTAATTGATCAAAGCCTTTTTCATAATAAGCCTTTAAAACATCCATGTCAGATGTTTGGATGGCGTAGTCCTTAACTTTTTTCAAACTTAGCATTGGATAAAGTCAGTTTACTGTAAACAAATTTACTAATAAACGAGGAAGTTTCCCCAACGCTCGCGCACACGTGCCGCGTGTGTCTTCATAAAACTTGCAACGAGATATCAAACCCGGTATATTTAACCCGCGATGCCAAAACCTATTAAATACATTTGCAGTTGCTGCGGGAAGGAGCACGAAGAGTGGCCGGCTTTGACCTATAAGTCCCCGCAAAACTACGATCAGTTGTCGGATGGCGAGAAGAAAAAGATAGCAGAGCTGAGTGATGATTTCTGTATCATCTACTATGCAGGCCAAACCGGCCGGTTCATACGCTGCACTCTAACACAAAAAGTGACAGATCATTGCGAGGACCTGCAGTACGGCTTGTGGGTATCGCTGAGTGAGAAGAGTTTCCAGGATTACAGCGACAATTTTGACAATGAAAACCACAAAGCTGGATATTTTGGCTGGTTAAGTAATGCCTTGCCGGATTATACTTTTGATGAAAGTATCCCAATGGATGTGTTTGCCCAGCCTGGCAACCAGCGACCCGATATTGCGCCGCATACTGATTTCGACCATCCTTTTGTACATGACTATTATAATGGTATTACCAAAGCTGAAGCTGAGCGGAGGATAAGGGATATGATGGAGCGTACCAACGGGAAGGATTAATATCGGCTGTCATGCTGAGGCTCTCGAAGCCCGCCTGCCGGCGCGCAGGCATGGCGGGCAGGAACCCTCGCACACCCTTCGAGTGCCTCAGGGTGACGACCCACTATAATTCCTGCAATTCCGGTTCAGAGACGCATAATTATGCGTCTCTACATGAGTATATTGTGTACCGCTTCCGGGGTGTCCCACTTCTCAACCTGCACGAACTTCAATACACCAAGCATGCTCAGCCTGCCAAAAACTACCGCAATTGATTACAATGGACTTTTGTTGCTCTATTTGCATTTTATTGGCATAGCAGAAGCTTGAACGGGCGTTTTAGAGCCTTTTTGCAAGTTGCTGTATGTCAGGTCGCTGGATATTTGGGTTTTCACAAGGGCAAACAGGGGTACACTAAGGCCGGGGTTGGTGTATATACTACCGGGCTGATAATCTGGTGCTTACAATGATCCGGAACCCCACAGCTGCATTTTTGTAGGTACTTAATGTAATGGCAGATTCCGGCAAAAAACACGCAGCAGGGGCGGAAATATGATGGTTACACCCTGTAACAATTAATTGTTTGATATTCAGTTGTTTAATGTCAAAAAACCCTAAAAAGTGTAAACCATGTGGAGGCGGAAGTCTTAAGCCGGAACAGGCTGTTGGCGCCTCTGACTTAAAACTCAAGACTACGGACTCAAATCTCTCAAATTCTGACATCCTGTCACCCGAAGTGTATTCTTTTGTGACTAAATAAACAGTATCGGGGCTGGTTTTTGCCGCTATTTCTGCCAAATGTGTATTGGCACAAGGCTTGTTAATATGGTATGGAATACAACAATTCAGTAAAGGAAAAATCAATCATAATATGTCTAAAATAATAGGAATCGACTTAGGAACAACGAACTCTTGCGTGGCCGTGATGGAAGGTAACGAACCGGTAGTTATAGCCAACAGCGAGGGTAAACGTACTACGCCGTCGGTTGTCGCATTTGTTGACAACGGCGAGCGTAAGGTGGGCGACCCTGCCAAGCGTCAGGCTATCACCAACCCAACCAAAACTATCTACTCTATCAAGCGCTTCATGGGCAACAAGTTCGACGAAGTGACTAAGGAGACCGCGCGTGTACCTTATAAAGTGGTAAAGGGCGATAACAACACCCCCCGCGTTGAGATAGACGACCGTAAATATACCCCGCAGGAAATTTCGGCAATGATATTGCAGAAAATGAAAAAAACTGCCGAGGACTTTTTGGGCCAGGAAGTAACCCGTGCGGTAATTACCGTACCCGCTTACTTTAACGATGCCCAGCGCCAGGCTACCAAGGAGGCCGGCGAAATTGCCGGTTTAAAGGTAGAGCGTATCATTAATGAACCTACTGCTGCTGCCCTGGCCTACGGTCTGGATAAAGCGCACAAGGATATGAAAATCGTGGTGTTCGACTGCGGTGGCGGTACGCATGACGTATCGGTGCTGGAGTTGGGCGACGGTGTGTTCGAAGTAAAATCAACCGATGGTGATACCCACCTGGGTGGTGACGACTTTGACCACGTAATTATCGACTGGCTGGCCGACGAATTTAAAAATGACGAAGGTATCGATCTGCGTAAGGACCCAATGGCTTTGCAGCGTTTGAAGGATTCGGCAGAAAAAGCTAAGATCGAGCTTTCAAGCAGTCCGCAAACCGAGATCAACCTGCCGTATGTTACCGCTGTTGACGGTATGCCAAAGCACTTAGTTAAAACTTTGACCCGTGCTAAATTTGAGCAACTGTGCGATAGCCTGATCAAACGTACTATCGACCCTTGTAAATCGGCGTTAAAAGCCGCCGGTTTGACCATCGCTGATATCGACGAGATCATCCTGGTGGGTGGTTCAACCCGTATCCCTGCGATACAGGAAGCTGTTGAGAAATTCTTTGGCAAGGCCCCTTCAAAAGGTGTAAACCCTGACGAAGTGGTTGCCATAGGCGCTGCCATACAAGGCGGTGTATTAACCGGCGATGTGAAGGATGTGTTGTTGTTAGATGTTACCCCGCTTTCCCTTGGTATTGAAACTATGGGCGGTGTGATGACCAAACTGATAGAAGCCAATACAACCATCCCGACCAAAAAATCGGAAACATTCTCGACCGCATCTGACAGCCAGCCTTCGGTAGAGATACACATTCTGCAAGGTGAGCGCCCGATGGCCGCTCAAAACCGGACGCTGGGCCGTTTCCACCTGGATGGGATTCCGCCAGCACCGCGTGGTGTGCCGCAAATTGAAGTGTCGTTCGACATCGACGCCAACGGTATATTGCATGTAGCTGCCAAGGATAAGGCTACCGGTAAGGAACAGAAGATCCGTATCGAAGCATCCTCAGGTTTGACGGATGCTGAGATCAAGAAGATGAAAGACGAAGCCGAAGCAAACGCTGAAGCTGACAAGAAGGCAAAAGAGGAAGTTGAAAAACTGAACTCGGCCGACGCGCTGATCTTCACCACCGAAAAGCAACTGAAGGAATATGGGGACAAGATACCTGCTGACAAAAAAGCACCTATCGAGGAAGGGTTGACCAAGCTGAAAACTGCTTATTCGTCAAAAGACCTGGCCGCAATAGAAACCGCACAAGCCGAGTTGAATGCAGCATGGACTGCAGCTTCTGAGGATATGTACAAGGCGTCAGCCGAAGGTGCACAGGCTCAGCCTGGCGCTGGTGATGCAGGCCCTGGCGCAGGAGCCGGAAACGGACAGGAAGGCGCCGACCATGTAACCGATGTCGACTTCGAAGAAGTAAAATAACCCCTAAAGGGAATAAATACAGAGCCCTTCCGCTGACCAGCGGAAGGGCTTTTTTTGTTACATGTCCGTCAAGCGCGATTTGTTGACGGTAAGGTTGCGTCCAGGACGTGCAACCTGGAAAGTGTAACCGGGCAATGGTTTTTCAGAGGTATAAGCAGGGTTGTCAGATATATTGCTGGTAGCACCTTCGGTGGATGATGTAGCGGTTGTTTGCTGTTTTTGTACGTCCTCATCATAGGTGAACGAGGTAAGCGTGATAATAACGGACAAGCCCGCAACAAGGGCTAAAGGTACATTCATGATAAAGCGATTTCAGCTTATCAAAAATCAACACCATACAGGGGCGGGGCAATAACGCATATGCGCTATTTTGAGCGAAAAAAAGCCCGATAATTGTCGGTTACCGGGCCCAAAGGCTTGCAGTATGTTGTTATTACTCGTTCAGCATATATTTTGCGATGCCGTCAGCGGGTTTCCAGGTGCTTTTGGGTTCGTAATAGTGCCACAACAGGGCAGATACCTTGCGGATGAGGATATCGGCCTCGTTATCCGGCACCCAGCGCTGGTCTTTATTGTTATTGGTGATAATGGAGAATACATAGTCGCCGTGGGGTGCGTTCACCAATACCGTTTCCGATTTCGATTCGTCCAGCGCACCCTGCTTGCTGGCGGCGTTTACATACGGCGGTATTTGGGAAAGGGCCTTATCGTCCCAGTAAATGCGGCCCAGGTTGCGGTACATGCGCTCGCTGGCCGCAGGGCTAACAGCCTCGCCGTTGCGGATCATGGTGAACAGCCGGCACATCTCGCGCGGTGTGCTTACGCCCCAGCCGTACATGGAGCGGATCTTCTCGCGACCTTTTACCCTCGAGTTCACGCGCATTACTTTAAAGCCGTTTTGTTCGAGCCAGTTGTTGATATATTCGCCGGTGACGATCTTTTGCAGCCAGGTACTGGCAGTGTTGTCGCTCATCGTGATCATCAGCATTACTGCTTTACTCAATTCGATGGTATCCTTGTCTTTAAATGATCCCAGGATATCCTCGCCGGGGTACAGGAGGGAGTCGCGGTAAATAAGTTTCTGGTTATATTTCAATTCACCTTTTTCTATCTTATCCATAACGCCGCATTGGATGCTTACCTTGATCATACTGGCGGTAGGGAATAAAGTATCTGCGTTTATTTCGGCGTATTTGCCTGTTTTCAGGTTATGTACATAGATGCCAACCTGGCCGTTAAAGCCCTTAATGGCATCCAGTAATAGCGCGGTTAATTTTTTATCTGTTTGGGCGGATAATGTTGATGAGATAAATAACAATAATAAAGATAACTTAAGTTTCATGGCGGGCAGGTTTTAAGAATTCTAAGTTATAAAACTAATCACAAAATTGCTGTTAAAGCGTTTTCATATCTTTACCAATTATATGAACAATTGGCGCTGGCTGTTACTCCCTTTTTCACTCATTTATGGGTTGGTTGTTATTGTTCGCAACTGGTTGTACGATGGAGGGCTGTTAAAAAGCAGGCGGTTCGCCATCCCGGTTATTTGCGTGGGGAACCTTGATGTTGGCGGTGCGGGCAAATCGCCCATGACTGAATATCTTGTTCGCCTGCTAAGACAAGACAATAGACTTGCCACCCTTAGCCGTGGCTACGGCCGTAACACGCAAGGTTTTCTCATAGCCAGTGCTAATGCTACCGCTGCTGAAATAGGCGACGAACCATCGCAATTCAAACATAAATTTCAGGATGTTACCGTGGCAGTTTGTGAGGACAGGGCGACCGGTATACAAAACCTGAAAAAAGACCATAACCTGGTGATCCTGGACGATGGCTATCAGCACCGTGCGGTAAAACCGGGATTTAGTATATTGATGTTTGACTATGGCAAAATATACGACCCCCATTGGCTGTTGCCGGCGGGCAATATGCGCGAGCCATTTAGCGGGCGCTGGCGGGCGGATATACTGGTTGTCAGTAAATGCCCGGAAAATATGCCGATAGCAGAGCAAACCAGCATCGCCGAACGACTGGAGCCGTTACCCTTCCAGGCCCTGTTCTTTAGCTCGATTGCTTACCAACCCTTGCAGGATATGAAAGGTAAGAAGGCTCTCATTTCGCCGGATGCTGATACGACTGTTTTTTTGCTGACAGGTATTGCCAATCCTGCGCCCCTGGTACGCCATATTAAAAATATCACGCCACACATTATACATCATAATTATCCCGATCATCACCGCTTTAGCTTAAAAAATATCGCTAAACTTGCCGACGAATTTCAGGCTTGCCCGGCGCAAAAAAAAGTGATCATCACAACAGAAAAGGATGCACAGCGTTTAGGTGAACACGAATTGCAACCTGCAGTGGAAAAGCTGCCTGTTATGGTGCTGCCGGTAGCAGCCCGGTTTTTGAATGATAGCGGCGCCCAATTCAATCAATTAGTTACAGCATATGTTAGAGAGTATAGAACAAACCACATCATACATTAAACACCGTATTGGCGATTTTGAGCCGGAAGTGGGCATAATTTTAGGCACAGGGCTTGGCGGCCTTGTCAATGAGGTCGAAGTTGAGAAACAACTGATGTATTCCAATATCCCGGACTTTCCGATATCCACACTCGAGTTTCACGCCGGGAAGCTGATATTTGGTACACTTGCCGGAAAGAAGGTGGTAGCTATGCAGGGCAGACTACATTATTACGAGGGCTATACCATGCAGCAGATCACGTTTCCGGTAAGGGTGATGAAAATGCTGGGTATAAAAACGCTGTGCGTATCCAATGCCAGTGGGGCGCTTAACCCGGAATTCCGCAAAGGCGATCTGATGGTGATCGAAGATCATATCAACTTGCAGCCTTTGAACCCGCTCACCGGCCGCAACGAATCTGAACTTGGGCCGCGTTTCCCGGATATGAGCGAGCCGTATAAAGCGCCGCTCATAAAAAAGGCATTAAAGATAGCCGCCGATAACAATATAACTTGTCATAAGGGAGTTTATGTAGCGGTTACAGGCCCGAATTTGGAGACCAAAGCAGAATACCGCTACCTGCGTATCATAGGCGGAGATGCTGTTGGCATGAGTACAGTACCTGAAGTGATCGTAGCCAATCATATGGGTTTGCCAGTTTTTGCAATTTCGGTGTTGACGGACGAGGGGTTCCCGGACAATCTTCGCCCGGTATCGGTTGAGGAAATATTGGCAGTGGCACACGAGGCCGAACCCAAAATGACATTGATACTAAAAAAATTGATCGCAGGCCTCTAATGCTTAAACGAATAAAATATCTCCTCCTGTTGCTGTTTTGTATGTCGGCAAGCTTTGCTTTTGCACAATACCCAACACAGAATCAGAACTATCCCGGCAGGCAGCAGCGGCCGAACTTTAATAATACCGATACATCAACCAACAAAAACAAGAATTTAAGCGGCGACCAGGAAATTGACGAGGAACGAAAAAAAGAAGAAAGCCGTCACGATTCGGTTGTATTTACCTCAAAATTCCTCCGTGTAACAAATGAGCGTTTATTGAGCGATAGTACACAGGTTTTCCCTTTGGATACCGGTTTGACAAATTTTGAGAATTACAGCCCTTTATATCAGCCCCGAAGCCCTAAAATAAGCCTGGGCAGTTTGGGCCTTCCTGAAAGGCCTCTATTGTTTGAACCAAGCCGCACCATAGGGTTCGATCCTGGTGTGCATTTCCTTGATGCATACCTTTTACAAACGGACGACATTAATTATTATAAAGCGAGGGCGCCCTATACTAATCTGTCGCTATTTTCGAGCGGGGTAAAGGAGCAGCTTTTTAAAGTTATCCATACACAGAATATAAACCCGCAACTGAACATTGGTGCAAACCTGAATGTGATAGGATCGCACGGGTTTTACCCGAGACAAAATGTCAGCGAAATAAGCGGTGCCGTATTTAGCTGGTATGAATCAAAAAGTAAGCGGTACAACTTACTGGCCAACGTTATCTGGAACAATATGAAAACCCCGGAGAACGGGTCGATTCTCAATGACTCGCTTTTTACCGCGCCGCAAAGCTCTTATACCACGGCGCAAAACCAGCCGGTTCGTCTGCAAAACTCGTCGGATGTGATACGGACCAAGGGGATATACCTGAAAAATTACTATTATATCGGGAAAATAGATAGTACGAAAAAGAAGGGCGTTAGTTCGAGCGTACTGCCCACGCAGCGGGTTGGGTACACTTTTTACTATAATACCAGCAAATACCTGTTCCTGCAGAACGAACCTGATACCTATGGGGTGTTCCCGGACTATTATTTCAGTGCTAAATACTCGCACGATTCGCTAACGGTATCGCATTTGCAAAACAGCTTTTCCTATAGCTTTTATCTGCGGGGGAAATCAACCGGGGTTATCAAAAATGAAGTGAAGCTGGATCTGGGCCTGGTACAGGACATTTGGGGCTACAAACAGTTTGTGACCGATACCGGCATTATCAATACTTATGGACGCATTATTCAGCAGGATAGGAAACAAAACAACTCATTCCAGGACCTGACGGTTAAAGCCCGTGCCGGATACCGCTTCAGCGACAGGATATTGCTTGACATAGACCTGCAACAGGTGGCACAGGGACGTGATTTCGGCGATTTCCTGTATGATGCAAAGCTGACCTTGTCGGGTGGTCGTAAAGCCGGCCGGATCATCTTTGGGGCCTATTCGCAAAACAGTTCGCCGCCTTTGGTTTATACCGACTGGGTGTCGAACCATTTTATCTTCCATAATAAATTCAGCAACCAAAAGATCAATAACGTATCGTTCAATTACATTAACGATGCCTTGCAGCTTGATCTGAAAGCCGAATACTTTCTGATAACCGACTATCTGTATTTTACTGCCCAGCCTAATGGTATCGACGCTACCCCGGCGCAATTGCACGGTCCCATTAACCTGTTAAAAGTAAGTTTGGGCAAAAATCTTACTTTCCGCAAATGGCATTTTGATAATTATGTAGTGTATCAGAAAACGGATAACGAGTCGGTACTTCGCACGCCCGAAGTTTATACCTACAGCAGTTTGTATTATTCCATGTTCCTGTTCCATGTGCTACACAGCAACCTGGGAACCAATGTACGTTTCAATACAGCCTACGTAGCGCCGTCCTACGCTGTAGGACTGGGCCAGTTTTACAATAGTACGCCAAACGTGACATTCTCGTCGTACCCGGTAGCTTCAGTGTTTTTTAAAGCTACGCTGATACGCACCAACCTGTTTATACAGTACGACTACGCCAACCAGGGGTTATTCAGCAAAGGCTATTACATGGTGAACCGTTATCCAGGCCCTAACAGCCTGCTCAAAATAGGAGTGTCGTGGACGTTTTATAATTGAGGTGGAAACTAGCAATGAGATAACACTGCAAACTGCCGACTCGAAACTGCCAACTGACCTCACGTTTTCTGCTTCTTCTTCTTCGCAGCCGGAAACAATACATTGTTCAGTATCAAACGGTAACCGGGTGAGTTGGGGTGCAGTTTCAGATCGGTAGGCGGATCGCCTACTACGTGCTGGTAGTCTTCCGGGTCGTGGCCGCCGTAGAACGTCCATTGCCCTTTACCGTATTCGCCGTGTATGTAGCGTGCCTCGTTCCCGGTTTTCATTTCCCCCATAATGGTTACACCGGGCTTCAAAAGCTTTTCGTTGAACGCCGTTGTTAGGCCCATGAAGCCTTTGATCACCTTATCGTGGTTCTGGGTGAGCATACTGGGCACCACATCCCATTTGGCCGAAAAATCGAACAGCGTAAAAAAGTCGCGCTCCCTTTCTACCTGGCGGGTGGAAGTAACGTCGATATTGCTGAACTGGTGCGACATCGGGTTCATGTCCAGCGTGAAGTTTTGAAAAGCGAAGGTTTGGGTAAAATCCAATTTGCTCTGTGCATCCGGGTCGGCGGCATCACCATCGAACATGCTCTCGCAGATATCCGTATTTGCGGCCGCAAGAGCAATATCAAATGTATCGGTACCTGAACACATGGCAAACAGAAATCCACCGCCTGAACAAAAATCGCGTATCCTCTCGGCTACGGCCAGCTTCATCTGTGATACTTTTTTAAACCCAAGCTTATGCGCGGTAGCTTCCTGTATCTTCACATCATCGTTATACCATTGTGCATAACGGAACGAGCCATAAAATTTGCTGTATTGCCCGGTAAAGTCTTCGTGATGCAGGTGCAGCCAGTCGTATTTGGGCAGGTCGCCGCGTATAACTTCTTCATCGTATACCACATCATAAGGTATTTCGGCGTATTTCAACACCATGGTTACGGCATCGTCCCAGGGCAGTTTGTTCTTGGGCGAATAAACCGCCATTTTCGGCGCTTTCTCCAATTTTACCAGGTCCATATTCACCGATGGGTCGCTTACCTGGGCTATGATCTCGTTCACTTTGGCATCAGGCAGCACCTCGTAGCTTACACCGCGCACCTTGCATTCATTCTCCACTGCCTGGTTATATTTCAGCATAAAGCTGCCGCCGCGGTAATTAAGCAGCCAATCCACCTCCTCGCCGTTCTTAAGGATCCAGTAAGCAATGCCGTATGATTTAAGGTGATCCTTTTGCTCCTCATCCATGGGGATAAGGATGGACGCAGCCCTTGCCATTATAGGCACAAAGCAGAAAGCGAAAAGCAGAAAGCAAAAGGTATTGCGCTTCATATCCAAATGTAACGAATAATTATGACTGCTATTATTGCTCGGCCGGCTTCAGTATCTGCTGAAAGGTTTTTGATTTGCGTTCCTCTTCTGGTATTTTCATAAATTCCTGGTAGCTGCTGTTAATGTAAACTGTCAGGTTGAAATTAGGGTCGGTGTAGGTTTTAATGTCGGGGGTGTAGGTGACGATGAAGTTTTGCATTTCCTGCCCTTCAAGCGGGACATAATCCTTTAAACCTTTCGGACTGAAAATATCTGCGATCTTATTTTTGATAGCTTCATCCTTTGTTACCTGCGCCTCGTGCTTTCTCTTATTCTCGGCGCTGTGCGAATCGAATATATGGGCGGTCAATCCACCCGTGTAATTACCCTTACTATCAGTAGAATAGGTTAACCCCTGGTTATTAATAGGCGAGAGGGTAGGTGCGGCCTTCAGGTTGCCCAACCTCGTTTCCTGCCCGGTAACTTTAACCTCGTTAAGCATGTTCGTTTTTAAGACCAGCGATATCTCGGTATATTTCAGGCTGGTTACATAAAGGGTATCAGGCACATAAGAAAAGGCGCTAAAAACCACCAGGTCGCCGGTATGGGCAGGTATAGAGTAAGCCCCGGTGCGGTCGGAAATGGTAGTGCTTTGCGTTTTCAGGTTTTTGATAACAATGCCGGGCAGGGCCACTTTGGTCTTGTCCTCGTAAACGCGGCCGGTAAGGTTGTCCTGGGCGTAAGTTGTTCCAACAAACAGCAGTATAAATATCGAAAATAGTAGAGCGCGAACCATCGGCTAAAAATAAAGCTTACTTCTTATATCGCTAAACATTTAACAAGAATTAACAGACTTTATTATAATTTACCTTTACCCTTTCGCCTTTTAGCTTTATCCTTTTTTGCTAACTTTGCAGCCTCTTATAAAAACAGAAATGAGCAAAGCAATAATAAAAACAGCCAAGGGCGATATGACGGTCGAATTTTACGACAAGGATGCGCCAAATACCGTAGCAAACTTTAAGAAACTGGCCAAAGAAGGCTTTTACGACGGACTGACCTTTCACCGTGTTATACCTAACTTTGTGATACAGGGTGGGTGCCCGTACTCGCGCAGCCCCGAAACCGCTTATAAAGCAGGCAGCGGCGGCCCGGGTTACCATATCGACTGCGAATTGACAGGCGACAATCAATACCACGATCGTGGTGTATTATCCATGGCGCACGCAGGACGTAATACAGGCGGTTCGCAGTTTTTTATCTGCCACAGCCGTACCAATACAGCTCACCTCGACAGGAACCATACCTGCTTTGGTAAAGTGATAGAAAACGTGGATACTGTTGACGATATCCGCCAGGGTGATAAAATATTGAGTATCGAGGTAATTGAAGAATAGTTGAAAAGTTGATTGAGTGACTGGTTGATGGGGTTGTCTCATTCGCCGAAACTTGATCAAGCTGATCCAACTTAATCAACTAATAACATGAATTTAAGAGGAATAGTAGCGGTAGCGGGGAAACCGGGTTTATGGAAAGCCCTGGCACAAAATAAGACCGGGTTTATACTGGAAAGCCTTGACGCGCAGAAAACCAAGCTGGTTGCCAATTTATCGACCGCCAAAATAGCCGCGCTGGACGAGATCACCATTTTTGGCGATGAGGAGGATATCAGGCTGGTGGATGTGTTCGAACGCATGAAGGTAGCCAAGAATGTACCGGATGCCAAAGCTGATGGGAAAGTGTTGCGCCAGCTTTTCAGGGAAACGGCTCCTGGCCACGATGAGGAAAAAGTGTACGCATCGGATATGAAAAAGATCGTATCGTGGTACCATATCATGAAAGATATGCCGCTGTTCAGCGAGGAGCCACCTGCGGAAGCGACTGTCGAAGAACCGGCTATAGAGGAAGTGAAAGTCGCAGCCCCTGCCGAAGAAAAGAAAGAAGCAAAGAAGGAAAAAAAGGGCAAAAAAGAAGGCGAAGAGAAAAAGGAACAGGCGAAGGTAGTTAAGAAAAAGTAAAAATATAGAAGGTTGGGTCATGCCGAACTTGTTTCGGCATCCCACTTGCTAAGTTGCCGTAATTACTCCAGCTCGCTTTTCAAATCCTTCATCTCTGGATTTACAGATATAATCAAATTAACTTTCCAGTCATGATGCCAATTTTTTAATTGCTTTTCCCTATCTATGGCGTCGGTTATCCGTTCAAAATATTCATAAAATACAAGGTCGAATAATTTGTATTTTTTTACAAATTTCGATCCTTCACCATTAATATGTTGCCATATCCTCGCGTTCAAATCGCTTGTTACGCCAATATAAAATGTAGTGCGGTAAGTATTGGACATGATATAAATATGTCCTTGTTTGTAAAGCATTTGGATAAGATTTCAAGCAATATATGAAATTATAGCATAGAAACATTGCCGCTAATTTGCAGGTGGGATGCCGAAACAAGTTCGGCATGACTGTTATGTATTTCGGAAATTAACACCCCACCTTCACACATTTCTCATTTTCAAACTCCGGCTCAAAAGTGCTGTGGCTGATGGATAAATGTTCCAGCCTGTGGCGCAGATCGTGTTTGATGCTGTCAAAAGACAAGGGCGACCCGGGGTCTATCACTAAATGCGCCGTCAGGGCGTTTTCCGTGGTGCTGAGCGCCCATACATGTACGTGGTGCACGTCCAGCACACCATCCGCTTTTTTTAGTTCCTGTTTGATGTTTTCCAGGTCCATTTCTTTTGGCACACCGTCCATCTCCAGCCGGAGGCTGTCGATCAGCAGGCTCCACGTTCCCCGCAGGATGACGATTGCTACGATAAGGCTTACCACGCTATCTATCCAATATAATTTGGTAAAATAGATAATAATACCTGATACAACCACGCCAAACGAAACTATCGCATCTACCGCCATGTGCAGGTAGGCTCCCTTCACATTCAGGTCCTTGTCTTTGTCTTTTACGAAAAGATATGCAGTAAACGCATTAACGCCTATCCCCGCAAAAGCTACCCAGGCCATGGTACCGCCCGCTATGGTTTCGGGATGAATAAACCGCATCACAGCTTCGTAACCGATAAAACCTACCGCAACAAAAAGTATAACAGCGTTAAAAAAAGACACGATAATGGTGGACCGCTTATACCCATACGTGTACTCGCGGCTCGAACCTACGTTGCTCAGCTTGAACGCCAGCAATGCAAGAGCAAGACCCGCAACATCACTTAAATTATGACCGGCATCGGTCAATAGCGAAAGCGAATGGCTCCACAAACCGGCTATCACCTCCAGTAATACAAAAGCCGAGTTAAGAATAATACCTACGATAAAGGCGGTATTCAGATGGTCGAGTTTCGGAGTATGATCGTGGTGATGATGCCCATGTGCATGGGAGTGCGAATGATCGTGGCCTGCTGACATGCAGCAAATTTAGTGTTTAAAAATCAGATTTATGATCCACCTGAAAAAAGCAAAGTACAGGATAACCAGCACCAGCAGGTATTTTATGGCATAATATAGCCTGCGGTTGTAAGCTTTGATAGCCTTGCCGAGCCGCCTGATGGAGTAAACATATTTGAATGCTTTATTGATATTGCCTGTCTTATCGCCGCCCATGTTGGGTGATGCGCCCGACGCCATAATGAACCAGCCGAAAAACTTGTTCCATGCCCTTCCGAATATGGTTTTTACCGGTCTCTGGATGTCGCAAAACAGTATGATCCGGTCTATATCCGTCTTATTTTCGGCCCAATGGATGTAGGTTTCATCGAAAATTACATCTTCGCCGTCTTTCCAGGCGTAACTTTGCCCGTCGACGATAATATGGCATTTTTCAGAATTGGGTGTGATCAATCCCAGGTGATAACGCAGCGAACCGGCATACGGGTCGCGGTGCTGCAAAAGCTCGCTGCCGGCGGGCAATACGGCAAACATAGCGGCTTTTACCTGGGGGATGCCTTTGATGAGCTCGCAGGTTTGGGGGCAATATTTTTTTGCCGAAGGGTGAAAATCGTTATACCACTTCAAATAAAAACGTTTCCATCCGCGCCGGAAAAACGAGTTGAACCCGGCATCGTTATACTTGTCCGAACCTTTGATCAGTTCTTCCTGCTCCAACTGCAAAGCCTCGTCGCGTATTATCTGCCAGTTGTTGCGCAGCGTATCTAATTGCGGGAAATTGGATGTTTTGATATATGGTTTATTCTCGACGCCCGATAGTGCATACATGGGCACATTGATAGGTGCCATAAAGGTGGAATGATCCGTTAGCTGCCTGAAAAACTTATAACGCACCTTGCCACGGTAGTGAACAATAACGGTGGAAATGATCAGGATGTATAAAATGATGAATTTTACAGAGATAAGTTCTGCGAGTACCTGGTGCATATTTTTGGGATATCGCTCAAAATTACCAATAAACGCCTTTATCAACAAGTTAATTGTAGTTCGGCGCATTATTTTACAAATGCCTTACCGTTAGCCTTAATCGTGATGATAGGGTTCGCCTTTCAGAATGGTAAAGGCCCGGTAAAGCTGCTCGGTAAAAAACAGGCGTACCATTTGGTGCGAGAATGTCATCTTCGAAAGCGACAGCTTGTCATTAGCTTTTTGATAAACCGATTCGTGAAAGCCGTATGGCCCCCCAACAATAAAAACAAGATTACTTAAGGAGCTTACGGCTTTTTTATCGAGGTATTCCGCAAATTGCCTTGAAGTTAGCTGCACGCCCTTTTCATCCAGCAGGATGATATGGTCGGTGGGTAACAGGCGTTTCAGGATAAGTTCCGCTTCTTTTGTTTTTTGCTGGTCCGGCGTAAGCGCTTTGGTGTTTTTTAGTTCTGGTATTTCGGCAATTTCAACCTTGCCATAAAATTTCAATCGTTTCAGGTATTTGTCAATACCCTCTTTTAGCCAGTTCTCTTCCGTTTTGCCAATAATCAGCAGCGTGATCTTCATATCGCAAAGCAACGAATTATTTAAAATATAAGCATTTAAAATTGCTTTATTTGCTTTGTATGGATAACCCAATGATTCAGCAATACCGTCAAAACATCATTTTGGCGCAGGAGCAGGTAAAACTTTATGAGGAAAAGATAAATTTCTACTCCGTAATGCGGCTTGTGGCCTTTGCCATGGTGCTGCTTACTATCTATTTTTCAGTTAAGTACGAAAGCCTGGGCATGTTTTTTATCTGCTTTATTGTGCTGGCAATTGTATTCAATTGGCTGGTATCGAAACAGGCCTGGTTTACAAGCCGGAAAGAATATTACCAGCATTTTGAGAAGATCAATGAGAACGAGATCAACAGCATATTGAATTATACCAACGTTTATGATAACGGCGCTGTATATAATAACGAAAAGCATTACTATACCTCCGACCTGGATATCTTTGGCGACGGATCGTTATTTAACCTGGTAAACCGTGCGGCAACGCCACAGGGAAGGGACAAACTGGCGTCGTGGCTAATTGCTCCTTCAACGAAGGATATTATTCCTGAGCGGCAGGAAGCCATTAAGGAGATAGGCCAAAAGAACGAATGGAAGCTGGATATGCAGGCACGCCTTTTTTTTGCCAACAAAAGTGAAAACGGCGAATTGAAAAGTTTTTTTACCTACCTGAACACGCCGCTCGAACTGCCGGGTGAGAAATGGCTGAGCAAATATATCATCATCGGTTCGGCGCTGTTTTTTATCCTGCTGATCGTTGCGATCTTCTATCCCGAACTTAAATACGGCGCCATCGGCATGGCGCTGATCAACTATTTCATATCGTCGTACCGCCACGAGTACACCAGTAAAACGGACCTGATAGCTGGGAAGATAGGCGATACATTGAAACGGTATTCGGCTGTGTTCAACAGTATCGAAGGTATTCAATGGCAATCATCGTTGAATGCAAGCCTGGCAGCTACCATGAAGCAGCAGGGCGATAAAAGCACTTCGGCAGCAATAAAGCGACTATCGGTATTGATCAATAACCTGAATGCGCGGCTGAACATGATGCTTGGTTTTATACTTAATGCAGTGTTTGTTTGGGATATCCGCTTTGTGATCGCCATTGAAAACTGGAAGCGCGCCAATCACCATAACATAGAGGAAGCCTTCGGTGTAGTAGCCGAATATGAGGCGCTTATCAGCCTGGCAAGCCTGCATGTCAATTACCCTGAGTGGTGTTTCGCGGAAATTGCAGATGGCGAACATTACACCCTAACCGCCCAAAACATAGCCCATCCGCTCATCAGCAAGGATACAAGGGTGCCAAATGATTATGAGCTGAAGGATAGTTTAAAAATCGACATCATCACCGGCTCAAACATGGCGGGGAAGAGCACATTTCTACGAACCATGGGCATAAACAGCGTGCTGGCCCTGTGCGGTGCGCCGGTTTGCGCCGATGCAATGGAGGTATCAGTAATAACGGTCATTACCTACATGCGAATCAAGGATTCATTAAATGAAAGTACATCAACCTTTAAAGCTGAACTCGACCGCCTGCAGATGCTGCTTGCCGCGGTTGAAACGCAGCCTAAAGTATTTTTCCTGATAGATGAAATGCTGAGGGGTACAAATTCGGTAGATAAATACCTTGGCTCTAAAGCGGTTATCAAGCAACTTATCAGCAAGAAAGGCGTAGGTATGGTTGCCACGCACGACCTGCAGATAGCACAGCTCGAAACAGAATACCCCGGTTATGTACGCAATTTTTATTTCGATATCAGGATCGAAAGCGGCGAAATGCTTTTCGATTACAAACTAAAACACGGTGAGTGCAAAACGTTTAATGCGTCGATGTTGCTAAAACGTATCGGGATAGACATTGATGCTGATTAAGAGAGCCATACCTTAAAAATAGCGCAAAAAAATGTGCAGGTAATTCACCATTACCTGCACATCTGTTATTTACATAATTGAAATCGATTAACGGTTACCTGCGCCACCGCCGGCTCCGCCTACACCCTGGTCGCCCTGTTTCATATCGTCGTTATTAACGCCTTTCTTCTGCTGGTTGCTGAAGGTAACCTTACCAAAGCTATAGCTAAACGTTAATCCAAAAGAGCGGAAAGGGAAGGCAAAGGTACTTGTCTGGCTAAGACCGGCACTTTGCGTGTTGGTATTGAAGTATTTGTATTTAGCAAATGGCTGCAGTGCATTAATACCAATGGATGCCTTTTTATTCATGAATTGTTTACGTACCCCCATGCCAAACAAGCTGAACGATGGGCTTGATCCCTGTATGGTACGGCGTGGAGAGCTGCCGAATGTGAACGCCTGCGCTATAAATCCGTTTTTAAGATCTAACTCTGCAGAAGCGAATCCGCTATATTGCCAATACACACCTGTTTGTGAGAAAAATTGCTGGTACTGCGCATAAGGTGTTGGGTTATAAGAATAAACATTGATGCTTGCACGGAGCGTTACCGGTTTCCATGGGCTTACCGAACCAAAAAAGCTACCGCCAAAAGAATTATTCACCGCAGCGTTTTGATAGGTCGTTAAAGTACCTGCGTTGCCTGCCGTAGCAATGGCTATATTCTCGATAACACCGGCAGTGTGTTTATAGTATGCTGAGAAATTCAACACCGATCCACCGATGAAAGTAATATAATCCAACTCGTAGGTTTGCGATACTTCGGGCGACAACGTAGGGTTACCTTCGGTTGCTGCCTGTATGTTGCTCGTATTTACATAAGGATTCAAAAACTGCAGGCTTGGACGGGTAATACGCTTGCTGTATGCCAGTTTAACCGTGTTTGTCGTGCTGATCTGTTTTTGCAGGGTCAGGCTCGGAATGAAAGTATTATAATCGTTATCGAATGGTTGCAGGTCCTGGCCGGCCGATTGCGGAACGCCATGAATTGTTGTGTATTCATCACGTGCACCGGCCAATATCGAATATCCCTTGCCCAGGGTAAAGGTCAATACGGTATACCCTGCTGTTACATTCTGGTTGTAATTGTAAGTGTTTGAATTAATGTTGTCGAATATAAAGCCGCTCGGATCCTGTGCATCTGGTGTGAACAGGTCGGAATTACTATTTATTCTCCTGATGATCTCCTTGCCTCCGGCTTCCAGTTTTAGTTTTTTGCTGAGCGGGTTCGTATAATCTAACTGTACGGTATATTCATTGTTCAACCCGTCGATGTTGCTTTTTTGGTCAGGATACTGCGCCGTATACAACGTAGCAAAATTTGTTACAATCTTACTGTGACTCCATTGAGTTGATATATCCAGTTCATGGCCCTCTTTTTTAAACTTATGTGTGTAATCCAGGTTCCAGTCAAACCCGCCGAAAGAGTTGTGGCCCGTACCATGGCTTGAATACATACTGTTCGAATCAGGGTTGTTAAAGTTGGTAAACGACGACTGGTTATCGCTTATCGGATCAAAACCGCCCTGGTTGAGCCTGATGTTGGAGTGAATACTATTAAAGGCGTTAAAATCATAATTTACCGACACGTTACCGATACCACCATGACGCTTTACCTTAGTTTGGCCTGCTGAAGAGGTTGCATAATGAAGGTCCGTACCTTCAGGATGGATATCGTTATTAAAGGTATTAAGCGAGGTTTGAGGCCAGCTAAGGTTACCACCCGCATTGATGCTTAAGCTAAAGCGGTTCTTGTTATAGTTGAAGTTAAGGTTCCCGTTGTTCTGGCGAGTACCTATACCGCCGCTTATCGACCCGCTAACACCCGACATGTTCTTTTGCTTGGTGATTATGTTGATGATACCTGCCGAACCTTCCGCATCGTATTTGGCAGAAGGGGAGGTGATCACTTCGATACTTTTGATCTGGTCGGCGGGGATGGTTTTCAGCACATCCGATAAACTTGCTGATGTGGCACCTGATGGCTTGCCGTTGATCAAAACGCGTACGTTATTATCGCCGCGCAGGGATACGTTGCCATTCAGGTCGACGGCTACCAATGGTACTTTTTGCAGTACGTCGGTTGCGTTGCCGCCCGCTGCAGTAAGGTCTTTTTCGGCGTTGTAAACGATCTTGTCGATCTTGTTTTCTACCAACGAAGCTGTACCCGTAACCTGAACTTCTTTCAGCGATTTAGCGCTTGATACTACCAGCACCGTGCCCAGGTTATTGTCCGGCTTGGAATCGGTGGTTGATACGCCATTGACAAATTTTTCAGGATAGCCCACGTAAGTGATCCTGATCTTATAATCGCCCGGTTTTACACCGTCTATCTTAAAGCTGCCTTTGTCGTCGGTCAAAACACCGTTTATGGGCGATTTGCCGGTTGCCCTGAAAAGCGCTACCGAGGCATAGCTGAGTGGCTGCTTAGTAACAGAGTCAACAAGCGTGCCTGAAATTTTTCCAACGGTTGTAGAGCCGCCGCCGCCCGTTCCAAATTGGGCTTGCGCGGTTATAACCGAACAGGATATAATTAAAATAAGTAAAAGTAATCGTTTCATTTGTTGCAATTTTTGGTAATTGGAGGCGAAAATAGATTAAATGTTACACCCTGTTGTCCATTTTTTTGTCATAGACTATAATTGTCATTGATTCGTTACATGGCTTAGTGTTAATATTACATTATTTGCCTGGTTTTTCATTGATTTATAGTGGATTACCGGTGCAATAACATGACAATCAGGCACCGCGCAATTGGACATTGAAGGAAATAAATAACTGAGAGACCCAATATTGTGGGTCTCATTTTAAATGCATTTCGGCAGAGGTTTGTTATAGCACCATATTTACGATACGCCCTTTAACCACGATCACTTTTTTAGGCGTTTTGCCGTCGAGGTATTTCTGAACATCGGGGCTGGCCAAAACAAAACTCTCGATAGCCGCAGACTCAAGGCTCAGGGAAATGTTGAGGTTCATCTTGGTTTTGCCATTGATGGAGATCGGATACGAGAATTCGTCTTCCACCAGGTATTCCGGGTTGAATTTTGGGTACGGCGTATGAGATAGTGATCCCGCCCGGTTCCCTAACAATACCCATAACTCCTCGCAAATGTGCGGCGCGTAAGGTGATAATACCACAACCAGGTCCTGCAAAATTGATCGTTTGCTGCATTTCAGGTCAGTAAGCTCGTTAACAGCGATCATAAAGCTGGATACCGAAGTGTTGAACGAAAAACGCTCGATATCTTCTTCCACCTTACGGATGATCTTGTGCAGCGATTTCAATTCAGCTTTGGTAGGTTCTGTATCAGTTACCCGGAAATTGAATTGCTCATCATGGAAAAGCTTCCAGAACTTACGCAGGAACTTGAACACGCCTTCGATACCGTTGGTGTTCCAGGGCTTGCTCTGCTCCAGCGGACCGAGGAACATCTCGTACATGCGCAGGGTGTCGGCACCGTAGCGTTCAACCAAAACATCAGGATTAACCACGTTGTATTTGGATTTCGACATCTTTTCGATCTCGACGCCACATACATATTTGCCATTTTCAAGAATGAACTCGGCGTCTTTATATTCTTCCCGCCAGGCGCGGAACTTATCAATATCGAGAATGTCATTATCAACGATATTTACGTCTACATGCAATTCTGAAGTCTTATATTGTTTGATGAGGCCATGTGATACAAAAGTGTTTGTACCACGACCTTCAGTATCTATTAACCGGTACACAAAACTCGATCTCCCCTGTATATGTCCCTGGTTGATCAGTTTTTTGAATGGCTCTTCTTCGATACCCAGGCCCATATCCACCAAAAACTTGTTCCAGAAACGGCTGTACAATAAGTGCCCGGTAGCATGTTCGCTTCCACCGATGTACAGGTCGACATCCTTCCAGTAAGCGATAGCATCTTTCGATGCAAATTCCTCGTTGTTATGCGCGTCCATGTAACGGTACCAGTACCAGCTTGATCCGGCCCAGCCGGGCATGGTGGAAAGCTCGTATTCATAAGCCTCACCCCGGCCCTCTCCAAAGGAGAGGGAGTTGCCTGCCCCAACGGCTGGCTTGTATTTCCAACCCTCAGCACGCGCCAATGGGGGTTCACCCGTTTCAGTCGGTAAATATTTATCTATCTCGGGCAATACCAGTGGCAGGTCCTTTTCATCTATTAAATAGGGCAAACCTTCCTTAAAATAAACCGGTACCGGTTCGCCCCAATAACGCTGGCGACCAAATATCGCATCGCGCATGCGGTAATTGATCTTGGCTTTGCCCTGGCCTTTTTCTTCCAGGTAGGCGATCACTTTCGCGGTGCCTTCCTTATAGTTCAGCCCGTTCATGAAATCCGAATTGATATAGCGGCCCTCCTTGGTCGGGTCGGCTTCGGTTTCAATTTGCTGGATGTCCATAATGGGCACTATCGGCAAATTGAAATGTTTGGCAAAAAGGTAATCGCGCTGGTCGCCGGATGGTACGGCCATTACCGCGCCCGTTCCATAACCAGCCAAAACGTAATCGGCAATATAAAGCGGCACTTTTTCGTCATTCACCGGGTTGATGACATAACTACCGGTAAAAGCACCAGATACCGTTTTGGCATCCGCCATACGGTCCAGCTCCGATTTCTTTTTAGTTTGTGCGATGTAAGCGTCGATCTCCGCTTTTTGCCCGGGCGTGGTCAAAGCTGGCACCAATTCATGCTCAGGTGCTAATACCAGGAAAGTAACACCGAAGATCGTATCGACCCTCGTCGTAAAAACCTCTATATAGTCTGAAGTCAGAAGTCTGAAGTCAGAAGTCTGACCTCCGTCTTCTGCAATCTGAAATCTTACACTCGCCCCGGTACTTTTTCCTATCCAGTTCCTTTGCATTTCCTTTAAAGGTTCTGGCCAATCTATTTTATCTAAGCCCTGCAACAGGCGTTCGGCATAGGCTGTAATGCGCATGCTCCACTGCATCATTTTCTTTTGTTCAACAGGGTAACCGCCGCGCTCGCTGAAACCATCTTTTACTTCATCGTTCGCCAATACAGTTCCCAATGCGGCGCACCAGTTTACCGTGCTTTCACGCAGGTAGGTCAGGCGGTATTTTAATAGCTCTTCCTGTTGTTCGCGATTGCCCAACGCTTTCCATTCAGCAGCTGAAAAAGCCAGGACATCGTCATCACACACCGCATCGATGCCTGCCGAACCATTCTCCTCAAAATGTTTTACCAGTTTTTCAATGCTTTCGGCCTTATCCGCAGCTTTATTGTACCACGAATTGAACAACTGCATAAATATCCACTGCGTCCATTTATAAAAGTCGGGCGAACTGGTACGCACCTCGCGGCTCCAGTCGAACGAAAACCCGATCTGGTCCAGTTGGCGGCGGTAAGTGTTGATGTTTGCTTCGGTGGTTAATGCCGGATGCTGCCCTGTCTGGATGGCATATTGTTCGGCCGGAAGGCCAAAACTATCGTAACCCATCGGGTGCAAAACGTTAAACCCCTTGAGGCGCTTGTAACGTGCAAAAATATCGGAAGCAATATAGCCCAGCGGGTGGCCCACATGCAGCCCGGCACCCGAAGGGTAGGGGAACATGTCCAGCACGTAGTATTTTGGCTTGTCTGTGTGGTTATCAGCCTTAAAGGTATGATTGAGGGCCCAAAATTCCTGCCACTTTTTTTCTATATCTTTAAATTGGTAGTCCATCCGCTATTTCGCTTTTTTTGAGGTGGCGAAATTACGAAAATTTAGTTAGTGATTGGTTAACTGGTGATTGGTTAATCTGTGATTAGTGATTTCCAGGGCGCTTTTTATGATATTCCCAAAGCTTTTCTTGTCTTTGCCGGGAGTTTTGAGGCAATAAGCGCGTGCGATTGCCTGATGTAATGCTCCCATTCCTTTTTGCTCAGGCTGTTGATATCAGCGGCCAGCACCCATTTATACCGGGCTATGTAGGGGTGCGGCTGCAAACCTTCTTTGGCGCTGACCTCCTCAAAATCCTCATCCGGAACTTTGAATGATGCGGACGGTGGCGTGCCGCCGGGATAAGTGAACAAAAAGCTCTTTCCGCCTACGTTAAAACATAAGTGTTCGCCCAGCTTTATATCTTCGGTTACGCCGGGCAATTTATAGCAGATGTTTTGGAGGTCTTCAATAGTCATAAGATGCTGAAGTAAAAGTAAATAATCCGAACATTTTTTTCACTAATCTCGTTTCTATGGGTTCATGAATATCCGGGCAACTTTTGTAGCTATGTTATTGGTTTCTGCCATGCAGCAGGCTTTGGCGCAGAAACAAAATTCGTCGCCTACGGAAAGTATCTTTATTATGAACGGCCGCATGAGCCGCGCGCATCGTGATACGGTACTGATCTATTACGAAAGCAGCCAGGGCGAAAATCTTTTACAGTCGAGGCCAATTGCCAGCGATCGGTTTATTTTAACAGACAGCCTGAGCCACCCGGTAAGTGCGTGGATAGGTTTTAAGGACCAGGGCGAAATGCTGACCGACAGCGCTTTAGATGCCAGGTTGAGGGAGTTTTATATAGAACCGGGCCGGATCTATCTGTCGGGCGACCCTTCCCATCCTGATTCAATAAAATTGATAGGCTCGAAAAGCCAGGATGAGTTTGTAGAACTAAACAAGCGTACGGCTGATACCCGTAAGGAAATGCAGCCCATTTATGATAGCTATTACCGCGAAAAGGACCCGGAACTGGCTGCCCTGATCGGTACAAAGCTGGCGCCTTACGAAGACAGGCTTAAGATGCTTAATTATCAATTCTTTTTAACGCACCCGCGGTCGTATGTTACACTGCATGAGATCATCCCGTTTGTGCCGCAATTGGGCCTCGACTCGTCAAAGCTTATTTACGGAATGCTCCCCGCTTATATGAAACAAAGCCCCGATGGGCAGCGCCTGGCGGCAGCCATAAAAAAGGTGGAAGCGGTACAGCCGGGCAACATGGCTTCGGACTTTATATCCACCGACATCAACGGGAATGGGGTGTCACTTGCCGAATGCAGGGGTAGTTATATTCTCCTCGATTTTTGGGCAAGCTGGAACCGGAACAGCCGGCAAAACAATGTGCGATTGATGGACGTGTATAATAAATATAAGGCGAAAGGTTTTGTAGTGATCAGCATAGCCGATAACGATGCATCGCCCAAGGCATGGAAAACCGCCGTTGAAAAAGACAAATTGAGCGAGTGGGTGAACGTATTAAGCGGCAATGGTACTGATAACGACCTTGCCGATAAATATTCGGTACATTATATGCCTACACAGATACTCATCGACCCGACGGGCAAGATCATAGGCCGCTATGGCGACAGCAACAATGTGCACGCCGATGTACTGCTGGACAGGCAACTGGCGGTGATATTTAAACAGTAATTATGGGGGATCGATGTAGGGCTTGTGACGTTTTGCGTTACGAGGCGTCATACTACCGGGCTTGCAATCCGGCCCGTATTCTGTAATTTTATCGCTTAAGCCAAATTATGAGAACCTCCCTGAAACACGTCTTCGCCCTGTTGTTGGCGTTTAGCGCCGCCAACGCCGCTTTTTCGCAGGCCATACCCGAAGCAACCGCAAAAAAGATAGACAGCCTGTTTAAGCAATGGGATAACAATAAGAGCCCGGGCTTTGCCGTGGGTATCGTCCGTAACGATTCGCTCATCTACGCTAAAGGTTATGGCATGGCTAATTTGGAGTACAATATCCCTATCACGCCTGAAACTATTTTTCACATGGCATCGGTATCAAAACAGTTTACGGCCTATGCCATTGTTTTGCTGGCCCGCCAGGGCAAACTTAACCTGGACGACGATATCCGGAAATACCTGGCATGGTTCCCCGACTTGAAACAGAAAATAACCATCCGCAACCTGCTGAACCATACAAGCGGCATACGCGACCAGTGGCAGTTACTGGCCATTGCCGGCACACGGCTGGATGATGTGATAACCGAGGACCAGATCGTCAAAATATTAAGTAAGCAGCAGGCGCTTAATTTTAAGCCGGGTGATGAATGGAGCTATTCCAACAGCGGGTTCACCATGCTGGGCGAGATCATTAAATCAGTAACCGGAAAAACGCTGAGGCAGTTTACCGATTCGGCGATTTTTAAGCCGCTGGGGATGAACCACACCCATTTTCATGACGATTATACCGAAATAGAACCCAATCGCGCCTATTCTTACGACAAGGAAAAGGGACATTTTGTTAATGCTGTATTAAGTTATTCTAACGCAGGAGCCACCAGCCTGTTTACAAACGTGGATGATATGAGCAAGTGGCTAATGAACTTTTACATCCACAAGGTGGGTGACCAGCAGGATGTGGAGACGTTAACTACAAAAGCCATACTGAATAATGGTAAAGTGCAGGATTATGCCATGGGGATAGGCGTGGATACCTACAGGGGCCAAAAAAGGTATTCGCACAACGGTGGTGATGCCGGTTTCCGCACTTCTGTCAGCGTTTTCCCGGACCTGAAGATGGGTTTCATCGCTTTCAGCAACCTGGGCAATGTTGACCCGAGCTGGAAGACCGATCAATTGGCGAACCTGTTTATCAAAGATCCTTCCCCCAAAAAGGAAGTTCCTAAAAAGAAATACACGGATATGAGAGAGGCCGATCTGAAGGATACGGTCAGTATTAAGAAATTCACCGGCGACTATCTTTCTGCCGATGGCGCACACTTTGGCTACCGGCTCAGTCATGGTAAATTGTACTGGATAACCCCCAACGGCAGCAGCAACCTGTTAATAAAAGCTGCGAAGGATACGTTTGAAATGTTTAGCCGGCCCGAGGTGAAATTTTTATTCGGGATGGATGGCAAAAAAACAAAGGTTGACCAATACTGGCCGGATAATCACCGGCTGCTCATTAAATACGACACCACACCAAAGACCGATAAAATACTGCAAACTTATACCGGTACCTACTATTCGCCCGAACTGGATTGCAATTATCGCATTGTATTAAAAGACCATAAACTGGTACTCACCAACGCCAAATACAACGATTCGCCGTTGAAGCTATATGGCGATAATCATTTAACTACCGATTTCTGGTGGATGGACAACCTGGACATGCTCCGCGACAACAAGAACAAGATCACCGGTTTCGAGGTGAATTCAGGCAGGATACGGCATGTGCTGTTTAAGAAGGTGGAGTAGCCTCCACTTTGCGTCATGGCGAGGAACGAAGCCATCTCTGCACATGCAAATCGGGAACCGGGATGTGTTTTTAGTTAACGTTTCACTAATTAATTCCGGTTGGGGACTGTCCTATGTAGAGATGGCTTCGTTCCTCGCCATGACGGTTTTGGATTTTGTTTATTTGGATTCCGCGTATTTCTTAAAATTATCCAAAATCGCCTGCCATCCGCCGCGCTGCATTTCAACCGGGTTTTGATTTTCGGCCTCAAAAGTCGAGGTTATTTTGGTTGAATTACCTGCACCGTCAAAAACCACTTCTACCTTCCTGCCGTCGCCAATAGTATAGGCAAGCCGTTTGTTAGGTGTAACGTCGTCATAAGTGCCGGCAAAGTCGAACCCGAAGCTGCCGTCTTTAGCTTCCATGCGGTAAGAGAATGTGCCGCCGGGGCGCAGATCGTTCTCGGCGCTTGGCGAATGCCAGTCGTCCGATGCATGGTTCCATTGGGTAACGTGTTTAGGGTTGTTCCATAATTCCCATACTTTTTCCACAGGTGCGTTTACAACCGCTTCGATCGTAACCAGTGTTTTTTCTGTTGTGCTCATATCGTTGTGTGTTTTTTGATTCGTTTAACAATACAAACATACGGCAGTTATGTGGGGTGTTGTGACAGGTGAAAACGACAATGTGGCGGTAGGTTTGCGACAGGGGGATGATGTTGAAAGGTTGTAAAGTTGGAATGTTCCATTGTGGAAGCTTAAAGCTCGTGCAGCTTGTTGGTCACTAACAAGAGATTCTTATAGAAGATTAGACAATTGAAATAAAGGCAAAAAGCTGATCTCTAGTCAGGTTGCCATCGATGAAGTAAATGGTGTTGCCGTATTTCTTTTCCTTTATCTCCGGGCCATCGATATAATATCTAAGGCTTCCGTATTTATTTTTATCTTTTACTTCACTTCCGTCTATGTAATATCTAACGATTCCATATTTATTTTTTTCCCTTTATTTCATATCCGTCAATATAGAAACGAGTGTGTCCATGTTTGTTTTTTTCCTTTACTTCATCACCATCGATATAAAATAGCACATTTCCATATTTATTTTTCTCTTTGATCTCATTCCCGTCTATATAATAAAGGTCTGAACCATATTTACTTTTTAATTTAATTGCTGCCATTGTCTTATATTTAATGTATTATTCAAGTATTGAGGAAAAATATATTCAATAAAGAAAATCGAAAATTAAATCATTTAAAATTACTTTCCTGCGTTAAATAAACAACCCGTGTTTTCACGGTATTTTGAATCGAATGAGGAAGTACAATTCATCTTGCGGACTTTCCCGACGTTCGGACCAAACTGTCACCCTCCCGTAATTTGCACGTCCACACATCTGCACATTTGCACATTAACCCGTATCTTTGCGCTCTCAATAATTATAACCTATGCTCAAAGGATTTTTTAACGTCCCCACACCGCAAAATGAACCTGTATTGAACTACGGTCCGCGCAGTGTGGAGCGTGCAGCGCTTAAGGCCGCTTTGGACGAAGCGCGTTCAAAACAGATCGACATCCCGATGTATATCGGCGGTAAGGAAGTACGTTCCGGCAAATTGCAGGAACTTCGCCCACCGCACGACCACCAGCATTTACTGGGTACATTTCACTATGGCGATGCCGGTCACGTAACCGCCGCTATTGACGCTGCCCTGGCAGCCAAAGCCGACTGGGAGGAAATGCCCTGGGAGCACCGCGCCGCCATTTTCCTTAAAGCCGCCGACCTGCTTGCCGGGCCGTACCGCGCCAAAGTGAACGCAGCTACCATGCTGGGCCAATCGAAAAATGCTTACCAGGCCGAGATCGATTCGGCTTGCGAACTGATCGACTTCCTGCGTTTCAACGTTTTTTACATGACCCAGATATACCAGCAGCAGCCGCCAATATCGGGCAAGGGTATTTGGAACAGGTTAGAGCAACGCCCGCTGGAAGGTTTTGTATTTGCGCTGACGCCATTCAACTTTTCGGCTATTGCAGGTAATTTGCCTTCGTCGGCAGCGATGATGGGTAACGTAGTGGTTTGGAAACCGGCCAATACGCAAGTGTATGCTGCCAACGTGATCATGCAGGTGTTCCGCGAAGCGGGAGTGCCCGATGGTGTGATCAACCTGGTTTATGTTGACGGCCCAACTGCCGGAGAGGTCATCTTTAATCACCCCGATTTTGCAGGCATACACTTTACGGGGTCGACCGGCGTGTTCCAGAACATCTGGAAAACCATTGGAAATAATATCCATAAATATAAAACCTACCCGCGTATTGTTGGCGAAACAGGCGGTAAGGACTTTGTGCTAATACACCCAAGTGCTGATGTTGATGTGGCTAACATTGCCCTGATACGTGGCGCATTTGAATACCAGGGCCAGAAATGTTCAGCAGCTTCAAGGGCCTATATTCCGAAATCGCTGTGGCCGGCTATTAAGGAAAAGATGCAAAGTGATATTGCCACTTTCAAAATGGGGCCGGTGGAGGATTTTGAGAATTTCATCAATGCCGTTATCGACGAAAAATCTTTTGATAAACTGGCGAAATATATCGATGCTGCCAAACAGGATAAAAGTGTCGAGATCATTACCGGCGGAAACTATGACAAAAGCAAAGGCTGGTTTATCGAGCCAACCGTTATCAAAGTTAACGACCCGTACTACGTAACCATGTGCGAGGAACTTTTTGGTCCGGTACTGACGGTTTACGTTTATGATGATAAGGATTTTGATAAAGTGGTGGATATAGTCGATAAAACCTCCATCTATGCTTTAACGGGTGCTATCATCGCACAGGATCGCTACGCCATTGCCGATATGACTCACCGTTTACGCAACGCAGCCGGTAATTTCTATATCAACGATAAACCGACAGGCGCCGTAGTTGGCCAGCAGCCGTTTGGTGGCGCCAGAGGTTCGGGCACTAATGATAAAGCCGGATCGATGATCAATTTATTGCGCTGGGTATCTCCGCGGACGATAAAGGAAACATTTGATCCGCCGAAGGATTACCGGTACCCGTTTTTGCAGAAAGAGGTTTAGCAGCCTATGGTTCATGGATCATAGTTCATAGTAAAATCTGCTATGAACTATGATCTATCACCTATGAACCAACCTATTTAAATTTAAACACCTTATCCAGTTTATCATTATTGGTGGTGCTCACCTTCATGTCGGTGATGATGCCGGTGCTGAGGCTGTATACCCAGCCGTGTACGCTTAGTTCCTGCCCGCTTTTCCAGGCGTTTTGGACGATGGATGTTTTGCAAAGATTATTCACATTTTCTATCACGTTCAGCTCCACCATGCGGTCAGCCCGTGCTTTTTCGTTGCTTATCTTGTCCAGTTCGGCGGCATGCAGGCGATAAACGTCCTTAATATGGATCAGCCAGTTATCTATCAACCCGAATTGCTGGTCGCTCATGGCGGCAATTATGCCACCGCAACCGTAATGCCCCGTTACAATAACATGCTTAACCTTTAATACGTTGACCGCGTAGTCTAATACCGAAAGCATATTCATATCCGTATGGATCACCATATTGGCGATATTACGGTGCACGAATATCTCTCCCGGCTTGGTATTGGTTATCTGGTTTGCGGGCACGCGGCTATCGGCGCAGCCTATCCATAATACAGGCGGGTTTTGAACCGTTAGTTTGTCAAAATATTCAGGATCTTCCTTTAATGCGTCCGCAATAAATTGCTTGTTGCCTTCCAGCAGGCCTTCGTAGCTAATGTGGTTAGTTGTGCTCATCGCTGCAAATATACTAAACTGCAACTTACCTGCTTTTACCCGATAATTGCTATTTTTAGCGGATTCATTACTAACCAACCGGGACCGTGAACAAGAAACTTAAGACATTACAGCAAAAAAAGGAACATGCCCTGTTAGGTGGCGGTCATGCGCGTATCGAAAGCCAGCATAAAAAGGGGAAATTAACTGCGCGCGAACGGCTGCATTTTCTGCTGGATGAAGGTTCTTTCCAGGAAATAGGTATGCTGGTAACCCATCGCTCCACCGATTTTGGTATGGAAAAGGAAATATATCCCGGCGATGGTGTGGTAACAGGGTATGGAACGATCAACGGCCGGCTGGTTTACGTTTTTTCGCAGGACTTTACCGTGTTCGGCGGCTCACTTTCTGAGACACATGCCGAAAAGATATGCAAGATCATGGACCTGGCCATGAAGAACGGCGCCCCTGTGGTTGGGTTGAATGATTCTGGCGGCGCGCGTATCCAGGAAGGGGTAGTTTCCTTAGGTGGCTATGCCGATATATTTTATAAGAATACCATGGCATCGGGGGTAGTGCCGCAAATATCCGCTATTATGGGCCCATGCGCGGGTGGTGCGGTTTATTCACCAGCCATCACTGATTTTATTTTGATGGTAGAGAACACCTCTTATATGTTTGTTACCGGTCCTAACGTGGTGAAAACCGTTACGCACGAGGTGGTTACTTCGGAGGAATTAGGCGGAGCCACTACCCATGCTACTAAATCAGGCGTTACGCATTTTGCCTGTGCCAACGAGATAGATGCTATTCAGCATGTTAAAAAACTGCTGAGTTACATGCCGCAAAACTGCGAGGATAAAGCGCCTGCATTGCCTTATGAAGGCAAGAATGAATCGCGCCCCGCGCTGAATGATATTATGCCGGAAAACAATTCCCAACCTTATGATATCCGCGATGTAATAACAAATGTTATAGATGCCGATTCCTTTTTGGAGGTACACAAGGACTTTGCCGAAAATATCGTAGTTGGATTTGCGCGCCTTGCCGGCAGGAGCATCGGCATTGTGGCCAACCAACCGGCATTTCTGGCGGGGGTATTGGATATTCATTCATCGACAAAAGGGGCGCGCTTTGTGCGTTTCTGCGATTCGTTTAATATTCCATTATTAGTGTTTGAAGATGTTCCGGGATTTTTGCCGGGTACAGACCAGGAATGGAACGCTATTATTACCAATGGTGCTAAGTTGCTGTATGCCTTTAGCGAGGCTACCGTGCCGCGTATTACCGTCATCACCCGCAAGGCGTATGGCGGCGCTTATGATGTGATGAACTCCAAGCACATCGGCGCTGATATGAACTTCGCCTGGCCGACAGCCGAGATAGCCGTAATGGGCGCCAAAGGTGCTGCCGAGATCATCTTTAAGCGCGAGATCAACGCTGCCGAAGATAAGGAAGCCAAATGGCTGGAAATGGAACAGGCCTATTCTGATATTTTTGCCAACCCGTACCGCGCTGCCGAACGTGGTTTTGTGGACGAAGTGATAGAGCCATCCGAAACCCGCATCAAACTCATCCATGCTTTCAAAATGCTGGAGAATAAGGTGGTGAATAACCCTAGGAAGAAGCACGGGAATATCCCTTTGTGAGGTTAAAAGCGAAAGGATAAAGGTAAAAGGGGGTGATATCCAGATTTTACCTTTATCCTTTTACCTTTGTCATTTTACCTCATGGAAATAAGCATCGAACAAATCCGCCCTGAACTAACCTGGTACCTGCGCCAGCAGGTTTTATATCCTGCTCAAAAATTGTATGAAATGGAAATGGACGAGGACCAGGACGGTATCCATTTCGGTGCATTTACCGACAATAAGTTGGTGGGTATCGTTTCGTTGTTTCAAAAAGGCAGCGGTTTCCAATTTCGCAAATTTGCCGTTGAGTTGAATTACCAGGGCAAAGGCATCGGCAATGAACTGTTGTCCTATATAACCGATTTTGCAAAAGCAGAGGGCGGTAAACGGATTTGGTGTAACGCCCGGCTGTCGGCTACAGGGTTTTACGATAAAAATGGATTTTACCACACGGGACAGTTCTTTTCAAAAAACGGGTTTGATTACGAGATACTGGAAAAAGGCCTCACTCATCCTTCAGATCCTGCAGCATTGTAGTTGCGTAAGGGTTGTTGAATTTATTCAGCGATAGCGTAGCCATTTCCCCCGCTTTTTCTACATTTCCCTTAAATTCGTAAGCAATGGCAAGCATGTACGCAGCTTTCCCCGCTTTTTTTGCATTCTTGTCCTGCAGGTATGGTTCAAATAATTTAATGGCTCCGTCCGGGTCGCCTGCATATAGTTTCTCAACTCCTTTCGTTAAGAAGTGATCGCTAAATAAGGGCCGGTCGTGCGAAATGGTATTAGGGAAATAATCTTTAAGGGCATCCATCGCGGCATTTTCCGATGACGTGTCCACAGCAGCTTTATAAAGGCCGATAGGCGGACTGACAAATACTTCGCCGGCCGACAGGTGTTTGTAATTCTCGCCCGATACCAGGTCACTTGCCGTGCCATGCAGCTTTTTTGAGAAAAGCCCGTTACCTTCGTAAAGCTTGAAATCGGCATTGACCAAAGTATTAAGATATATCTCAGAACTTTGAATGTCACTACGGATGATAGCGGCGTCGAAATTTTTTAGCGCCAGCACCTGCGTGGCATTGTATTTGGAAGCCAGGTTCTTTACCGAATCTTTGTTCGCCTGGAAGTTTAAAGAATCAACCAGGTTGATAACACGCGTATGGGGCAACAGGTCGATCTGCGACCCAATGAATTTCAGGGATGTATAAGCAGCGCCTTTTAGTGCGTCGATCTTTTTAGCGCTGGTATCTTTGGTGTTGTTAAGATCAAATTGATTGATCACCAGTATGGTAGCCGTGTCCCTGCCAAAATAATACCTGGCGGCGTAGGTTATCGGTACGTTGATGGACGACGGTGCAGAGGGCCCCTTGCTTACGATAGTGACGAAAATAGCAAGCAACAAACCTGCTATGGTTTTGGCGGTTTCCATATTATATTCTAATATACTGCGATAATATGAAAACCCGGTGAAAAAACCGGTCTGATACATCAGGCCGGCCCGCTAAAATTTGTTAGCATACGCCATTCTCACAAGCTTTACTATATTTGCTGCATTACTATAAAAACAGTCGAATACCATGGCTAAAAAAAAGGATGATAAGAAAAAACATGTTGAGGTAGTCAATAAAACCTCGCTTGCATTCTTCGAAAAATATATTAATAACCCCTCGCCAACCGGCTTTGAATGGAAAGGGCAGAAACTTTGGCTCGATTATATCAAGCCTTACATCGACGATCACTATGTCGATAATTATGGTACTGCGGTAGGTATCATCAATCCAAAAGCGAAATACAAAGTTGTGATAGAGGCGCATGCCGACGAGATATCGTGGTTCGTTAACTACATCACCAGCGACGGTCTGATTTACGTTATCCGCAATGGCGGCTCCGACCACCAGATCGCCCCTTCAAAAAGAGTAAATATCCATACCGATAACGGCATTGTGAAAGCTGTTTTCGGCTGGCCCGCTATCCACACCCGTTCGGGTGAAAAGGAAGAAGCGCCGACGCTGAAGAATATCTTCCTGGATTGCGGCTGTACCTCGAAAGATGAAGTTGAAAAACTGGGCATCCACGTGGGTTGCGTGATCACGTATGAAGATGAGTTTATGGTGTTGAATGACCGCTACTATGTTGGTCGTGCATTGGATAACCGCGCCGGCGGTTTTATGATAGCCGAGGTTGCCCGTTTACTGAAAGAGAATAAAAAGAAACTGCCTTTCGGCCTTTATATAGTAAACGCCGTGCAGGAAGAAATAGGTTTACGCGGAGCGGAAATGATCGCTCACCACATCAAACCAAACCTGGCCATTATTACTGATGTTACGCACGACACGCAAACGCCGATGATCAGCAAAACAACACAGGGCGACCTGGCCTGTGGTAAGGGACCGGTAGTATCTTATGCTCCCGCAGTGCAAAATAATGTAAACAAACTGCTGATAGAAACAGCTAAAAAGGCAGATATACCATTCCAGCGCCAGGCATCATCCAGGTCGACAGGCACGGATACCGATGCCTTCGCTTATTCCAACGACGGGGTGCCTTCGGCACTTATCTCGCTGCCTTTGCGCTATATGCACACTACGGTGGAGATGATACATAAAGAGGATGTAGACAATGTGATCCGCCTGATATACGAAGTATTGCTTAATGTTGAGGATGGACAGGATTTCAGGTATATCAAGTAAGTAAATAATAATTGTCATTTAAACATTTATCATTTACTTTTGAAAGGGCAAACATTACTAAAACAAATTAAGTATAAATGCCTTTTGAGATATAATTAAACTAAAACACTCCATACAATACCTTTTGAAATTATGAAACCTACACTACTGATATTGGCCGCAGGCATGGCCAGCCGCTATGGCAGCATGAAACAGGTAGACGGCTTTGGCCCTAACGGCGAAACTATTATCGATTATTCTATTTATGATGCCATAAATGCGGGTTTTGGCAAGATCAGCTTTATCATCCGCGAAGAATTTGCCGATCAGTTCAAATCCATTTTCGAGCCAAAGCTGAAAGGACGGGTCGAAACGGATTATGTATTCCAAAGCTACGACCTGAAGCCGTTCGGTATCGATAAAACTATCGAAAGAGCAAAACCATGGGGCACACAGCATGCGGTGCTTGCGGCACGTAACCAGGTGCACGAGCCTTTTTGCGTTATCAATGCGGATGACTATTACGGCCGGGAGGCATTTGAGAAAATGGCGAAATTCCTGACCACGGAAGTTTCGGATAGCTTATATTCCATTATAGGCTACCAGATAGACAAAACCTTGTCCGATTACGGCTCTGTATCGCGCGGCGTTTGTAAAGTGGATGATCAGGGTAACATGGTTGAGATAAATGAGCGCACCGAAGTATATTTTAAAGAAGACGGCACCGTAGCTTATAAAGATGCTACCGGCGAACATTCATTACCCAACGATACCCGCGTGTCCATGAACTTCTGGGGCTTCACACCGGCCATCTTCAAACAAAGCGAGCCGATGTTCAAAAGATTTGTTGAGGCAAATGAAAATAATCCCAAAGCGGAATTTTTTATCCCGCTGGCAGCAGATGAGCTGATCAAAAGCGGAACAGCGGCGTTCAAGGTGATTCCAACATCTTCTAAATGGTTCGGTGTTACTTATAAGGAAGATAAGCCGATTGTACAGGAAAGCATCTCCAAGTTGGTGAGCAGCGGGGTATATCCCGAGAATTTGTGGACGTAAATACAAATTCGTAAAAAAAAAAACACGCCCGGTCTTTCGTCCGGGCGTTTTTTTTATATAAGATTAATGTGTGCTTAATTTGATGCCAAAGTACTTGTTGCGGCGGGTGCAACGGGCTTGTAAGTAATGCTGATAAAATTGGCTCCTTTTTTTGGATTGGCTACCATGGTAACATTATAGGTATTATCTTCATCGCTCCAGATGGTAGTACCCAGGCGGCAAAATTTACGGTCGAAACGCCATACCACTTCATTCATGTCTTTCTTGTCGTAAGTCTCAACGTAGGATGTGCAAACACCATCAAAGTTGAACAGGAAGGTATAATCACCGATAACACGAACCTTGGTGAAGCACAGCGCTTCACTGCCGTTGGCAGTTTTGAATTCCTGCACGTTAGCGTAAGAAACATTCTCGCCAAAATAGGTTTTGATCTCCTCTTTGGTTGCACCCAGCGGGAACTGTGCAAATGCTGATACTGACAATACTGATAATGCGATGAGTAATATTAACCGTTTCATGCCGGCTATATTGCAACAGTTGCGCCAGCATTAGGAAAGATTAATTAATCGTTAAAGTATGCTGATTTACAGTTTGTTATGAAATGTATAAGAAATCAATAAAATTCTCGAAAGGAAAAAAAGTGGGTAATTAACACAGCAATATTGTGTAATGCATTCCTCAATTGCTTTTTGAGGCTTGTGGTGAAAAAGGCTTTTTAAAGCTTATGAATCCAGTTTATGGCCGGTAAGGAATACCTTGCCGCTGTTAGGTTCGCGTATAAGCGTAGTCTCGCCTTTCTCGTTTTTAGCGATCTTCAAAGTTTGGGTGATGTAGAAACCTTTATAGTCCATCAATATATTTAAACCGTCGTTGTTTACGGTAAGTTTTACTGTTCCCCCGATCATGTCCATACTGTCGTCATTGGTAACGGTAAAAGTTCCACGGTTTTCCGAAGTGAAATTGAACGTAAATTGCTGTCCCGGTCCCATATCCGCTTTTTTCATCAGCAATTCCCTGTACTCTTTATAAATATCTTCCGGCTTAGTCATATCGATCTTTTTTTTGTCAGTTAAATGTGCATGTAATCTATACTGACTCCTTATACGATTGCCTTTTAAAAAAGATGCAATGATTTTTAAAATATTTAGCAAATACAGGAGCAGCCGTGGCCGGACCTAAACGCAGCGGAACGATTTTTGAAATATCAACCTGAATCAATGATAATTACATAGGTTTTTTTAAGCGGTACATAATTATTTAACAATAATTTGATGCAGGTGATGCACATTATGTGGAAAGCTTTTCCTATCTTAAATCATTGAATAACTATATCTTAGCAAAAAAATAGAATTATTAAATCACAATTCAGCGTATGAGAATTAAACTTTACCTTATCGTTGCACTGGCAGCAGTTGCATTAACTTACACGTCGTGTAAAAAATCGGGAAGCGGTCCGGAGAACACTGTTTCCACAAAACAGGTGAGCCAGCAAATAGCGCTCAACCTTTCACAAACCCTTTATGGCGGCCTTGGCGGCTTCAGTATTTTTGACGGCATTAACCCGCCTTCAAATGTAAACGTAGCGCGCAGGGGACGCGGACTAAAATTAAATGATGATGGTGTCGACTTTGGCTGCGGCGCGGTTATTGACACCACCTTATCGTACAGCACTACGCTGGATGACGGCGGCTCGGCATCCATCAGCGGAGAGTTTAAATTTTCCGTTTTGTGTGCTAACGGTACGCCCAACGGCCTTAGCTTTTATACTAAGTTAAAGGTGACCGAAAATACAGCTCAGATAGGCGCAAGTTATAACCTGGGAGAAAACCTGATGATAACTGCCGTTGACCCGAACAATGATAACTCGCCCATACTGTTGAATGGCTCGCTAAACGTGGATGCTAATGTTCAGCAAAAAACCGGTTCAAAGGCAACCGACGCAGAAACTTTCGATTATGTTTTTACAAATGTTAAAGTTGATCCCTCTGTGGGCGATATCGTAAGCGGGTCGGCAACCTTTGCAACAAAAGGGGCCACTCCGTCGGGTACCTGGAACTACAGCGGCACGATAACTTTCCTGGGCAATCACCAGGCTAAGATCGTTATAAACGGAACAACCTACACGGTCGACCTGCAAACCGGCACTGTTTCCTAAACAATTTTTTGGTGGTAAAAGGCTTTCTCCGGCAGCGGGGGAAGCCTTTTTATTTTTGGCCTTTGAGGTGTTCGATACCTGCCTCCAAAAATTGCTGCCATACGGTATTGGGCTGCCATACATCTTCTACAAAATCCTGTAATTCGTCTTCGGGAAGCTCCCCGGCAGCGAAAAGATACAGCCCGGTAAACACGGATGCGCGGTAATTGGCCGCGCAATGGACGAGTATTCGTTTATCGGTATTTTGATCTATCAGGGCGATAAAGTTATCAAGCTCGCTCAGCTGAGGCTTTTCGAACACCACCGGTATGTGATGATAGCCAACCTTAAGTTCGGCCATCAGCCCCAGCTCATCTGGCAGCGAATATTTAGTATTCAGCAAACCAAGATTGATGACCACGTCGTATTGCCCGGCCACTACCTGCCTGAACTGCTCCTCCGTCGGCTGCCCGGCGCAGGCCAGTTTGTCTGATACTTTTTCGAAATGATAAATGCCCCTCATCTGCCTGCGAAGTTATCAATTGAATATTGAAAGCTAAATTGTATTATTGTTAACTGATGAAACGCCTGTTATCCAATCTCACTTTCCAGGTTTTAATTGCCATTATTCTTGGCGTTGTAGTTGGCATTTATTTTAAAGATTTTGCCCCGACCGCGCAACTGATCAGCAAAAAATTTATCGACCTGATCACGATGCTGATAACACCGATCATCTTCCTGACCATTGTATTAGGCATAGCCGGCATGGGCGATATGAAAAAGGTGGGCCGTGTGGGCGGCAAGGCGTTGCTGTATTTCGAAATAGTGACCACTTTTGCACTGATCATAGGCATAGCAGTAGCCAATATTGTCAGGCCGGGCGAAACCAACGTAACAACCGGTACGGCAATACATAATGCCGCAGATGCCGATAAACTGGCCATCTATCAAAAAGCTGCATTAGAAATGCACTGGGGCGACTTTTTTGCCCATATTATTCCCGGTAATGTGTTCAAAGCTTTTGCCGACGGCGATATTTTGCAGGTACTCTTTTTTGCCATATTATTCGGTTTTGCCCTGAGCAGGATGGGAGAGACGGGTCAGTCGCTGATCAGTTTTTTTGATAAACTGTCTAAAGTATTCTTCAATATCATGAAGGTTATCATGCGCGTAGCGCCAATTGGCGCTTTTGCCGGAATGGCCTATACCGTAAGTGCCTTCGGCGTTAACTCGCTTAAACCGCTGGCCTGGCTGATGGGCTCGGTTTATACCACTATGGCGATCTTTATTTTCGTGGTGCTCAATATCATCTGCCGGCTTTACAAATTCAGCTTATGGCAGTATCTGAAATTTATAAAAGAAGAGATCGTGATCGTTTGGGGAACATCCTCGTCCGAGTCGGTATTGCCGCGGATGATGGAAAAAATGGAAAAATTTGGCTGTTCCAAATCGGTGGTCGGTTTGGTTATACCGGCCGGATATTCCTTTAATCTTGACGGCACCACCATCTACCTTTCCATGGCGGTTATTTTCCTGGCGCAGGTGTATCACATTCCCTTATCGCTGGGCCAGCAGCTAACCATTATCGGCATATTGATGATAACGTCCAAAGGTGCGGCAGGTGTAACCGGCAGCGGCTTCATCGTACTTGCCTCCACACTTACGGCTATTAAGGTGATCCCGGTGGAGGGTCTTGCTATTCTTTTTGGGGTTGATAAATTCATGTCCGAGGCCCGGGCCATTACCAATATGATAGGCAATGGTATCGCCACTATCGTGATAGCGAAGAGTGAAAAGGAGTTTAGCTCCCCGGCCCCCCTGAAGGGGGAGTAAATATTTTACTTCGTTATTCGAAATTCGATATTCTTTATTCGATATTAAATAATTCCCTCTTTAGGGTGTCGCAGGCTTTGAGATTACCCATAATAAATTAACTTTGCGCCTACATTTAATATGCTATGAGCGTTCTCGTCAATAACGATTCCAAAGTAATAGTCCAGGGTTTTACAGGTAACGAAGGCACCTACCATGCCTCGCAGATGATCGAATACGGTACCAACGTAGTTGGTGGCGTAACACCGGGCAAAGGCGGCCAAAAGCACCTGAACCTGCCGGTTTTTAATACAGTTAAAGAAGCGGTTGACATTACCGCTGCTAACGTTTCCATCATTTTTGTGCCGCCGCCATTTGCTGCGGACGCTATAATGGAAGCTGCTGAAGCAGGTATCAAGCTGATCGTTTGCATCACCGAAGGTATCCCGACCAAGGACATGATCATGGTGAAGGAATACATTAAGGACAGGGATACCCGTTTGATCGGTCCGAACTGCCCCGGAATCATCACCGCAGGCGAGGCCAAAATTGGCATTATGCCGGGCTTTATCTTCCGCAAGGGCAATGTAGGCGTGGTATCAAAATCAGGTACCTTAACTTACGAAGCTGTTGACCAGGTTGTGAAGGCCGGTTTGGGCATCACCACAGCCATCGGTATTGGTGGCGACCCGATCATCGGCACACCGACCAAAGAAGCTGTTGAGCTATTGATGAACGACCCTGATACGCATGGCATCATCATGATAGGCGAAATAGGCGGCGGTATGGAAGCCGAAGCCGCCCGCTGGATAAAAGATAATGGCACCAAACCGGTCGTAGGTTTCATCGCCGGGCAAACGGCACCTGCAGGTCGCCGTATGGGTCATGCCGGTGCGATAGTTGGCGGCGCCGACGACACAGCAGCTGCCAAAATGAAGATCATGACCGAATGCGGCATCCGCGTGGTACAATCACCGGCTGAAATTGGCGCTGCTATGGCAGAGGAGCTGGCTAAAAAAGGTAAAAAGTAAAAGGCGAAATCCGAAAGGTATATGGGATCCCGGTAAGAAATTGCCGGGATTTTTTGTGCGCGATCGGTGTCATCCTGAGGCTCTCGAAGGATGGTGTGTAAAGGCCTTTACGCTCGCACTTCGGGTACCTCAATGTAACAGGCTGCTGCTTGTCAACCCATTGTAAATAACCCCTCCTTCAAAATTCAAAACGCCATTCCCGCCGTATATTTGTTATAATCAGTGTAATCAAAATCAAATCGGTGTAATCAAAAATAATATGAATTATAATCAATTAACTCCCGAAGAAGAACGGGTAATACTATACAAAGGAACCGAGCGCCCGTTTACCGGCTCGTTGTTAAACAATAAGGCCCATGGTTTATATGTGTGCAAAAGATGTGATACCCCATTGTACACATCCGAAACAAAGTTTGAATCGCATTGCGGCTGGCCCAGCTTTGACGATGAGATTGCCGGCGCGGTAAAACGCGTTCCGGATGCCGACGGGAGACGTGTGGAAATTGTTTGCGCCAATTGCGGCGCCCACCTGGGTCACGTTTTCGAAGGCGAATATATGACACCAAAAAACGTAAGGCATTGCGTTAATTCGGTGAGTTTGAAGTTTGTGCCGCTGGAGGGTTGATTTAATATAGAGACGCAAGATTTTGCGTCTCATTCCAGGGTTTTTATATCGTGAAAAATTTTGTTTTGGGAGAGACGCAAAATCTTGCGTCTCTACAGAATGGGAGAGGGGCTGTTCATAACTCCACCCCTTGTTCAAAACTAAGACTAACATCGTAACACCGGTGACTCTTATCTTTGAATCCACAAGTTCTTTAACAAACGCTATCAAAGGTTGCCGGGGTAAAAGCCGGTATTAAAAGGGAACCATGTGCAAATCATGGGCTGACGTGCAACTGTAAAGCCAGACACCTGCCATTATAGCTTGTCAAAACTTTCACGAATAAGGTTTTGGTAAAAGCCCTGCTCCCTGCGTCCGTAAACGCGGCTGGTTCATCGTCTTTTGTCGACTCCGTTAAACTCAATTGACAAAGGCATGAATCACGAAAACGAAGTATTACTAAAGGAGAACAAGGACAGGTTTGTTATCCTCCCCATCAACTACCCCCGCATCTGGGAAATGTACAAAAAGCACGAGGCCAGTTTCTGGACTGCGGAAGAGATCGATCTGTCCGACGATCTGAAACATTGGGAAAATCTCAACAGCGGCGAAAAACATTTTATATCGCATATCCTTGCTTTTTTTGCTGCAAGCGATGGTATAGTGAATGAAAACCTGGCCGTCAATTTTATGAGCGAGGTGCAGGTGCCCGAAGCCCGGTGTTTCTACGGTTTCCAGATCATGATGGAGAATATCCATTCGGAGACTTATGCGTTGCTGATAGATACGTATGTTAAAGATCCCGCGGAAAAAGACCGACTGTTTCATGCCATCGATACCGTACCTGCCGTTCAAAAGAAGGCAGAATGGGCGTTGAAATGGATCAATAACGGTACGTTCGCCCAGCGACTGGTGGCTTTTGCGGCGGTGGAGGGTATTTTCTTTTCCGGTAGCTTTTGTTCCATTTTCTGGCTCAAAAAACGCGGACTGATGCCGGGCCTGACCTTTAGCAATGAGCTGATCTCTCGTGATGAAGGCATGCATTGCGAATTTGCCTGCCTGCTGTATAGTATGCTCAGTCAGAAGTTGTCAAAACAGGAAGCAACACAGATCATCACCGATGCGGTTGAGATAGAAAAAGAATTCGTGACCGATGCCCTGCCGGTAAACCTGATCGGCATGAACGCCAAACTCATGAGCCAGTATATCGAGTTTGTAGCCGACCGCTGGCTGATGGAACTGGGCTATGATAAGGTTTACAACGCCACCAATCCATTTGATTTTATGGAGATGATATCATTACAGGGCAAAACCAATTTCTTCGAAAAACGCGTTGGCGATTATCAGAAAAGTGGCGTGCTTAACACCGAAGTAAAAAGCCAGGCATTTTCACTCGACGAAGATTTCTAGGCCTCACCTAAATCCTCTCCAAAGGAGAGGACTTTAACAATATAGCAGTACAACAATTTAGCAAGAGACAACATGTTCGTAATAAAAAGAGACGGTAAAAAAGAAACCGTAAAATTTGACAAGATAACGGCACGCATCGAAAAGCTGTGCTATGGTTTGAACCCGGCCCTGGTAGACCCGATAGATGTTGCCAAAAAAGTAATTGAAGGTTTGTACGACGGTGTTACCACATCCGAGCTGGATAACCTGGCAGCCGAAACAGCCGCTTCGCTAACCACCAAGCACCCGGATTATGCCTTGCTGGCATCGCGTATAGCGGTGTCCAACCTGCATAAAAATACCATCAAATCATTTTCGGAAACCATGCGCCGTTTGCATGAGTACACTGATGCCAAAACAGGTAAAAATGCTTCGCTGCTGGCAGATGATGTTTGGGAAGTAATAAAGGATAATGCCGAACTGCTTGATAGTACTATTATTTACGACCGCGACTTCGGGTTTGATTATTTCGGCTTTAAGACGCTTGAAAAATCCTACCTGCTAAAGGTAGAAGGCAAGATAGCCGAACGCCCGCAGCACCTGTTCATGCGGGTTTCTGTTGGCATTCATAAGGATGATGTCGACAGCGTCATCAAAACATATAACCTGATGAGCGAGCGCTGGTTCACCCATGCCACGCCAACATTGTTTAACGCCGGTACGCCAAAGCCGCAAATGTCGTCCTGCTTTTTATTGACGATGAAGGACGATAGCATCGATGGTATTTATGATACGCTGAAACAAACCGCCAAAATATCGCAAAGTGCCGGAGGTATCGGGTTGAGTATTCATAATGTGAGGGCCACAGGTTCCTACATCAGCGGTACCAATGGAACCAGCAACGGCATTATCCCTATGCTTAGGGTGTTTAATGATACAGCGCGTTATGTAGACCAGGGCGGCGGCAAGCGCAAGGGTGCGTTTGCTATTTACCTGGAGCCATGGCATGCTGATGTGTTCGAGTTTTTGGACCTGCGCAAAAATCACGGTAAGGAAGAAATGCGTGCCCGCGACCTGTTTTATGCCCTTTGGGTATCCGACCTGTTTATGAAAAGGGTAGAGGCCAATGAAGATTGGAGCCTGTTTTGCCCGCACGAAGCGCCGGGATTATCCGAATGCTTTGGTGAGGAATTTGAGAGTTTATATGAGCAGTATGAAAAGGAAGGGCGCGCCCGCAAAACTGTAAAAGCTCAGGAACTTTGGTTCGCCATACTGGATGCGCAGGTAGAAACCGGGACGCCATACCTATTGTATAAGGACGCTGCCAATAGCAAATCGAACCAGCAAAACCTGGGCACAATCAAAAGCTCGAACCTTTGTACGGAGATCATGGAGTACACTTCGGCTGAAGAAGTGGCGGTTTGCAACCTGGCTTCGCTGGCGCTGCCCAGGTATGCGATCAACGGGATATTCGATCATCAGAAATTATACGAGGTAACTTACCAGGTAACACTGAACCTGAACCGGATCATCGACAACAATTACTACCCGGTTGAGGAAGCGCGTTATTCCAACCTGCGTCACCGGCCCATAGGTTTGGGTGTACAGGGTTTGGCGGATGCTTTTATCCAGCTGCGCCTGCCTTTTGAAAGCGATGAAGCCAAACAGTTGAATAAGGAAATTTTCGAGACCATTTACTTTGCTGCGATGACCGCTTCGAAGGACCTGGCGATCAAGGAAGGTGCGTATGAGACTTTCAAGGGCTCACCTTTATCCAAAGGCAAGTTCCAGTTTGATCTGTGGGGTGTTACGCCCGATAGTGGTCGCTGGGATTGGGAAAACCTGCGCCTGGATGTAATGAACCACGGTGTGCGCAATTCATTATTAGTTGCGCCCATGCCGACTGCCTCCACCTCGCAGATACTGGGGAACAACGAGTGCTTCGAACCTTATACCTCCAACATCTATACCCGACGGGTATTAAGCGGCGAGTTTATTATCGTCAACAAATTCCTGCTGCGCGATTTGGTAAATCTTGGCTTGTGGAACACGGCGATGAAGGATAAGATCATCACCGCTAACGGTTCGATACAGGAAATTGACAAGATCCCACAGGAACTAAAAGAACTGTATAAAACTGTATGGGAGATCAAGATGCGGAACATTATCGATATGGCTGCCGACAGGGGCGCATATATCTGCCAGTCCCAGTCGCTTAACCTGTTCATCAATTCGCCAAATGCATCCAAACTAACCTCTATGCATTTTTACGCCTGGAAGAAGGGCCTGAAAACCGGTATGTATTACCTGCGTACCCAGGCAGCATCACAGGCAGTTAAGTTCACTGTAGAGAACCAGGGCGGCAAGAATATGGAGCCGGTTATACCTGAACATGTTGAACAGGTGGCTGACGAAATACCCGCCGGCCCAAGCTGCTCGATGGATGAGGGGTGTGTGACGTGTTCGGCGTAAATGTATTCCGTAGAGACGCATAATTATGCGTCTCTACAATTAATCGCGACAGATGAAGGCCCATCAAAAACACGAGATAGTCAGTTGCGAGCGATGCAGTTCGCCGTTTGAATGTAAAGCCAATTCATTCACTAAGTGCCAGTGCACTACGGTGCAGCTGACGCTGAATGAAACGCAATACATCGCCGAGCTGTATGATGGGTGTTTGTGTGCTGGGTGTTTGATGGAGTTAAAGAAAGAATATCAGGTGATGTTAGTGGCAAAATAATCTTTCGGACTTATGCGGACTTTCCGACTTTCGGACTAAAATTCCTATCTTCACGCCCCGAAACCATTCTGAAAATTATGAAATTACTGGAAGGAAAAACCGCGCTGATAACCGGCGCCTCGAAAGGTATAGGTCGTAAGATAGCCGAGAAATTTGCTGAGCATGGCGCCAATGTGGCGTTCACTTACCTGTCGTCTGTTGAAAAAGGGCAGGCGCTGGAACAGGAACTGCAAAGCTTTGGCACTAAGGTTAAAGGCTACCGGTCTGACGCTTCCAAATTTGATGAGGCTGAAAAGCTGATCAATGATATCGTAGCCGATTTTGGCACACTGCAAATTGTGGTGAATAATGCGGGTATTACCAAGGATGGTTTATTGATGCGCATGACCGAAGAGCAATGGGATGAGGTACTGGATGTGAACCTGAAATCGATATTCAATGTTACCAAAGCAGCTTCGCGTGTGATGATGAAGAACCGCAACGGCGTGTTCATCAACATGAGCTCGGTAGTGGGTGTCAATGGCAATGCCGGGCAGTCCAACTATGCGGCATCCAAAGCAGGTATCATCGGCTTCTCCAAATCGATCGCCAAAGAATTAGGTTCAAGAAATATACGTACCAACGTGGTGGCCCCCGGTTTTATCAAAACCGAAATGACCGAAGCGCTGGACCCGAAAGTAGTTGAAGGCTGGGCACAGGCCATCCCGCTAAAACGCGGCGGCGAAACCGAGGACGTGGCCAATGCCTGTGTTTTCCTGGCATCGGACATGGCAACCTACATTACCGGGCAGGTGATTCCGGTTGACGGGGGGATGTTGTAAGAGAGTCTTGAGTTCTTAGTCTTAAGTCTTGAGTTTATTAAATGTTGGACGCTTACGGTACATCTTTTTCGATATGTTCATCATTTCCATCTTACCGCTATAATTTGCATTTTGCGTAAGCGTTTAACGTACGACGTAAAACGTCCAACAAAAAAATATGCAGCTTTTATTTTCAGTAACATGGGGGGCAGTTTCAGGATGGTGGACGCCTGTTTGCCTGTTGCTGGGTTTATTGTATGCCTGGCTGCTATACCGAAATACTTCTGATCTTGACAAAAAGATACGCTACGCCCTATTCACTGCGAGGACCATTGCTGTTTTTGTTATTTCATTTTTACTGATAGCGCCGCTTGTGCGTTCAATAAGCTATACGCAGCAAAAACCATTGGTGTTGATAGCACAGGATAATTCACAGTCCATCGGCACGTTTAAGCCTGCCGGTTTCAACCCCAATCAATTTGTGGGTGAATTGGCTAAACTTAAAGAACAGCTTGGCGATAAATACGATGTACGTGAGTTCAATTTCGGTCGTGATCTGAAGGATAGCCTGTCGAACAAATTCGATGGGAAGCAAACCAATATATCGTCGGCGCTTGATAAATTGAATGAACGTTTTGCCAACCAGAATATCGGCGCTTTGGTGCTGGCTACGGATGGTTTATACAACCAGGGCAGTGACCCGCTTTACGAAGCAAAAAATCTTAAAACAAGTATTTATACCATTGCTTTAGGCGATACAACAGCCAAACGCGATCTGCTGATAGGCAATGTCAACTATAATAAAACCGCCTTTTTGGGCAACGATTTTGTGATCGAGGTTTTGGCTGAAGCTTTCCAGGCGAAAGGGGAGATCCTGCGCCTGAATGTTTTGGAAGACGGGAAGCAGGTGGCCTCCCAAAACCTGGCGGCTAATTCGGATAACTTCCGAAAGGTGGTTCCGCTAAAGCTAAACGCAGATAAAAAAGGCATCCGGAAATTTACCATCGATATTGCGCCGGTAAAAAACGAGTTGTCCGTTCAGAATAATTCGGAAACCATTTATGTGGATGTGCTGGATGCGCGGCAGAAAATATTGCTGCTGTATGATGGTCCGCACCCGGATATCAGCGTCATCAAACAAGCTATCGAGGTTAATAAGAATTACGAAGTAAAAGCAAGCCTGCTAAGCGATGCGGAGTCGCTTAAGTTAGCAGATTATAGCCTGGTTATTTTTTACCAATGTAATCCGGCCGGTTCAGGCGCTTTAAAGGGTTTTGTTTCGAAAAACACAGTGCCGGTGTGGTATATGCTTGGCGCGCAAACCGACCTGCCGCAATTTAACAACGGACAAAAGGCCCTGCAGATCTATTCAAACCGCAACCAGGTGCAGGAGGTGTTCCCGTTGCCGGCAACAGACTTTTCACTATTTACACTTTCCGATTCGACCCGGAGCAAATTAAGCAAATTGCCGCCCCTTATAGCGCCTTTTGGTAACTACCGTACCGCTGGTAACGATCAGTTACTATTAAAACAGCGCATAGGCGAGGTTCCTACGCCATACCCTTTGCTGCTGTTTAGCGATGATAACGGGCGGCGTATGGGGATATTAACGGGGGAGGGCATTTGGCGCTGGTCGCTGGCCGAATACCAGTCGTATGGGGACCACCATGCTACAGAAGAGTTACTGGGCCAATGTGTGCAATATCTTACGGCTAACAGCAACCGGCAGCGTTTCAGGGTATATCCTGCCAAAAACGTATTTGATGAAGGCGAGAACGTGATCCTCAACGCTGAACTATATAATGAGGCGCTGCAACTGATAAATACACCGGATGTGAAGATCAACCTTAAAAGTGATTCGGGCAAAAATTATAGTTTCCTGTTCACCAGGAGCGGTCAAAGCTATCAGCTGGATGCAGGCGCCCTGCCTGCCGGGGATTATACTTATACGGCATCCGCCAAGCCCGGCGACCAGGCACTGCCAGCTAACGGGCGACTTACTATCAAGCCGTTAAACCTGGAAACCCGCCAAACCGCGGCCGATCACAAGCTTTTAGCCGAATTAGCAAAGCAATCGGGCGGAAAAATGCTGCAACCTTCGCAAGTGGGGCAACTGGTCGACCTGATCCGCAAAAATGAGAATATCAAAACGGTGGTGTACGAAGACAAGCATTATAGCGACCTGGCAGATGTGAAATGGATATTCGTATTTATTGTAGCTTTGTTAAGCGCCGAATGGTTTTTGCGCAAGCGCGAAGGCGTAGTATGATGATAAACATTTCACCGGCTATAGAAATTGCGGGGACAGTCGCCTTCGCTGTTTCCGGTTCCTACTCGGCTATGCTGAAGCGGCTGGATATTTTTGGTGTGCTGATCATGGGCTTTGTTACGGCCATCGGCGGTGGAACCATCCGCGATGTGATGATAGGCGATACCCCCGTAGCCTGGATGCGCGATTACCAATTACTGCTGATCATATTGGGCACTGTTGTTGTTACTGTTCTGTTTAAAAAATACGTCAAAGCACTTAAGGTCACACTGTTCCTGTTCGATGCAGTTGGGTTGGGGCTTTTTACCATCATCGGGACACAAAAAGGGATAGCCGCAGGTCTTAACCCTGGTGTCTGTGTAGCGTTGGGTACTATAACCGGCTGCTTTGGCGGCGTTATCCGCGATATTTTGCTAAACGATATTCCTCTTATATTCCGAAAAGAAATTTATGCCACAGCCTGCATTGTTGGCGGTTCCCTTTATGTGCTTTTGATAAACCAAATGGACCCGCAAATGGTGAAAATAATAGCTGTAATTGTAGTGTGCGCTATCAGGATAATTGCGGTGAAGTATAAATTATCGTTACCAAAGTTTTATGCCTGATCAGAAGTCAGATGTCAGAAGTTGGATGTCAGAATTTTATGATTTCCAGTTTTGGTAGAGTTGTATAAATAAAAAAAGATGCTCGCGCATCTAAACAACTATTGTACTAAAATAATTCTGATCTCGGCCATCCGACATCCGACCTCCGAAACTACTCCGCTTTCTTATCCTTCACAATGACAAAAACATCCTCATTGGCTTTTTTCATGAGGTATTTTTCGCGGGCAAATTTTTCGAGCTTTTGTTTGTCAGAGGTTAACTCGTCCAGGTCCTGGGTTGCTTTAGCGGTTTCTTTCTGGTAAAAGTCACGCTCGTGTTTTAGTTTGCTCAGCTGCTGGTGATACTGGTATTGCGAGAACAGGTCGTTCTTGTCAAAAAAAACCATCCACACCAAGAAGGCGAGGCTCACCACGAAATATTTGTTTTTTAAAAGATGCAGCAGCCGCTTCATTTCAAACCAAAATAATTTTCGTTTAAAGATATTGCTTTGTTTTGAAGGATGCAAGGGGCTTTATTAACTTGTTAACACGCTAAACGTAAAGACGTATGATGATGCGTCTCCTGGCATAAATCGTATAAGAGACGCATGATCATGCGTCTCTACAGAGGTTTTATCTCCTTTTCCCCCAGCGTTTCTTTCCGTCGCGGTGGCCTGGTGAGCGTTGCTGTTTTGGCGCAGCCGAACCGTTTTTTGCACCGGGTTCCATCTTTTTCGCCACGAAAGCGGGGCTCATCGGGTAGGGGTGTGCCTCGTTCACCGGGATGATTTTGCCTATCAGTTTGTGAATATCCTTCAGAAAATCGATCTCTTCAGCCTCGCAAAAGGAGAGTGCAATGCCGTCCTGCCCGGCACGGCCTGTACGGCCAATACGGTGTACATAAGTCTCGGGAATGTTAGGCAATTCATAATTGATCACGTGTGTCAGGTCGTCGATATCGATGCCGCGGGCGGCTATGTCGGTTGCTATCAATACACGCGTAGTTCGGTTTTTGAAATTAGTGAGCGCGCGCTGCCTGGCGTTTTGCGATTTGTTGCCATGTATAGCTTCAGCAGTAATGCCAGCGCGGTTCAGGTCCTTCACCACCTTGTCGGCGCCATGTTTGGTGCGGGTAAATACCAGCGCAGTTTTAATGGCTCTGTCTTTCAATATATGCAGCAGCAACGATTTCTTGTCCGATTTTTCTACATAAAACAGTTGCTGTTCTATTGTATCGGCAGTTGATGATACCGGTGTTACTTCAACCTTTTCCGGGTTGCTCAGGATGCTATTGGCCAGTTGTTGTATCTCGTTGGGCATAGTAGCCGAAAAAAACAACGTTTGCCTGCGCGAAGGTACCTTGGCAATGATCTTTTTTACATCATGCACAAAGCCCATATCCAGCATACGGTCGGCTTCGTCCAATACCAGGAACCTGATGTGATCCAGCCGGATAAAACCCTGGTTCATCAGGTCGAGCAGGCGGCCGGGGGTTGCCACCAAAATATCCACGCCACGGCGCAGGGCATCGGTTTGCGGGTTCTGCGATACACCGCCGAAGATAACCAGGTGTTTCAAGCCCGTGTGCCTGCCATAAGCGGCAAAGCTCTCGTCGATCTGGATAGCCAGCTCGCGGGTGGGGGTCAGGATCAGTGCTTTAATGGTTTTTTGTTCCTTGTGCTGCAACCTGTCCTGATAAAGCAGTTGTAAAATGGGTATGGCGAAAGCGGCTGTTTTGCCGGTGCCTGTTTGCGCGCAGCCCAGCAGGTCGCGCTGTTTTAGTAAAATGGGTATGGCCTGTTCCTGTATCGGGGTTGGCGTGGTATATCCCTCGGTTTTTAGGGCCCTGAGGATAGGCTCAATTATATTTAAATTGTCAAATGTCATGTGTAATGTATCTGCTATAATGTGCTAACGCGAATGCATAAGCGGATCTGAAGAGTCGTCCTGAGAAATCAAAACCGTAAGCGAACGGGTACTATATTTTTTGCAAAGATACGGTTTTTATTTGAGGTGTAATGATAAAGGTGACGAGCGAAAGGCGGCTACGGGGTGACCTGACCGTAGTATATCTGCGTCGTCTGCGACGAGTGCTTATATGTTGGTACTTAACATATTTATTGCGACGAGCCTGACAGTAGCTTTAACGCTTGCTTGCCTCCCTCATTGCCGGGATTTAATTCAAGTGATCTTTTGTACATAAAAATAGCTTCCTGCTTTTTGCCTGTTTTCGCCAATGCCTCCCCATAACTGTCGTAGGTGTTAAAACTGGCCGGGAATAACAATATGTTTAGTTTGAGTACTTCGAGCGACATTGAATTATGGTTTGCAAAAGTTGCTGCGTAAAGCAGTTGCAGGCCCAATTCATTCATGTCGTCTTCACTTAAATAATAATGTGCGGAATCAATTTTTAAAATTTGCATTTTGCAAAATGCGGCATCTGCACCAGATAGTGTAAGCACCTTGCTATATTCCCTTGTCAATGATTTTTTGCGGATGGTGACCGGCTTATTGTTAAGGATGGCCAATACATTAAGGCCATTGCCATAAAGGCTCCTGTCAAACGCATTATCAAACATGATAGCCGTTTGTTTTTTGGTGATGTTTCTCATAAATATGCTTAAGGCGCCGGGTTGGCCACCGGTATGCCACACTATTTTTCCGGCACTGGTATCGGCCATTATAAACCAGCCCAGGCCGTACGACGCTTTACCCATTCCAACAGCAGCGTTCGAGATGCTGCCATTTGTCAGCCTGGTTGGCGAAAAAGCTTCGTTCAAAGTAGAAAGTTTTAAAATTTTACCTAAGTAAAGTGCGTTGTCGAATTTTAGCATATCGCCTGTTGTGGTCATGATATTTCCCTGCCCCACAAAGCCGCTGGCGTTATAAGTGCGCCAGCGATATTTTGCGATGCTATCCACGTCTTTCTGCTTGTCTGAAAATAAAAAGGGGTATTCATAATTGTGTGCCTTGTTCTCATCTTCCAGTTGTGCCGGGTCGTTCTGGAAGCAGGTCTCAGTCATGCCGACGGGTTTAAAAATGTATTTTTTTACATATTGAGTGAACGATATGCCGGAGACTTTCTCTACAAGCAATGCCAGCAGGCAGAAATTTGTATTGGAATACTGCCACTTTTCCCCTGGCTTAAATTCCAGCTGGTGCTTCCACATTTTTAATGATGGTAGGACATCCTTATTGGTAAATATTTTTCCCTGGTTGTTATTGATCTGTTCCTCATACAATTGATAATCGGGCAGGCCGGATGTATGTGAAAGTAAATTTCGAATGGTAATAGCCGGGTACGGAAAATCGGGCAGGTATTTTACCAGCGGGTCGTCCAGGTTAAATTTCTTTTTATCCCTCAGCTGCAAAACCGCAACCGATGTAAATGTTTTTGAAACCGAAGCTAATGCAAAACGGGTATTATCGGTATTTAGACACTTATTTTCAAAGTCGGCAAAACCAAACGATCTTTTATAAATGACATTTCCATTTTCAGCAACCAACACATTGCCGTTAATCTCTTTATATTGATGTAGTGATTGGAAAAAGCTATCCAGGCGAAGCGTGGTTGGTTGGGAAGCTGCTTTGGTACCTGCTAAAGTAACCAGGATAAGAATAACAAGGATATGAAAGTGTGTTTTCATTTGAAATTAATTTCGGCCAATGTATCGCTCGTTTTTGAAATGGGGCGTTTAGAAAAGCTTTGGAAAACATTCAGAAACATTTAGATTTATCAAAGTAATCATCATTTATGCAAGGCAGGGTATTTATTATCGAAAACCGGTTTATTGTAAACACCGAAAGGAACGAGTTGCAGGATAAGATGAGCGGGGAGATTAACCGGCTGGAACCACGCCTGATGA
>Ga0310811_10000357_pt1 | contig 62726 bp, 55 predicted proteins | sample YCmetagenome_FD_207642 | JGI IMG/M metagenome (GOLD analysis project Ga0310811, IMG submission 207642) | Soil microbial communities from experimental microcosm in Duke University, North Carolina, United States - YC | ecosystem: Engineered > Artificial ecosystem > Soil microcosm > Unclassified ... | reverse complement strand
CCCAACCCTCTCCCCACAGGGGAGAGGGAGCGCGCCGCTCAAGGGGACCCGTATCGATCTAAAACGAGCATTAGCTTCCGGGCTCACGCTCCGGAATGGCAGGCAATTTACTTCTCGTCGACGACGGTATTTTTCAGCACGCCGATTTCCGGCACCTCGATTTCGAGCGTGTCGCCGGGAACGAGCCACTTTGGCGGATCGAAGTGGCCGCCTGCGCCGGTGGGCGTGCCGGTCATGATCATGTCGCCGGGCTTGAGCGTCGCGAACATGGTGATGTAGCGGATCAGTTCGGCGAAATCCCAAGTCAGGCGATCGGTCGAATCCTTTTGCCGCGGCTCGCCATTGACCCTGGTCGAAACGGTGAGCGGCTTGCCGGGATCGACCTCGTCCGACGGCACGATCCACGGGCCGAGGCTGCCGGAATCGTCGAAATTCTTGCCCTGCGTCACGTTGAGCGTGCCGTGGCGGATCCAGTCGCGCACGCTGCCCTCGTTGCCGAGCGTGAGGCCGCCAATCATGCCGAGCGCCTGTTCGCGCGGCACGTTGCGGCCTTCCTTGCCGATGACGAGCACGATCTCGCCCTCGTAGTCGAATTTGTCCGAAACCTTCGGCCGCACCAGCTTGCCGTTCTGCCCGACGAAGGAGCCGGGGAAGCGCACGAACAGGTTCGGATATTTCGGCTTCGGCCGGCCGTCCTTGTATTCCTCGTTGCGCTCCGGATAATTGATGCCGACGCAGATGATCTTTTCCGGCACCAGCGGGATCAGCATCTCCACATCCACGACCTTGCAGTCCGCCGCTTTGCCCTTGGCCGCCTCGCGCGCTTCGCCGACCGCGCCGGCGCGGAAGACATCGAGCAGCGTCGGATATTTGCCGCCCATCGTCTTGCCGAGATCGACGATGCCGCCGTCGTCGGTGACGGCGCCGTAGCTGATTTTGCCGTTGCGGCGGAAACTCGCGAGTCGAAGCGTGGACATGAACACCCAGAAATCAGGAGGAAAGGTCAGGCAAATTGCGCATGCACGCATGCGGCGTCAAGCCGCTTTTCCGGCTGCGGCACCACCGGCACCTTGATTTGACCGGCGGTTACGGGCATGGCATCGGGCCTAGAACAAAGAAAACATCGCGCGCAAGAGCCGGCGCGGCTGCGCACGCAAGACCGGAGCACTCGTCCATGATCGTCGATTTTCAGCACCATTTCACGCCGCGCGAACTGATCAAGCAGGACCCCGGCGACCGCATGATCGTGAATTACGACGAGAACGGCGCGCCGAGTTACACCATCCATAAGCTGCTCTACGAACTCGACGAGCATGTGAAGATGATGGACGAGGCCGGCATCGACGCGGCCTTCCTGACCAGCGCCGCCGGCATGTGCGCCGATCTCGAAACCTCGAAAATCTGCAACGACAAGGCCAAGCAGGCGGAGAAGGATTTTCCCGGCCGCTTCATCGGCGCGGCGCATGCCAATCCGCTCGGCGGCGCGGACGCGATGAAGGAACTCAACCGCTGCGTTCACGACCTCGGCTATCAGGGCGTCGTCATCACCTCGGAAGCCAACGGCCTGTTTCTCGATGCGCCGGAATTCGAGCCGTTCTGGAACGAATGCGAAAAACTCGGCCTGTTTGTCTTCGTACATCCCGCGCTGCGACTGAATTTCTCAAAGCAGTTCGACGGCTACGATCTTGCGCGTTCGGTCGGGCGCGAATTCTCGTTGCAGATGGCGATGATCCGGCTGATCAATTCCGGCGTGTTCGACCGCCATCCGAGCCTGCAGGTACACATGGCGCATCTCGCCGGCGGCATCGCCTCGGTGCTCGGACGCGTGCGCGGCTATCAGGATAAGAATTTCTGGGGCGTTGCCGACAACAAGCGCCACGGCGCGAAAGGCGCCAAGGAATTCGACCACTACATCCGCAACAACCTGTTTTTCGACACCGCGGGCTTCTGCGGCGCCATCGGTTCGCTGAAAACGGCACTGGTGGAAATCCCCGCCTCGCGTATCATCTTCGCCACGGACTACCCGCAGGAAATCCGCGAGCGCGGGCCGGTGCGCGATTTCGTCAAGGAGATCCGCGCGCTCGGCAAGGACGGCGAACAGATCCTGTCGGGCAATACGGGTAAGCTGTTAAAAAAATAACATGTGGCGGAGCGGGCGCCACGGCAGGGAGAAACAGCCATGGCGTTCCACCGCGCGATCTTTCTTTCAGCATCTCGTTTCCTGCCGCGAGCGGGCATAACGTTATCGCTGCTGGCGGTGGCGGCCATCCTCGCCTTTCCGTATGCGGCAACCGCCCAGAGCGTCGAGAGTTTTTATAAGGGCCGCACGGTCACTCTGATCATCCCGACCTCGCCGGGTGGGATCAACAATCTCTCGGCCCGGCTCGTGTCGCGCCATCTCGGCCACTTCATTCCGGGCAACCCCACGATCACCGTGAAGAACGTGCCGGAAGGCGGCGGCCTCGGCACCGCCAATGCCTTCGCCTCCACCACGCCGCGCGACGGCTCGGTGATCGCGGTGATCCAGCGCGCGGTGCCACAGCTTGCGATCCAGGGCGATCCGAAAGCAAAATTCGACCCGCTCAAATTCACTTGGCTCGGCAGCCTCTCGTCCTTCGCCGGCGACGCCTACATGATCGTGGTCAATGCCAGCTATCCCGCCAAGACGGCCGCCGACCTGAAGAAGCCGGGTCCGCCCGCAAAATTCGGCGCCGACGGAATCGGCTCGACCAACTACACCATCGGCGTCGTCGCCAAGGAGACGCTCGGCTACAATTTGTCCGTGTCGCCGGACTACAGCGGGGCCGCCAATATCTTCAAGGCGATGCAGGGCGGCGAACTCGACGGCCAGATCATCGGTCTCAACTCCATCCGCGCCAATCAGCGTGCGGTGTGGGAAGGCAAGACAGTGCGGCCGCTGGTGCAATTCGGGCGCACGACGCGCCATCCCGACCTGCCCGACGTGCCGACCGCGCGCGAACTCACCTCCGACCCGCAGGCTCTGGCGATCATCGCATTCACCGAACTGCCATTCGAGATGGCGCTGCCGTTCATGGCTCCGCCGGACGTGCCGGCGGATCGGGCTACGGCGCTGCAAAGCGGCTTTGCGCGGATGATGCAGGACGCGGATTTCCTCGCCGACGCCAAGCGCAGCAAACTCGACATCAGCCCGGTAAGCGGAGAAGCCGTGAAGGCCCTGCTCGTCAAGGCGGCGGCAACGCCCAAAGACATCATCGCGCGTTACAACACCATGACGACGAAGAAGTAAGCGTTATCAGAATTCCTTGAACAGCCGGCCAAAACCATCGAACTTGTCGTCGATGCCGGTGCGGCGCAGTGCGTCCCAGATGATGATCTGGATGCTGCTCAGCACGGTGACGCCGAATTCCTCTTCGAGCGGCGCGATGGCATCGATCACCGGCCAGTGCGGCGAGGGAAACATCATCGTGTCGGCATCGGGGTTCTTCTTAAGGACCTTGCGGCCAAGCTCCAGCGCCGCCTCGCGCGGGATGCGACCGATCTGGTTGAACGGACTGCCCCATTCCAGCACGTCGAGCACCTCGGAGCCGAATTTCGTGCCGTATTCGGTGAAGCGCCAGTTGTCCTTTTTCTCGTAAGGGTGGGCGACAACCATCTTCTTCGATGACAGGAGCTTGAACACCTTCTTCTGCGCCGAGGCGCTGGTCGAGACCTTGACGCCGAGTTCGGCCTCGAGATCGTCGATCATCTTGTCGGCGTTCTCGTAGCCGCGCGAAAGATTGATCGGCACGCCGCCGAGCATGATCAGGTCGCAGCCGGCCGCCGCCATCTCGCGCGCCGCCTTCATGCTGATGTCGTAGGACTGGTCAACCTCTTCCTTGCTGCGGTCGGTGATCGCCAGCGTGGTGATGACCAGCGACACGCCGTCCGGCACCATTTTGTAGAATTCGTAGGGAAAGACTTCGGTGGTGAGCGGCGGCGACGTGTAGCCGATGCGCGCGCGGCGCCCGTACATGCCAGTGGCGGGCGTTTTTTTCAAAAGATCGCTGGAGTTCAAGGGTCGGCCTTTCGCATTGCACTTATGATTGGCGCGGCGGCGATGCACCTTGCGGCCACGCCGCGCGAGACTAGTATCGCATCGGCGGCAAGGCCTAGCAAAAAGACAAACTGGGGAAAACCATGCTCAAGGCGAAAGCGGCCCGAAAACGGGCGACAACGATCATCCTGGCGGCAGGGCTTCTGGCTTCGACGCAACTGTACGGAGGACGCATGGCAGCCGCGCAATCCCTGACCGCGGTCAAGGTCGGCATCTCCGACCCGGTCAATACCGTCCTCGCGATGTGGATGGCGGACGCCGCCGGCTTCTACAAGGCCAACGGCATCGACGCGGAGATCAAGAGCACCAATGGCGGCAGCCGCGGCGCGGCCATGATCCAGTCCGGCGCCATCCAGGTGATGCATGTCGGGCTGTCATCGGTGGTCAAGATCGACAACAGCGGCGGCGACATCCGGCTTATCGGGTCGCTGAGCAACGTCATCCGCTTCACGTTCTTCTCCGCGCAAGGCGTGACGACGCCGGCCGATCTCAAGGGCGGGATCGTGGCCGTCAGCAGCTTCGGCTCCGAAAGCGACGCCACCGTGACCATGGCGCTGAAAAAACTCGGCCTCACGCGCGCCGACGTGGTGCCGAAGGAATTCGGCGGCGGGCGCAATCGCATGGCTGCACTAAAGAACGGAGAGGCCCGCGCGACGTCGGTGAACGAACCCACCGCAACACTGGCGCGCGAGCGGGGTGTGCATGTGATGGCCGATCTCGTCGCCGATCATATTCCCTGGTTGTTCAGCGGCGTGGTCGTGAAGGCCGATTATCTCGCCGCCCACCGCGACCTGATGAAGAATTTCCTCAAGGCGACCATCGAAGGCAACTATCTGGCGCTCTCCGACGAGAAGCGCGCAAAGGAAATCATCACCAAGGAACTGAAGATCACCGATCCAAAGGTGGTCGACATCACCTATCAGGACTTCAAGGCGCAATCGCCAAAAAATCTGGAGCCGACCAAGCCGGCGATCGACGGCATTCTCAACAATATGGGAATGCCCTTGTCGAGCGCCGGCAAGTATGTTGATACGAGCCTGCTCGACGAGTTGAAGACGGAGGGCTTCTTCGACGCCATGCAGAAAAAATACAACGTCCATTGAAGCGGCGCCGAATTGCGAAGAAAAGCGCCTGCGTCCCGAAAAACGCAGGTCCCAAAAAACGGGGAGAGACCAATGACGATCAAATTATCACGGCGCCGCACGACATCCCGGCGCCGCATGCGACAGCGCCTGACATTGGTGGCGGCCGTCGCTCTCTCCCTGCCCGCCCTCACATGCGCCTCCGCAGAAACCGCGGAGGAATTTTATCGCGGCAAGACGATTACGATGCTGATCGCGAGCGGTTCCGGCGGCGGCTATGACGCCTATGCCCGCGCCTTCGCGCGCTACGTCGTGAAATATATTCCCGGCAGTCCGGCTATCGTGCCGAAGAACCTGCCTGGCGCGGGCGGGTTGATCACCGGCAATAACCTTTACAACGTCGCGCCGCATGACGGACTGACCATCGGTGCGCTGACCAACCAGATCGCGATGGATCCGCTGCTTGGCAACAAGGCTGCGAAATTCGATGCGCAGAAATTCGGCTGGATCGGCAGCATCGGCAAACAGGAAAACGTCTGCGTGAGCTGGAAGGGCGGCCCGATCACCAGCATCGATCAGGTCAAGCAGCGCCAGATCGTCGTCGGCGGGGCATCGGCGTCGAGCAATTCGGCCGTTATCCCGGCCATGGTGAACGACCTGATCGGCACGAAATTCAAGATCGTCACCGGCTACAAGGAAGGCACCGGCATGACGCTGGCGCTGGAGAGCGGCGAAGTCGAGGCAATCTGCGGCTTGTCCTGGTCGACGCTCAAGGCGCGCAACCCGGAATGGATCCGCGATGACAAACTCAATGTCATCCTGCAAGTCGGTATGAAGAAAATCCCGGGACTGGAGACTGTGCCGAGCCTCATCGACCTGATGACCAACCCCGACAAAAAGCGCGCGCTCAAGCTGGCGCTGGTGCGGCAGGAGATGGGCCGTCCCTTCGCCACGCCGCCGGACACACCCGACGACCGCATCGCGGCGCTGCGCATGGCCTTCGACAAGACGATGAAAGACCCGGACTTCCTCGCCGAGAGCAAGAAACTGCTGCTCGAGATCGACCCGCTGAAGGGCGAGGAGATCGAGGCGCTGTTGAAGGAAGCGTATGCCGCGCCGCCGGCCATCGTCGAGGAGGCGACACAACTTTTGAGCCCGAGAAAATAGCGCGGGCGTTCGGTCACCTGAGCCCCGGTTTTTTGTCTTGGTTTAACCCGCTGCCGCCTTCTGCGTGCGCGGCCCGGGACCGATGGTGGCGGCGAGCACGGCCTGTTCGCCGTAAAGCCATTCCATCGATTCCATCGCGGCCGCAGGGTCGCGACCGCCGAGCATCTGGTTGCGCAGTTCACGCGCGACACCGGCGGCGTGATAGAACTCGCCATACACCCGCGCCATGATCTGCACGCGGCCGGTGCGCAGGTAGCGCAACGCCTGATAGCCGAGAAACGCGGCATTGTAATCGCCGCCATGCTTCTCCAGTTGATCGGCGAGACAGACGGCGTCCTCGATCGCCATGCACGCGCCCTGGGCGAGATATTGCAGCATCGGGTGCGCGGCATCGCCGAGCAGCGTCATGCGGCCCTTGGTCCAGTTCTTCACCGGCGGCCGGTCGGACAGCACCCACATGCGCCAGGTCTCGACCTTGGCCAACACGGTGCGCACCGGCTCGCAGGTCTGTGCAAAACGTTCCTGCAATTCAGCGGCATCGCCGAACGTGTTCCAGCCTTCCTCGAAACGCGCACTGTGGAAGACGGCGACGAGATTAAACAGTTCGCCGCCGCGCATCGGGTAGTGGACGAGATGCACCTTTTCCCCGCACCAGATCACCATGGACGGCCAGCGCATCGCCTCCGGCATGTCTTCCGTCTTGAGCACGGCGCGATAAGCGACGTGGCCCGAGACGACCGGCTTGCCGTCTCCGACGATCAGCGGCCGCACCGTCGACCACAAGCCGTCGCAGCCGATCAGCGCGACGCCGTCATGCGTCTTGCCGTCCTGATCGGTGATCGTGACGCCATCAGCGCGGTCGTCGACGCCGACGATCTTGTGCGAGGCTTGAAGGGTGACGAGGTCGGATGCACTGCAGGCGTCGAGCAGCACGCGATGCAGGTCGGCGCGGTAGATCAGACCGTAGGGATAACGGAACTTGCGATCGAATTCGGGCCCAAGCTTGATGCTGGTCACCTCCTCGGCCGTGATCGAGTCCCTCATCACAAGGCCGTCGGGAAAGGACGCGAGCTTGCGGATCGCGTCGGTCAGACCCAGCATCTCGAACATCTTGAAGACGTTGGGACCGAGCTGGATGCCAGCGCCGATCTCCTTGAGTTCGGCGGCCTGCTCGAACAGCGAGACGGCAAATCCCTTGCGCAACAGCGCCAGCGCCGTCGCCAGCCCGCCGATACCGCCGCCCACGATCAGAATTGGCTTTGATGTCACGCTCGCTCCCATCCGGCTGGTCTTTTTATGTCTCGGCGCGCGGCGATGTGCTTTGCGAACCACGCGTGACCGACCATGAGTCTTGGCGCATCTCTCCGGCCCGGACAACCCCCCGGCGCAATGGAGATGCGACACTCCTGCACGGCAGCTTTGCGCGACAAAGTGCGCCATGCTTATGGTATGGGCCTAAAGCAATTCTAGGAAAAGTGCGCCCGGCTGGCGCGAAGGGACGGGAACACGCGCGTGGCAATGAGCATGACCGATACAGCCGCAAGCCGAACCAAGGATGCCGACGCGGGCGCCGGCAAGATCGATGTCCATTTTCATCTCATTCCGGATTTCTATCGCGAAGCCGTCTATGCGGCCGGCAAGGGTCCCGCCATCGGCCGCTATCCCGATTGGTCGCCGGCGCTTGCCCTCGACATCATGGACCGGCATGGCATTGCCGTCGCGCTGACTTCGGTGGCGCAGCCGGGCGTGCAATTTTTGGACAAACCGGCGGCGCTCAAACTGGCGCGGCAATGCAACGATTACGCCGCCGATCTCAACCAGCAATGGCCGCAGCGCTTCGGCGCCTTCGGGCTGGTGCCGATGCACGACATCGAGGCGGCGCTGGCCGAGGCGCGCTATTGTCTCGAAGAATTGAAATTCGAAGGCATCTGCCTGTTCGCGAGCTACGGCGAAAAGTTTCTGGGCGATCCGTTCTACGAGCCGCTGCTCGCCTATCTCGATACGCGCCGCGCGCCGGTGTTCATTCACCCCGTGCTGCATCCCACGAGCCTCACCCTCGACCTGCCCTGGCCCGGCTTCATGGTGGAATACGTGTTCGATACCACGCGCGCGGCGGTGAACCTTTTATTCTCCGGCACGCTCGAACGGTTGCCGCATATTCCCTTCATCCTGCCGCATGCCGGCGGCACGCTGCCCTACCTCTCCTGGCGGCTGTCGGTCTCGCCGATGATCGACAAGCGCCTGCGGCCGATGTCGCGCGACGAGGTGATGCAGGGCCTTGCGCATTTCTGGTACGACGATGCGTTGTCCTGCGGACCGGCGGCCATGGGTGCGCTGAAAGCCGTCGCGGCGCCCGAGCGCATCGTGTTCGGCAGCGACTGGCCGTTCGCGAATGAAAGCGTCGTTGCCGAGGAGATCAAGGATTTCGTGTCGCCCGACCTGCTGACCGATGCCGAGCGCCGCCGCATCGCGCGCGACAACGCGCTGGCGCTGTTTCCGGGCCGGGCCTGAGCGACCATGAGCGACCGCAAACAAGTTCTCATTCTTGCGCGCGAGGCCGATTTCTTTGCAGAAAAGCTTGCCGAAGCGGTCCCCGCATTCCATTACAGAGGCGCGACAACCGCCGCCGACGCGTTGCCCTTCGCCGCGAACTGCGAAATTCTTCTGGCCCGCGATCTCGACGATTTCGGCGGCCTGATCGCAGCGATGCCGCGTCTGAAATGGATCCAGGCGCTGACGACCGGCACGTCGGGCATCCAACACCTGGCTGGTCTGTCGAAGGATGTGATCATCACGGCGGCGCGCGGCTTCCACGGACCGCAAATGTCGGAACTGGCGTTCCTGCTGATGCTGTCGCTGGCGCGGCGGATCAAAACCGTGCTCGCCAATCAGGCCGCAGCAAAGTGGGAGCGCCGCCCGCAAAGCCTGCTCTACGGCAAGACCGCCGTGATCGTCGGCATCGGCGCGACGAGCGAACAGCTTGCGTTGCGCTGCAAGGCGTTCGGCATGACAGTCTTTGGCGTCAGTTCATCGCGCCGCAGCGTCGCGCATTTCGACGAGATTTTTCCGCGCACCCAGCTTGCAGACGCTGCCGCGCGCGCCGATTTCCTCATCGTCCTCGCGCCGTCCAATGCCGACACCCGTCATCTCGTCGGCAAGGACGTGCTGACATCGATGCGCGCATCCGCCTTCCTCATCAATATCGCGCGCGGCGAACTGGTCGATACCGCAGCCCTGATCGACGCGCTGCGCGAAAAACGCATCGCCGGCGCCGGCCTCGATGTTTTCGAGACGACGCCGCTGCCGCCGTCGAGTCCGCTCTGGGCGATGGACAATGTGATCGTCACGCCGCATGTGGGCGGCATGAGCGATATTTATGCCGAACAGGTGCTCCCGATCCTGATCGAGAATCTTTCCGCCTACGCGGCGGGTCATCACGACGCGCTCCGTTTCGTCGTGCAGCGATAATTCAAACGCACAAGAAAAAGGACCACCCATGGCCGGAACCGAACGCGTCGAAGCTGCGATGTCCCGCAAGGAACTCGAGCGCCGCTGGGCCGCCGTGCGCAAGGAAATGAGCGCGCGCAACATCGACGCCCTACTGATGCAGAACGCCAACGATTTTCTCGGCGGCTATGTCAAATGGTTCACCGACGTGCCGGCGCACAATCATTATCCGCGCACCGCGATTTTCCATCGCGACGGGCTGATGACCGTGTTCGAAATGGGCGCGCGCGGCCGCCGCACCAGTTTTGACGGCAGCGATCCGTTCAACCCCGGCGTTGGCGACTGGATCTGGAGCGCGCCGTTCTTCTCCGTCGGCTACACCAACGACTACGATCCCGGCCTTGTTGTCGATGAGTTGAAGAAACGCGGCTATCGCACGCTCGGCCTGCTCGGCGGCGGCGCCATGCCCTATGCGCTGGTCGATGCCGTGAAGACGCGCGTGCCCAATCTCGCGATCGTCGATGCGAGCGACTTCGTCGACCGCATCAAGGCGGTCAAGAGCGAAGAGGAAATCGCCCTGATCTGGCGATCGGCCAGGATGCAGGACGAAGCCTTCGCGGCCGTACTGAAGAATTTTCGGCCCGGCATGCGCGACAGCCATGTCGCCGCGCTGGCGCAATACGAAGGCGAATTGCGCGGCAGCGAACAGGGCCTGTTCCGCTGCTCGTCGGCGCCGCTCGGCCAGCCGGCGGTGCTGCGCGGCCGCCACTTCCAAGGCCGTGTGATCCAGCGCGGCGACTACATGACGCTACTGATCGAGAACAACGGCCCCGGCGGCTATTACGCCGAACTCGCACGCACCATGGTGCTCGGCAAGGCCTCGCAGGAACTAGTCGATCAGTTCGAAGCCGTGAAGGAAGCCCAGGTCGCGACCGTGAAGCGGCTCAAGCCCGGCGCGTCATGCAAGGAGATTTACGAGGCGCACAACGCGTTCATGACCGCGCGCGGCCTGCCGCCGGAGCAGCGGCTCTTCAGCCACAGTCAGGGCTACGATCTGGTCGAGCGCCCGCTGGTGCGCGACGACGAGACCATGACCATCGAAGCCGGCATGTGCATGGCCGTGCACCCCGGCGTGACGACGCAGACCAATTTCGTCTTCCTGTGCGACAACTTCATGATCAATCACGACGGCTCGGTCGCTCACATGCACACGAGCGAACAGAAGCTTTACGAAATTGGGTAGGCTCCGCACTCACAAGCCGCCTGCGCGCGTTGCAGCGCGAGCCCAGCGAAGCAATGCGCCGCGGATGCGGGTTCCCGCTTGAATGTTAAAAGCTGGGCCCCGGGTCGGCAGCGCACCATGTCCATGCTGCGCTGCGCCCGGGGAAACGAGTCACGCGAAACCTCAGCGCCCGGCAAAAATCGCCGTGAACTGCTTCTGCCACTTTTTGTCTTCCGGGCCGGACAATTCTTTGACGATGACCTTCTTGTCGCCCAGCTTGGTCACCGTATCCGGCGGGTTCGGCGTGATGTCCTTGCGCGCGGGAATGCGCCCGGCCACGGTCAACTGCTTTTGCGCATCCTTGCCGAGCATGTAGTTCGCCGCAAGGATTGCCGTTTTCGGATGTGGCGCATCGACGCTGACGCCGACCTGTCCATAAAACAGCGCAACCGGATCGAGCGCCCAGTAGTCGATGGTGCCGCCCTTGAGCTTCACGTTGATCGCAAGATTCGTGTAGTTATTGAGCGCCACCCAATATTCGCCCGCGCCCACAGACCGCGCCATGGCGAGATGGCCGTCGGTCAGCACCGGCTTGATGTTCTTGGCGATGTCCTCGGCGATCTTCTTGCCCTTGGCCTCACCGTACATCTCATAGAGCGCGGCGAGCCACTGGCCGTCGGTGTTGTCGATCGCGACCTTGCCGGCCCATTCCTTCTTCTGCGCGAATTCCTCATAGGATTTCGGCAGATCGGCCGGCTTGACGAATTTGGTGTTGTAGGCCGGCGTGTTGTAATTGGCATAAACGCCATACCAGCGTTTGTCCTTGGCGATCGCTTCCGGCGGGAGATTCTTGCCTTCCGGCAGATCGACCGGCGCGAGAAAGGCCGACGGCATGCGATTGACAGCCGTAGTGGCGATAATGTCCCAGGACTTCTTGCCGGCCTTGCGTTCAATGGCGATGCGCGCGAGCAGGCCGGTGTCGGACGAGCGCACGTATTGCACCTTGATGCCGGTCTTGTCCTGGAAGAGATTCCAGTATGGCAGCGCCTCCTGCTCGTTCATCGAGCCATAGACGACGACTTCGTTGCCTTCCTTCTTGGCCGCAGCGAGAAGATCCTTGGGCGCCCATTCCGGGGTGTCCTGCGCGCGGACCCTGACCGGCGAGAGCGCGATCAGACCGGCGCCGATCGCAAGCGCACAGGCCAGCCCTGTGACGGGCCGAAGCGGCGAAACGTTTCTTCTCATTGTCATCCTCCCTTTTCTGGTCGCGTTTTGAGCGCTTATCAGCGTGGCGATGCGGCGCTTCTTGCGCCCGCTTGCATCGGTTATACAACGGCATCCCGCCGTGCGGAACGAGTTTCGGGCGGCGGCCGCGTGGCGTTGCCCCCGGTTTGAACCGCACAAGACACGTGTGATACATTTTGTCGCCCCGCCCCTGCGCCCAACAAGAAACGAAAGCCCGGAGCCGCCCCATGTCCAGTACCATGTCCAAGACCTATCCCGACAAGTTCGTCACCGTCGATGGCCGCAAGATCCGCTATATCGAAAACGGCAGCGGCGTGCCGGCCCTGCTGCTGCATGGCGCGTCGCTCGGCTCCTCGGCGGATGTGTTCCGGCGCAATCTGGCGGCTCTCGGCGCAAACGGCATCCGCGCCATCGCGTTCGATCTGCCGGGCTACGGCAAGAGCGACCGCGCCGAACAGCAAGGCGCCGGCTATCGCAAGAAATTCATTCTCGGCGTCATGAACGCGCTCAAGCTCGACAAGGCGGCGCTGATCGCCCATTCGGCGTCAGGCAACATGGCGATGTCGGTCGCGATGGCCCACCCCGACCGCATCAGCCACTTCGTGGTGCTCGGCACCGGCAGCCTGCTGCCGCCGCTCGAAAGCGCCGGCGGCGGCAAGGTCGGCGGACGCGAGGCCGCAGCCCAATCGCGGCTCGAAGACCGCATGGTGCGCAAGGAGCCGACGCTTGCCGACACCCGCGCGCTGCTCGAGGCCAATCTCTACCACCACGATCTGATCACCGACGAGGAATTGCAGTTGCGTCACGACAACAGCATCGGCGTCGCGTTCGAGGAGTTCTGCGCGCGCCACGAGGCGGGTGAGCAAGGCAACAAGGGCCGCAAGGAAGAGGGCAAGCCGCTGTGGCAGCAGCTCGTCGATCTGAAGATGCCGTTGTTGCTGATCTATGGCCGCAACGACCGCGCCCGCGCCGAGGATCGCGCCAACCTGTTGAAGGAACGCTATCCCCAGCTCAACCTGCACTTCGCTGAAGGCTGCAAACATCTTGTGCCGTGGGACGCGGCCGACCTGATGCACGAACTGACGATCCCGTTCCTCACCGGCAGGAAGGCCGCCGCGGCGGCTTAGTCGTTCGTGTTGAACGGCAGCCCTGCGTGGCTGTTCAATCGCGGCTGGCCCATCCACGGTGTCATTCCGGGGCGCGAGCTCTTCGCGAGCGAGCCCGGAATCCATAACCATCGCCGGGAATATGGATTCCGGGCCTGCGCCAAGTGGCGCATCCCGGAATGACGGTTGTTGATTTGGACCAGGGTTCACTCGACTGGAAAACGCTAGAACATTTCCTGACGCTAACCGGATTCCACTGAGCCGGAAAATGCTCTAGGGTGCCGCGCGCAAAAACAAGCAAAAAGCAGTCGCCGGGGGCCCATGGATTTCGGAATTTTCGATCATCTCGACCGCAGCGGCCTGCCGCTGCACGCAACCTACGAAATGCGGCTCAAGCTCGCCGAACTCTACGACCGGCACGGGTTCTACAGCTATCATGTCGCCGAACACCATGCGACGCCGCTGGGGCTTGCCTCTTCGCCCGGCATGTTTCTCTCCGCACTGGCGCAGCGCACGCAAAACCTGCGCTTCGGGCCGCTGGTCTATCTGCTTCCGCTCTATCATCCGCTGCGGCTGATCGAAGAGATCTGCATGCTCGACCAGATGAGCGGCGGGCGCTATCAGGTCGGCGTCGGCCGCGGCAGTTCGCCGGTCGAAGCATCATGTTATGCGCTCAACCCCGACGAACGGCAGGGCCGCTTCGAGGAAGTTTTGCAAATCCTGTTGCAGGGCCTCGGCGGCAGCCATGTCGATTTCAAGGGACAATATTACGCGTTCAGCAAGGTGCCGATGGAGCTTGCGCCGGTGCAGAAGCCGTATCCGCCGATCTGGCTCGGCGTCGGCTCGCCTGACAGCGCCGAACGCGCGGCCCGCAACGGCCACAACGTCGTCGGCCTCGGTAACACCACCGAGATGCGCGCGATCTCGGATCGCTTCCGCGCGACCTGGAAGAGCCTCGCCACCCCCGCGCCGATGCCGAAACTGGGCGTCGCCCGCATGATCGTGGTCGGCGAAACCGATGAGCAGGCGATGGACGTCGCGCGGCGCGCCTATCGCGTCTGGCACGACAGTTTCCACACGCTCTACCGCTCGCGCGGTGTCTCGCCCCGGCGCGGCGAGCGCGCCGCCACATTCGACGAGACGACGAATGGCGCGCGCGGCATCGCCGGCTCGCCGAAAAGCGTGATCACGCAGTTGCGCAAGCAATTGAGCGAATCCGGCGTCAATTACTGCGTCGGCCAGTTCGCCTTCGGCGACATGAGCCTCGATGAAGCCAAGCACTCGATCTCGCTGTTTGCCGAGCATGTGATGCCGGCCCTGCGCGATCTTGACACATGAGCGCTCCCGCGTTCGGCTTTGCAGCGACGGCAGCGCACCAAGAACAAGAAGATCGAGCATTTCCATGATTCAAGGAAAAACGGAAATACTCTAGACTGCGGCCACATCAACAACACGAAAACGGGGAGCGCACCATGACGACAGCGGAATTGCCCGGCAAGGCTTCCGCGCCCGTCGATCTGGCCGAGGCCGCACGCCTGTCGGCGCGGCGGCGTGACCGGCTGATCAGCATCGCCTCGCCGCTCGGCCTGTTGCTGGCCTGGGAAGCCGCGGCGCAATTCAACCTGATCGACACGCGGTTCTTCCCTGCGCCGTCCTCGGTGCTGGTGACGCTGGTGCAACTGGCGCAATCCGGCGAACTGCAGGACGACATCCTCATCAGCCTGCAACGCCTCGTGCTTGGCTTCCTGCTCGGCGGCATTCCGGCCATCATCATCGGAATCCTGATGGGCATATCGCGGCCGGTGCGCGCCTTCGTCGAGCCCCTGATCACCGCGACCTACCCCATTCCGAAAAGCTCGCTGCTGCCGCTGATCCTTTTGATCTTCGGCCTCGGCGAGATGTCGAAAGTGGTCATGGTGGCGATCGGCGTGTTCTTTCCCATCGCCATCAACGCGACCGCCGGCGTGCTGAACATCAGCCCTATCTACCGCGACGTCGGCCGCAGCTTCAAGGCGGGCGGATGGGACACGTTCCGCACCATCGCGCTTCCCGGCGCATTGCCGTTCATCATGACCGGCATCAAACTCGGCGCGGGGCTGGCCCTCGTCCTTATCGCGATCGCGGAAATGGTCGGCGCCAAGAGCGGCATCGGCTACATGATCTGGAGCGCATGGGAGACATTTGCCGTATCGCAGATGTATGTCGGGCTGTTCGTCATCGCGATCATCGGCTTTCTCATCAGCTTCGGGCTCAATGCAATCGAGCGCCGGATCATCCGATGGAAGCCGGAAGCATGACGGCGAGAATGACGGCGGATGGCGACGCGGTGGACGGCAGGCCGGTGTCCGCAGCAGCGGCAAAAATCCGCATCGCGCAACTCACCAAGCGCTTCGGCGCCGTCACCGCCGTCGATGACATTACGCTCGACATCGCGGAAGGCTGCTTCTTCGTCATCGTCGGCCCCTCCGGTTGCGGCAAGACGACGTTGCTGCGCATCCTCGGCGGGCTGGAGACGCCGACCAGTGGCCAGGCCGAGATCGCCGATCCGAAACCCGGCCGTCCGCAATATTCCATCGTCTTTCAGGGCGACTCGATCTTTCCCTGGATGACGGTGTGGGAGAACGCAGCCTATGGCCTGACGATGCGCCACGTGCCCAAGGCCGAGATCAAGGATGCCGTGGCGCGCTATCTCGACCGCACCGGCCTCGCGCGCTTTGCCGAGCTCTATCCGCATCAACTATCCGGCGGCATGCGCCAGCGCGTGTCGATCGCCCGCGCCTTTGCCAACGATCCGGAGGTGCTGCTGATGGACGAGCCGTTCTCCGCGCTCGACGAGCAGAACCGCACCATCCTGCAGCAGGAATTGCTGCGCATCTGGGAGGAGGACAAGAAGACCGTCGTCTTCATCACGCATTCCGTCGACGAGGCAGTGACGATGGGCGACAAGATCATGGTGATGACGGCGAGCCCCGGCCGCTCCAAATCGATCATCGATGTCGACCTGCCGCGCCCGCGCAACGTGCTCGAACTGCGCAACGACCGCCGCTACGGCGAAATCGTCTACGGCATCTGGGGCCATCTCAAGGACGAGGTGGAGCGCGCGCGGCTTTAGAGCGCGGCGACATAATCACCCGCAGGCTTTACCCATCTCACCGTTCGGGTAACATCCCGCTTCAAGGAACGAGAAAAATAAAACGGGAGGATTTCGTGCGCATCACCACCGCGGCCCTTGCATTGTCCTGTCTCGCCATCGCGTCCTGCGCGCTTGACGCAACGGCGGCCCGCGCCGCGGACAAGGTCTCCATCGCCGTGGTGCCGACCGTGCCGTCGGCCTCGACCTATATCGCGCAGGACAAGGGCTATTTCCGCGACGCCGGTCTCGACGTGACCATCGAGCAGATCAATTCGCTTAGCAAGGTCATCGCCTTCATCGCCACCAACAAGCTCCAGGTCGGCCAGGGCGGATTGAACGCCGGTTATTTCAACAGCGTCGCGACCGGCCTGCCGCTGGTCATGGCGTTCGACAGCGGCTCGACGCCGCAATACCACAGGATTCTCATCCGCAATGAGTTGAAGGACACGATCAAGAAGGTTGCCGACCTCAAGGGCCGCAAGATCGGCGTGTCGTCGCCGGGCTCGACGACGCTTTACGAAGTCGGGATGGTGCTCAAGTCGGGCGGGCTGAAACTGTCCGACGTCGACATCAAATATGTCTCGTTCCCGCAGATGGCGCCGGCGCTTGCCAATGGCGCCATCGACGCCGCGCTGCAGGTCGCGCCTTTCACCGACATCGCGGTCGAGCAGCATCTCGCGACTGCATGGATCGATCCGGAAGACGGCTACATCAAGGACCTGCCCATGACGAATGTGGCCTATGTCGCCAACACCGACTGGATCAAGGCGAACCCCGATGTGGCCAAGCGATTCTTTCTTGCGATCGCCAAGGCCAACCGCGACTACTGTCAGGCCTATCATCACGGTCCGAACCGCGCGGAAGTCGTCGACATCATGGTCAAGAACAAGGTGCGCGGCAAACGCGACCTGCTGACAAAGATGGAATGGCAGGCGCGCAGCCCGAACGGCGAATTCAGTCTGCCCTCGATGATGGCGATGCAGAATTTCTTCAAGGACGAAGACATCATCAAAAAGATCGCGCCACGCGACAAGCTCGTCGATGCCAGTTTTTCGGCCAACGCCGCGAAGGAATTGGGACCGTTCACGGTCAGCAACGCGGCCAGCAAGCTGAAGGGCTGCCGCTGATCATTACGTTTCGAACACAAGGCATTTCTGCATGGCTTTGAGTGAAGACATCCGCCGCGTCGTCACCGCGCTTGACGACGACGGCAAGGCCGTCGTGCTGTTCGACGGCGCCAATCCACACAAGGTCGTGCGGCCGGTGCGCAAGACCGTCTCGCGCCGCATCTGGGTGACATCGGAAACGCCGGCCGATGTCGGCGGCAATAAGGATCGCGGCGAAGTCGAAATCGGCATTTCACCGCCGAAGGGCGGCAGCGTGTTCCGCATCATCGACATTCCGCCGACGCCGCCGGAAGTCGCCGCCCTGCCCGCCGATGCCCATCACAAGGAGCAAGGCGCGGATGCGCCCAAACGCGGCCGTCCGCCGCGCCATCCGCAAATGCACCGCACCCGCACCGTCGATTATGCGCTGATCCTCGAAGGCGAAATCGACATGCTGCTCGACGACAGCGAGGTCCATTTCAAGAAAGGCGACGTGCTGATCCAGCAGGGCACCAATCACGCCTGGGTCAATCGCGGCACCGAGCCCTGCCGCATCGCCTTCATCCTCATCGACTCGCAGGAGCCGTAAAAAACGGCAATGGGTAGTGAGGGAGCATTCGGTTCGGCAAAACCTGTTTGGCTGCAGGAGTGCTCTCGCCCCCTTATGTCGTACCCGCGAAAGCGGGTACCCAGCGCTTTTAGCGTGCGCATCAAGGGCTGGATGCCCGCTTGCGCGGGCATGACAGCATGTGAATCTGCGTATGCGCTAAAACAATGCTTCACCCGATCGTATTGGTCAGCGTGCCGATCCGGTCGATCCACAGTTTCACGACATCGCCGGCCTTCAAGAATTCGCCGCGCGCCGAGCCGACGCCCGACGGCGTGCCGGTGAGGATAATGTCGCCGGGATGAAGCGTGATACCCGACGAGAGATGCGCAATCTGCTCGGCAGTGTCGTAAATCATTTTTCCGGTATTTGAATCCTGCTTCACCACGTCATTGACCGACAGCGTCATGGCGAGGTCATGCGGATTTCCGATATCGGCGGCGGGGACGATCCACGGACCCAGCGGACAGGCATCGTCAAAACTTTTCTGCCCGATCCAGTCGGACTTGAAGGCCGAGTTCTCCGCGATATGTGGACGCCGCGAGCGGTCGCGCGCCGACAGGTCGTTGGCGATGGTGTAGCCGGCGACATAATCGAGTGCCTTGTCCACCGGCACATTGCGCGCCGTGCGGCCGATGACGGCGGCGAGTTCGATTTCCCAATCGAGTTTTTCAGAATAGGCAGCGCATGTCACGGTCGCGCCGGGATCGGCGATGGTGCGCGAGGCCTTGATGAAATGCCAGGGTTTCAGCCCCAGCGTTTTCGGGTCCGGCTCCGGCGGACGGTTGGCGCGTTTGGCCATCTCTGCGGCATGATCGCTGTAATTCGCGCCGGCGCAATAGATGGCCGACGGCCACAGCACCGGCGCCCGCAGCGTCACCGCCTTGAGCGGTTCGGTCTTGGCGCCCGTGCTGGACGCGACCTTGCGCAGCGCCGGCTCGGCCTGCGCCCAATCCTCCAGAATGCCGAGCACGGTGGCGTAGACCGGTTTACCGGTGGCTTCAGCGGCATCGGCCAGACCCTCGCCGATGATGAGGCCCGCGCGCGGGCCCTTGTCCGATTGATAGGTCGCCAAGCGATAGCCGGCCATCTGCGCCTCCTCAAATTCTTTTGCCAGAATCTTAAAATTTTTCACGCCGACACAACCGCGAAAGCCCTGCTTTGGCAAGCGCGGCATCCGCATGGCCGCGTTCTGGCATTGCGGCTTGCCGTCATGCTAAAAATGCGGCGCCTTTCGTCACAGCCCGGGGTTTCACATGATCAAGATCAACCGCATCGCCCACGCCACGTTCGAGACCCCCGACATCGAGAAGACGCTGGCGCATTACACCGATGTCGTCGGCCTTGTCGTCGCGCAGCGCGACAAGAACGAGGCGTTTCTCGCCAGCAAACTGGGCCAGCTCGTGCTGCATCTGAAAAAAGGCGCGGCGGCGAACTGCACGCAGCTTGCCTTCGAGGTCGCGCCGGATGCGTCGTTCAAGGACATGGCGGCGGCGCTGAAGGCCGATGGCGTCGCCAGCGAGGAACGCAACGACGCGATCCCCGGTGTCGGCAAAACACTGTCGTTCCTCGACCCGAAGGGCACGCGGCTCGACCTGTTCGCGGAGCGAACGTATCTCGGCAAGCATCTTCCGGTTTCAGGCGTCGGGCCGTTCAAGCTCGGCCACGTTGCGTTTGTCGTGCCGGACCCGAAGGCGATCACCGAATTCTACTGCAAGGTGCTGGGTTTTCGCGTGTCGGACTGGATCGAGGATTTCTTCTCGTTCCTGCGCTGCGGGCCAGACCACCATACCGTGAATTTCGTGCGCGGCAGCGCCGTGAAATTGCATCACTACGCCTTTGAACTCAAAGATATGGCGCATATCCAGTCGGCCTGCGAGCTGCTCGCACAGAGCAAGATCCCGATCATCTGGGGTCCCGGCCGTCACGGCGCCGGCCACAACGTGTTCACCTATCATCGCAACCCCGATGATCAGATCGTGGAGTTTTATACCGAACTCGACGTCATGTATGATGAGGCGCTCGGCTATTTCGAACCGCGGCCGTGGCACGACGACCAGCCGCAGCGGCCCAAGGTGTGGAAGCGAGAGGATGCCGGCATCCACTGGGGCCCGCCGCCGACAGCCGATTTTTTGCGCAGCCGCGAGGCACACTGAAAAGCGAATTCACGTCGCCTGAAATCAGATGCGCTGGAATTGATAGAGTCCGACATTGACCGTCTGCGCGCGGAATCCGGCCTCGCAATAGGCGAGGTAATATTCCCACATCCGCTTGAAGTGAGGATCGAAGCCGAGCGACTCGATCGACGGCCACGCCTGCAGGAAGCGGATGCGCCATTCCTGCAATGTCTTTGCGTAGCTCTCCGCAAACGTCTCGACCGCGATCAGCGACAGCCCCGCTTTCGCGATCTCCGCACGCAGCGCCGTAACCGTTGGCAGCATGCCGCCGGGGAAAATGTAACGCTGGATGAAGTCCGGCTGGCTGCGATAGGCATCGAAGCGATCTTCGTCGATGGTGATGGCCTGGATCACGCCGATGCCGCCGGGGCGCAGACTATCGCGCAGCTTGGCGAAATAGTGCGGCCAATATTTCTCGCCCACCGCCTCGACCATTTCCACGGAGGCAATGCGATCGAACGTACCTTGTACGTCGCGATAGTCCTGCAGGCGCAGATCACCGCGTTCAGCGAGACCCGTCTGATTCAGGCGCGCGCGTGCGTAGGCGAGTTGCTCCGATGACAAAGTCAGTCCGGTCACGTGACACTGATTGCGCAGCAATTCCTCAGCGAGGCCGCCCCAGCCGCAGCCGATCTCAAGCACGGCATCGCCCTTTTCCGGCCGCAGCAACGAAACGATGCGTTCGAGCTTCGCCTTTTGCGCAGTCTCAAGGGATTCCGAGCCGGTCGCGTAGATCGCCGAGGAATACTGCATGTCGGCATCGAGCCATTTTTCGTAGAACGCATTGCCGAGATCGTAATGCGCGGCGATGTTGCGCCGGCTGCCGCGGCGCGAATTGCGCCGCCAGAAATGGCGCCAGCGATTGACGATCCGCGACAGCATCACGCCGCCGCCGACCTGGAACGAGCGGTCGTTCATCACGATCAGATGCAGAAAGGTCGCGATGTCGGGCGTCGTGCAATCGTTGGCGATGTAGGATTCGGCAAAGCCGATCTCGCCGCCGGTCATGCTGCGCCAGAGGAAGCGCCAGTTGTTGATGATGAGCAGCGCATCCGGCCCCGGCTGCGGGCCGCAGAATTCGGCGCGTTCGCCGGACGGGAATTCAACGACGAGGCGGCCATAGTCCAGCGGCGGCAGAAACCGCTTGAACAGCGAGATCAGCACGGCGCCGAAAGGCGAATTGCGGCGGCGCATCAGGTCAACGGGTACGTCACGGGATCGGTCTGATACTGACATAGGCGCGTTACGTCTCTGCGGAATGAGTTGCTGGATGGACAATCGTCACGGGCCATTCGGGGGCCTTCGGCCGATCGACCAGACGAACGCCCTTGGTCCATAATTTCAGCGCTTCCCAGTGGATCGCGCCGACCACTTTCAGGGTCAGCAGCGGATGCGTGAGAAAAGTGCGCAGCAACGCGCCGTCAGTCAGCGGCTCGCGCTCGCCGGCAAGCGAAGCCGTGATGATCGGCCCATCCTGATCGCTGCCATGGACAGTGACGGCGATGGTCCTGCCCGGATCGGTCACGCGGAAATCGTAGTTCATCCGCATATTGAGAAACGGCGAGACGTAAAAATCCTTCTCGCAGTGCTGCTCGACAGGCGAAGCGCCGGGCGTCGCAACGGGGATGAGATAGCTGTGACGCTCGCCGAACGTATTGTTGACCTCGTAAAGAATGGCGGCGAGCGGCCCCGCCCGGCGATAGCAGAAATAGACGCTGATCGGATTGAAAGCGTAGCCGAGCACGCGCGGCATGGTCAGCAGGCGGATCGGCCCGCCGTCGAGATCGACGCCGGCTTCTGTCAGATGCCGTTCGACCTGCGTGCGCAATGGCGCGCCGCTTCCCGAGGCGTAATCGGACGCGAAAAAGCTGAAAAGGTTGAAGCGGCCGCATGAGAACAGTTTCAGCCGGTTCGACACCGCCTCAACATCATCAACATCGAGCAGCATCCAGTAAACACGATAGCGCAATTTATGCGCACGCGGCTTGAACCGGCGGTGCATCACCGTGCCGGTGTAAAGACATGACGCAAAGCTTTCTCGTGCGGAAGCCGCCTGCGAACTCATGTCCCGACCTGCGCCTCCTCGATCTGGTTCTCACGCCGCGCGGATGCGCCGGGTGTGATCGTGATCCGTCCGGATTCGTTGGGAACCGTCCAAGGTCGCCTGACTTTGCCCAATGCTTCGGCAACCGACAGACCGGCCTGAAGCCCGTCCTCATGAAAACCCGATCCGAAATACGCACCGCAGAACCATGAGTTTCGCTGGCCTTGCAGATTCCAGATTTTTCGCTGCGCGGCGACGGCAGCCGTATCGAAAATGGGATGTTCGTACAATTCGCTATGCAGCAGCGTTCCGGCGCGCGGCGGGCCGCCGGGATTGAGGGTAACGAACAGCGGAATATTGTCGTCGATGCCCTGCAGGCGGTTCATCCAGTAGGTGACGGACGCTTCGCCCTCGCGGCCCGCACCGGCGACGTAATTCCAACTCGACCACGCCTTACGCCGCCGCGGCATCAGGGAATCGTCCTGATGCAGCACCGCCAGATTGCGGCTGTAGCGGAAACGCGACAGCAGCGTCGTTTCCGCTTCGCTGGGATCGGCAAGCGTCTCAAGTGCCTGGTCGGCATGACAGGCGAACACAACATGATCGAAATCTTCCCGCGCGCCGTTGTCGTCTTCGACCACCACGCCGCCGGCTTCGCGCGCGACCTTGCGCACACCGCATTTGAGCCGCACGTGATCCTGGTAAAGTGCGGTCAGCTTCTCCACGTAAGTTCGGCTGCCCCCGCAGACGGTGCGCCAGACAGGGCGATCGCGCACCTGCAGCAGTCCGTGATTGTCGTGGAAGCGGATGAAGGCCGCGGCCGGATAATCCAGCATGCTGTCGACGGTCATCGACCAGATCGCGCCGCCCATCGGCAGCAGGTGATCGTCCATGAACGACCGGCTGTAGCCGTGCAACGCCAGATAGTCGCCCAGCGTCAGGGTCGGATCGAGGTCCGGCGCGTGGCCCGGCGCGCTGCGATAGAAACGCAGAAGATCGCCGAGCATGCGCCAGAAGCGCGGTCGCAGGATATTGCCCGGCTGGGCGAACAGACCGGCAAGGTCGCCACCGGAATATTCAAAATCGCCATCGTCGAGCGAGACACCGAACGACATGTCCGAAGCCTTGGTCGGCACATCGAGATGCGCGAACAGCGCCACGAGATTGGGATAGTTGCGCTCATTGTAGACAATGAAGCCCGTGTCGACGGGAACCGGCCCCTTGGCCGTGTTCGCCATGACCGTGTTGGTGTGGCCACCCAGCCGCGCCGCGCGCTCATAGACTGTGACAGAGTGGCGCTGCGCCAGAAGCCACGCCGCCGCCATGCCTGAAATGCCGGTGCCGACGACGGCGATCCGGAGGGGGCGGCCAGTTTGATTGTCGTCGTCCGTCATACGCTTTTCAACGCTTTCACTATCCATCAGGCCATCGCGGCCTGCTCATCCGGGGATCGGCCTGCGCCCAAAGCTTCCGGACTTTGAAAACTTGGCGTCGGCCGTTGACCCGGTTTATCTTCTTACGACCGTCAGGGCCGGATGGATCAGCGGGCGAGTTCCATCGTGCGATGCAACGCCGCCGGTCACACCATGGTGACGGCGGATATCGATGCCTTGACCGGGATCCCGAGTGATCCACCCGGATCGCTCGCACGTAATTGAGGGCATGAATGCCAGCGCCCATTTTGCCAACGCGTCGCCTGTTGTCGCGCCGCTTGCCTTTCCGGCCGCTTTCCCGCCTGCGCCGGGGCGGCACGAGGGCCTGTGGCCGGACCGCGCCCCTGAACCATGGGCGCGTGTCGCACGCTCATCTCTTTTTCGAGGATCCTTGCGCGTGACGGGTTCGTCGTTTCCGCGCGATGCGGTGCAGGTGCTGCAGGCCATCGCCCGCCGCGACCGCGAAGCCTTTGCCTGCGCGTTCGATTACTACGCGCCGCGGCTCAAATCCTTCATGATGAAGTCGGGCACATCGCCGGATCGCGCCGAGGAACTGGCGCAGGAGACGATGGTCACGGTCTGGCGCAAGGCCGCCCTGTTCGATCCGCAAAAGGCGAGCGCTTCGGCATGGATCTACACCATCGCGCGCAACCTGCGCATCGACGGATTGCGCCGGGATCGGCGCGGCGACCGGCTTGCCGTCGTTCTCGACGAACCACCGGCCGAGGAACCGCAGCCCGACGCTATTCTCGCGATGACGCAAACGGCGGAAGCCATGCGCGACGCGGTGCAAGCCTTGCCGCCCGATCAGGCGGAAGTCATCAAACTGTCTTTCTTCGAGGACATGCCCCATTCGGATATCGCCACCGCGCTTGGGCTTCCGCTCGGTACGGTGAAATCGCGCGTGCGTCTGGCCCTGCAACGGCTGCGCACGCTTCTCGGTGACGCGCTATGACGATCCAACATCATCCCGCCGGCGAACTGGTGCTCGACTGTCTCGGCGGACGGCTGGATGCCGCCCAGACCTTGCTGGTCGAAACCCACATCGCTCTGTGCCCGCATTGCCGATCCGTGGTGCGCGCGTTGCACGAAGCCGGCGGCGCCATGCTCGAAGCACTGGCTGTCGCACCGATGAGCGCGGACGCTCACGCGCAGGCGCTGGCGCGCATCGATGCCGAAGCCGCGATAGCGCCGCCCTCTCCCCGCAACATCGTCATCCCGGACAATGTGCGGCAAGATATTGCATTCCAGGATGATGAGGCGCGCCGGCTGGCGCCGACATTGCGCACCGTCCCGATGGGCGATTGGCACTGGGCCGGTCCGGGCCTGCTTTGGCGGCCTGTGAACGTCGGCGGAGAGGGTGAAACCCGCGCGTTCCTGCTCAAGGCCGAGCCCGGCATGCGCATGCCCGAACATACCCACACCGGCACTGAACTGACCGCCGTTCTGGCCGGCGCCTATGCGGACGAAGGCGGACGTTTTGCATGCGGCGATTTCGAGTGCGCGAATTCGCGCGATACGCATCGGCCGATCGTCGAAAAGGGTGAGGTCTGCATCTGCCTCGTGGCGATGCAGGGTCAGCTCCAGCTCAAGGGGTTCGTTGGCCGGCTGCTGCAACCCCTCGTTCGTTTCTGATGATCGGATCGCCGTTGTTCTTTAGCCGCGTGATCAGCCTGTTTTCCTTGCGACGGATCGGCGGGATGCTCGGCGTCCTTCTGCTCGCCGGATGTTCGCCGGCCGACCCGCTCAACCTGCTCGCGCCCAAGTCGGGCTTCTCCGTCGACAAATCGGTTCGCTATATGCCGGGTTCGCGGGGCACGCTCGACGTCTATCGGCCGGACAATGCGCGCAACGCGCCGGTCATCGTTTTCTTCTACGGCGGCAATTGGGACAGCGGCAGCAAGGATCTCTATTTCTTCCTTGCATCGGCCATGGCGCGACGCGGCTTTGTCATCGTCGTTCCTGATTACCGCATCTATCCGGACGTCAAATATCCGACATTCATCGAGGACAGCGCCCGCGCCGTCGCCTGGGCGAAAAGCCATGCCGCGCAATACGGCGGCGATCCGAATAAGTTCTTCATCATGGGGCATTCGGCCGGCGCGCATACGGCCGCCATGCTCGACATCAATCGCAGCTTTTTGCACGCCGTCGGGCTCGATCCCGCGCGCGACGTCAAGGGCTGGATCGGCGTCGCCGGTCCTTACGATTTCCTGCCGCTGCATTCCGCCGAACTCATCGACATTTTTGGCGGCCCCAAAAATCCCGATACGCAGCCGATCTCCTACGTCAAAGGCGGCGAGCCGCCAGCCCTGCTGATCGCGCCGCGCAACGACAATATCGTCGATCCCGGCAACACCGCCCGGCTTGCCGCACGCATGCGGTCGGTCGGCGACAAGGTGAAAACCATCACCTATGACAATGTCGGACACATCACCATCGTTGGCGCCTTCTCCGGCGCGCTGAGCGGGCTCGCTCCGATCGGCGACGACGTGGCGGCATTCGTCAATGAAACTTCGGCGTCCGTTCAGCGTAGCTCCAAGGCCCGTTGACGCATTCGTTCATTTCATTGCGCGTTTCGATTCTGGCGCTGTGTTGTCGCGAAGGGTTGTCCGCACGTTGATCTAAAGGTCTCCTGTTCATGGCGTCATCTCCGCTGTTCGCGCTCATCGCCATCATCGTCGGGCTCGTCATCGCCATGACCTGCGCCTGGGTGGCTGAGCAGCGCACCGGAAACGCAGGCTGGATCGACGTCACATGGACATTCGGCCTCGCCATCGTCGGCGCGCTATCCGCCTTGCTGCCCGGCGGCGTTGCGGTGCGTCAGGAATTGGTGATCGCCCTCGTCGCAGTCTGGGCCTTGCGTCTCGGCCTGCACATCGCGCGCCGCACGCGCGGCATCACCGACGATCCGCGCTACGCCAAGTTGCGCGAAGGCTACGGCGCGGATGCGGCGCGGCAGATGTTCTTGCTGGCGCAGAAACAAGCCATCGTCTCCATTCCGCTCGCCTACGCGATCTATCTCGCGGCGCATAATCCCGCGCCTGCGCTGCGGTTGCAGGACTGGCTCGGCGTCCTCATCATGCTCATCGCGATCGGCGGCGAAGCGCTCGCCGATGCGCAACTGCGCAGCTTCGCGGGCGATCCTGCCAACAAAGGCAAGGTCTGCGACGTCGGGCTGTGGTCCACGTCGCGGCATCCGAATTATTTCTTCGAATGGTTCGGCTGGCTCGCCTATTGCGTCATCGCCATCGATCTCACCGGCGCCTATCCGTGGGGCTTTCTTTCGCTGGCGGCGCCCGCCTGCATGTACTGGCTGCTCGTCTACATCTCCGGCATTCCACCGCTCGAAGAGCACATGCTCGAAAGCCGCGGCGATGCGTTTCGCGCCTATCAGCGCCGCACCAATGCCTTCTTTCCCGGTCCCTCAAGGTCATAAGCAATATCATGAGCGCGCTTGAATCCCTGATCTCCGCGACCGAGCGCCTGCCGCTGCCCGATAGCCTGACACGCCTCGGCATCAAGGCACTGGTCGGACGGACCGCGCGCAAGCTCGCCCATGCGCCGCGCGGCAGCGAGGAGCAGTTCGCGCGCGACATGGAGCACTACCCGATCGCCGAACATACCGACGCAGCCAATGACCAGCACTATGAACTGCCGCCGGAATTCTTCGTGCCGATCCTCGGGCCGCAACTGAAATATTCCAGTTGCCTCTACGACAGAGGCGACACGACACTGGCGCAGGCGGAAGAACGCGCGCTTGCCGAAACCGCGCGCCATGCCGATCTCGCCGATGGCCAGGCGATCCTCGAACTCGGCTGCGGCTGGGGCTCGCTGTCGCTTTGGATGGCGCGTAATTTTCCCCGCGCGCAGATCACGGCGGTGTCCAATTCTGCCGACCAGCGCCGGCACATCGAAAGCCGCATCGTGGCCGAGAACCTCGGCAATCTGCACGTCATCACCGCCGACATGAATCACTTCGAGCCGCAAGAAAAATTCGATCGCATCGTCTCGGTGGAGATGTTCGAGCACATGGCAAACTGGCGCGGGCTGTTGCAACGCGTGCGCGGCTGGATCAAGCCCGAGGGCCGCGTCTTCATCCATGTCTTCACCCATCGCAGCGCGCCCTATCGTTTCGAGTTGGACGACAAGACCGACTGGATCGCGCAGCATTTCTTCACCGGCGGCATCATGCCCAGCCACACGCTGCTGCAGCATTTCGGCGACCTGTTCCGCGTCGAGGAGGAATGGAGCTGGAGCGGCGAGCACTACGCAAAGACCGCGCGCGACTGGCTGGCCAATTACGATCGCAACCAGGCGGTGATCCAGCCCGTGCTAGCGCGCGTCTATGGCGCCGACGCGAAGCTGTGGAATCGCCGCTGGCGGCTGTTCTTCCTCGCGACCGAGGGACTGTTCGGCTATTCCGGCTGCAACGTCTGGGGCGTGAGCCATTACCGGCTCGCGCCGACTTGAATGCTGCCGAACGGACAGTTCGCTTTTAGACGAAAACTTTTTCCTGTCGGCTCAACACGCAGCCTAAACACGATCGTCATTCCGGGATGCGCGTCTTTATGCACCTCCGCTGTCATGCCCGCGAAAGCGGGCATCCAGCCCTTCGCGCGTCAACGCAGGCATCGCTAAAATTAAAGCGCTGGGTACCCGCTTACGCGGGTACGACACATCGAAATGGCTCTAAAGGTGGTTATGGATTCCGGGCTCGCTCGCAAGAGCGCGCGCCCCGGAATGACAATGTGGGTGTTATTCGAGCAGAATCGAAAATGCCCTAGAGCGTCAGGCCAAAGCGCGGAGCGAGCGCGCGCGTCGCAAGCGTCGTCAACGCCGCGATGACCGCCGACGCGAAAGCGCCCCAGCAGATGTCTATGATCGTGATCTGCCACGACCACACTTTCAGCGTCGCGAAATTGGTGAGGTCGTAGGTGCCATAGGCCACGGCGCCGAGCAGCGCGCCGAAGACGAGCGCGGGTATCACCGATCCCGCCTTGAGCGCCGGCGTGATGGCGAAGACGACAAGCCCGACCGTGTAGAGCAGATAGAAGCCGACGGCAGGACCGATATTCACGGTGGGCAGGAGCAGCGGCTCCAGCGTCGGCTTATAGAGCCGGCTGCCCATCACCGTCAGCCAAGTGCCGTCCATCGCGGCGAAAATCAGCAGCGCGATGATGTACGCAACGCCATAAATGGCCATGGGCAACCTCGCCTTCCAAAGCGTGAAGGCCGCGGTGACGCGGCCCTCTCTATTACGCAGGAAGAAGAAGCGCGGATCACATGCCCGCTTACTTGCTTACATCACTTGCGCCGGCTCGGAGCCATCGGCCATCGGGCCTTCATAAAACTCCGGATTCATGCGGCTCTGCACGCCTTCCTTGGCCAGCGTCTCGGCGAATTCCTTCCGCAGATACGGGTCTTCCTGATAGTAGGGAATGGCGCTGCCGCCCTTGCTGATGTCGATGGCGCCGTAATCCAGAAGCTGTTCGCCCGGACGCCCGGCCTTGCGCGACCGCTGGTTGTTCGGCCCGTGCCACGCGCTCACGCGCAGCGGCTCCTTGCTGATGCCGAAATGCTGGTGGAACCAGTCGCCGCTCATGGGCGCGGCCGAGACGATGCCGCCATATTCGTAATCCTGACGCATGACGTATTCGGCCTTGCCGTTCGACCACGGCTGCATGCCGAGCGCTTCCGGCCACGTGTAGGTGTAGCCCTTGCCCTTGAGGCAGACGAGCACCGCCGCTGACGCGTGCTTGTGCGCCTTGGAATAACGCCCGGTCTCGTGCTGGCCGACCCACAGATAGAAGCGGTTGCGCGCCATTGTCGGCTCAACGCGGCGATAGCCGGGCGAGCGCCGGTTATCGAGCGGCAGCTCGCAATTGACGACGTCGGGAACGAGGTTCGTGCGGCGCATGGCAAGGCCGCGCACCGGATCAGGCTCGACATCGTCATTCGGCTTGAAGAAATCCTCCGCGCCGGAGAATCGCTCGCTGAAGCTGTGCGGACAATCGAAAATGAACTTCGGGTTGTCGATCAGGTTCATCATGTTCGGCGCCGTGGTGCCGCACAGGAGAAGCGCCGGGGCGCTGCCGGCATTGACGATGCGGTGATGGCAATTGAGCGGGATCGAGAACAGCGACCCCTTCTGCCATTCAAAAACATGCTTCTTGGTCTGGCCTTCCTGCCAGACTTCCGTCGTGCCGCGGCCTTCGACGACAAGAACATTCTTTTCGTAAAGGTGCCGCTCCACATTGAGCGCGCCGGCGCCCGGCACTTCGACCACATACATCCCCCACAGGCCTTCGGTGCCGTAGAGTTGGATGTAGCTGCCTTTGCCGCCGGTGCGCTTCCACGGCTCCAGTTGCAGGTCCTGCACGCGGCGCACGCCGATGCCGCGATAGCAGGGAATGCCTTCGTCTTCCATGAACCGGTCATAAGGCATCATCGGGCGCTTGAAGCTGCCCAATCCGGCGTTTTCGCCGGCTTTCGGTTCGTGCCAATGAGAACCCTGGGTGAGGTCATGCATGGGTTTTTGCCCTTCTTGATTTCTGCGGTTGCGGCGTTGTTCCGTAACACTGTACGCTAGCTTTGAGACCAATTGAACATTGATTTCAAGGGCGGATTCAGCGAACCGCTGCGATTTTTGGGAGTGGAAATGTCCGTGAATATCAGGCGCGTCGTGACCGGTCATGACGCAAAAGGCAAGGCTGTCGTCCAGATCGACGAGATGTGCAAGTTTACCTCGGGGCGCCGCAACCATCAGGCCTGCGTCGTCTGGTCGACCGGCTCGTTCCCGACCGATTGCGACGACCCGATTGACGGCGGAACGCGAACCGTCGGCTTCACCGACCCGAACGGCACCGTCTTCCGCATCGTCCACTACGAGCCCAATGTCGAGCCGCGCAATCACCGCACCGAGTCGATCGACTACGCCATAGTGATGGACGGTGAGATCGACATGGATATCGACGGCGAGATCGTCCATCTCAAGCAGGGCGACGTGCTCATCCAGCGCGGCACGATCCATAACTGGATCAACCGCGGCGACAAGCCCTGCACCATCGCGTTCGTCCTGGTGGCCGCGGATCCGGTGAAGCGCGGCGACAAGGCGTTTTCAGCGACGGGCTGACGCGCCGACACGGTCGGCGAGCGGCGGCAACAAAGGCCGAAAGGCCGGACACGGGGGAAACATATGTTGAAAACGATCATGCTGGCCTGTGCGGCCATGCTGCTGTCGGCCGCCGGTGTGCGGGCCGACGACGCTTACCCGACGCGGCCGGTCCGCATCATCGTGGCCTCCGCTCCCGGCGGCGGCACCGATGCGGTGGGCCGCTACGTCGCCGATCTGCTGAGCAAAGCGCTGGGCAAGCAGTTTTACATCGAGAACAAGCCCGGCGCCGGCAATGTTCTGGGAACGGACGCCGCCGCCAAGTCCAAGCCCGACGGCTATACGCTGCTCGTCACCGCCAGCACGCTGACGATCAATCCGGTGATGTACCGCCACCTGCCCTATGATTCACTCAAGGACTTCGAACCGATCACGCAGATCGTCGTCATGCCCAACGTGCTGATCGTCAATCCTTCGGTCAAGGCGACGACCGTCAAGGAGTTCATCGCGCTGGCCAAGAAAGAGCCCGGCGAACTGACCTATGCATCGGCGGGCAAAGGCACCAATCCGCACATCGCCATGGAATTGTTCAACAGCATGGCGGGCGTGAACATCCGCCATATTCCGTATCGCGGTGTCGGCCCGGCCCTCACCGATGTCGTCGCCGGGCGCGTCGCAGCGATGAACGTCAACATTCTGTCGGCAAAGCCGCAGGTCGATGGAAAGACACTGCGGGCGCTTGGCGTGACGAGCGCAAAACGATCCCCGCAGATGTCGGATGTCCCGACCATCGCGGAAAGTGGCCTGCCAGGATACAAGGTGGAACAGTGGTTCGGCATTCTGGCGCCCGCCGGCACACCGCAGCCGATCGTCGCCAAGCTCCACGACACATTGAAGACGCTGCTGCACTCCGACGAGGCGAAAAAATACTTCGCAGCCCAGGGTGCGGAGCCGGTCGGCAATACGCCGGACGAATTCCGCACGCTCATTCGCGAGGAAATCAAGACGTGGACCGAGGTCGCGAAGAAAGCAAAGATCGAGCCGGTTGACTGATACCCTGTCGCGCTAGGTCGTGTGCGGTTTCGCGCGCACGACCAGCGCATCGAGCGCGACGCCGCCGCGCTTGCGCACGAGGAACGGGTTGATGTCGATCGACTCGATCGCATCGCCGCCGTCGGCCATCAGCCGCGAAAGGCCGACCAGCGCCTTGACCACCGCCTGCTTGTCGAGCGGCGCGCTGCCGCGATAGCCAGCGATCAGCGCGCCGGCTTTCGTCTTGTCGATCAGTGCCGCAGCCGCCGCTTCATCGAGCGGCACCGGCGCGAGCGCCACATCGCGATAGAGTTCGAGATGCACGCCGCCGGAGCCGAACAGGATGACGGGACCGGCTTCCGGATCGCGGCTGGCGCCGAGCACGACTTCGAGGCCGCCCGACACCTGCTCGGCGATGATGACGCCATCCGCCGCCACGCCCGCCTTGCGCCGGAACGTGCGCGTGATGCGCGCATAGGCGTCGCGCACGGCGCGGGCGGTATCGAGGCCGAGAACGACGCCGCCGATATCCGACTTGTGTCCGACGGCCGCGCTCAAAACCTTGGCAACGACGGGAAAGCCGAGCCGCTTGGCGGCGCGTGCCGCATCGTCCGCGCTATGTACGACGAATTCGCACGGCGCACGGATGCCGTAGGCTTTCAGTAGCGCCTTGGAGTCAACTTCATTGAGCAAGCGCGTCGCGCCGTCGCGCGGCCGCAATAATTTATCGAGAATGGCGGGACGTTTCGCGACCGCGGCCGGCGGCCGCTCGTTGCGACGCGCGGCGCTAGCTGCGCCGTGCTGCGCATAATCGACCACCGCGCGCACGGCGCGCATGGTCTTGTCGACCTCCTGCTGGAAGGCGATGTTGGGCAACTCGGCGCGTAGCGTGCGGCTGTAATCGGTCAGGCCGTGTGAAATCATGGTGACGAAGATGATCGGCTTGCCGGCCTTGGCGGCGAGCGCATTGACGGCGCGCAGGTTCGCCTCCTTGCGCTCGGTGCCCGGCGCGCGCGGCAGTTCCTCCTGCAGCAGCAGCACATCGACATTCGGATCGCCAAGCATGATCTCAACGCAGCGCAGATAGGCGTCGGCGCTACTGAGTGCAGCAAAGCCGGAATCGAGCGGATTGCCGACGCCCGTGCCGACGCTGAGGAACGATTTGAGTTCTGCCGTCGTCTTCGGCGCCAACGCCGGAAAATGCAGTCCATTCGCCGCCGCGCCATCGAGCAGCAAGCCGCGCAGCGCGCCCGAGAAGGTGATGCCGCCGAGCCCCCGCCCCTTGGGCAGCGGCGCATGCAGCAGAAATTCGACCGCCTCGACCACGTCGTCGAGCGTGCGCACGCGCATCGCGCCGGCCGGTCCAGCAATCGCCTCGAACGCTTCCATGGCGCCGGCAAGCGCGCCGGTATGCGCCAGCGCCGCCGCGCGGCCTTCGGCCGATGCGCCGAGTTTTACGACCACCACCGGCTTGCCGGCGGCCTGGGCCATGCGGCAGGCGGCGAGGAACGGCCCCGGTTCGTGGATGGATTCGAGATAGCAGACGATGACGCGGATGCCCGCCAGCGTCGCGTAATAGGCAATGTAGTCGGCGGTGGCGAGGCCCGCTTCATTGCCCGATGTGACGACAGACGAGGTGTCGATGCCGCGCTCCTCAAGCGTGCGCTTGATCGCCATGGCGATGCCGCCGGATTGGCTGACGATCGCCACCGGCCCTTCCGCGACGCGCTGCGGCCTGTCGTCGGGCATGGTCATCAACACCGACGCGGCATGCAGATTGCCGAGACAGTTCGGACCCGACACGGCCAAACCCGTTTCGCGTATGACGGCCTGGAGCCGTTCCGCCAATTGCGTCGCGTCGTCGGTATGCGCCTCGCCGAATCCGGCGGTCATCACCGTGGCACTGCGCGCACCGGCTTCCGCGCCGGCGATCAGCGCATCCGGCACATGCGCCGCGGGAATGAGCAGGACAAGATGATCCGGCCGCTCCGGCAGTTCGTCGAAGGAGCGATAGCAGATCGTGTCCCACACCTCCGTGCGGCCGGGATTGAACGGATAGACCGGGCCAGGAAAGTTGTAGCGCGCGAGATTGCGCCACACGCGCTGCGGCCAGTTGCCGGGCTTGTCGGTCGCGCCCATGATGACGATGTTTTTCGGATTGAGCAGTGCCTCGACTTTGGCGCGCGCCGCACGCAGTGTCGCCCAGACATCATTTTGTTCTTGATCTTGCATGCTCGTTTGTCACCCCTGACTGAAGATGCCGACATTGGCGCGCCGCGCCAGTGCATAGAACGCAATCGCCACGCAAGCCATGGCCGCGGACCATAAAAGGCCGAGCGCGGCCAGTTCCGTGCTCTGTCCGTTGCTCCACAGGTCGAACATCGCAACCGCCATGGTCTGCGAACGCGGCCCAGCGAGCAGGATGGCGAGCGATAGCGCCCGCGCCGACATCAGGAAGATGAAGAGCCATCCGGCGATAAGCCCCGGTGCGAGCAGCGGCACGACGATGCGTCGCATCGTGGTCAGCGGCGTGGCCCCGCACACCGAAGCGGTCTCCTCGAGTTCGCGATGGATCTGGATCATGCTCGAGGCGCTGTAGCGCATGCCGTAGGGCAGGTAGTTGATCACGAAGGCGAACACCAGAATCCAGACCGTGCCGTAGAGCGGGATCGGCAGGCGCAGGAAAATCTGCATCACCGCGACCCCGAGCACGATGCCGGGAAAAACCAGCGGCACCGTGGACAGCCGCTCGATGATCCAGCCTCCGGCCTGACGGCGCACCGAAAGCCACGATCCGAACATGGTCAGGATCATCACCACCGTCGCCGCGACGACGGAGACGATCAGCGTGTTGATCGCAAGATCAAAGTGGTCGGACGACAGGACCGTGCCGAAATTCGCCACCGTAAGGAACTTGAGCGCGCGCAGGCTGAACGGCTGATAGAACGGCAGCAGCGCCGTCCACAGCAGCATGGCCATCGGCACAACAAGCAGCAGGAACGCATTGAACACGATGACGGCAGCAGCGACCCCGCGCCAGCGGCCGAGGTCGAACGGGCGCGGCCGGAAACTTTTCCCGGTGATCGTGCCGAAGCGTTCCGCGCGGCTCGACAGGCGGCCGTAATAATAGAGCAGCACAAAGACGACGCCGAGCAGCAGGATCGAGAAGGCGCTCGCCCCGCCGAGATTGGGCGGCGCCACGGCAAAGACCCGGCTGTAGATGTCCGTGGTCAGGACATAAACGCGCCCGGGCAGGCCGACCAGCGCCGGCACCTCGAAGGATTCGAGTGTGCGCACGAAAATCAGCATCGCGAGCGCGGCGATCGCCGGTGCCGACAGCCGCAAGGTGATGCGGCGAAACACCTGGCCCCCGGTTGCACCGCTCATGCGCGCGGCTTCCTCGAATTCCGGATTGGCGTTGCGCAACGTGGCGGCGACGAGCAGGAACGCCATCGGCGACCAGATGATGCCTTCGACGAAGATCATGCCGGTCATCGAATAGATGTTCACGAAAAGATCGTGCGTGCCGGTCAGGTCGCGCAAAACCTGATTCACGGGGCCGGCCTTGCCGAGCAGCAGCAGCCAGGCGGTCACGAACAGCACATAAGGCGTCCCGAGCGAGACGATTGCTGTCAGATAAGCAAGCCCGCGCAGCGGCGCGTCCGTGCGCTCGACAATCCAGGCATTGATCCAGCCGATCAGCAGCGCGATCGTCATGCTGCCGGCCGCGAAGATCAGCGAATTGATCGTACTTGCGACGAATTCCTTGTCGCCCACCATGTCGGAGAAATTGCGCAGCGACAGATGCGCCGTTCCGTCCCTGGCGGTCTCGGTGAGGCTGCCCTGAATCAGGACGAGGAGTGGCGGCACGACGAGGAGCGCGAGCAAGGCGATCAGCACGGCGGCGAGCCACGCGCGCTGGCCGCCGCGCGCATTCACCCAGGCCGCGAAGCCGCCTACTCCACCGCCGATTCCGCCTTCTTGAACCTTGTCGCGTTCAGGCAGCGCCGAACTCGTCATATCGCCGCCTTCGTCGTCTCAACGGAAAAGGTCATCGAAAATCTTCAGCCATTTTGGCATGCCTTGCGCGACAGCTTCAGGTGAGAAGAAGACCGCACGAAAGCCGTTCTTCGGGTTTGGCACGAGCGCGGGCTCGTTCGGCGGCACTTCGGGATCGGACGGAATGTAATCCGCTTTCTTGAACAGCGCCTGCCCCTCTTTCGATACCAGAAAATCGACAAGCAGCTTCGCGGCATTGGGATGCGGTGCGCTTTTATGAATCGAAATCGCGGAGACCGCGCCGGTCGCCGGCGACATCGGGATCCATTCCACCGGCGCGCCTTTCTTGGAGCTGATCACCGCATGATTGTTGAAGATGTTGAGCGCGACCTGATATTCGCCGGCCACGACCTGATCGAGCACTTCCCGTGCCGACGAAGCAATCCCCGCGATCTTCTGCTTCGACAGTTGCTTGAGATAGGCCATGCCCTTCTCTTCGCCCTGTTCCTTGAGCACGGTACCGATGAAGCCGGGCCCCGCGGAGCTTGAGGCGGACGCCCCCCAGGCCATGTGCCCTTTCCACTTCGGATCGAGCAGGTCCTGATAGGTCTTGGGTTGCGTACCCTTGGGAACGAGGCTCGTATTGTAGGCCGGGGTCATGATGTAGAGATTGGTCGCAACCCAATAATTCTGCTCGTCACGGTATTCCTGCGGCAGGCGTTTGGCCGATTCCGGAATCCATTGCAGGACATAACCGGGTCTCTGCAGCGCTTCGACCGTCGCGGTGCCGTCGAAGACGTCGACCTGCACGTTGTTGGCTTTGCTTTCGTTGAGGATCTTGATCGCCGTCGCGGAGGAATTGGCGCGAGTGAAAAGAACCTTGACGCCGTATTTCTTTTCGAACGCGGCAGCAGCCGGACGCACCAATTGATTGACGATGAGGGTCGTGTACCAGACGACCTCGCCTTCCTTCTTCGCCGCGGCAATCAGCGCGGCATCCTGCGCCCGCGCGGTGCCGCCCAAGACAAAAGCTGCGAGCGTCGCGATCGCAACCGTGCGGGGAATGGCGCGATAGACGCGCCCCGAAATAAATTCCATGGGCCGTGATCCTCTCTGCGGTTGGCGGCGGGTTTATGGCAACTTTATTCTTTACCCGCTTCGTTGCCGGTGCCCTTCTTCGTTTTCTCCTTGGGCGCCTTCACGACATTGGTCGGCTTGATGGCTTCGCGCACCTTGTCGCGAATATCAGCCGGCGCATTGATGATATCGTCGATGAGCTGGGCAAGTTCCTGGCCGGTCATGAGATCGATGTCCGCGCGCTGCTTTTTCGCATCGGCCAGAAACGCGGGATCGCGCAATGTCTCGTCGAACGCCTTGCGCAACGCCGCGACCCGTTCCGGCGGGACGCCCGGCGTGGTGGCAATGGGACGGCCGACGGTGACCGAACGCGAGATGAAATCGAGAATCTGTCTCTGCTCGTCGGTCTTGGCGAAATCGCGCAGCAGCGGCACGTCCGGCAGATCCGCATCTTTCTTCATACCGATCTGGACGATCGGGATGATCTTCTTGTCGCGCACAAGGTCGGGTGTCATCGCGATGTAGCTCGCCCAGGGATTCGTGCCGCGGCCATCGACTTCGCCGCGCTGCATGGCGAGATTGACATCCGGTCCGTCCGGATAGCCGACCACGATCTTGACCTTGGCGCCCAGCACGTTGGCGTAGATTGCCGGAATCTGTTCTGAAATCGATCCCGCGCCGGTCGATCCGATGATCGTCTCGCGCTTCATCATGTCGGCAAAGGATTGCGTCTTCGACGTATGCCATACCACCGTCACCTGGTTGGCCGACGTCATGTTGCCGATCCAGTTGAACTTGCGCAGGTCATCCTTGAAGTTCGGGCTGAGGCCCAGCGCCTGGGTGACCGGAAGCCCCTGGCTGACGATGGTGAGGATCGTGCCGTCGCGCGGCGCAACTTCGGCGACATAGGTCGCCGCCTTGATGCCGCCGCCACCGGTCATGTTCACCGGCAGAATCGACGGATGGCCGGGGATGTGTTTGCCCATATGGGCTGCAAGCATGCGCGCATACAGGTCGTAGCCGCCGCCCGGTCCTGTCCGGATGATCATCTTCATCTGCTTGCCGGCGTAGAAATCCGCGATCGGATCGGCCAATGCGGATGTCGCGGCCATGGCAAACATGCAGGAAAGCAGGACACTCCATCTTTTCATGACTTCCTCCCATCGGATCGTCCTGCATTGACGCAGGTTTTTTTGTTCAGGTCCGTTGCGGCCTGCCGTTTTTATGCGAACCAGATTGCAATGTTACCGGGCTGACGCGAGGCGGCAAGTTGTATTGCTGACGCAGGGGCCGACTTTTGCGATAATTCGGAAAAGACCCCCCGAAAAAGCAAATGGCCGGACAATGTCCGGCCATTTTTATCGAAGACCAAAAAAATCGCCCGGAACGGAAGCCGCTCGCGAACGATATCGCCTATTTTCCAGCGACCATGGCCTTGGTGGCGGCATCAACCGCATCCTTCGGCGTGGCGAGAATGTCTTCCGCGATCTTCTGCGTCTCGGCACCGGTCTTGGTGTCGATGTCGGCATGGATCTTCTTGGCCTCGGCCAGGAAATCCGGATCCTTCACCATCTTGTCGAACGCATCGCGCAGGTACTGCAACCGGTCATCCGGAATTCCCGGCGGTGCGATCAGCGCGCGGCCGATCTCCGATCCTCCGGCCATGAATTCGATACCCTTCTTGGCGATGGGATCGTCGGTGACCTCCTGCATCAACGGCACGTCCGGCAGTTCCTTGATCCGCTTGAGACCGAACTGCATGACCGGTGTCAGCGCGCCGCTCTTGAGATCGGCCTGATGCTCGGTGACGAGCGCGGGCCAGGCGGAGGACGCCATGTCGACCTCGCCGCGGATCACGGCGAGCAGGAGTTCGGCGCCGCCCTTGTAACCGCACGTCACGTTGAACTTGAAATGCGCCAGGTTCTTCATCAGCGCCGCCGTCTGATAGCTTTGCGAGGCGGCCCCCGTGCAGCCGACGCTGTTGGCAACCGTCTTCATCTGCTCGGGCGTGCGCGCCTTGGCTGTCTTGCCCATCACGAAGATGGCCGTCACCGGCACCATCGAGCCGACGTAGCGCATTTTCGCAACGTCCCACTTGCCGATCTTGGGATCGGTCAACTGCAGGTTGGCGATGACCTCGGGGAAGACGCCGAGCATGGTGCCGTCGTGCGGCGCCTGATGATAGAAGTATTGAACAGCGAGGACGCCGCCGCCGCCGGGGCGGCCTTCGACGAGGATATTCGACAGGCCGGGCATGAATTTCTTGAGGTGATTGGCCGCGAGCCGGGCATACACGTCATACGATCCGCCGGGCGGATGGCCGATCAGGATGCGGATCGTCTTGCCCTTGAAGAACTCCTGCGGCGTCTCCGCGGATGCCCGGGTGGCGCTCAGTCCCACGACCGCAGCCATGGCGACAGTTGCGGCTAGTAGAAATTTTCTCACCATCATTCTTTCTCCGATACGCATTTTCTAAATCTCACGACATTGCACGAGATTTGTTACGTGATGATCCGTGGTGCGCGACGCGTTACGTTTTCTTGCCGCTCTTGCCCGCGCCGTCATTGCGCTCCACGGAACGAACCGGCGTTTCCGGTTTCAAACCGCTCCGGCGCCGCGCATAGGTATCGAGGCCGTTGACGGCCCAGTCGCCCTTGGCGGCATTATCGGCGAAGTTCTGCCATGCTTCCGACCAGTCGCCAAGGGAGTAGCCGTGCCACGGCGGCTGCGGCGTCAGGCGCGGCAGGTCGAGCTCTTCCCAGATCTTCTGCGCATTGCGCATAAAACCTTCCGATGGCAGCGCCAGCGGCGGCATCGGGAATTTCAGTGTCGCATCGACGAGGAGGCTTGATTCCTCGGTGTCGCCGCCCGACTTCGGTCCGTGACCGCCCGAACGATAGGGCACGATCTTCATGTCTTCGATCGGGTTGCAGCGATAGGCGAGCGACCAGAAGATCGCATCCGCATTCGAACCGTCGATATCTTCCGAGACGGCGACGATGATTTTTCCGCACTGCGCCTGCAGCGTCATCGCGCCGTAAAGGCCGCGCCAGATTTCCGTCTTCGGCGTGTTGGGCACGAATTGCAGGAACAGGACCTTGCGCAGATTGGTGAGCGGCTCGTGCATCGCCACCTTCTTGATCCCGCGTACCGCGAGATGGTTTTTCAGGTGCGCGAAGAACAGTGTCTCGTAGGCCGACTTCTTGAGTACGCTCGATTCACTCGGCGTCACCTCGCTGATGATGGACGCGAAGATCGCATCTTTCCGCCGCGTGATCGCGGTGACGCGCATCGACATGTTGAAGTCCTCGAGCGCGATATGGCCATGGCTTTCGCCGAACGGGCCTTCGGGCTCGAGCATGTCGGTATCGATCAGCCCTTCGATCACGATCTCAGCGTCGGCCGGCACGTCGAGATCGATGGTGCGGCAGCGCGTGATGCGCATCGGCCGGCCGGCAAGGCCGCCGGCGATCGCCATTTCGTCCTGGTCCTCGTTGATCTTCTGCGGGCCGGTATAGACGATGACCGGCGCACAGCCGATGACGATGGCGACCGGCATCGGCTTCTTCTGCTTCTGGTATTTGAGCCAATGCAGATAGCCGCCGGCGCCCCCGAGCCGCGAGGCCATGCGCACGCCGAGCCGATCCACATCTTTAAGCTGAGCGCGGTAGGTCCCGAGATTCTGCACGCCGGTGTCGGGATCCCTGGTCACGCAGACCGTCGCCGTGAGATAGGGCGCGGCATCGAAGCCGGGCGTGGAGATCGGGATCGGCAGCGTGGCGAGCCCGCCCTGCTTCAGCGCCTCGCCCTCGATCACCACATCCTGGCACGGCGGCTTGCCCTCGACCCGTTCCGGCGCGATCGGATTGGCAATGCCGCGCATCCAGATATCGCCAAGCTCTTCGGCCGGTACGCCCATGCCGATGGCATAGATCTCGGTCGAGGCCGCGAGCGCCCCCACGACCACCGGAATATCGTAGTGCTCGCCTTTCGATCCCACGACGTTCGTAAACATGAACGCCTTGCGCGCCTCCTCGGGCAGGCCGCCGACGAACTGCCAGCGCACGAGCGGGTGGATTTCCGTGTCCTTGTTGATCGGCCGGTCGATGCGCAGCAGCAGTCCGCGCTTTTCAAGCCGGTCGAGATGGTCGCGGAGGTCGTGGGGTGCATCGAGTTGCACGGGAGCGTTCATGCGTAATCCATTGGTAAAAGGAGGCGCCAAGCCTCGCTGGATGGTTCCGATATCGGAGAGAAATGCGCTATTCCAGCGCGGCACGAATTCTGGTTGATAGTAGCCTGCCAGCCCCAGGAATGTCGAACCCTACGGACTTGAAATGGATATAGACGACAGCGGCTTCCGCTTTATCGGTAAACCCGTCCGCCGCAACGAAGACCAGCGCCTTGTCACCGGAAAGGGCCGTTTTACCGACGATTTCAGCGTCGAAGGCCAGGTCCATGCGGCGATCGTGCGCTCGCCCCACGCCCATGCCCGGATCCGCGGCATCGATACTGCGGCTGCGAAGGCAATGCCGCGTGTTCTCGCAGTGTTCACGGGAACCGATTGCGCGGCCGACCACCTGACGGCCATTCCGCACAATCCGCTTCCGAAGACGAAATTCGACATGAAGCTGCACGGACCGAACAACGGTCCGGTGTTCATCGGGCCGCATCTGCTTCTTCCCGCCGACAAGGCGCGGCACGTGGGCGAAGCCGTCGCCATCGTCATCGCCGAGACGCGCGATCAGGCGCTGGAAGCTGCGGAAGCCGTCGAAGTCGATTACGAAGAACTTCCCTTCGTCGTCCATTCCGAAGACGCGATGAAGGACGGCAGTCCGCTCGTGTGGGACGAAGTGCCCAACAATATCCTCGTCGATACGCATTTCGGCGATCAGGCGGCGACCGACCGCGCCTTCGCCGCAGCGGACCATGTGGTTTCCCATCGCTTCCATGTCGATCGCGTCACCGGCGTGCCGATGGAGCCACGCGCCGCGCTCGGCATCTACGACAAGGACAACGACCACTACACGCTCTATGCCGGCAGCGGCGGCGCCGTGCGCCAGAAGCAGGAGATCGCGACCGTGCTCGGGGTCGATCCCGAAAAGGTGCGCGTGCTGTCCTTCGACGTCGGCGGCAATTTCGGCACGCGCAATCGCGTCTTCGTCGAATTCGGCCTCGTCGTATGGGCCTCGAAGAAGGTCGGCCGGCCGGTCAAATATCTTGCCACGCGCTCGGAATGCTTCCTGTCCGACTATCAGGGACGCGATCTCGTCACCAAGGTCGAACTGGCGCTGCGCAAGGACGGAAAATTTTTAGGGATGCGCGCGACCAATATCAGCAACGCGGGAGCGCGCTGCGTGTCCCTGTCGCCGCTGAGCAAGGGCTCCGGCCTGATCACCGGCTCCTACGACATCCCCGCGGCATCGCTGCGTTCGATATCGGTCTATACCAACACCGCCCCGACCCAGGCCTATCGCAGCTCCGGCCGGCCCGAGGTGACGTTTGCGATCGAGCGGCTGATCGAGCACGCTGCGTTCGAACTCGGCTTCGATCGCATCAAACTGCGGCGCAAGAATCTCGTCAAGCCGAAGGCCATGCCCTATCGCAACGCCGTCGGCATGCTCTACGACAGTGGCCGCTATGAAGACGCGCTCGACACCGCCATGAGATTGGCCGACTGGGACGGCTACAAGGCGCGACTGCGCGACAGCAAGAAGCGCGGCAAGCTGCGCGGACTGGGCCTCGCCCATTACGTGGAGTCTTCGATCGGCTCGCCCATGGAAGAAACCCGCATCACCGTGAAGCCGGACGGCATCGTCGATGTCGTCATCGGCACGCAACCCGCCGGCCAGGGCCACGAAACAAGCTTTGCGCAGGTCGTCGCCGATCTCATCGGCGTGCCGGAAAAGTCGGTGAAGATCATTCTGGGCGACACCGATGTGGTGAAGGCCGGCGGCGGCACCCATTCCGGCCGTTCGATGCGCCACGCGGCCACCGTCTTCTCCATCGCCGCGACCGGCCTGATCGCACAGGGCAAGCGCCTCGCCGCGCATCTTCTCGACGTGCCGGCCGATAGTGTCGAGTTCGAGGACGGCCGTTTCAGCGCACGCGGCACCAATCAGACATTCGATTTTCCGGAGATGGCAAAGGAAGCCGCGCAAAGAGAGTTGCCCGACGATCTGAAAAACGCGCTCACCATCCTTACCGACAACGAGATGCACGATCCGGTCTTCCCCAACGGCTGCGCGGTCTGCGAGGTCGAGATCGATCCCAACACCGGCGACATCGACATCGTGAATTACGCCTCTGTCGATGACGTCGGGCGCTGCATCAATCCGCTGATCGTGCATGGCCAGACCCATGGCGCCATTGCCCAGGGCGTCGGACAGGCGATGTGGGAGGACTTCCATGTCGATCCCGATTCCGGCCAGCCGCTGACCGGCTCGTTCATGGATTACGGCATGCCGCGCGCCGACGTTTTGCCGTCGTTCAAGACCGAGATTTTCGAGGTGCTGTCGCCGACCAATCCGCTCGGCATCAAGGCCGGCGGCGAAGGCGGCACCACGGCAGCCCCTGCGGTGATGGTCAGCGCCGTCGTCGATGCGCTCAAGGATTTTGGCGTGCGCGACATCAAAATGCCGGCGACGCCTTACCGCATCTGGCAGACGATCCAGGATGCCAAAGCCAAATCAGCGGCCACACCCGCCGCAGCGAAAGCAGGAGTTTGAAACGTGGCCGATAATGCCGACAAGACGCTTGATCTGATCTGTTTTCCGGGAGCCCCCAACCTCCCGATTTTCGTCGCCCAGGAGAAAGGCTTCTTCGACGCGGCTGGCGTGACCATCAAACTCACGACGACACCGAACTCAGCCTATCAGGCGGAAAATCTCGCGAACGGAACATTCCAGATCGCCGGCACGGCTTTTGACAATGTCGTCGCCTATCAGGAGGGCCAGGGCGCGGTGACGCTCAAAAGTCCGCCGGACTTCTTTGCCTTCATGGGCGCGACCCAGATCGAACTCGCCTTCATCACCGCGCCCGACGTGAAGAGCTACAACGACCTCAAAGGCAAGACGCTGGCGCTCGATGCGCTCTCGACCGGCTTTGCCTTCGTGCTCTACGAGATGCTCAAGCGCAACGGCCTCACGAAGAGCGATTACGAGATGGTGGCGGTGGGTGCGACGCCGCAGCGCTGGGAATCGGTCAAGGCCGGCACCCATGCCGGCACGCTGACCATCGAACCCTTCACCAGCATCGCCAAGGCGCAGGGCTTCAACGTGCTCGACACCAGCGGCAATGTATATCCGTCCTATCAGGGCGGCAGTTTTGCCGCGCGCCGGTCATGGGCGGCGAAGAATCCGGATGCCTTGAAGGGATTCATCAAGGGCTATCTCGCCGGTCTCGACTGGACCCTCGATCCGCAGAACCAGGAGGAAGGCACGCAAATCCTCCTGCGCAATATGCCGGAGATCAAGCCTGCGGTCGCCGGTGCCGTGATGAAGAGCCTGCTGTCGCCGAAATCCGGACTGACGCCGCATGGCGCGATCCTGCATGAGGGCGTGCAGACTGTGCTCGATCTGCGCAGCACCTATGGCAGCGGAAAGGCCAAGCTCGTGAACCCGGAAAAATACATCGACCTTCAGTACTACAACGACGTTGCTGAGAACGCCCCTACTTTACCTGAGCCGCCAGCTTACTGAGCGCCGCGGCGATCCGCTCGGGCTGCTCGAGCGGCGTCAGATGCCGGCCCTTTTCGAGTACGGTCAGCGTCGACTGCGGCATCGCCTTGTGCATCGCCTCGGCCATGGCGACGGGCGTGGCGTAATCCTCCTCGCCCACGAGGATCGCCACCGGCACGGTGATGTGCGGCAGCGCCAGACGGATGTCGGCAGCGCCGAGCATGTGACATGTCGCCACGTAAGCCTCGGGATCGTTGCGCACGAAGACGTCGACGCAGGCCTTCACGACTTCCGGCTGCTGTTGGCGGAAGGCGTCACTGAACCAGCGTGTCGTCTGGAAACCGACGAGGCTCGCAAGCCCCTCGCTGCGGCCCTTCTCTCCCCGTTCGGCCCATTGCTTCGGCGCATCCGCGCCGTACCACGCCGTGGTGTCGATCAAGCCGAGCGCCGGCGCCCTCTGCGGATGGCCGGCCGCGAAGGCCAGCGTCACACATCCGCCCATGGACGCGCCGGCAACGACTGCCGACGTCCACCCGACATGATCCATGAGGTCGCTGAGATCATCGGCGAACTGCTCTATTCTGTAAGGACCGGCCGGCTTGTCGGATTCGCCGTGGCCGCGGCAGTCGTAGGTCAGGACCGAAGCCTTGTCTGTGAGCGCCTTTACCACCGGATCCCAGAAATGGCGGTCCATCGCGAGCGAATGGACGAGAGCAATCCGCACCGGCGCTCGGCCGTCACCGTGCAGGGTGTAGGCGATTTTCGTGCCGTCGCGCATCGACGCGACATTGCCTGATGAGGTCATTTGAATCTGCTTTCGCTGGACGGTTAGAGATAGACGCGGCCTGCACGGCCATTCAGAGACACATTGAATGAGGGGCGGCGGGAGTTGTCGCGTCCGCGTGGCCTAGCGTCAAGGCCAACGACCGCCCGCTTTCGTCCCGAGGCAGGCTTTTGACGTTCATTCATCCACGATAAGGGCGGCGCTGACCCGCGCGTGAAGCATGTCACGCTTTCGCTCGACGCAGTCGCGGTTCCCTCTGCGCGTCGCGAGAGCGTCAAGGATTCTAAAAACGCTACACTTGGAGTAGAAACCACCATGCGCGTCATCGGTCGCCATCGATCATCGCTAACGGATATCGGCATCGGGCACTTTGACGCAGCGCGAGTACAATCATCGCATGTATCTAATTTATGCGATACGTCCTCTCATGTGCACTTCGCCTTAGTGAGTCCACATGCGGTGCGAATTTGCTTGGCGATCGGAATCAGAATGCTAATCTCCGGCGCGCATTCGTGACTCACACGCGTGTCGACCTTCAGTCTTAATGCGCGCGGCATTCTGGAGGACAAGAAAATCAGACTAAATTTCGCAGATAAGGATGACTTCAGATGGGCCGACTGGATTCAACAAAAGGCTTGTATCCAGGGGCAGACGGCAATGGGGCCATTTTCAAAGACAATATCGCTGAAGCAACGGCACTCCTCAAGGCATTGGCCCACGAAGCCCGGCTCGTGATTCTCTGCCTGCTCGTCAGTGGCGAGAAAAGCGTCAGCGACCTCGAAAAAATCCTCAAAATCCGCCAACCGGCCGTATCACAGCAATTGGCGCGATTGCGCGCGGACGACCTCGTCGCCGCCCGGCGCCAGGGCAAGAACATCTTCTATACGATCGCGCGGCCTGAAGTCCGCGACATCATCAATAGCCTGTCCCATGCCTTTGGCAGTGACGAGGCGCCGAGCCGTGCAGCACGCACCAAAGCCGCGATGCGCGCCGCGGTGCCGCGAACTGCGGGCCGCCGCAGCTCATAACGCATCGCTTCGCCTCAAGTGGATTCCATTTAGCGTAAAATGCTGCGCTTTGATTCGCGTGTGATTGCGATTCGGCGGTCGTCGCGGAGCGTGGCGCGACGATTTAGAATAGCCGCGTTCGCGCCCTCTCAATTCACCAGCACGGCTCCGTCACAGCGCAACCCTGTTGCCCAGACATCCGCCTCGCCCACCTTTACGCCGAGCGCGGCGAGGGCCGTGTCGAGCACCGTGTCGATGGGCGAGGCAGCGCCACGCAGCAACTGCCCGACAGCGGCAGACGTCACCTGCGACAGGCCGAGATTGAGGCCCGCCACCGTCACGGTCAGGCTGGTGTCGGCGATCAACGCGTTGACCAGGGACGCCGTCGCGTCATGCACGCCGACGGTTTTCTTCGTCGCGGCCAGCGTATCGGCGTAGGTGAACTGGACCGGCGTTGGCTGCAGATTGGTCAATGTCGCGTGGGCGCGGGCATCGACCTTGACCAGGACCGCATCGACGATCCGCGCCGGCGCGGGATTGGGTGGATTGCGGAAATCCGTCATCTGGGCGGCCGAAACGGAGCCGATCCAGCCGTCGACGACAGAGGGCGTGACGTTCAGGGTGAGGGTCGACTGCGTGGCGTCAGGGAAGGCGCAATTGATGGCGCTCAATTCGGCCGTCGCGGAAGCAAGCTCCACATAGATCGGGAGGGTGACGCCCGGCAATCCGAATCCGCCGAGCAGCGACACCGTGAGCAGGAGGCGCGTTTGCGCTGTGTGGACCTGTGCGCCCTTCGATCCGACGGTGATCCAGCTCGTGCCCTGCGGCCGCTCGCCGATCGTCATGGAGAGGTTCACCGCGGCGATGCCCGGCAGACCGAGGTTGAGAGCGGTCTGGACCTGATGCGCGCCGTTCGCAACCTGAGCGATGGCCGTGAGCATGTCGAGCACTGAGGCATAGACCGCAATTTTTGGCTTCTGGCCGACGCTCATGGTCCCGTAGGGTCCGAAATCCATCAGGGCGCGCAGGGACACGCTGCCATTCGATGCGTTGAGGCCGCCGGCAATCGCGGCCAATGCACGGCTGGCGGCAGCGGAACTGCCATAGCTCGCGGCCACCGTCTGCTGCAGACTCGACGCGGCGGCGGACGTGCTGCCGCTGGTGTCGAGCAGGCTGTCATAGCTGCCGCCGGTCACGGACAGCCGGTTGGCGAATGTCTGCGCGTAGTCGAAGAGATCGATGCGGGCGGAGGCCAGCGCGGAATAGTCCATCACCGAGAGATTCAGGGTCGTCCCGAGCAGACCGCCGAGCACGGCATTGAGCACGCCGCCGTTCAGCGAGGCCAGGCGCGTCCCGATGGCGAAAGAGGCGAATGCCGATTGCGTGGCCACGGCTTTCGTGGTGATCGCGAATGAATCGAGGCCCGAGATGACCTTCCCGAAGATCAGCGGACTGTTGGTATGCACGGTGACGCGTGCCGCATTGGCCTGGCTCGCGGACGCCACGACGAACCGGCGATCCACCGGCACGGCGGGATCGGGCGTATAGATGCCGAGTTCGACCGACAGGTTGGCCTGCGGATCGCGGCTGTTGCGATGCAGCGTCGCCAGCGCCCCGTCCTCGGCATGGCTGAGATCGGTCACCGCCGCCATGGCCGCAAGATCGGCCGCGCCCTGCGCCACGCGCCGATCCGTGAAGACCTTGCCGACGTCGATCGCCAGCGCGGCAAAGCTGATGATGACGACCATGATGAGCGCCGTCACCACCGCCACCACACCGCGCTCATCCTTGCAGAAACGCGTGATGAGGGATCGCTTCATCGCGGCCTCTCAATAGCCGCCGTACTGAATCGCCGCCGAACGTACGATATGCGGGTCAGGCGCAGGAACGAGGCCATTGAACGCGTAGATCCAGAGGCTAGACGCGTCGTAGTTCAGCGTCACCTGATAACTGCGCGACGCGGCCTCGGTAACGATGCTGACGGCGAGCTTGTTCGCCGAGAGCAGCGGATAACTGGTGATGTTCTGATCGATATCGGCATGCGCCAGCGCCGCACGTTCCGTGTCGTTCAAGCCGCCGACCGACGCGCGGACCGCTTCGGCAGCCAATTGCTGCACGCTATGGACGACCGTGAGATACGATCCGACCATCATGATGCCGAAAAGCATCACCATGAAAACGGGGACGACGATGGCGAATTCGACCGCCGCCGTTCCGCTACGGCAACGTAAGATGCTGGTCATCGATGCGACCTCCCGGACGGCCGCAGATGATGCAACGCGCATGAAGCGCGGACCGCGGTCGCCACGAGACGCAGGCTTTCAAACCCGCTTTAACGAGGCGTAAAATCCGTCCTCCGGTCGATTACGGACGGGAGATGTGCGGATGCTTGCGCGGCATCCGCACCTATCGCCGCGTTCTTACTTGCGGCCGAGCGCCGCGCGCACGCGGGCAACGACCTCCGGTGGCGTGCGATACATTTCCGCGACATGCATCTGCACCTCTTCGCCGGTGCTCGGCAGCACGTCGATATTCATCTTCGCGGCTTCCGCGAGCAACTCCGGATCCTTCATCGTTTCATTGAACGCCTTGCGCAGGATCGCGACCCGATCGGCTGGAACATCCTGCGGAAGGATCAGCGGCCGGGCGAACGAACTCTGGGCGTAAAGCATGCGCATCGCACTGCGGTCCGTCTCGTTCTTCACGAGGTCGAGCATCAAAGGCACGCCGGCCTTGTTGAGATCGGGATGACCTTTCATGTCTTCCTGGGCAAAAATCCGGGCAAAGCCGTTCCCCTTGACCGCGTCGGGATACTGAATCTTGACCGTGGAAAAGCCGACACCGCAGATGCCCTGCGCCTCGTTCTTCTCCACCGCGAGCGTGACTTCGCGCGATCCCTTGTATCCCGTGACGATCTTGAACTTCGTGTGCAGCACGTTGTTGGTGACGGCCGGATAATCCCAGGTGGTGCTGCCGGGCGCCGTCGCGCCGATGATCAATTCATGTGCGGTGAGATCGGCCGGCGTCTTGGCCGGCACGTCGTTGCGGATGAAACAGACCAGGACCTCGGAATGCGCGTTGCCGATATAGTTGAACTTCGTCGGGTCGTATTCCTTGCGCACGTGCTCCAGCAGCAACGGCTCGACCAGAATTCCGGGAAACACGATGCCGATCTGCGTGCCATCGCGCGCGGCGACGTTGAACAGCCGCCCGGCGACGACCTTGCCGCCGGCGCCCGGCAGGTTCGAGGCCACGACGTTCGGATTGCCGGGAATATGCCGGCCGAAATAACGCGACACCAGACGTCCATAGACATCGAGGCCGCCGCCTGCGGACGAACCGATATTGATGGTGATCGTCTTGCCTTTGAAGAAATCATCGGCATGGGCCGGCGTGACTCCGCTCGCAGCCCAAAGCAATCCCGCCGATAAACAAGCCAGAGCAGTTTTGCGTGTATTCGTTCGATAAAAAATCATGCCGGCGTCCCCCTTTTTTGTGTCGGACACTCTAGCGGCTTTGCATGCAAATGGCGAAGCGCTTGCGCATAGACAAAAGCAGCATTGTTTTCGAACCGGATCATAATCGGTGAAGCATCCGCCGCGGCTTCCCGCGTCCCGGCGCGACAATGGTGGCCATTCCTTCGCTGGGCGCTCATGGGCCAAAGGCGCTGGCCAAACAGGGCAAAGCCCTCTACAAAACCGCCATAAGCAACAAGCTCGAACCGCGGGCGCGCAGGAGGATTGCCAATGAAAAGAATGTCACGGATCGCAGGATCGGCAGGCGTGGCGACGCGCGCTGCGGCGGTCGTCGGCTTGTTCGCCACGCTGTTGCTGGTGCCCGCACATGCGCAAAATGCCGCAGACGACGTCGCGGCATTTTATCACGGCAAACAGATCAAGCTCGTGGTCGGCTCGGCGGCCGGGTCCGGCTACGACCTCAACGCACGGCTGCTGGCGCAACATCTCGCGGACCACATTCCGGGCAAGCCGAACATCATCGTCCAGAACCAGCCCGGCGCGGCCAGCATGAAAATGGTCAGCGCGCTCTACAATGCCGCGCCCCGCGACGGGACCGTGATGGGCGCCGCGATCAACGGTGCGCCGACAGGTCCGCTACTGACACCGAGTGCGGCGCATTTCGATCCGATAAAATTGCTCTGGATCGGCAGCACCAATCGCGACACGCAAGTCTCCTATATGTGGCACACGGCGCCGGTGAAAAAGCTGTCCGACCTTCTCACCACGCAAGTGCTCGTGGGCGCGACCAATCCCGGCACCACCCAGGTCGACTATCCAAAAGTGGCGCGCGAAATTTTGGGCCTGAAATACAAGATCGTCTCCGGCTACAAGGGCACCACCGACATCCATCTCGCCATGCAGCGCGGCGAGGTGCAGGGCATGGGCTCGAATGGCTGGCTCAGCCTCAAGGTGCTGCATTCCGACTGGGTGAAGGACAAGCAGGTCAACATCATCGCGATGTTCAACGAACACAGCGACGATCCGGAACTGAAGGGCGTCCCGAGCGTCTTCAGCGTTGCAAAAAACGAAGCCGACAAACAGGCGCTGCGGCTGATGGTGGCGCGGCTCGAATACGGCCGGCCGTTTTTCTTCCCGCCCGGTGTCCCGGATGCGCGCGTCAAAGCGGTACGTCAGGCTTTTGACGAGACCATGAAGGACCCGGCTTTCCTGGCGGATGCCAAGAAGCTCAATATCGACATCGATCCGATCAGCGGCGTGAAGGTCGAGGAGATCATCAAGCAGGTGCTGGCGACGCCGAAAGACGTGGTCGACCGCGTGGCCAAGGCTTTGGCCAAAAACGACTGACAAGCGCGGATAGACAAGACCGCCCCGTCTATGGGAAGACGACGCCGGGAGACGGCGAGCGTCGTCTGCTGTCCGCTTGTTTCGAACAAAAAAAGAAAAAATGACGCAAAAAGGTATTTTTCGTCTCGCTGTCGATATTGGCGGCACCTTCACCGATGTCGTGCTGCAAACGCCGGACGGCGCGGTGTCCGGCAAGGTTTTGACCACGCCGGATGCGCCGGAAAACGGCGTGATCAATGGTATCAATGGCCTGCTGAGAAAAGCAGGCGTCGCGCCCTCCGCGATCGAGCACACGATCCACGGCACGACACTCGCCACCAATGCCATCATCGAACGGCGTGGCGCCGTCACTGCGCTGCTGACGACGCAGGGCTTCAAGGACACGCTCGAATTCGCCTTCGGTCATCGCTTCGATCAATATGATCTTGAGATGCAGCGTCCGGAGGCGCTCGTCTCGCGTCCGTGGCGGCTGGAAGTGCCCGAACGCATGGCGGCGGACGGCAGCGTGCTGCTGCCGCTCGATGACGGCGCGGTGCGCACGCTGTGCCGCCGGATCCAGGACGCTGGCATTGAATCCGTTGCGGTCTCCTTTCTGCATTCCTATCGCAACGCCGACCATGAATTGCGCGTGCGCGACATCCTCGCGGAAGAAATTCCCGATCTCTACATCAGCCTGTCGCACGAGGTCTGTCCCGAGATCCGCGAATACGATCGCACCTCGACCACTGTCGCCAACGCCTATGTCCAGCCGAAAATGGCCGGCTACCTCAACAAGCTGCGCGAGGGCCTTGCCGGCATCGGCCTGACCTCACCATTGTTGATGATCATGTCGGCCGGATCGCTGACCTCGGTCGAAACCGCGATCCGCTTTCCCATCCGTCTCGTCGAATCCGGCCCCGCGGGCGGCGCCATTCTTGGCCAGCACATCGCCAAAGAACTTGGCGCCAGGCAGGCCATCGCCTTCGACATGGGCGGCACCACGGCAAAGATCATCCTGCTCAACGATTACGAGCCGCGCCACAGCCGCGCGATGGAAGTCGCGCGCATCTATCGCTTCCTGCCCGGCAGCGGACTGCCGCTGCGCATCCCCGTGATCGACATGATCGAGATCGGCGCAGGCGGCGGCTCGATCGCACAGGTCGACGCGCTCACACGCATCACGGTCGGTCCGGAGAGCGCGAGCGCCGCGCCGGGACCGGCCTGTTACGGCCTCGGCGGCAAGAGGCCGACCGTGACCGACGCCGATCTCGTGCTCGGCAAGCTCGATCCGAATGCGTTCGCCGGCGGCACCATGACGCTCGATGATGGCGCGGCACGCAGCGCCATCGACAGTATTGTCGCCCAGCCATCCGGCATCGATGTGCCGTCCGCAGCGGCCGGCATGATCGAAATCGTCGACGAGAACATGGCCAATGCCACGCGCGTACATGCCGCCGACAACGGCGATCAGGTCGAAACGCGCGTACTCATCGCGACCGGGGGCGCGGCGCCGCTGCATGCCGCGCGCATCGCACAGAAACTCGGCATCGAGACAGTCGTTGTCCCGGAAGGCGCCGGCGTCGGCTCGGCGCATGGCTTTTTGCGCGCGCCGATTGCTTATGAGGCCGTGCGTTCGACACTTGTTTCGCTCGACCGCTTCGATGCCGCCGCGATCAACGCGATCTTTGCCGATCTGCGCAAGGAGGCGGAGGCCGTGCTGCGGCTTGCCGGCGAACACACCGGCTATACCGAGCGGCGGATGAGCGACATGCGCTATCGCGGCCAGGGCCACGATCTGAGCGTCGAATTGCCCGCGCGGGACTATACCGATGCCGACGCTCCGCTGTTTGAGGAGCTGTTTCACGCCCAGTACCGCAAGAACTACAGCCGCACGATTCCCAACCTGAAAGTGCAGGCGCTGACATGGACGCTCGTGCTCTCGCATGCGCGCGAGGACGCCGCAGAGTTTGTCGTGGAGACTGCCAGTAGCGGCGCGGCCGCGCCCGTCGCGGGCCGACGCAACGTGTTCGACGCGGAGCTTGGCCGCTTCGTCGATGCCGCCATTGTCCGGCGCGACACGGCGGAGCCGGGCATGACCTTCGCCGGACCTGCGGTGATCGTCGAGGATCAGACCACCACCTATGTCCCGAGCGAATTCACCGGGCATGTCAGCGCGCACAACCATCTGGTGCTCACACGGCGGGTGACGGCATGAGCGACTATTTCGAAAAAATCCGCAATCAGGTGATGTGGGATCGCCTGATCAATGTGGTGGAGGAACAGGCGCGCACGATGATGCGCGTGGCCTTCAGCACCGTGGTGCGCGAGGCCGGCGATCTGTCCGCTGGAATATTCAACGCCGAAGGCAAGCTTCTGGCGCAAGCTGTGACCGGCACGCCCGGCCATGTGAATTCCATGGCGCGCTCGGTCGGGCATTTTCTCAACGCGATCCCTCCGGAGACCATGCGCGAGGGCGACGCCTACATCACCAATGATCCGTGGAAGGGCACCGGCCACCTGTTCGACCTCACCGTCGTCACGCCGACCTTCCACAACGGCAAGCTGGTGGCGCTGTTCGCCTGTACTGCGCATGTCGCCGACATCGGCGGCAACGGCCCCGATCCGACGTCGCGTGATGTTTTTGCCGAAGGACTGTTCATCCCGATCATGCCGCTGTGCCTTAAGGGCGAGATGAACAAGTGGCTGATCGACCTGATGCGCGCCAACAGCCGCGAGCCGGACCGGCTCGAAGGCGATGTCTATGCGCTCGTCGCCAGCAACGAGGCCGGCGCCAACCGCCTCGTGCGCATGATGGAAGAATACGCGCTCGACGATCTCTCGACGCTGAGCGAGCACATTCTCTCCGCCAGCGACAAGGCGATGCGCGACGCCATTGCAAAACTGCCGAAGGGCACGTGGAAGAACACGATGACCATCGACGGTTTTGACAAGCCGCTCGATCTCGTCGCCACGCTGACCATCGAAGAGGACGTGATCCGCATCGATTTCACCGGCACGTCGCCGGTCTCGCGCTACGGCGTGAACTGCCCGATGTGCTACACCGATGCTTACACAAGCTTCGGCGTCAAATGCCTGGTCGCGCCGCGGCTCGCCAACAACGCCGCCGTGCTTGCACGCATAAAGGTGACGGCACCGGAAGGCTGCCTCATCAATGCGCCCTCGCCTGCGCCGGTCACGGCGCGCGCGGTCATCGGCCAGATGCTGCCGGACACCGTGTTCGGCTGTTTTGCGCAAGCGATGCCTGACGCAACGCCGGCGGAAGGCACCGGCGCAAGCTGGACGCTGCGGCTCGGCGCAGGACCCGGCATCACGCCGCCGACAGGGGGCAAGTTCACGGCCTTCACCTCGCAATCGTTCCAGAGCGGCGGCATGGGCGCGCATCCGAAACTCGATGGGCTCGCGGCAACGCCGTTTCCGTCCGGCGTGAAATCGATCGCCATCGAGATTACCGAAGCGATGACGCCGGCCGTGTTCTGGAAGAAGGAACTGCGCCAGGATTCGGGCGGCGCCGGCGCGCGGCGCGGCGGCCTCGGTCAGGTCATGGAGATCGGTAGCCGCGAGGATGCACCGTTCGCGATTTTTGCGCGCTTCCAGCGCGTCGATTATCCGGCGCGCGGGCGCAACGGCGGCGACGATGGCGCGGCCGGCACGGTGAAACTCAAATCGGGCAAGGCACTGGGCTCGCGCGGCACGCAGACCATTCCGGCGGGCGAGCGGCTGGTCGTGGAAATGCCTGGCGGCGGCGGCCTCGGCGCGCCGGCAACGCGCGATCCCGGCAGCGTCGCTGACGATGTGCGCAACGGCTATGTCAGCCGCGACGCGGCGCGCGCGATTTACAAGGTCGCACTCAAGGATGATTTTTCACTCGATCGCGACGCGACGGCGCGCCTGCGCGGCGAGACTAGCTGAAAAACCGCTCAGACATCTCCGCCGTCGTACCCGCGAAAGCGGGTACCCAGCGTTTTGCATGCCTCTACCGTGCATGAAGGGCTGGATCCCCGCTTACGCGGGGATGACAATATGAGCGCACACGAGGTTTTTACGACTTCAACCGATAGCCGGTCTTGAACATCCACCAGATCACGACGAGGCAGATGCCCAGAAACAGCGCGATCATGGCGATGCTGATGCCGATGCCGACATCGGCGATGTCGAAGAACGACCAGCGGAATCCGCTGACGAGATAGACCACGGGATTGAACAGCGTCACCGTCTGCCAGATCGGCGGCAGCACATGGATCGAGTAGAAACTGCCGCCCAAAAACGTCAGCGGCGTGATGACCAGCAGCGGCACCAGTTGCAGCTTCTCGAACCCGTCCGCCCAGATGCCGATGATGAATCCGAGCAGACTGAAGGTCACCGCGGTGAGCACGAGGAAGCCCAGCATCCAGACCGGATGCGCGATGCGCAGCGGCACGAACAGGCCCGCCGTCGCCAGGATGATAAGGCCGAGGATGATCGATTTCGTCGCCGCCGCGCCGACATAGCCGAGCACGATTTCGAAGAACGAGATCGGCGCCGACAACAATTCGTAGATCGTGCCGGTGAAGCGCGGAAAATAGATGCCGAACGAGGCGTTGGCGACGCTCTGGGTCAGCAGCGTCAACATCATCAGGCCCGGCACGATGAAGGCGCCATAAGCCACACCCTCGATCTCGGTGATGCGCGAGCCGATGGCCGCGCCGAACACGACGAAATACAGCGACGTCGAGATCACCGGCGACACGATGCTTTGCAGCAGCGTGCGTCCGGTCCGCGCCATCTCGAAATAATAGATCGCCCGAACGGCCTGGATGTTCATGCCTGCTTCCTCACCAGGTCGACAAAGATGTCCTCGAGCGAGCTTTGCGTGGTGCTGATGTCCTTGAGCCTTATGCCCGCGGTGTTGAGGTCGGTCAGCAATGACGTGATGCCGGGGCGCTCGGCCTGGGTGTCGTAGGTATAAACGAGTTCGTGCATGTCTTCAGACAGGATCAGGTGGTAGGCCGCCAGCGCATCGGGCACCACGTCGAGCGGCTTTTGCAGATGGATAGAGAGTTGCTTCTTGCCGAGCTTGCGCATCAGTTCGGCCTTCTGCTCGACAAGCACCAACTCGCCCTTGCTGATGACGCCGATGCGGTCGGCCATCTCCTCGGCTTCTTCGATGTAATGCGTGGTCAGGATGATGGTGACGCCGGATTCGCGCAGCTCCCGCACGACGTCCCACATGTCCTTGCGCAGTTCGACATCGACGCCGGCCGTGGGTTCGTCGAGAAACAGGATTTGCGGCTCGTGCGACAGCGCCTTGGCGATCAGCACCCGGCGCTTCATGCCGCCGGACAGCGTCATGATCTTGTTGTCTTTCTTGTCCCACAGCGACAGCGCCTTGAGCACCTTCTCGACATGGGCGGGATTTTTCTTTTTGCCGAACAGGCCGCGGCTGAACGACACCGTTGCCCACACGGTCTCGAAGGCGTCGGTCGTCAGTTCCTGCGGTACCAGGCCGATCTTGGCGCGCACCGAACGGTAGTCGCGCAGGATGTCCTCGCCCTCCACCGTCACGCTGCCTTCGGTGGGATTGACGATGCCGCAGGTGATGCCGATCAGCGTCGTCTTGCCGGCGCCGTTCGGCCCCAGCAGCGCAAAAATTTCGCCCTTGGCGATGTCGAGATTGATGTCCTTGAGCGCCTGGAAACCCGAGGCGTAGGTCTTGGACAGATGGGAAATCGAAATGGCAGGCAGCATGCGCAATGATTGGACAGAATGACGGGATAACCCGCGCGGTGCGCGGGCTGGAGGCAATGTGGTATGTGCCGCGCTGCATTGCAACAGGGCCGGACGCCGTTCTTTCGACCGGCGCCGCCCGTGCACGGCCGCACTCCGCTACCCTTTCGGGATAGGCTAGGAATAGGCGCGGCGGGTGGCCGGCCACCGCCGCAGCAGCGCGCGCACGAGTGCAATCGAACAGGCCGCGCCGTTGTCGTTGCCTTTTTCGAAATCGCCGTCGACGCAGCCGAGCCGGTTGGTCACATGCGCAAAGCAGATGACGGGATAGCCGCGCGCGAGCGAGAAGGCATAAAGCGCTGCGGCCTCCATCTCGACGGCGAGAATGCCGTCGCGCCGCCGCTCCGCGATCATGTGCTCGGTCTCGCGAAACGGCGCATCCGTCGTCCAGGTCGCGCCTTTGTGGACCTCGCATTGCGTCTGGCGCAACGCGCCTTCCGCAAACGCCACCATCCCTGGATCGGCCTCGACATAAGGCGACGGCGGAAGATAGTGGTAGCTCGTCCCTTCGTCGCGCAGCGCGCGCTCGATGAGGATGTGATAGGGCGGCGGCCCGGCAGCGGTGATCTGCCCGGCAGAAGAAATGCTGACCAGCAGCTCGCAACCGCAGGCGAACAACTGCTCGGCCACGAGCACAGAAAATGAGCCGCCGACGGCGCAGCCGACGATGCCGCACCGGATCCCCTGCTCGTCCCACTCATAAAGATGCGTGTGGTAACAGGCCCAGTTGTTGGACCGCTTGGCCGCGTGACGGGACTGGACGAACGCCACGACATCGCCGTCGGGATCGAGAATGCAGACAGGCGGGAGCTTACCGGCCTTTAGGCCCTTCTGCCGGCGCGCTTCGCGCAGCATGTTCTCCGGCAGGAAGACAGAGGGACGATGATAATCCTCGCGCGCCAGCAGCGGCGAATGGTGTGGCGTAACAGGATCGCGCGACGTGCGGTCCAAAACATCATCGTCATGGCCGGTTTGAAGCGGCACTTGCAGGTCGAAGTTCACAAAACAAACTCCTGTACTGAAATTATTTCTGCAAAGACATACGGCGACCTGCAGCGACTTGCGGCTCAGCCCGACATCCGGTTGCGCAACGGTTCAAGAGAAACACGCGCGAAGGTCGAAATGATGCGGCTGCCCGCAACCAGCGTGCCGCGCAGACTGCCGGCCACCTTCGATTCGCCGCCGACGCGCTGGTGATACGGCACCGGCACTTCGCGCACGCGCAGCCCCGCGCGCGCGACACGCATCTGCATCTCGAGATTCCAGCCGTAGGTGAGTTCCTGCATGCCGAGATCGAGGAGCACATCGCGGCGGATGGCGCGGAAGGCGCACATATCGGTGTAGCGCACGCCATAGAGAAGGCCGACGACCCAACCGGCCGCAAGACCTGAAACCACCTGATGAAATCCCATGCTGCCGGGGTCGCGTTCGCCGCTGGCGCGCGAGGCGATGACGAAATCCTGCTGATCACTTCGGATCGGTGCGACAAGCGCTTCGATGGCGCCGGGATCGTCAGCGCCGTCGCCGTCCATGAACACGATGATCTCACAGTCACTCGCGGCCTCGGCGCCGCGCAGGCAGGCGCGGCCATAGCCACGCCCGACGGAAAGAAATTCCGCGCCGGCTTCGCGTGCGCGCGCTTCGGTCGCGTCCCGGCTGCCGCCGTCGGCCACGATGATGCGGCTGACCACAGCGCGCGGCAAACCGGCGACGACGGGACCAATCGAATCTTCCTCGTTGAGCGTCGGAATGACGACGGCGACTCGCATGGTGTCCTGCCGCGCTGTGTCCTGTTGCATGGTGTCCTGCTTTCCGGCGGCGGTTACAGGCTCCACCGCAACCCGCAATTCGCACAAGCCGTTGGCGGCTTATCGGACATCAGCGCATCGCGGAAATCGCTGTAGGCCTCGCCGTTCCAGATCTCGCGCAGCGTGCCCTGCGTGGCATCACCGAGCGTATAGTTCTCATAACCGTGCTGGGAGAACGGCGCGATGCAACACGGCAGCGCACGACCGTTGGCGGTGAAATACATCACCGACCAGGGCCGCCGGCACATCGACCACGGCGAACCGTCGTCATGGCGCTTGAGACTCATGCCCGGCTCCGACGCGGCGCCCGATGCGCTGAAGGTGACGCCCAACTCCTTCGCGACCTCTTCGGCTCTCTCGATATACATCGCCTCGTCCTGGGAAAGCTGCTCGTAGAGCGCCTGGTCCGGCCGCGCGCGGCCGATGGCGTCGGTCTCGAAAAAAACGAGACGTTGCAGATAGACTTCCCGAACGCCTGCATCCGCCGCAACGCGTACGAAATCCGGCAATTCCTCGACTGTTTCACGCAAGCCCGTAAGCCAGGCCGAGACGCGTGGCTTGGTATGACCCTCGCGCTCCTGCAGCTCACGAAATGTGCGGACATTCTTCAGGATGCGGTTGAAATAATTCTTGCCGCGGATCGCGAGATAGGATTTTGCATTCGCCGCGTCGAGCGACACGCGCATCTCGTCGAGACCGGCATCGATCATGGCGCGGCCGTTCTTGTCGTTGAGCACGGTGCCATTGGTGTTGAACAGCACATAGGTGCCGCGGTCTTTCAGATAGCGCACCATCTTCGCCAGATTCTTGACCAGCATCGGCTCGCCCACACCGTGCAGCACGGCGCGTTGCAGATTCGGCACCTGATCGACGATCGAGGTGAACAACTCCCAGCTCATGTCGGCCGGCGGCTCGAGTTCTGCATAGGTGCGCGGACACGTGGTGCAGAGCAGATTGCAGCGGTTCGTCGTCTCCAGATAGAGACAGACCGGCAGCTTCTGCTCCTGCGCACGCTTGCGCTCGACCTTTTCGAAATAGCGCCGCGGATCGATCGTCTGCGTCTGATCGCTGATTGTCGTTTCCATCAATGGCAAATCCCTAAACCGAGGCGTTCACACCTGAAGCTTCCATGTGACAGCTCAAATCAAATCCGCGATGCGCGCGTCACGACGTCGTTTCGCGCGCTCCCGCGTGTTATGCCGGCACGCTTGCCGTCCTTTCCGGCTGCGTCCGGCGAATGCCCAGGCGCTCGCAAAATTCCGGCCGCTGCATCAGTGAAGACAATAAAGCGGCGGTATTCGGGGCATCGTGCGAACGCAGTGTGGCATCGAACGCGCCCAGTCCCGTGACTTCGCCATGCAGCATGCGCAGCGCGGCGGCATCGTCCACATCATACCAGGTCGGCAGTTCGCATAATTCCAGGCCGATCTCGCGCGCGCGCGCACGCGTCTCGTCCGCAACCGTTTCCGTGCTCCACGCTACATCTTCAAAAAGCCGGCGGTGTTTCTGCTTCAAACCGAGCAGGTAATATCCGCCGTCATTGGAAGGCCCGAGCACGGCGCGATCTCCCGGCTCAGCCAACAACCGCGCGGTCTCGATGAGGATCGAGGTCGGCAATGTCGGGCTGTCGGAATTGAGGACCACCGCCGAGGCATGACCGCGATCCAGCAGATCGCAAATCGCCTTGAAAAGACAGTCTCCGAAATTCGGCAACCAGACATCGAGCAATCCGATCTCAGCCGGCAGATTGTTCTTGAAGAACGCTTCCGATCCGGGCGGCCCGAATGCCATATATCCGGCGACAGACGAGTCGATGCCGGCAGCGAGAATATTGCGCGATACATCTTTCAGAAATGCGGTATTGAACGACGCCGCTTCCTCATAGCTCAGCGGTGGCACCAGACGCGTCTTGGTGAGACCGGGGCGGGACGCTTTCGCCATGACGGCGATGCCGCACGTCGATTTTTGAGACGTCGATGTCTCAGACAAAGGAACACACTCGGAACCGCCGAGATTTTTTTTCATCATTCCAGCCGATTCGCGCTGCTGTTATGTCGCTCAAAGCCCGCAGCGCCACAATTTATTACGCGGCGGGTGTGGCAAAGTTACAGGCGCTCTCGGATTCGTGAACGGTTTGGCCACGGCGCAGTGCTGCCGATTCTCGGCATTTCCGCGTGATCGGCAGACGCGAGGAGCCCGCGTTATCGTCGCGCGACGGCGATGCGGATCATCTCGTCGTGGGGAATCGGCTTTTCGTCTTTGCTTGTCCAGGTCGGAGCCTTGGCGAACTCCTCGGGCGGCATGTCGAGCGCCGCAATGCTTTTTCCGATCGACGCAACCACCTCGATCGGCACGGCAACGGGATGTCCGAACCAGCCGAACCAGGCGCTGTAATCGACGATCAGGCTGATCTTGCCATCGGGCGCGCGGACGACGTCGTGGACATAACCCAATGTCTGGTCGTCACCATCAAGCACCGGCTTGCCGATGAGAACGCCGACGCGGACCGGCTGCGGAAAGCGGCGATTCATCTTTTCCTCAGGCGTCAGTTCCTTTTCTTTCGTGTCGCCCTTGTCCTGGTTGCCCTTCGCCTGCTCGGCCCGAACCCTGTTTTGCGGCGGCTCATCCTTTTGGGACGTATCCTTTTGCGCCGGGTTGCCGGACTTGTCCTGATTGTCAGTGCTCGGGTTAGACATCCCGCCGGCTGATGATGCGGCGGGCGGCTGGTCCTTGTCCTGGCTCTGGGCCTGAAGCGGCGGCACCCACAGCAAAGCCAGCATGGCGACCCCGATCGCCGGCTCGGCCGACTTCCTTACACGAAGGCGTGTTGTCAAATTGGGTGTAACCAAATCACGGCTGGAGCGAAATTGAGCTATCAACGATTCTGCAAGAGACACGAGCAGATTCCTTCGCAACGTTGCCCTGCAGTGCGGAACGCACCGTTCAAACGGACAGTCGACAATGACCGATGCAGTCGTCAAATCACAAGCACGCCATTCGCAAGCGCCGCATGAGCGGATCGCGACGCGGCGGCTGCATCCGCTGCCGCTGCGCATCATGCACTGGGTCAACGCCATCGCGATCTTCATCATGATCCTGAGCGGATGGAAAATTTACAACGACGAAGTTTTGTTCGGCTGGCTGCATTTTCCCGATGCCATCCTGCCCGGGCCCTGGGCCCAGCACGGCCTGCAATGGCACTTTTTCGGCATGTGGATTTTTGCGATCAATGGACTTTGCTATCTCACTTACGGCCTCGCCTCCGGCCGCTTCCGCACCATGCTGTTGCCGATCTCTATTTCAGGGGTGCTCAAGACCGCGCGCGACGCGCTGCTCTTCCGCCTCAAGCACGACGACCTCACCCACTACAATATGGTCCAACGTGTGCTTTATGTCGGCGTCATGCTGGTCGGCATCGTCATCCTGCTGTCCGGACTGAGCATCTGGAAGCCGGTGCAGTTCTCCGAACTCGCCAGCATCTTCTACAGCTTTCAGACGGCGCGGCTGGTGCACTTCCTGTGCATGACCGCGATCGTGGGCTTCATTCTCGTGCATGTTTCGCTTGCGCTGCTCGTTCCGCGCTCCTTGCTGGCGATGATCACCGGCGGTCCGCGTGTGCCGGCCGAGCCGCGACAAGATGAACGGCCTCTTCCTCAGCAAGCCAAACTCTAGGAGACCGGCGATGTCGGGAATCATGAGGCGACCATCCCTGTTCCGGCCGAAGGGGCCCATCGACCAGAGCCTTTTGGCCGAGAACCGCGCGCTGCTTGCAGACATCGATCGCCGCAAACTGCTGCGC
>Ga0310811_10000356_pt1 | contig 62761 bp, 56 predicted proteins | sample YCmetagenome_FD_207642 | JGI IMG/M metagenome (GOLD analysis project Ga0310811, IMG submission 207642) | Soil microbial communities from experimental microcosm in Duke University, North Carolina, United States - YC | ecosystem: Engineered > Artificial ecosystem > Soil microcosm > Unclassified ... | reverse complement strand
TTGCCTTGGCTGTTCAGCGAAATCTTGATGTCTTCCGGATTGACCTTCACGTACTTCGAAATCACGCCGATCAGTTCCTGATGCAGCGCAGGCAGGAAATCGGGGCCGGCGCGGCCGTTACGTTCGCGCGCGATGATGATCTGCAGGCGTTCCTTGGCGGCGCTCGCAGATTTCGTTTCCTTGTTGAACAGAAAAGAGAGCAGCGACATGGTCATTTGCCTCCGAAAATGCGTTGCAGCAGGCCCGGCTTTTCATAGCTGGTATAGCGCAGCGGACGGTCTTCGCCGAGGAAGCGCGCGACCACGTCCTTGTAGGCTTCGGATACTTCGCTACCTTCGATATGGATCGCCGGGTTGCCCGAGTTCGATGCGTGCAGTACCGATTCCGATTCCGGGATGATGCCGATCAGCGGGATACGCAAAATTTCCTGCACGTCGGCGTAGGACAGCATTTCGCCGGCATCCACGCGCTTCGGCACGTAGCGGGTGATCAGCAGATGTTCCTTGACCGGCTCGCCGCCGTTCAGCGCGCGGCGCGACTTGGCCTGGATGATGCCGAGGATGCGGTCGGAATCGCGCACCGACGAGACTTCCGGATTTGTCACGATGATCGCTTCGTCGGCGAAGGTCAGCGCCATCACGGCACCGTGTTCGATACCGGCCGGCGAATCGCAGATGATGTATTCGAAATCCATCGCCGCCAGTTCCTGCAATACGCGCTCGACGCCTTCTTCCGACAGCGCATCCTTGTCGCGCGTCTGCGAGGCAGGCAGCACGAAAAGGTTGTCGCAGTGCTTGTCCTTGATCAGCGCCTGGTTCAGCGTGGCTTCCTTGTTGATGACATTAATCAGGTCGTACACCACGCGACGCTCGCAGCCCATGATCAGGTCGAGATTGCGCAGACCGACGTCGAAATCGATCACGGCCGTCTTGTGACCGCGCATGGCGAGGCCCGATGCAAAGCTTGCGCTGGAAGTGGTTTTGCCGACGCCGCCCTTGCCGGACGTCACAACGATGATTTTTGCCAAGAGGATGCCCCTTTCGTTAGAAGTAAATATGGATGCTGTTTACGCCGTTGCTATGCAGTCGCACCTAGCCGGCCGCACCTAGCCGGTCGCACCTATCCGGCCGACTTGATATGCAGCATGTCGATGCGATCGCCCACCAGGCGGATTTGCGTCGGCTGTTGCGCGCGCTCCGAACCATGTTCGAAGGTGCGGTACATGCCGGCGATCGACACCAGCTCCGCTTCCATGCTGAGCGTGAAAATCCGTGCGTCGGTATCGCCGTTGGCGCCAGCCAGCGCACGGCCGCGCAGCGGCGCATACACGTGGATGCTGCCGTCGGCGATCACTTCCGCGCCGTTGTTGACGGCAGCGGTGATGATCAGGTCTGCGCCGCGCGCATAGATGCGTTGCCCCGCACGTACCGGCGTGTCGATGATCATGGTGCGGCTTGCCGGCGGCGCAGCGACTGGCGCCGAAACTGACGCAGCAGCCGGTGCTGCCTGCGTGACGACCGGTTCAACCGCAGGTGCAAGCTCGATTTCGGCTTGCATCGGCGAGCCTGCTGCAGCGGAAATTTCGGCGCGGGGTTTGACCGAGCCGTCGATGCTCAAGCCGTTCGCTAGAATGGCTGCTTCCATGCCTGGCGCCGCATTACGCACGGCAACCGCATTCAGGCGATAAGACTTGAACAAGGCCGCGATGCCGGCCCAGTCGATTGACTCGGCTGGCGCGTCAAGCGCGCCGACGTCGAGTACGGCGAATTCGTCGTCAAAGAAGTCGGCATCGCCGCCAGTCATGTCGCGCATGGCGGCATCCAGCACGCCGAGATCGGCTTCATGCAGGATGGCGGAGACGGCAACGACAGTGGAAATCTTGATTTCGATCGGCTTGCGGGATGAGCTTTTGGACATGGAGCGATAAGTGAGCGGTTGCGCTGTCCGTTCCGCCCAATTTCTGACGGGTAACGTTCGGCTTCTGCTTGCGGCTCTCGTTCGGCTTGCGCCGCGCTTGATGAGCCGCTAAAAATGCTTCGTATTATAACCGTTCGCGATGTCGGATTTGCCATGCAGGCAAGTCATCTTTGCAAGTGAAATCGCAGCAAAAATACCGTGATTGAAATGCGACGGCGTCGTGCTGGTGCGCGTGTAGAATAGCCGCTTTTTTTCGCGGGGCTGCCATGTGGTTCAAGAATCTTCAGGTCTATCGTTTGCCGGCACCATGGCACGTTTCCGCTGCGCAGCTGGAGGCCGATCTGGCGCCGTTCGCCTTCCAACCCTGCAGCAGTCTGGAAATGCAAAGCCAGGGCTGGATCTCGCCGCGTGACAACGGTCAGCTGGTCCACACCGTCAACAAGCAGATGCTGCTGACGCTCGGCGTCGAGAAAAAGCTGCTCCCAAGCACGGTCATCAACCAGGTCACGAAGATCAAGGCCGCAGAAATTGAAGAGCAGCAGGGCTACAAGCCGGGCCGCAAGCAGATGAAGGAATTGAAGGAACAGGTCACGGACGAGCTGTTGCCGCGCGCCTTCAGCGTATGGCGCTCGACCCGCGTGTGGATCGATCCGCAGAACGGCTGGCTGGTCGTCGATGCCGGTAGCGCCGCCAAGGCTGACGAAGCGCTGAAGCTGCTGTTCAAGGCGGTCGACAAGTTGCCGCTGGAGTCGCTGCAGGTGGTGCAGTCGCCGTTGTCGGCGATGACGTCCTGGCTGCTGTCCGATGAAGCACCGCGCAATTTCACCGTCGATCAAGACACCGAATTGCGTTCCAAGGCCGAAAACAAGGCGACCGTGCGCTATTCGCGTCATTCGCTCGAAGCAGACGAAGTGCGACGCCATATCGAAGCCGGCAAGCAATGCACGCGGCTGGCGATGACCTGGGCCGACCGCGTTTCCTTCGTGCTGACCGAATCGCTGACCATCAAGCGCATCGCGCCGCTCGACGTGCTGAAGGAGAATGCCGAGGCGACTGCGCAGAACGACGAAGAGCGCTTCGACGGCGATTTCATGCTGATGACCGGCGAACTCGGCAAGATGCTGGCTGACCTGGTCGAGGCTCTGGGCGGCGAAGTGGAGAAGAAGCAGGCGGCCTGAACCGCCTTTTGCATTACCGGCCCGTCAGGCTGATGCATAATTCGCTTGGCGATCGGCGCCTTTTTTCACGCTTTCCTTCTCTCCGTTCTGATGAGCATGCACATCGAAATCAGCGATATCGGCCACATCATCCAGCTTTCCGTTGCTCCGGTGTTTCTGCTGACCGGCGTGGGTACCAATCTGACCGTGCTGACCAACCGGCTCGGCCGCATCGTCGACCGTTCACGCATTCTCGAAGACAGGCTGCGCATGCCGGACGATGCGCACCATGCGGAATATCAGGGCGAGCTCGATACGCTGTATGCCCGTTCGCATCTGATCAATCGCGCGATTACCTTGTCGACCGCCTGCGCGCTGATGGTCTCGCTGGTGATCGTCGCATTGTTCGTTGGCGACGCCTTGAACATCGATCTTTCCAAATTCATCGCCGCATCGTTCGTGCTGGCAATGGTCTGCCTTGTCGCCAGCTTCGTCTTTTTGCTGCGCGAAATTCTGGTTGCCACGCAGCCTATGCGCAGCAGCGGCCCACCGTCACGCTAGTTCCTTCGGTTTCTCGCTAATCAGGAAATCCCGAGCGTCCTCTCCGGCAAAAACGAAGAAGATTGTTCGCACCGAATGTTGGTGTTTATTTAAAATTCGGTGCGCGTTTAATTAACGTTTCGACAATCAATCAAAGGAGAAGAACGATGCAGTTTTCCAAGGGTGTGGTTCGCGTGCGTACGATCGCCGCGTTTGTCGCGGCACTCGGTTTGGCTGCATGCGCGCAGCAGCCGTTGCAACCGCAGGCCGCGGGCCGCCCGGCCGTCATGACGCAGGCGCTGCAGCAGCAAATCAGTGCAGATCAGGCCCTGCAATTGCTGAAGGATGGCAATGCGCGCTTCGTGGCCGGCAAGCCGCTGAACTACGACATGCCGATGCAAGTCAAGACGACCGGCAAGGACGGACAGTATCCGTTTGCCAGCATCATTAGTTGCATCGATTCGCGTTCCTCTCCGGCCCAGGTGTTCGACCTCGGTTTGGGCGATGCATTTGAAATGCGCGTTGCCGGCAACGTCGTCAATCCGGACATTCTGGGCAGCCTCGAGTACGCCGCGAAGGTGGCCGGCGCCAAGCTGATCGTGGTCCTGGGTCACACTTCCTGCGGCGCGGTGAAGGGTGCGTGCGATCACGTCGAACTCGGCAACCTGACCGGCTTGCTGGCCAAGATCGAACCGGCAGTGAAAGCGACGCCGAACGTCGGCGGGGCGGACCGCAGCTCGCACAACTATCCGTTCGTCAATGCCGTCGCCGAAAAGAACGTGCATCTGACCGTGCAGGATGTGCTGGCGCAGAGTCCTGTGCTGCGCGACATGGCCGCGAAAAACCAGATCAAGGTGGTAGGCGCCATGCTGGATGTGAAGACCGGCGAAGTGAAGTTCTACTGATCTGGCTCCTCAAAAAAAAAGCCCGCCAAACGGCGGGCTTTTTTTACGCGCGCATGGCGCTCAATAGCTCGGCGGCACGTAGCCGGAAGCCTGATCTGCACCGCCGCCGAAGAAATGCTTTTCCATCTGGTCGGCCAGATATTTGCGCGCACGGACGTCAGCCAGATTCAGGCGGTTTTCATTGACCAGCATCGTCTGGTGCTTGAGCCAGGCGGCCCAGGCTTCCTTCGACACGCTTTCATAAATGCGCTTGCCCAGTTCACCGGGATACGGTGGAAAGTCCAGGCCTTCGGCTTCCTTGTCGAGTTTGACGCAATGAATCATGCGAGTCATTTTTCTGCTTCCTTGTAAAGGCCGGCGCGTATTGTTGTATTGCGCGGCATGTTGAACAAGGCCGCCGCATAGGAGAGCGACGGCCGCAATTCTAGAGTTTTTTGATGAAGACGAGCGACTTGCGCTGCCAGTTGTACATATGTTGCCTATCCTTCGGCAGGGCGTCCACGGTTGCCGGTGCGAAACCGCGCTTCAGGAACCAGTGTGCGGTGCGCGTCGTCAGCACGAATAGTTTCTTCAGCCCCGCGGCACGGGCGCGATTTTCCATGTGCTTCAACAGGCGTTCACCGTCGCCTTGCGCCTGCGAATCGGGGCTGACGATCAGGCAGGCCATTTCCGCCATGCCTTCGGCGGGGAAAGGGTAGAGCGCCGCGCAGCCGAAGATCACGCCATCGTGTTCGATCACCGAGAAATGACCAATCTCGCGTTCGATCAATTCGCGGCCGCGCTTGACCAGCGTGCCGTCCGCTTCATACGGTTCGATCAGCTTGATGATGCCGCCGACGTCGTCGATGGTCGCGTCGCGCAGGCTCTCGATGTTCTCGAAAGTCACCATGGTGCCGACGCCGTCATGCGTGAACAGTTCGAGCAGCGCCGAGCCATCCATCGAGAAGGGCACGATGTGCGCCCGCTCGACACCGGCATTACAGGCCTGCATCGCATGCTTCAGATAGAAAGCGGCATCGTCCGGAATGCATTCGTGTTCGAGCACAGCCGCTGCCTGGTGCGAAGACAGCTCGCGGATTTCGGCGCCGCCGAGATCCTTCATCATCGGCGTTTCAGTGATGAAGATCAGCTTGTCGGCGCGCAGCGCGGCGGCAGCCGAAACAGCGACGTCTTCCATCGTCAGGTTGAAGACTTCGCCGGTCGGCGAGAAGCCCAGCGGCGACAGCAGGACCAGGCCGCCGGCATTCAGGATCGGCTGGATTGCTTCATAGGCCACCTTGCGCACGACGCCAGTCAGTTCGTGGTCGATGCCGTCGATCACGCCGAGCGGGCGCGCCGTGACGAAATTGCCGGAAATGATGCGGATTTCCGAATGCGCCATTGGCGTGTTCGGCAGGCCCTGGCTGAACGCGGCCTCGATGTCGAGACGCAGCTCGCCGGCGGCTTCCTTAGCGCATTCGAGTGCGGAACTGTCGGTAATACGTACGCCATTGTGGAAGCGTCCCTCGACATTGCGCAATGCGAGTTGCTCCGCCACCTGCGGACGCGAGCCGTACACGATGACGACCTTGATGCCGAGTGCGTGCAGCAGCGACAGGTCGTGTGCAAGCACTGGCAGCGCGCCGGCTGTCACCAGTTCGCCCGGAAAGGCGACGACGAAGGTCTTGCCGCGAAACGCATGGATGTACGGCGCGACCGAGCGCAGCCACTGGACGAATTGTTCGGCGTTTTCCATGCTCGGCATTATAACCACAGCAACAGTGCGGCACGGGCGGAGATGGTAGGCGCTCTGTATAATTCCGGCCACATGTCCGCATCTGAAAACAAGCCGCAAACTCCGCAGTCCGCGCGCAGTCGTCCCGACGGCAAGCAAGCAAAACCAGCCGTGTCACCGGAGCGCCGGCCGCCCGTGCGCAATCCGCTGCCGCCCGTTACATTTCCTGAAGAGCTGCCGGTTTCCGGCAAGCGCGAGGACATTGCCAAGGCGATCCGCGACAACCAGGTCGTCATCGTCAGCGGCGAGACCGGTTCCGGCAAGACCACGCAGCTGCCTAAGATCTGCCTCGAACTGGGCCGCGGCGAAAAGGGCTTGATCGGCCACACGCAGCCGCGTCGCATCGCCGCGTCGTCGACCGCCAAGCGCATCGCGCAGGAATTGAATTCGCCATTGGGTGAACACGTCGGCTACAAGGTGCGCTTCAACGACACGCTCAGCGGTGGCGCGTGGATCAAGCTGATGACCGACGGCATCCTGCTGGCTGAAACGCAGACCGATCCGCTGCTGCGTCAGTACGACACCATCATCATCGACGAGGCGCACGAACGCAGCCTGAACATCGATTTCCTGCTCGGTTATCTGAAGCAGCTGCTGCCGAAGCGGCCTGACCTGAAAGTCATCATTACGTCTGCCACCATCGATGCCGAGCGCTTCGCGCGGCATTTCGCGCGCGGCGACAAGCTGCCGCCGGTGATCGAAGTATCGGGACGCCTCTATCCGGTCGAAATACGCTACCGGCCGATCGAGCCTTACGACAAGAATGCCGGCACAAGCCCGAACGCGAATTCAAACGCCGGCGCGGATGCTGCACAGGCGCGCCGTTCCGCGCTCGCAGCCAAGGAGCGCGGACAACGCGATTTGATGGATGCGGTGGTCGATGCGGTCGACGAATTGGCGCGTATCGGCTCCGGCGACGTGCTGGTCTTCCTGCCCGGTGAGCGTGAAATCCGCGATGCGGCGGAGGCCTTGCGCAAGCATCACCCGCCGCATGTCGAGATCCTGCCGCTGTTTGCCCGCCTGTCCGCGCAGGAGCAGGAACGCATCTTCAAGCCGACCAATGCACGCCGCATCGTGCTGGCGACCAACGTCGCCGAAACTTCGCTGACGGTCCCCGGCATCCGCTACGTGGTCGATGCCGGTCTTGCGCGCGTCAAGCGCTACAGCTACCGCAACAAGGTCGAGCAGTTGCAGATCGAGCCGGTTGCACAGTCGGCAGCGAACCAGCGCGCCGGCCGCTGCGGCCGCGTCGCGGCCGGCGTCTGTATACGCCTGTACGACGAACAGGATTATCTGCTGCGGCCCAAATTCACCGATCCCGAAATCCTGCGTTCGTCGCTCGCAGCGGTCATCCTGCGGATGAAGTCGCTGCACTTGACGGACGTTGAGGAATTTCCCTTCATCGAACCGCCGCTCGGCCGCGCGATCGCCGACGGCTATCAGCTGCTGCAGGAGCTTGGCGCAGTCGATGACGACAATCGCTTGACGAAGTTGGGGCGCGATCTGGCGCGCCTGCCGCTCGATCCGCGCGTCGGCCGCATGATTCTGGCCGCGCGGCAGAACGCCTGCCTGACCGAGATGCTGATCATTGCGTCCGCACTGTCCGTGCAGGACCCGCGCGACCGGCCGATGGAAGCGCAGAACGCCGCCGATACCGCGCACAAGAAATTCGCCGACGAGAAATCCGAATTTCTCAGCTATCTCAAGATATGGAAATGGTTCGAAGACGCGATCGCGCACAAGAAGACGAACCGGCAATTGCAGGACGAATGCCGTGCCAACTTCCTGTCGCAGCTGCGCCTGCGCGAATGGCGCGACGTGCATTCGCAATTGCTGACCATCGTGCGCGAGCAGGGTTGGCGCTTGAACGAATTGCCGGCGACCTACGAACAACTGCACACGGCATTGCTGACTGGCCTGCTCGGCAACATCGGCTTCAAGGCGGAAGACGAACCGCATTATCTGGGCGCGCGCGGCATCAAGTTCCACATCTGGCCCGGTTCCTCGCTGTCGAAGAAAGCGGGCAAGTGGATCATGGCGGCCGAGCTGGTCGAGACCACGCGACTGTACGCCCGCTGCATTGCGCAGATCCAGCCGGAATGGCTGGAGCGCGTCGCAGGTCATTTGCTGAAGAAGTCCTACGGCGAGCCTCGCTGGGAAAAGCGTACCGCCCAGGTGTCGGCCTACGAACGCGCGACGCTGTACGGCCTCGTGGTCTACAGCCAGCGCCGCATCAACTACGGCCTGATCAATCCGACCGAAGCGCGCGAGATCTTCATCCGCGATGCACTGGTCGGCGGCGACTTCGACACGCGTGCGCCATTCTTCGCGCACAACCACAAGCTGGTGCGCGAGATCGAGAACCTGGAACACAAGTCGCGCCGGCTCGACGTGCTGGTCGACGACGACCTGATCGCCGCCTTCTACGACCAGCACATCCCGGCCGACGTGGTGAACGGCATCGGCTTCGAGAAGTGGTACAAGGATGCATCCGCACAGGAACCGAAGCTGCTGTACCTGAACCGTGACGATCTGATGCGACACGAAGCGGCCGGCGTGACGACCGAGCTCTTTCCGAAGGTAATGAATGTCGCCGGCATCGAGATGGGCTTGAGCTACCACTTCGAGCCCGGTTCACCGCGCGACGGCGTGACGCTGACCGTGCCGCTGTACGCGCTGAACCAGGTCTCGGCCGAGCGCAGCGAATGGCTGGTGCCCGGCATGATGAAGGAGAAAGTGCATCTGCTGCTGAAGTCGCTGCCGCAGAAGCAGCGCCGTCATTGCGTGCCGTTGCCCGACTATGCCGCGGGTTTCTGCGATCGCGTGCACGAAAAGCGCATCTTCGGCCGCGGCAGCCTGCTCGACGCGGTGATTGCGGACGTGCGCGAGCAGACCACGGTGATGACGAAGACCACCGACTACAAGCTCGAGACGTTGCCCGCGCATCACTTCATGAACTTCAAGGTGATCGACGAGCATGGACGCCAGCTCGATATGGGCCGCAATCTCGGCGTGCTGCGCGCCGAACTCGGTGGGCAGGCACGCGAGAGCTTCCAGCGGCTGGCAGAAAACACGGCGCCGACGACCGTCGCCAACACGAACGAGCAGGGCGGCAAGCCCGCAGCAGCCGTAGCGAAGGCGGCATCGGGAAATGCGGCGTCCTCCAGTGCGCAGCATCAGAATCTCACCGGCTGGACCTTCGGCGAATTGCCGGAGCTGCTGGAGATCCAGCGCGGCAAGCAAACGCTGATCGGTTTTCCCGCGTTGGTCGACCGCAAGGCCCATTGCGATATCGAAGTCTTCGACGATCCGGATGAGGCGGCACGTGTGCATCGCATCGGCCTGCGCCGCCTGTTCGCGCTGCAGTTGAAGGAGCAATTGAAATTCCTCGACAAGAACATCCCCGGCCTGCAGCAGATGGGCATGCAGTTCATGGCGCTCGGCACACAGGAGGAATTGCGCGACCAGATCATCGAGATGGGACTGGAGCGCGCCTGTCTGCAAGAGCCGCTGCCGAAGAACGCGCAGCAGTTCAACGCACGGCGCGATGAAGGCAAGGCACGGCTCGGCCTGCTGATCAACGAAATCGCACGCCTCGTCGGCACAATTCTGACTGAATATCATGCGCTGCCGAAGAAGTTGCAGACAGTGAAGGCGCACACGCAGTCGTTCAACGACATGCAGGCGCAGCTACAGCAACTGATCGGCAAGCGTTTCGTTGCGGACACCGACTATGTCCAGCTCGCGCATTTTCCGCGCTATCTGAAGGCGATCGCCACGCGCATCGACAAGCTACGCGCCGATCCTGCACGCGATGCGAAGGCCATGGCCGAGTGGCAGCAGGCCGCGCAGCCGTGGCAGCGTGCGATGAAGGACAGGCATGGCGATCCGAAGATGACGGAGTATCGCTGGTTGCTGGAAGAGTTGCGCGTGTCGTTGTTTGCACAGGAACTGCGCACCCCGATGCCGGTCTCGGTCAAGCGTTTGCAGAAAGTATGGGAATCGATGCAGCGCTGATGCGTTAGATCGGACGAAGTATCGATGGCGACAGCCATCTGGTTGATATTTGCAATGGAGCGTAGAGGACATGGCGGTTCGTATCGTCAAATTGGGAAGCCCGCGCGGCGAAGGAGAAGGCCTGCGCATCGGGACGGTGCGGCGTCCGCCGCGCGGCGTGCCGAAATCGGAATTTGCCAAACGCAACTGGTACGACGTGTGGCTGCCGAATCTGTCACCCAGCGATGAAACCTTGCGCATCGCGCTCAGAGCCAGCACGCCCGCGCAATGGCAGAACTTCTTTCGTGAATACCGTGCCGAAATGGCACGGCCGGAAAGTGTGCATCTGATCGAGACGCTGGCAGCACTGTCGCATCACACCGATTTTTCCGTCGGCTGCTATTGCGAGGATGAGACGCACTGTCACCGTTCCGCGTTGCGCGAACTCTTGCGCAAGAAGGGCGCCAGCCTTGCATAAGGTGGGCAGCAGCTGACATGCGTTCGGCAAATTGCATACTGCGCGTGTGCGGGACCATCGATGCCGACTGACCGCTGCGCGCAACCCCATAAACCTGGTATGCAGTTTCACTCATGCCGCTGTAGGACAATCTGCGCACTGCAAAAATAATAGGCAGCGAGCGCTTGCGCTGCTGGTATTTCGCACACGTACGACCTATCATGATTCGCACTCCCTTATGTGCGAGGCCACCGTGATTTCCAACGATAAACTCACTCGTTCACGGCGGTACGCGGTAGGCATGTCCATTGCACTCGCAGCAACGGCGATACAGTGGGCGCTGTGGTTTTCGGTAGGAAGCCGCATACCGTTTCTTGTCTTCGTCTCATCAATGTCGATGGGCGCGATTCTGCTCGGTCCGGGACCTGCCAGCATCGTGGTGCTGATCGGCTTCTTGAGCGGGGTTCTGATGATGGAACCGACCGGCTCCCTTTACGTCGACGACATCGACGACCAGCTGGCCATCCTTATCTATATGGCCGTCAGCATCGTCTTCCTGTTTGCGGGCGGCAGAATTCGCGGTTACATGCAGGCCGCAACCGAAGCGCGCGCGGAAATGGAGCGTGCTTCGGTGCGTGCGGAGCGTACGGCGCAGCAGCAGGAAAGGCGCTTCCTGATCGCGATCGAAGCCTCCAGTGTGCCGTTCACGCTGCTCGATCCGGTGCGCGACGAGAGCGGCACCATCATCGATTACCGTTGGGCTTACCTGAACCAGGAAGGCGCGAGAAATCTGGGTTTCAGGAAAGAGGAGCTCATCGGTCGCAGGATCAACGAGGTGCTGCCTGGCAGCTGGGAGCCCGGGATACTCGAGCACATCCGTTCGGTATCCGAGACCGGCCAGCCCGCAGAGTTCGAGCACTATTCGAGCGCGAACGGCGTGGTCGGCTGGTATCACGTCTATGCATCCGCGCTCGACGATTCGGTGGTGGTCTGGTTCCAGGACGTCAGCTCGCAGAAGCGCACCGAACTGCTGCTGCAGGAAGAAGCCAAGAGCAAGGATCGCTTCATCGCCACGCTGGCGCACGAGCTGCGCAACCCGCTGGCGCCGATCCAGCAGGCGACCTCGCTGATGCGCATGCCGGGCGCCAACGAGCAGACCCGGGAATGGGCGGCAGAAGTGGTCGACCGCCAAGCGCGGCATATGTCGCTGCTATTGAACGATCTGCTCGACATGTCGCGCATTTCACGCGGCGTGCTGACGCTGCGCAAGGCGCTGATCGAATTGAAGCCTGCCATTCACGACGCGATCGAAGCCGCCAATCCCCTCATCAAAAGCCGGGAGCACGAGCTCACCGTTCGCATGCCGCAAGAGGACGTCTATCTCGAGGCCGATCAGGTGCGGATCACGCAGATCGTCAGCAACCTGCTGACCAATGCGGCGAAATATACGGAGAAAGGCGGCCAGATTCTTCTGGAAGTTGAGAAGAAGGACGACATGGTCACGATTTGCGTGCATGACAACGGCATCGGCATTCGCAAGGAAAAGCTGGAAGAAATCTTCGAGATGTTTACGCAAGTGCGGCCGGACAAGGATGTCGAGGGCGGCCTCGGCATCGGCCTGGCGGTAACCAAAGGATTGGTCGAGCTGCATGGCGGCACCATCGAAGCGGCCAGCGGCGGTCTGGGCACAGGCAGCCGCTTCACGGTGCATCTGCCCGCGGTGCAACATGAAACGGCCAAGCCCGGTGTCACACCGCTTGCTGCGCAACAGCACAATGAAGGCGCGCTGCGTGTCTTGATCGCGGACGACAATCAGGATGCTGCCGATATTCTCGCTTCGCTGATGGAACTGGAAGGGCACGAGGTGCGCGTCGCATACGAAGGGGAGGCAGCGCTGGCGGTGTATCACGGGTTTCACCCGCACGTAGCGTTCCTTGATATCGGCATGCCGGTGCTGACCGGCCTGCAGATTGCGGAAGCAATCCGTGCATCAGAAGGCGGTGGCGACGTGACGCTGGTGGCGATCACTGGCTGGGGGCAGGCGGCAGATCGCGCCAACACCTTGCGCGCCGGCTTCAACCATCATCTGACCAAGCCGGCGAGCTTCGACAAGCTGGAGGAAATCGTGCGCGACGTGCAAAAGCGGCGCGATGAGGAAGGAGCACTGCAGATGCAGTAAAGATGTGCAGTAGAACGCCGTTGCGCAGTGATCGAAGAAACGGCCCGCATCCGGGCCGTTATCGTTTAATGCGCCATCTCAGTTGATGCGGAATTGCGTTGCGCATTTGAAGGTCGTCTCGATGCGCGCTTTCACTGTTTCCTTGATGTCCTCCGGCATGTCGGGATCGGAGAGCGGTCCCTGCAGGAAGGCCAGGGCAGCAGATTTCATCGTCTCCAGGCGCTTGGCGGTTTCTTCCGACGAGGTCGACGCGGCGAAGACTGCCAGCATGCTCGCAACGACGGCTTGATCCGCCATCGAGCTGCCAAGATAACTGCTCAGCAGCGTCTCGTGACCGTTGACCAGTTCGTCCAGTTGTTCCGTTTGCTGTTCCATGTTTCATCCTTTGTTTTTATGAGGTCACGACATTAGCAGAAAAATGCGCGACGGTATGTGTAGCGCAAGAAGGCTGCCGCAAGCAGATCGCGTCGACGATGCGTCGTCGACGCTTGCGTAATAGAAGACGTGTGAAGCAAGGATTTTGTTCCGCGAGGAAACGGTTTTTTAAGAGGGAAATTGACGCTGATAAACATTCTGTCTCCTTATGAAGACAAAGCCGCTGCTGCACTGTTTTTCGCTTGCCGATGCATCGGCGATTCATTTACTGTGAATTCGTCCTCTTCCTCACCCTGTCATCGGAGTCGGTCATGCGTCGCAGATTTTCTTTCCCCATTCTCTTCGTGTCCGCCGCCTTGTTCGCAGCGCAGGCGCACGCTGCCTATAAATACTCGGCACTGCCTTCTCTCGGCGGCCCCGGAAGTCTCGCTGCCGGTATCAATAACGCAGGCCAGATCGTGGGCACGTCCAATGACTCCGATACCTTCCCACGCAGTACCGTCTGGACCAAAGGAAAACCGGTCGATCACCGCCCGGACGACTGGCTGAGCTGGGGTGCGGCGATCAATGACAAGGGCCAGATTGCCGGCAGCTACGGCGACTCCTTCGGCCGCTTCCAGGTGTCGCGTGCGTACGCGTCGCCCTATCCCAATTCCGCGATGGGCAATCTCGGCGTCAGCGATTCCGTCGCGCTGGATATCAACAATCACGGCCTAGCGGTGGGCGAGGCATACACCGGCGACTGGGCTGGTCCGCCGCTGTATCCATTCCCGTTTTACGGCAGCCATGCCGTGGTGTGGAACGGCACCACGACAACCGACCTGCATCCGGCCGGCGCGAATCTCAGCATTGCCAACGCGATCAATGACAGTAACGTGATCGTCGGCGCAGTCGATAGCAGTGCCGTTCTCTGGAACGGCGGCACGATGACCACGCTGGGCGCGGGAGCCGCGTACGACATCAACAACGCCGGTGTCGTCGTCGGCCAGTCCGGCAACAATGCGGTGATGTGGAATGGCGGTACGCAAACCATATTGGGAGACGGGAAGGCGAAGGCATTGAACATCCTGTCGCAAGTGGTCGGCATATCGAACGGCCATGCCTTCCTGTGGGAGCACGGCGCCGCGATCGATCTGAACAACTTCATCAGCGCAGCGGCTAAAAATGCCGGTTGGGTGCTGGAAGAGGCGGTCGGCATCAACGATCACGGCTGGATCGTCGGCAATGCGTTCAATACCGTCACGCTCAACTATCAGGCTTTCCTGTTGTCGCCTGCGCCGGAGCCTTCGACCTGGGCGATGCTGCTCGGCGGCCTTGGCTTCCTCGCCTGGAAGGCACGCAAGACCCGCCGCGTCGGCGGAATGCCAGCCGCTGCCTGATTCCGATCGGCGCGTTGCAGCGCGCCTTCCCCGTCTTTCTGCCTCGCGGCCGCTGTTGCGGCCGCGGCAGCTATTTGCATGACAAACGGCTAATAAGCCGGCAATTTCGCGTAAAATTGCCGGCAATTTTTGTTCAACGATCCTCCCCGAGAAAATGACGATTAAATCCGACAAGTGGATACGCCGCATGGCAGAGCAGCACGGCATGATCGAGCCGTTCGAACCCGGTCAGGTGCGTCAGTCCAACGGGCACAAGATCGTTTCCTACGGCACCTCTTCGTACGGCTACGACATCCGCTGCGCCGACGAATTCAAGATCTTCACCAACATCAATTCGACCATCGTCGATCCGAAGAATTTCGATGAGAATTCCTTCGTCGACGTCAAGAGCGATGTCTGCATCATCCCGCCGAACTCCTTCGCACTGGCCCGCACCATCGAATACTTCCGTATCCCGCGCAACGTGCTGACGATCTGCCTCGGCAAATCCACCTACGCGCGCTGCGGCATCATCGTCAACGTCACGCCTTTCGAGCCGGAGTGGGAAGGCTACGTGACGCTGGAGTTTTCCAACACCACGCCGCTGCCGGCGAAGATCTACGCTGGCGAGGGTTGCGCGCAGGTGCTGTTCTTCGAAAGCGATGAAGTGTGCGAAGTGTCGTACAAGGATCGTGGCGGCAAATACCAAGGCCAGCACGGCGTGACCTTGCCCAAGACATGACGCAAGCGCAGCAAGGCGAGCGCTTCGCGGCGGTAGGCCCGGATCGCCAGCCGCCTTTGCCTGCGCATGGACAGCAGGACGCGAGCGCGTGCGAACGCGCGATGCGAATCTTCATCCTGATCCTTGCCGGGTATTTCTTGCTGCAGATCGTGGTGCGCCTGTGCCTGTCCGATTCGCTGGACCTGGACGAGGCGGAGCAGGTTTTCGTGTTTCAGCAGCTGCGCGGCGGCTACGATACGCAACCCCCGCTGTATGCATGGGTGCAATGGGTGTTCTTCTCGGTCTTCGGCCTGAATCTGTTCGCGCTGTCGCTGCTGAAGAATCTGCTGCTGCTCTCGACCTATCTTGGTGTGCTGTTCACTGCCCGCCGTTTGCTGAGCACGGCAGGTGCGATTGCGGCGACCGCTTCGCTGGTGCTGTTGCCGGCGATCGGATGGGAATCGCAACGAGACCTGACGCACTCGGTGATTCTCACCTGCATGGCGTCGCTCAGTCTCTGTGCGTATTTTGCACTGCTGCACAAGCCGAATGTCGGGCGCTATGTGTTGTTCGGCCTGCTGGTCGGCCTTGGCATGCTGACGAAGTACAACTTCGTGATTTTTGCCGGCGGCATCGCATTGACCAGCTTGCTCGTGCCCGAGCATCGCCGTATCGTCTGGAACGGCAAGGTCGCGATTGCGATGGTGGTTGCAGTGCTGGTTTTCCTTCCGCACGGCGTGTGGCTGGCGCATCATCTGGCCGATGCGACCAACGGCACCCTGAGCAAGATGAGCCAGGGCCACAAAGCCAGCTATCTCGGCAATGTGGCGGAAGGATTCGGCGATCTGCTGGTGGCGATGATCTCTTTCCTCACACCGCTGTGGATCATCGACGGCTGGCTGTGGCGCAAGGAGCTGCGGCAGGCGAAGGTCGATCGTGCGAACCCGCATGCACGCTTTTTCCTGATTCTGTATGCAGTGTTTTTCATCGGCCTGACCGTGTTGCTGCTGACCGGCAAGGTCTCGAACATCAAGAGCCGCTGGATGTTGCCGCTGATGTTTTCCGTGCCGATGGCCGTGTTCGTGATTTTTCCGGCCTTTGCGCGACAGGAGACGTGCCGCAAGATCGCGGGTATCGCCGGTGTGTTCGCGGTGGTGATTTTGCTCGCGCTGCCGGCACGCGTTCTGTTCGGGCCGATGCTGGGCAAGAACGTGCGTGCGCACTTTCCGTTTCCGGAGCTGTCGGCGGAACTGGCGCAGCGCTTTCCGCAGGCACGCCTGCTGGTGACGGATGCCAAGCTTGCTGCGGGCAATCTGCATTTCCAGCGCCCCGCATTGCGTACCATGCTGTTCGATGAGGTGCTCGCGGAACATCCGCCCTTGAGCGGCGAGGTGATCCTGCTGATACGTCCGGATGCGACGGAAGACTGGCTCCGTGCGTTCAAGGAAGCCTATCCGTCCACGGTGACGGATCAAGGAACGTTCAAACTCCGCTACCGCTACGGCAGCGAAGAATTCATGTCATTTGATTTTGTACACGTCGTCATAAGGAACCCCTGATGTTTTTATCCGTTGTGATCCCGGTCATGAATGAAGAGGGCAACATCGCCCCGTTGACGGAGCGTATCGCCGACGCGCTGAAAGGCATCGAGCATGAAGTGATCTTCGTCGACGACGGCTCGCGCGACGCCACAGTCGCAGAGATCGAGCAATACGCGAAGCCCGGCACGTGCGCCGTGATCCTGAACCGCAATTACGGTCAGACCACCGCGATGGCGGCCGGCATCGACGCCGCGCAGGGCGAGCTGATCGTCATGCTGGACGGCGACCTGCAGAACGATCCGGAAGACATTCCGCGCATGATCGAGTGCCTGCAGAGCGGCCACTGGGATGTCGTTGCCGGCATCCGCGCCAAGCGGCAGGACGGTTTCCTGTTGCGCAAGATCCCGAGCAAGATCGCCAACTGGATGATTCGCGCCAGCACCGGCGTCTACATCAAGGACTACGGTTGCACGCTCAAGCTGTTCCGCAGCGATGTGGCGAAGAACCTCGGCCTGTACGGCGAACTGCATCGCTACATTCCTGTGCTCGCGTCGATGTACGGCGCGCGCATGACGCAGATGGACGTGCGCCATCATCCGCGCCACGCCGGCGTTTCCAAGTACGGCATCGGCCGCACCTTCAAGGTTGCCAGCGACCTGATGCTGATGCTGTTCTTCCAGAAGTACGGCCAGCGCCCGATGCATCTGTTCGGCGGCACAGGCCTGTTCCTGTTCCTGGCCGGCATGATCACTAATGCCTACCTCGCGGTGTGCAAGCTGATGGGTGAGAACATTGGCGACCGACCGCTCTTGACCCTGGGTCTGCTGATGACGGTGGCCGGCATCCAGCTGATCACCACCGGCTTCATCGCCGACCTGATCATGCGCACCTACTACGAGTCGCAGGGTAAGAAGGTCTACAACGTCAAGAAGCAGATCGTTGTCTGAGCACACGAAAAAGCTGATCAAGCTGGCGATCCAAGCGGCGGTCTCCGTCGCGCTGATCGCCTTCGTTCTCCACAAGATCGACCTCTCGCAGGTCAAGCAATTGCTGGTGCGGCCTGAAGGGCTGCCGTGGATCTTCATCGCGCTGCTGCTGTTTAACGCATCCAAGATCGTCAGCGCCTTTCGCCTGAACGTCTACCAGCGCCACATCGGCGTGCACCTGTCCGGCAAGCAGAATCTCAAGCTGTATTACGCCGGCATGTTCCTCAACATGTTCCTGCCCGGTGGCATTGGTGGTGACGGCTACAAGATTCTCGTGCTGCATCGGCGCGACGGCACGCCGGTCAAGAAGCTGCTCGGCATCACGCTGGCCGATCGCGTCAGTGGCTTGTTGATTCTGCTCTTGCTGCTGTGTGTGCTGATTCCGTTTCTGGTTTTTCCGTGGCCGGTGCCGCATGTCGATTTGCTGGCGGTGGCTGGTGCGGTCGGCATCTGCATCGCTTTCGTGCTGATGCATCGCTGGCTGCTGAACATGATCGGCGCGAAGATGCTGTCCGTGTTCGGCTACGGCTTTGTCGTGCAATCGCTGCAGGTGGTGTGTGTCGCTTTCCTGCTGCTGTACCTGCAGGTGCCGTTGGCGAACTACCCGGCCTATCTCGCGGTATTCCTGGTGTCGTCGGTGGCAGCAGTGCTGCCCTTGAGTTTCGGCGGGCTGGGCGCGCGCGAGGTGACCTTCTTCTACTGCATGAATCTGCTGCACCTCGATTCCACGCATGGGGTGGTGGCGTCGAGCGGATTCTTTTTAATTACGGCAATGTCGTCAATGATAGGTGCAGCTTTTCTCCGAAAGTGGTCGTTAAGCCGATAGAGGAATCGTCTCTAAGGGGACGAATGGGGCCGCTACGTTGAGGCATCGCACATTTGAATGAAATTTTCGTATATCAATCAATAGCGGGGCATTCTTATGCGGCAAGTGAGTAACTTTTTTTATAACGAAGTTGAAAGTACGCTTTATCACTATACGGGAGTCAAATCGTTACTAGGTATTGCGGGCAGCAAATCCTTGTGGGCAAGTAATATCTACTTTCTCAACGATGCTAAGGAAATAGTTCAAGCGTGCGAAATATTGACTCAGCTTTTGAGTGATGAAGTGATTCGGAATCGCCCGCAGGAGCAATTTGAGTTCTTAAGTCAATTTCGCGATTGGCTTGAAGGCTGCGCAAGAGGGACGTTTAACGTCTTCGTTTTTTCGCTTTCTGAGGAGCCCAGCCTCTTAAGTCAATGGAGAAGCTATACCCCGCATGGGAAAGGCATAAGCATTGGCATTTCTGCTCCAACGTTAAATGCTTTGATCGCGAAAGAAGATCTAAAAATTGCTAGGTGCCTGTACAGCTATCTCGAGCAACAGGAGCTTTTGGAAAGCTTGGTGGAGAAGATGCTTTTAACCTTCGCTAAAGAGTTCCATAGTATCGACACAACGAAGGCCCATCCTAGCCAAAAATATCATCCATTTCTTGAACGGTTTCGGGGTGATGTTCTACAGGTTCTGTCAATTATTAAGCATCAAGCTTTTAGCGAAGAAAAGGAGTGGCGGCTAATTTCTCCTTACTATCCGAACTATTCTGATCCAGAAATTAAGTTTCGGGAGGGAAGCTCAATGCAAAATCTTTCGTTTTCGGCGCTTTCCATGTTTTTGAGTAACAACAGACTCAGTAATCAAACCGAAAATTCACAGATACCGTATCGCGAGTGGTGAAGGTTCGCGCAGAAGGAGAGATTTTCTAAATCGTCGTTTTTCTCCGTAGTCCGATGTGCTAGTTCGAAGCTGTGATGCCTAGTACTCGCTACGTTGTCTAATGAATTCGCTCTCAACAATGGTTTGGTGTGTAATCTCTGCTAGTCGTCTTCCGTCAAGTATCCTATCTTTCGCAACTGATCTAACCGCGCTAGGCACATGCGCGTAAAAAACAAAAGAAATCGTACGCTAACGGTAAGCCCTTTTCGTTATGAGGGTAGATACTAGCCACAATGTAATTGCGCTTGCTGTGGACCTCCCGCGTTACAGACCATGCGCATCACTAATCATGAATCGAGCTCGAAGCTTGCGAAGCTCGCGACGAGTCGGAGATTGGCTGGTACCTCAAATTCGCAAAGGCAGAGGGTCTAATGAGTCAGTAAGGACATAATGTCCTAGGACTTTATGTCCAATGTTGATCGCTATTTGCGTAACCTAAAATAAGTCGACCTCGATTGAGATGCCATACAGCGTTTTGAGGGCGTGCTCACGATAGACAGTGTCAAGTAATAGCCTGGAACTACTCAAAATGACGGATTGGACCCCTGTAGTCTTCGTTACCTTCAAGCTTGTCGTGCTCGGCATAGGCATGTTCTTCGCCATCAAGTGGCATTACGATCAAGGGAAGAAGGGAAAGCAGACGGAGGCACGCGCGGTGCTAGTTGCGGGTGGCAAGGTAGCCGCAGTCTTCGTGCTATCGCTCCTGGGCCTGGTGCTCGTCACCTTCGTTCTTGCCAGGAAGCTCGGTCTGGACCTGACCCTCCCATAACGGCAAGAATAGTCGCCGGTATCCGGCAATGCGTCAGTGCTGCGATTTAGTGGCAACATGAGTGCGAATACAGCAAAGGAACTAAACCATCCATCGCATCGCGAGCGCCTATGCCTGACAAGCCATTCCCCATTGCCGTGATTGCCGGCGAAGTACCGAGCCGTAGCAGGCCTTCCGTCTATCCCGAACCGTTTGCATCCCGCATGGCTGGCAGAGAGAAGCGCCCATTGGGCGATCAGTTCGGCCTGACTAATTTCGGCGTGAACCTGACACGTCTGGCCCCGAATGCAGTATCTGCGCTGCGCCACGCGCACAGCAAGCAGGACGAGTTCATCTATATCCTGCAGGGCCGACCGACGCTGCACACCGATGAAGGCCGCACCGTGCTCGCGCCAGGAATGTGCGCGGGATTCAAGGCGGGCAGCGGCAACGCGCACCACCTGATCAACGAGACGGCGGAAGATGTGATCTATCTGGAAGTCGGCGATAGAACGCCGGGAGATGAAGGCAGCTATCCAGACGACGATTTGCAAGCCGTGCTGGTGGACGGTAAATGGAAATTCACGCGCAAGGATGGCTCGCCGTATTGAGCGCGTGCTGCAGTTGGACGAACAAAACAAAAAGGGCTTACGCGAACGTAAGCCCTTTTTCGTTATGAGGCCAGATACCTACTGCTTCACGCAATCCACAAAGTAACCGCGCTTGCCATCGACCTCGCGCGTCACCAATCCATGCACATCGGTCTCGAAGCCCGGGAATTTCTCGTTGAAGTCGCGCGCGAAGCGCAGGTAATCGACGATGGTCTTGTTGAAGCGCTCGCCCGGAATCAATAGCGGGATGCCCGGCGGGTAAGGCGTCAGCAGGATCGAGGTCACGCGGCCTTCCAGTTCGTCGATCGCGACACGTTCGATCTCGCGGTGCGCCATCTTCGAGAAGGCGTCGGACGGTTTCATCGCCGGCTGCATGTCGGACAGGTACATCTCGGTCGTCAGGCGCGCAACGTCGTAGGCCTTGTAGAAATCGTGAATCATGTGGCACAGGTCGCGCAGGCCGATACGCTCGTAGCGCGGGTTGGCAGCGGCGAACTCCGGGAGGATGCGCCACATCGGCTGGTTCTTGTCGTAGTCGTCCTTGAACTGCTGCAGCGCGGTCAGCAGCGTGTTCCAGCGGCCCTTGGTGATGCCGATGGTGAACATGATGAAGAACGAGTACAGGCCGCACTTCTCGACGATGACGCCGTGCTCGGCCAGGTACTTGGTCACGATCGAGGCTGGAATGCCAGTCTCGCCGAACTTGCCGTCCAGCGACAGGCCTGGCGTGACGATGGTGGCCTTGATCGGGTCCAGCATGTTGAAGCCCGGGGCCAAATTGCCGAAGCCGTGCCAGTCGTCCTCGGCGCGGATCATCCAGTCTTCGCGCGAGCCGATGCCGTCTTCCGCGAACTCGTTCGGGCCCCACACCTGGAACCACCAATCCTTGCCCCATTCCTGCGCGACCTTCTTCATCGCGCGGCGGAAATCGAGCGCCTCCAGAATGCTTTCCTCGACCAGCGCAGTGCCGCCCGGCGCTTCCATCATGGCGGCAGCGACGTCGCAGGAGGCGATGATCGAATACTGCGGCGAAGTGGAGGTATGCATCAGGTAGGCTTCGTTGAAGGTTTCCTGGTCGAGTTTCACCTTTTCCGATTCGCATACAAGAATCTGCGACGCCTGCGACAGGCCGGCCAGCAGCTTGTGTGTCGATTGCGTCGAGAAGATCAACGATTCCTTCGCGCGCGGACGATCCTTGCCGATCGCGTGCATGTCCTTGTAGAAGTCGTGGAAAGTTGCGTGCGGCAGCCAGGCTTCGTCGAAGTGCAGCGTGTCGATCTCACCGTCCAGCATGTTCTTCAGCGTCTCGACGTTGTACACCACGCCGTCGTAGGTCGATTGCGTGATGGTCAGGATGCGCGGCTTCTTGTTTTTCGCTTCGCGCGCGAACGGGTTGGCTTCGATCTTCTTGCGAATGTTCTCCATCGAGAATTCGCTTAATGGGATCGGGCCGATGATGCCGAGGTGATTGCGCGTCGGCATCAGGAACACCGGGATCGCGCCGGTCATGATGATCGAGTGGAGGATCGATTTGTGGCAGTTGCGGTCCACGACGACGATGTCGCCCGGCGCAACGGTCGAGTGCCACACCATCTTGTTCGAGGTCGAGGTGCCGTTGGTGACGAAGTAGCAGTGGTCCGCATTGAAGATGCGCGCGGCATTGCGTTCGGAGGCCGCGACCGGGCCAGTGTGGTCCAGCAACTGACCGAGTTCTTCCACTGCGTTGCAGACGTCGGCGCGCAGCATGTTCTCGCCGAAGAACTGGTGGAACATCTGGCCGATCGGCGACTTCAGGAAGGCCACGCCGCCCGAGTGGCCCGGGCAGTGCCAGGAATACGAACCATCCTGCGCATAGTGCACCAGCGCGCGGAAGAACGGTGGCGACAAGCCGTCCATGTAGGACTTGGCTTCGCGGATGATGTGGCGCGCGACGAACTCCGGCGTGTCCTCGAACATGTGGATGAAGCCGTGCAGCTCGCGCAGGATGTCGTTCGGGATGTGGCGCGAGGTGCGCGTTTCGCCGTACAGGTAGATCGGAATGTCCGCGTTCTTGTGGCGGATTTCCTCGACGAAGGCGCGCAGCGATTTCAGCGCGTAGTCGGTGTCTTCAAACGAGCCGGTGCCGAATTCCTCGTCGTCGATCGAGAGGATGAAGGCGGAGGCACGCGACTGCTGTTGGGCGAACTGCGACAGGTCGCCGTAGCTGGTGACGCCGACCACTTCCATACCTTCCTTCTCGATGGCATCGGCAAGCGCGCGGATGCCGAGACCGGAGGTGTTCTCGGAACGGTAATCTTCATCGATGATGACGATGGGGAAGCGGAATTTCATGAGCTCTCCAGCTGGACGGGCAACACGGCGCGGTGCTCAGCGCCACAAATAAGAAAGATGCGAATTTTCGCAGATATGCCGCGGGTTTTGGGGGAAATGCCGGCAGTTTTTAGCATCAGCCCCGCATATGACCGCGGTATGACGAAAAAGCTCAGACGGAGCCGATGCGCTCGTAGGTCACGTAGGCGTAATCAAAGCCGCCTGCGTCGGAATGATGGGCTTCCCGTGCGACTTCCTTCCACAGCTTCGGATCGATGGCCGGGAAGAAGGCGTCGCAGTCGAAAGCCTTGTCGATATGGGTCACGATCAGGCGGTCGGTTGCCGCGAGTGTGTCGGCAAAGATCTGGCCACCGCCGATGATGAAGGCTTGCGCATCGCCCACCAGCGCCTTGGCCGCCTCGATCGAGGTGACGGCTTCCACGCCGTCATGCCGCCAATCTGCATTGCGGGTGATGACGATGTTGCGGCGGTTCGGCAACGGGCGGCCGATCGAATCGAAGGTCTTGCGGCCCATGATGATCGGATGGCCGGAGGTCATGCGCTTGAAGTGCGCCAGGTCTTCCGGCAGATGCCAGGGCAACTGGTTGTTGATGCCGATGCCGTTGTTAGCGTCGACCGCGACGACAATGGTCAGATGTGCGGACATGAATGTGAATGAATGTTCAAACCGCCATCGGCGCCGTCAGCGGCGGATGATGGATGTAGTTTTCCAATTGGAAATCGCTCGGGTCCAGCTTGTCGAGCCACTCCGGTTCGTACTTGCCGGTGACCGCATAGTCGGGAATGCGATTCGAGATCACCAATTGCGGCGCGGGGTGCGGCTCGCGCTGCAGCTGCTCTTTCAGCATGTCGAGGTGATTTTCGTAGATGTGCGCGTCGCCGATGAAGTAGGTAAACCACTTCGGCTTGTAGCCGGTGAGCCTGCCGACCAGGTGCAGCAGTGCTGCACCTTCGGCCAGGTTGAACGGCGCGCCAAGGCCGATGTCGTTGCTGCGGATGTACAGGCACAACGAGATTTCCTTCGTCGTCGCATTGGGAATGAACTGGTACAGCAAGTGGCAGGCGGGCAGGGCGATCGCGTCCAGCTCCGCGCAATTCCAGCCGTGGAACAGGATGCGGCGGCTGTGCGGGTTCTTGATGATGGTGTCCAGGCATTCGCGCAACTGATCGATCGCCTTGTACAGCAGCACCTTGTCCTTGCCTTCGTCCTTGACGACGCCGACCACGCGGAAACCGCCTTCCTGCGCGCGCTGGATTTGCGCCTTCTTGTCAGCCTCGATCAACTTGTAGGCCGGCCAGGCGCGCCACTGCACGCCGTAGACCGGGCCGAGATCGTCTTCTCCCAGGCGATATGGGTTTGCCAGCCAGTCGGCGTTCTCGTTGGCGTTCTGGTCCCACACCTTGCAGCCGAGCGCGCGGAAATCGGCCGCGCTGCGCGAGGCGCGCAGGAATCCCACCAGTTCGCCGATCACCGATTTGAACGCAAGACGCTTGGTCGTCACCGCAGGGAAGCCGTCCTTCTGCAGGTCGAAGCGCAGCATCGCGCCCGGAATGCTGATGGTGCGGATGCCGGTGCGGTTTTCCTGCCAGGTGCCGGTGTCGAGCACGGTGCGCACGAGGTCGAGATACTGTTTCATGGATGATCCGTAGGTGGAAGGGCGGCGAGTGCCGCGCCAGATTGACCGTAGCGCGCTATTTTAAACGCTAACCGATCTGCGGCTGTGCTGACGGCCGAAGGATCAGATTTGCGCAAATTGCAGCGCCGCCAGGCTGGCATATAGCCCGCCCGCGGCGACCAGCGTCGCGTGCGTACCGGTTTCCACGATCTGCCCGTTTTCCATGACCACAATGCGGTCGGCACGCTGCACGGTCGCGAGCCGGTGCGCGATGACCAGCGTGGTGCGGCCCGCCATCGCCACTTCCAGCGCGCCCTGCACCAGGCGCTCGGATTCGGCGTCGAGCGCGCTGGTGGCTTCGTCGAGCAGCAGCAGCGGCGGATTCTTCAGCAGCGCGCGGGCAATCGCGATACGCTGGCGCTGCCCGCCGGACAGCCGCACGCCGCGTTCGCCCAGGAAGGACAGATAGCCTTCCGGCAGACGTTCGATGAATTCATGCGCGGCAGCCAGCTTGGCGGCGACGATCACTTCCTCGTCGCTTGCGTCGGCGCGGCCGTAGCGGATGTTTTCCATTGCGTTGGCGGAGAAGATGATCGTGTCCTGCGGCACGATGCCGATCGCGTCGCGCAGCGTGTGCAGGTCCAGTTGACGGATGTCGGTGCCGTCGAGTTCGATGCGGCCTTGCTGCGGATCGTAGAAGCGCAACAGCAGCTGGAACAGCGAGGTCTTGCCGGCACCCGACGGGCCGACGATGGCCACCGTTTCGCCGGGCCGGATCGCAAGCGAAACATTGCTCAGCGCAGGCGTCAGCGGCCGCGACGGGTAGGTGAAACTCACATTGTCGAGCGTGAGCGACGCCCCGTTCTCGCCACGCGGCGGCAGCGGTTTCGGAAGGGCAGGCGAGACGATGGGCGATTGCGCGGCGAGCAGTTCAAGCAGACGCTCGGCCGCGCCGGCAGCGCGTTGTGCATCGCCGACAACTTCCGACAGCGCACCGAGGCCGCCGGCCACGATGGCCGAATACAGGATGAATTGCCCCAATTGGCCGCCGGTCATCGTGCCGTCGATCACGTCGTGTGCGCCGAGCCAGAGCACGAAGACGATCGCGCCGAATACGAGCAGGATGGCCAGCATCGTCAGCATCGCGCGTGCGCGCGTGCGGCGGATGGCGGTGGCGAACGCCTGCTCGATGCCGAGCCCGAAGCGCTTCGCTTCCAGCTTTTCATGCGTGTAGGCTTGCACGGTCGGCATGGCGTTCAGGATTTCGCCGGCCAGTGCGGACGCGTCGGCCACACGGTCTTGCGAATCGCGCGACAGCGAACGCACGCGGCGGCCGAACCAGACGATAGGCAGCACCACCACGATCAGCATGACCAGGATGATCGAGGTCAGCCGCGCGCTGGTCACGAACAGCATGCCCATGCCGCCGATGAAGAGCAGCATGTTGCGCAACGCCATCGAAACGCTGGTGCCGATCAGCGTCTGGATCAGCGTGGTGTCGGCAGTCAGGCGCGACAGCACTTCGCCGCTTTGCGTGGTTTCGAAGAATTGCGGGCTTTGCGTGACGACGTGCGCGTACACGGCGCTGCGAATGTCCGCCGTCACGCGCTCGCCCAGCCACGAGACGCTGTAATAGCGTGCCGCCGTGGCGATCGCGAGTACGCAGGCAACGGCGAACAGCGCGATGAAATAGGTGTTGATGTGCGCGGTGCTTTGCACGCCGGTCGCGCCGAAACCGAGGTCGATCATCTGGCGGAAGGCATACGGTACGGTCAGCGTCGCGCCGGCGGCGACGATCAATGCGAGTCCGGCCATCAGAATGCGAGACTTGTACGGGCGCAGAAAAGGGAACAGTTCGCGCAGTGTGGCAAGGCTGCCTTTGCGCATGTCTCTGGTATTGCTTGATGTCATGGGTGTGTTACGTAGTTGAAGGAGCGCATGTGACACATTGTTCGGTCCGTGCGACACGGCGGCCTAGCTTAGCACCAACGTGCAATCCCTACCCGGTGTAACCTTTGATGAGCGGCAACGAATAACTGTCACTGTGCTGTAGCAAACAGGCTGTAAATGTCTGTTGCGCCGCGCGGGAAAAAAGCAGTTGGCTCGACGGGAACTGCGCTCGTTCCGTTCGATCATAAAGCGGGATAAGACCTCATCAATAAAAGGGAGAAAGTCGTTGGCTCAGTTCATCCAGTGCATCGAAGAGAATACGCAGAACGTCCGTGACGAATTGATAGCCGGCCTGACGGCGGAACACCCGTTCGTATCGCCAAAGTTCCTGTACAACCCGCTGGGCTCCCGGCTGTTCGAAGCGATCTGCGAGCTGCCCGAATACTATCCGACCCGCACCGAGGCGGAGATCTTTGCCACCTATGCGGATGACATTGCGGAAGCAGTCGGCACCGGCACCACGCTGATCGACCTTGGTGCGGGCAGTTGCCGCAAGGCGGCCGGCTTGTTTCCGGTCCTCAAACCGGCGCAATATGTGCCCGTTGATATTTCGGTTTCCTATCTGCGCGACGCGACGGCCAAGTTGCAGCAGGATTTCCCCGACGTCGACATCGTTGCGGTCGGCACCGATTTCTCCAACACCCTCGAACTGCCAGACGCGGTGCGGGCCGAGAAGCGCCTGTTCTTTTACCCCGGCTCGTCGATCGGCAACTTTGCCCCGGAAGATGCGCTGGCTTTCCTGGAACGCATTCACGACGCATGCGACCCGAACGGCGGCCTGCTGATCGGCGTCGATCTCGTCAAGGAAAAGGCAGTCCTCGACGCCGCCTACGACGATGCACTTGGCGTGACGGCCGCCTTCAATCTGAATCTGCTGCGCAACCTGAACCGCCTGCTCGGCGCGGACTTCGAGGTGCGCGAGTGGCGCCATCGCGGGTTCTTCAACCCGAACATGGGCCGCATCGAAATGCACCTGGAGGCGATGAGCAACCAGACGGTGCACTGGAATGACGGCGCGCGGCAGTTCGAGCGCGGCGATCGCATCCACACCGAGAACAGCTATAAATACACGCGACAGATGTTTACCGCGATGCTGGCGAGCGCAGGCTTCCGCCGCACCAATGTGTGGACCGACAGCCAGGGCTGGTTCCTGCTGTGCCACGCCTGCGCCTGATTTCCCCTCAACCGCCCGCAGATCGATACCTGCAAGCACCGAACGCCAAGTCGCGCGACAATGTCGGAACGTTTCTCGGCAATGTTGCGGCTTGGCATCGTTTGATGTGCTGTTCCAAAGGATCACCATGAAGGTACAAAGCAAGGCTTCCGTCCAGACGGACACCGCTTGTCTCGCGCAACGCTTTCAACAGGTGCGCTCGCATTCGGTCGCACTGTCCGCACCGTTGTCCCCCGAAGATTGCAGCGCGCAATCGATGCCGGACGCCAGTCCGATCAAATGGCATCTCGCGCATACGACCTGGTTTTTCGAAACTTTCATCCTTGAACGCTTCGAGCGCGATTTCGAGCCGCATCACCCGGCCTTCCGCGTGCTGTTCAATTCCTACTACAACGGCGTCGGCGACCGCCACGCACGTCCGCAGCGCGGCTTGCTGACTCGACCTTCGCTCGACGAGGTGCTTTCCTATCGGCGTGCGATCGATATGCGTGTGCAACAGGTGCTGGAACACGAAAGCGATGCAAGCAACTCCTCCGAACTCGGGACGTTGATCGAGCTCGGTCTGCAGCACGAGCAGCAGCATCAGGAACTGATGCTGACCGACGTACTGCACCTGCTGTCCTGCAATCCGATGAAGCCCGCCTATGATGCGGCGCCCCGTGCAGTGCGCGCGTCTGCTCCCGAGATGCAGTGGCAAGCGTTTGAAGCCGGCATCGTCCAGATCGGCCACGAAGGCGAAGGCTTTTGCTTCGACAACGAGCTGCCGCGCCATCGCCAGTTCGTCGAACCGTATCAGCTTGCCTCACGTCTCGTCAGCAACGGCGAATACCTGGCCTTCATCGATGCTGGCGGCTACCGTGATCCTTCGCTATGGCTGTCCGAGGGTTGGGACTGGGTGAAGCGCGAAGGGCTCGCACATCCGTTGTACTGGCAGCGCAACGACGACGCACCCGCCGGCTGGCAGGTTTTCGGCTTGAACGGCCTGCTGCCGCTCGACCCGAACGCACCGGCGACCCATCTCTCGTATTTCGAGGCGGACGCCTACGCGCGCTGGGCCGGCGCACGATTACCGACCGAAGCAGAGTGGGAGCACGCCGCTTCTCATGCCTTGCGCGCAGAGCGCAACGGACAAGCGAGCGTGTTGAAGGATTTATTCGGCGTCTGCTGGCAGTGGACATCCAGCAGCTACGCGCCGTACCCGGGGTTCCGCAGCGCAGAAGGCGCGCTCGGGGAATACAACGGCAAGTTCATGTCCAACCAGTACGTGCTGCGCGGGTCGTCATTTGCGACGCCGGAAGGGCATGCGCGCGTCAGCTATCGGAATTTCTTTCCGGCGACGGCGGGGTGGCAGTTTATGGGAATTCGTTTAGCACGTTAAATGTCCGTCGTTTGTTTGCCACAGCGCAGATTGAATCTGCTTTATTGAACGAAATCATCGAAATCTTTACTTTCATATTCGGCGGATCTTCTTGAGCCAGCTGTCCCAAGATTCAATTTTAATGGGCGGGGTCATGCCCCATTCAAACTCTTGGCGTAGTCGGCTTTCTTCGTAATCATCCTTGCTTCGCCCACCAATAACTACGCCTCGAATATTGACGTCCTTATCTGGGTCGACGCTAAGCTTTGGATACGGGCCAATAAATGATGAATACAGATTTTCACCTGATTCGACCGCATGCCGAATCTTATGGACTTGTTTCTTGAAGCCGGTAAGGTTTTCATATATGTCGCCAACGCGCCTTCTAATTTGTTGAACGGCCGTATTCGTCTTTGCGGAGAAGCTCCTATAGGAGTCGTTGTTAACGAGGTCGTAGTCAGCACCTTTAATCTCAATAAGGATGACATCCATCCTCGAGCGGCCAGTAAAAATGGCAAAGTCTACAAAACCGTCTGCGATCGGAAATTCAGAAAAACAAATGTATTCATCGTTGGGGTGCGCATAGGCCTCTGCCAGAATTGACAAATCATTTCTTAAGAATGCTTGCAACTCTAACTCTTTAGCGTTGTTGAGGATAAGTTTGATCAGGTCTCGCTTAGTCGTCATGTTTTTCATGATAATCAAGCGACGCTTTATTATTTCTGCATTCTCTGGATAAGGAGAGTCAATAAACGGGTCTATCGAATTTCGGATGATTTGAATGTCTTCGTATAGCCGCTGGTTGGCCGACGTCTGGTCTTCTAGCTCGTCCGCTTCGCAATCTAGGAGTTTTAGTATTTGACTGGAACCTAAACGTTGCCATTTTGGACTACCGTCTTTTTGAATATCTACCAAGTCAAAAGTACTAGCGTCATAGCTTGCTTTCTCGTAGTGTTCGACAAGTTTTGCTTGTTCAATTACGAGTCCCTTTTTGACTAATTCTTTTATGAGATCTTCGACCGAGTTTGTTACGGACGCACCTGTATTTTGATTGCCCAAATCAGTCGCGAGAACGACCACCTCTTGGCTTGTAGTAAAGAAAATTCTAATTCTGCATATTGCTGGATTAGGGGAGAAAGTGTTGTACTGAAATATAAAGTCGCTTATCTTCATGCCTATAGATTAAACATGCCGCTAGTATTTCGAGAATTGAACACCCAACTTGTATTCAAGACTTTCTCCCAACCTTGGTCCAATCCCTGGTAGCAATGATCGCAGTGTCTTCGGCGTCTGCCGTAACTCAGACCGCATCTCCTTTACCAGTTCTAGCACCGTCCTGTCGTCGGCTTTTGCCTTCAGCGCTTCCCGGCCACGCACGACGAGCATCACAAGGCTGTCGGTGAGAATATCCAGACTTTCACTGTCAGTCTCGCGCAGCAGGCCGATCAGCTGATCGTACACGGCCAATAGTTCTCTTAATTCAGAATGCAGTTCGGCCGTTTGCGTCTTGCTCGACGTGCGCTTAGGAACGGGGCGGAACAGCAGAACGTTGCTGCGTTCCGATTTTTTCTCCGACATGATGGCGCTTCGCGTATGGGAACGAGTCCAGTGTACGGTCGGGAAACGATGGGCGTCAACGAATCACGTCAACATCGTATTCGGCGGGGTAACGAATCAGACGTAAAAAAAGCCGCTGAAATCAGCGGCTTTTTTTGCGTATTGCGTATCAGGCAGCTTTCACGCTCAACGCACTATCGCGGTTCACCGCGCTCAGCACCGCGCGGAACGATGCTTTCATGATGTTGCAGTCGATGCCGACGCCGAAACGGGTAGGGCCGTTGTTGACGCGCAGTTCGATGTAGCTGGCTGCATTGGCATCCGCGCCGGAGCCGATTGCATGCTCGTGGAAATCCATGAACTTGATGTCCAGGCCGAGCGCGTCGACGAAGGCGTCGATTGGGCCGTTGCCCTTGCCGCGGACCTTCATCGGCTTGCCGTCTTTTTCGAGATCGACTTCGATTTCGATCACGCCGTCCTTGTCGGTCATCGAGTGGCCGCGATAGTTGTACGGCGACAGCGCATCCACGTATTCCTGCTTGAAGATCTTGTGGATGTCGCCGGCGACGACTTCCTTGCCGGTTTCATCGGTCACGCGCTGCACGACGCGGCTGAATTCGATCTGGAGGCGGCGCGGCAGCACGAGGCCGAATTCCTGTTCGAGCAGGTAAGCCATGCCGCCTTTGCCGGACTGGCTGTTGACGCGGATGACGGCGTCGTAGCTGCGGCCGAGGTCGGCCGGGTCGACCGGCAGGTAAGGCACTTCCCAGATAGCATCTTTCTGCTGCTTGGCGAAGCCTTTCTTGATCGCGTCCTGGTGCGAGCCGGAGAAAGCGGTGAAGACGAGGTCGCCCGCATACGGATGACGCGGATGCACGGGAATCTGGTTGCACTCTTCGACTGTCTGGCGGATCGCATCGATGTCGGAGAAGTCAAGGCCCGGATCGATGCCTTGCGAATACAGGTTCAGGGCGAGCGTAACAAGGTCGACGTTGCCGGTGCGTTCGCCGTTGCCGAACAGGCAGCCTTCGACGCGGTCCGCGCCCGCCATCACGCCCAGCTCGGCGGCGGCAACGGCGCAGCCGCGGTCATTGTGCGGGTGCAGGCTGATGATGATGGAATCGCGGCGTGCGATATTGCGGTGCATCCACTCGACCTGATCGGCGTAGACGTTCGGCGTGCTGACTTCGACCGTACCCGGCAGGTTGATGATCATCTTGCGTTCCGGCGTCGGGCCCCATGCTTCGGAAACGGCGTCGACCACTTCCTTCGCGAATTCCAGCTCGGTCATGCTGAAGGCTTCCGGCGAGTACTGGTAGACCCATTCGGTTTCCGGATGCGCGTCGGTCAGTTGCTTGACCAGCTTGGTGCCGTTGACGGCCAGCGCCTTCACTTCGTCCTTGGTCATGTTGAACATGATCTTGCGGAAGGAAGGCGCGGTCGCGTTGTACATGTGGACGATTGCGCGGCGCGCGCCTGCGACGGAATCGACGGTGCGGCGGATCAGGTCTTCGCGTGCCTGCGTCAGCACTTCGATCGTGACGTCGTCGGGAATGCGTTTCTCGTCGATCAGCTTGCGGCAGAAATCGAAGTCGGTCTGCGAGGCCGACGGGAAGGCCACTTCGATTTCCTTCAGGCCGATCTGCACCAGCATTTCAAAGAAGCGCAGCTTCTTGGCCGAATCCATCGGATCGATCAGCGCCTGGTTGCCGTCCCGCAGGTCGGTGCTCATCCAGATCGGCGGTTTGGCGATGGTCTTGTTCGGCCAGGTGCGATCCTTCAGATTGATGGGAGGGAAGGCAGCGTATTTGGTGTTCGGATTCTTCAGCATCATGATGTGCATCCTTATTCTTCAAAGCCACGGCATCGCCGCGAGATAAATGTCGTCAGGTGTGGCGAAGAGGCTACCTGACTGCCACGTGCGCTAGGCCAGGTAACCGATCGGTAGCGATAGCAGCTTTAGCGTACGGGCGTGCGTCATCCCGGCGATCACATCGGTGTCGATGCATATGGCTTGGATGGATTTGACGTACATGACAATAAACTCACAAATTGCTGCGCCCGGTAAGGCAGGAAAAACGGAAAGCGACGAAAACGGCGGTGCTGCGGACAGCGGGGAACGCGACTTAGCGTAGTCGTAGCGATAGCGGCATCGCTAGAGCGAAGCGCAAGGAGGGGGCAGCAATGTGCGAGGCGGACAACATGCCAGCACTGTAGGGGAAAGCGGCGGTGCTTGTCAAGTTTCGCCGGCAAAGCGCACCTAGTTGTCCTGGCCGGCAGTGCCCGGGACTGACTGGCTCCATGGTCCCGAGGAGCCGTCGTAGAGCCGACGGCACGCTGCACCGATCAGCATGGCGCCGCGACGGCTGGTGATGTGGGCCGTCTTGTCCGTCATGCATTCTGTGCCGCTGTTGTATGAAGAGGAAAGCAATCCGCGACCGGAGCCCTGGTTCACCTCGCCGAGCCCGACCGGATAAGCCTGTTTGCACAGTTGATATGCCGCAGTGACTTCCAGCTCGTTCTGCGCGCCGGGCATTCTGTCGAGGATGCAGGTCGCATAGTTATCGGCTTGGGCAATGAGCGGCAAAAAGGCTAGGAGCGCCAGCAGGTGTGAGGGTTTCATATCGGCCTTATGTGGAGCGGGGACAGTCGGCAAGCCGCAGTGTGAAGAAACTGCGGCTCGCGGAATCAGCAGCGCCCTTTCTTGGCTTGTCCCGGCGGGCAGTGCCAGCCGTGATCATCATCGTCGTCACGGTCGTGATGGCGGTGGCGACCGCGATAGTGTTCATCTTCACGCCAGCCGCCGCGATAGAGACGCCATTCGCCGCCTTCATGGCGCCATTCGGACGGCGCGTAGATGTAGCCGACACGCTCGCGCTCCCAGTGACCAGCCACCCAGACGTGTTTGTGGTGCTTCCAGTCCCAATAACCGGGTGCCCAGACATAGCCAGGGCGCGGAGCCGGCATCGGTTCGTAGCGCACCGGCGGCGGTTCGGTACCGATGTTCAGGTTGATGCTGACCTGGGCACTTGCGTGCAAGGGCGCCAGCGCCGAGAGGCCGAGAGCGCAGGTAGCCAGTAAAGGAGCAAATCGGATCATGTGCAATCTCAAGAATAGTGGGAAAGGCAATATTGCATACGCGCAAGCATTTTGCAATTGAAGTCGCAGGCGGAGAGGAATCGGCGCAACGTCGAACCGTCGTGAGGCGCCGCTAGGCCGCATTCTGCATCGCGCTACCGGATTCGCCAAAGGCGATCGCCGAAACGACCACGTTCATGACAGTGTCGCGGAAGATGCGACTGCCGGCATCGTTCCCGGCAGCGCCCGCTGCAACCATCAGCGGCAGCAGATGGTCGGGATGCGGCTGCACCTCGCGCGCATGCGGCGCCTGTTGCCAGTGCTGCAGCAAGTCATTGCGTTCCTGTTCCGGCTGTTGCGCCATCTGGGCGAGCCAGTCGTCGAAGCGTTCGGAAGCGGCATGGAAGCCGGGTGTGAAACCGCGCATGTTGTGAAAGCTCATGCCGCTGCCGAGAATCAGCACGCCTTCGTCGCGAAGTGTTCGCAATGCCCGGCCCGCCTTCAGATGTTCGGCCGGATCGAGCCCTTTTTTCATGGAGAGCTGGACGACCGGAATATCCGCATCCGGATAGACCACCTTCAGAGGAATGAAGACGCCGTGGTCCCACCCGCGTTGCGCGTCACTGGCGGTTGGCAGGCCGGCAGCCGCGAGCAGTTGCTGCACACGCGCGGCCAGAGCCGGCGCGCCTGGCGCCGGATAGGCGAGTTTGTAAGTGTGTTCCGGGAAGCCGTAGTAGTCGTAAATCAGGTTCGGCTGCGGATTTGCATTGACGGTAAACGCGTTTTCTTCCCAGTGACCCGAAACGATCAGGATGGCTTGTGGCCGTGCTGGCAAGCGTTGCGGCAGGCTACGCAAAAAATCAGCCATGCGGTCCCACATATGGGGATCGCCCGGCCAGTCCATAAAGAAGCAGGGACCGCCCCCGTGCGGAATGAAAAAGCTGGGAAGAGTAGATCGGTTCACGGCAAATCTCCGTTCTCGGCAGATGGCTCTGCCATATGAGGTGATGAGCCGCTTACTGTAGTAGATCGGCGCGTTATCTGCTTGAGCGCCGGTATCACGCCTCGTCGCCAAATAAAAACGCGCCCGTGGGCGCGTTTTTTAAGGAGCGATGTACCGGTTAGCGATCGCTGAAGCTGCGACGTGCTGCGCCGCCGGAATCGCCATTACGCGAGCTGCGGCCGAAGCCCGAACCTTCACGGCGCGGACCGTTGTTCGGCTTGCTGAAGCTGCGCTGGCCCGGCTTGCGGCCATCGCCCGGCTTCCAGCCACCCGGTTTATTGGAACGCGGCGCCGCGGTGCGCTTCGGTTCCAGACCTTCGATGACGTCGACCGGAATCGTCTGCTTGATGAAACGTTCGATGCGTTTGACGTTCACGCCTTCCGCATGATTGACCAGCGATACCGCGATACCCTTGCGGCCGGCACGGCCGGTACGGCCGATGCGGTGCACGTAGTCTTCCGGGAACTTCGGCAGATCGTAGTTGAACACGTGCGTGATGCCCGGCACGTCGATGCCGCGTGCGGCGACGTCGGTGGCGACCAGCACACGGATATTGCCGCGGCGCAGACCGTCCAGCGTGCGGTTACGTGCGCCCTGATGCATATCGCCATGCAATGCAGCGGCAGCGAAACCGGCGATGTTCAGACGATCGGCGATCGTGTCGGCGTCACGCTTGGTCGCGGTGAAGATCACGGCCTGATCCATCGACTCGTCACGCAGCAGGTGATCGAGCATGCGGTTCTTGTGCGACAGGTCGTCGGCAAAGTGAACGCGCTGCTGGATGTTTTCGTGCTTGGTGGCCGAGCCGGCGATCTGGATGACCAGCGGATCTTTGGTGATGCGCTTGGCCATGTTGCCGACTACGCCATCCAGCGTTGCCGAGAACAGCATGGTCTGACGGGTTTCGGGTGTAGCGGCGACGATCTTTTCGATGTCGTCGACAAAGCCCATGTCCAGCATACGGTCCGCTTCGTCCAATACCAGGATCTGCAATTGCGAGAAATCGATCTTGCCCGATTCCATGTGGTCGATCAGGCGGCCTGGCGTTGCCACCAGGATTTCCGGATTGCGCGACAGCAGTTGCATCTGCTTCGGATACGGCATGCCGCCAAGGATCGAAACGGCTTTTACACGGCGCATGAAGGCGCCGTATTTGTCGGTCGAAGTGGTGACCTGCAGCGCGAGTTCGCGCGTCGGGGTCAGCACCAGCATTTTCGGTTGTGCAGCCTTGAAGCGCGGACGTTCGCCACGCGAACGTGCCGATTGCGCTTCCTGGTTCGGCGTCTTGCCGCCTGGCGCCTGTTGGTCCGCCTGCAGGGCGAACTTGTGCAGGGCCGGCAGCATGAACGCTGCGGTCTTGCCCGAGCCGGTTTGCGACGAGACCATCATGTCACGTCCTTCAATACCTGCGGGAACTGCTTGTGCTTGCACCGAGGTTGGCTCGGTATAGCCCGATTCGTTCAACGCTTTGATGATGGACGAATGGAGGCCGAGTGATTCAAAAGTCATTATGTTCTTCCGTGATGAAAATCATTGCTGCAATGCTCATGGCGATATCGACCACAACGGCCAATGGCTCATGAACAAATTGCGTGCGCAAAAAACGCAACGCCAACCAACGAAACAGCCAGGAATGAATCTGAGAGATTTCGGCACAAAAGCTTTTGCGCCGGGACGGTGTCTGAGTTCGACACCTGAAAGGCGGGGGGCTTTATCAGTGATGCTTAACGGTTCGCGATGCTGCAAAAGTGCGATGCATACTGCAAGGCACAGACCGCATTATATCGTTATATGGGCATCGTGTCGAGTTGTTTGTCTTCGTATCATCGTGATGATGAAGTAGGCAAAACGGCAATGCCGTGTGCGAGAGCCGATCAAGAAATCAAAAAGCGGCGCATCGCGCCGCTTTTACTGGGGACGAGCGGCCGATCCGCTTATTCCCCGCCCATGCCCGGAACGACGTGCGAGAAGCCGCCATCGACATAGGTGATTTCGCCGGTGATACCTCCTGCGAGATCGGACATCAGGAAGGCGGACGCATTGCCTACATCCTCGATCGTCACATTGCGGCGCAATGGTGCATTGTCTTTCACGAAGTTCAGGATCTTGCCGAAATCCTTGATGCCGGAAGCGGCGAGCGTCTTGATCGGGCCGGCCGACACGCCGTTGACACGGATGCCTTTCGGGCCGAGCGATTCGGCCATGTAGCGCACGCTGGCTTCCAGCGATGCCTTCGCCAGGCCCATCGTGTTGTAGTTGGGCAGTGCACGCACCGAGCCGAGATAGCTCAGCGTCAGCAAGGCGGCATTCTCGTTGAGCAGCGGCAGGGCAGCCTTGGCCATTGCCGGGAAGCTGTAGGCCGAGATGTCGTGCGCAACGCGGAAGCCTTCACGCGAGAGGCCATCGAGGAAATCGCCGGCAATCGCTTCGCGCGGAGCGAACCCGATTGAATGCACGAAGCCGTCGAACTTGTTCCATGACTTGCCGAGGTCGGCAAACAGCGCCGCGATCTGTTCATCGCTGCCGACGTCGCAGTCGAACACCAGTTCACTGCCGAATTCCTTCGCGAATTCCGTGATGCGGTCCTTGAATCGTTCGCCGACATAGGTGAAGGCCAGTTCGGCGCCTTCGCGCTTGCATGCGGCAGCGATGCCGTATGCGATCGAGCGGTTCGACAACAGCCCGGTGATCAGAATTTTTTTGCCCTGCAAGAACGCCATGAACGACTCCCAGTATTTGTCCGTGTGGCCGCCGACGGCGGTGGAATGGGCAAGATTGTAGGGGCTGGGCGGCGCGGCGGCAACTTTTGAGGTGCGGCAAGCTGAAGCACGCGCGGAACGATTGGGTAGAATAGCCGCACGGTCGGGACGCTTGGTGCCCGTCGTCGCATGCCCAGGCGAATGATCAGAGCTTTCTCTTCCTTTCTGCTGTTCTGTTTTCTTGCACACGGCGCCCAGGCCTGGGCCGCGCATGCATTTTCGCTATACGACACGCCGAAGTATCCGGCCGGGTTCATGCACTTCGATTACGTCAATCCCGACGCGCCGAAAGGCGGCGACCTGTATCTCGCCAATCCTGACCGCCGCAGCAGCTTCGACAAATTCAACCCCTTTTCGCTGAAAGGGGTGGCGGCAGCCGGGGTTTCCAGTCTGATGTTCGAAACGCTGACGACCGGTTCGGCCGACGAGACGGCGACCATGTACGGCTTGCTGGCCGACGACATGCAGCTCGCACCGGACCGCATGTCGATGACTTTCCATCTGAATCCGAAGGCGCGCTTCAACAATGGCGATCCGGTGCTGGCGGCCGACGTCAAGTATTCCTTCGATACGCTGATCGCGAAGGGCGCACCGCAGTTCAAATCGATCTATGCGGACGTGAAGGATTGCGTGGTGGTGGACGAGCGCACCGTGCGTTTCAATTTCAAATCGCTGAATCACGAATTGCCCTTGATCGTCGGCGATACGCCGGTGTTCTCCCGCAAGTGGGCGGCCGGCACCGATTTCGACAAGATTCGATTGACGCCGCCGATTGCAAGCGGCCCTTACCTGATCGACCGTTACGATACCGGCCGCGCGATCATCTACAAGCGCAATCCGGATTACTGGGGAACTGACCTGCCGACGCGCAAGGGCACGTACAACTTCGACCGCATCCATTACCGCTTCTACAAGGACGACCTTGCGCGGCTCGAGGCTTTCAAGGCAGGCGAGTTCGATGTAGTGGTTGAATATTCGGCGAAGAACTGGGCACGCAATTACCAGGGGCCGAAGTTCAGCAGCGGCGAAATCGTCAAGCGCGAACTTGCGCATTCGAACGGCGCAGGCATGCAGGGTTTCGTGATGAACCTGCGCCGTCCGCAGTTCCGGGATCCGCGGGTGCGAAAGGCGCTCGGCCTTGCGCTTGATTTTGAGTGGATGAACCGGCAGCTGTTTTACGGTGCGTACACCCGTATCTATTCCTTCTTCAATAACAGCCCGATGGCAGCGACCGGCTTGCCTTCCGCCGATGAGCTGAAGTTGCTGGAGCCGATGCGCAGGCAGCTCGATCCCGCGGTATTCGGTCCGGCGCCGATTCCGCCCAGTACCAATCCGCCGCATTCGCTGCGCGGTAATCTTTTGGAGGCGGTGGAGCTGTTCCGCGAAGCAGGATGGACGTACCGAGACGGCGCGCTGCGCAACGCCAAGGGCGAGCCGTTTTCCTTCGAGATTCTCGACGATCAATCGGCGATGTCGCGGATCATCAGCGTGTATGCGCGCAACCTGCAGAAGCTCGGCATCCAGGTCACGCAGCGTACCGCCGACTATGCGCTAATCCAGAAGCGCATGGATGAGTTCGATTTCGACATGACGAGCATCCGTTTCCCCGACATCCGCAGCCCGGGCAACGAGCTGTTCGACATGTTCGGTTCGAAAGCAGCGGACGAAAAGGGATCAAACAATGTATGGGGCCTGAAGGATCCGGCGGTCGATCGCCTGGTGCAGGCGCTGGTCGCGGCGGACGATCGCCGTCATCTGACCGCGGCAGCACGCGCGCTGGACCGGGTACTGTTGCACAAGCACATTGTCGTGCCGCACTGGTATTCGTCGACGCACCGCGTCGCGTACCGCAATCGTTTCGGCATGCCGGCCCATTTGCCGCTGTATTACCAGGCCGATCCTTATGTGATCTCCACCTGGTGGCAACTCAAACCGCGATGAGGAACACATGAACATCTGGTCCTACATCCTGAAGCGCGTGCTGTTGATGATTCCGACACTGTTTGGCGTGATCGCGATCACCTTCGCCGTCATCCAGTTCGTGCCGGGCGGTCCGGTCGAGCAGGCGCTGATCGAACTCAAAGGGCAGGTCGGCGCGGGTGGCGAAGCTTCGGGCGGCGGCGCGTCATCGCAGTATCGCGGCCGGCAGGGGATCGATGCGGAGCGCGTGGCCGAGATCAAGAAACTGTACGGTTTCGACAAACCGCCGCTGGAACGCTTCTGGCAGATGCTGAAAGGCTTCGCGACCTTCGACCTCGGACAAAGCTTTTATCATCACGAGGATGTGTGGCATCTGGTTATGTCGAAGCTACCGGTCTCGGTCACGATCGGCTTATGGACCTTCTTCCTGACCTATTTCATTTCCGTGCCGCTCGGCATTGCAAAGGCAGTGCGCGAGGGATCTCGATTCGACGCGGCCACCAGCAGCATCGTACTGATCGGTTATTCGATCCCTGGCTTCGTACTGGGCGTGTTTCTACTGGTGCTGTTCGGCGGCGGCAGTTTCCTGCAGTGGTTTCCGTTGCGTGGCCTGACCTCGGACAACTGGGAGCAGCTATCGCTGTTCGGCAAGATCGTCGATTACCTGTGGCACATCACCTTGCCGATCATCGCATCGGTCGCCGGCTCGTTCGCCGTGATGACGATGCTGACGAAAAACACCTTTCTCGATGAGATCCGCAAACAGTACGTGTTGACCGCGCGTGCGAAAGGCTTGAGCGAGCGCCAGGTACTGTACAAGCACGTGTTCCGCAACGCGCTGATTCCGCTGGTGACGGGCTTCCCGGCCGCCTTCATCGGCGCCTTCTTCGCCGGCAGCCTGCTGATCGAAACGCTGTTTTCGCTCGACGGCCTGGGCCTGCTGTCGTACGAGTCGGTGATCCGCCGCGACTATCCGGTGGTGATGGGTACGCTCTACCTGTTCACATTGATCGGCCTGGTCGTAAAACTGATCGGCGACCTCTGCTATGTCTGGGCCGATCCGCGCGTGCAATTCGAAAGCCTGAACCGATGAATACCGTTGCGCCCGCACCATCGATCTCGCCAGGCCGTCGCCTGTGGTTGCGTTTTCGCAGCGATCGCCGTGGCTACTGGAGTCTGGTGATCTTCTGCATGCTGTTCGTGCTGAGTCTGATGGCTGAGTTGATTTCCAATGACAAGCCGCTAGTCGCGCATTACAACGGCGAACTCGTGTTCCCGATCTTTCATACCTATTCGGAAAAGAAATTCGGCGGCGATTTCGATACCCCGGCTGATTATCTCGATCCCTTTATTCGGGACCGTTTCAAGCAAAACGGCAATTGGGCGATCTATCCCCCGAATCATTACCACTACGACACGCTGAATTATTTTGCGAAGGCGCCGAACCCCGCGCCGCCGTCATCGGAAAACTGGCTGGGCACCGACGATCGCGGACGTGATGTGCTGGCGCGCCTGCTGTACGGGTTTCGTGTCTCGATCCTGCTGGCCCTGGCCTTGACTGTGAGCGGCGTGATTCTCGGTGTGCTGGCCGGTGCGGTCCAGGGATATTTCGCGGGCAAGACCGACTTGTTCATGCAGCGCTTCATCGAAATCTGGGGTTCGATGCCCGAACTCTATTTGCTGATCATCTTTTCATCGATCTTCCAACCCAGCGTGTTGCTGTTGCTCGTGTTGTTGTCGCTGTTCGGCTGGATGGGATTGTCCGACTATGTGCGCGCCGACTTCCTGCGCAACCGTCATCTCGAATATGTACAGGCAGCGCGCGCGCTCGGTTTGTCCAATCGTCAGATCATCTGGCGCCATGTGCTGCCGAACAGCCTGACGCCGGTCGTGACTTTCTTGCCATTTCGCATGAGCGCGGCGATCCTCGCACTGGCAAGCCTGGATTTCCTCGGTCTCGGCGTACCGCCCCGCACCGCGAGCCTGGGCGAATTGCTGGCCCAAGGCAAGAACAATCTCGATGCCTGGTGGATCGCGTTATCCACTTTCGTTGTGCTGACCGTGACCCTGCTGCTGTTGACAAATATCGGCGATGCCTTACGCAATGCGATCGACGTGCGGAGGCGAGCATGAGTTTGCTCGAAGTGCGAAATCTGAGCGTTCGTTTCGGCGCTGCACAGGTGGTGCACAGCGTATCGTTCGATATCGCCCCGGGTGAGAAGTTTGCGTTGGTCGGCGAGTCTGGTTCAGGCAAGACGGTCACCGCCTTGTCCGTCCTGAAACTGAATCAAGACGCGCACTATGAGGGCCGCATTCTGCTCGACGGCGAAGACATCCTGCCGCGTGGTGAACGCCAGATGCGTGCGGTGCGCGGCAAGGAAGTTGCGATGATCTTCCAGGAGCCGATGACCGCACTGAATCCGCTGTTCACGATCGGCAACCAGATTGCCGAAGGCTTGATGCTGCACGAAGGTATCAGCGCCAAGGCGGCGGCCTTGCGCACGGTCGAGTTGCTGGAGAAGGTCGGCATACCGGAACCGCAGCGACGCGCACTCGCCTATCCGCATCAGTTGTCCGGCGGGCAGCGGCAGCGCGCAATGATCGCGATGGCACTCGCCTGCAAGCCCAAGCTGTTGATTGCGGACGAGCCGACCACTGCGCTCGATGTAACGATCAAGGTACAGATTCTGGAATTGCTGAATCGTCTGCAGCGCGAAGAAAACATGGCAGTGCTGATGATCACCCATGATCTGAATCTGGTGCGACACTTCGCGGATCGCATCGGCGTGATGGAGAAGGGGCGCTTGATCGAAAGCGGCGCAACTTCCGAGGTTTTTTCCCAGCCGCGCGAAAGCTATACGCGCGTGCTGCTTGCGAGCCAGCCGCAGCGTCTGGTGCAAGTTCTGGATGGAGAACGGCCGGCCTTGCTCGAAGCCGAGCATGTCCGTTGTACTTTCGATATACGCAAGGGCTGGTTCGGTAACGAGCCCTTCGTCGCGGTAGACGACGCGAGCCTGCTGTTGCGTCCGGGTGAAACACTGGGCATCGTCGGGGAATCAGGCTCGGGCAAGTCGACCCTTGGATTGGCCTTGCTGCGTCTCTCGGCGGCGAAAGTCAGCGGCGACATCGGGTTTGCGGGAAGCAACATCGGCGCAATGGGTGAGAGCAGCGTGCGACCGTTGCGCGCACGGATGCAAGTCGTCTTTCAGGATCCTTTCGCGTCATTGTCCCCGCGCCGGACCATCGAGCAAATCGTCGGCGAAGGCTTGGCACTGCATCGCCCGCAGCTGGACGCTGCGGCGATTCGTCAATCGGTGATGGAGGCTTTGCAGGAGGTCGGCTTGTCTGTCGACATGCTGTCGCGCTATCCGCACGAATTTTCCGGCGGTCAGCGGCAGCGTATCGCCATCGCGCGCGTGCTCGTATTGAAGCCCGATCTTGTATTGCTGGACGAGCCCACTTCTTCGCTCGATGTGTCGGTGCAGCAGCAAGTGCTGTCGCTGCTGGCCGCATTGCAGCAGCGGCACGGCATGGCGTATCTCTTCATTAGCCACGATCTCGCCGTGATCCGCGCGATGGCGCACCGCGTTCTCGTGATGAAAGACGGCAAGGTGGTGGAAAGCGGCAGCGCCGATGCAGTATTGACGCAACCGGCGCATGCCTATACGCAGAAGTTGCTGGCAGCCGCCGATTACGCCGAGGCCGATCGATAGGAAAGCTGTCTGGCGTCCGTCAGCTTACCGGCTGGCGACTTTTTCGACGTAGCCGTTCGATGCCACCGCAGTTTTCTTGCCGCCGTGCTTGCTGCCGTGGGCAGATGCCACGCGGGTTTTCGCAAGCTTGCGCGTCGTGGTGTTTCTCGACTTCGATGCAATGCGATTCGGCACATGGAGTTCGAGTCGCTGTCCGCTCGCCAGCTTGTCCTGGCGCAGACTGTTCCAGCTCTTGATTTGTGCGATCGTCACGCGATAGCGGTTGGCAATGCTGCGGATCGTGTCGCGCTTCTGCACCGTAACGTTGATGCGGCGCGTTTCCGGCGCATCGGGCGTCATTGCGAGTGTTGCGTTATCAGCCACTTCCGGCGAGATGTCGGCGCTGGTATCGCCGTCGATCCGCGGCACCAGGATGGTGGAGCCGGCTTTCAGCAACATCTTCGGCGGAATATTGTTTGCTTCGCGGATCACTTGCGGCGTGGTGTGGAATTTCGCCGCAATGGTTTCGATGCGTGTGCGCGCGTTGGTGATGCGGTGTGCTGTCCAGGAAGACAGCGAGTGCGTCCATTTCGCCAGGTTGGTCTTGAACTTCTCCGCGTTGCTTTGCGGGAGCAGGATTTGCGTGTTGGCGCTGCCCGTGATCACAGGGCGTTTGAACTGTGGGTTCAATGCCTTGAATTCATCCATCGGCAGTTCTGCCAGCTGCGCGGCGAGCTTCACATCAATGTCGCGCGTTCTGCCGACGGCAACGAAGTACGGCTGATTATCAACCTTCGGCAACGCAATGCCATAGGCTTCCGGCGTAGCGATGATGTTCTTGACTGCCTGCAGCTTCGGTACGTAGTTGCGGGTTTCGGCGGGCATGTAGGCAGACAGGCTGTTGAAATCGGTTGGCCGGCCGGCGGCTTCGGCTTTCTTGATGGCGCGCTGCACCGAACCTTCGCCCCAGTTATAGGCTGCCAGCGCGAGCTGCCAGTCGCCGAACATGTCGTACAGTCTCTGCAGGTAAGTCAGTGCAGCATCGGTCGAGGCGATCACACTGCGGCGCTCGTCCTTGAACATGTTCTGCTTTAGATTGAAGTCACGCCCGGTCGATGGGATGAATTGCCACATACCGGCGGCTTTCGCGCTGGACAAGGCTTGCGGATTGAATGCGGATTCGATGAAGGGCAGCAGCGCCAGTTCGGTTGGCATGCCGCGTTTTTCCAGTTCTTCGACGACGTGATACAGATACATCGATGCGCGCTTGGTGGTGCGTGCAATGTAGTCGGGGCGGGAGGTGTACCAAGTGGTCTGATTGTTGACCAGCGGATTGTCCACCAGATCCGGAATGCCGAAGCCTTTGCGGATACGTGCCCACACGTCGATGTCGCTATTGACGACAAATTCGCTCAGCGGGTCTTCGGCAAGATTGGGATTGTCTTGTAACGCGGCATCCTGCGCCCAGTTGTATGGCGGCAGGGAAAGATCGCTAGCCGAAGTGAAACCGGAGAGGCTGAACAGCAATGTTGCAGCGGGTAGGGCGAGTGCTAGTTTTTTCAAGTCGGTAGTACGCATGGAGTCTCACTAAATGACCGACCCATGTTCAGCCGGTTTGAAAATATCGCAGAGTTTACGTAAAGCCAGATTTGTGCGTCAAGCGAAATTACAGGTCAGATCGCGTATTTTGTACGCGAGAACCTCGAAAATGTGGCAATTCACCGCTTACTGTAGAGATTGTGCGCGCAAAAACCGGCGAGCTCATCGGTTAGAAAGCGGCTTGCCGTCTAGGTTCGCATCAGAAATTGTTTTTCCACTCACGCAATGCAGCGAAAACGGCGGTGGTGTCGTTTCCGTGCAATTTATTTTGGCTTTGCAAGTTCCGCGCCACAGTTAGTTCTCTTGCGCGAAGGAAAGGGTTTGTCTTTTTTTCCAGACCGATGGTGGAGGGAACTGTCGGAATATGCTGCTCGCGTTTTGCCTGCTCTTCCTTCAGGCGTTCGGCAATCGCGGCGTTGTCCGGCTCCGCTGCCAAGGCAAAACGCAAGTTCGACACGGTGTATTCGTGCGCGCAATAGACTCTGGTGTCATCCGGCAGCGCAGCCAGCTTGTCCAGCGACGACAGCATCTGCGCCGGTGTGCCTTCGAACAGCCGGCCGCAACCGCCGGCAAACAGCGTATCGCCGCAAAACAGCCAGCGAGGTTCTTCAGCGTAATATGCGATATGGCCGCGGGTATGGCCCGGCACATCGATGACGCGCATGCGCAAGCCAAGTTGATCCAGCCCGACCACATCGCCTTCTTTCAGCGGCACCGTGACATGCGCAATGCGGTCGTGTGCGGGACCGTAGACCGGCACGTCAAAGGATTCCAGCAGCGTTGCCACACCGCCGACATGGTCAGCATGGTGGTGAGTCGCTAGAATAGCGGTCAGCGTCAGTTGATTTGCCTTCAGCGCGGCAAGAATCGGCGCGGCGTCACCCGGATCAACTACGGCGGCATGCTGACCGTCATGTATCAGCCACAGGTAGTTGTCGTTAAACGCCGGAACCGTCAATACATTCAAAGCTCGCATGGAAAAAGCCTCCGCTGAAAAATCCATTATATCGTTCGGCTCGTGGCTGGATACGCCGGTCGGACGCTATGTGCGCGAGTGGGAACACCAGCGTCTCGATGAACTGACTGCGGATATCTTCGGGTTCAATGCGACGCAGGTCGGTGTTCCCGAAATCGATGCCTTGCGCGCGAACCGCATGCCGCATACATGGACCACGATTGTCGGCATGCCGGCGGAAGGGCATGACAACGAAGCCAAGCCGTTGGTGGTCGTGCAGCAATTCGATGCGCTGCCGTTTGCTTCGGCCAGCATCGATCTCGTGGTACTGCCGCACGTGCTGGAATTCGCAGAAGAGCCGCACCAGATATTGCGTGAAGTCGAGCGCGTGCTGATCCCGGAGGGACAGCTCATCATCTGCGGTTTCAATCCGATCAGCCTGTGGGGTGCGCGGCGCTTGTGGGGGCGCTGGAATGACAGCGACTTTCTGCCTTCGGGCGAGCTGATCAGCCTGCCGCGCCTGAAGGACTGGTTGAAATTTCTCAGCATGGAAGTCAATGACGGTTACTTTGGCTGCTATGCGCCGCCTTGCGAAACCGAAAAGTGGCTGCAGCGTTTCGCCTTCATGGAAAATGTCGGTGATCGCTGGTGGCCTTTCTTCGGCGGCGTGTATGTATTGCAGGCGATCAAGCGTGTACGCGGCATGCATCTTGTCGGTCCCGCATTGCGCACGAAAAAGGCGACCGCTCCTCAGGGAGTCCCAGCCACGAACAAGATACACAAGCAAAGAACAAAATGAGCAAGATCGACATTTATACCGATGGAGCATGCAAGGGGAATCCCGGTCCCGGTGGTTGGGGTGCGCTGCTGGTGATGGGTGAGCACGAGAAGGAAATCTTCGGCGGCGAACTGGGTACCACCAATAACCGCATGGAGCTGAAGGCGGTGATCGAAGCCTTGAATGCGCTGACCCGCCCGTGTGAGGTTACGGTGCATACCGACAGTCAGTACGTGCAGAAGGGCATCAGCGAATGGATACACGGCTGGAAAGCGCGGGGATGGAAGACGGCCGCGCGTGAGCCGGTGAAGAATGCCGACTTGTGGCAGGCGCTCGACGCTGCGCAGGCGCGTCATCGCGTCGAGTGGCGCTGGGTGCGCGGCCATAACGGACACGCGGGCAATGAACGTGCCGACGCGCTCGCCAACCGCGGTGTGAGCAGTGCGACCACGCTGAAGCAGATCGAATCATCGGACAATCCATTCTGAACCACACCATGCGACAAATCGTTCTTGATACCGAAACCACTGGCCTCAATCCGCGCGCGGGCGACCGCGTCATTGAAATCGGTTGCGTCGAACTGGTGAACCGCCGGCTGACCGGCAACAATTTTCACTACTACATCAATCCGGAACGCGACTCGGAAGCGGGCGCGCTTGCCGTGCACGGATTGACGACAGAATTCTTGAGCGACAAGCCGAAATTCGCCGAGATTGCCGATGAGTTCCGCGACTATGTCGCGGGCGCTGAAGTGATCATCCACAATGCGCCTTTCGACGTCGGCTTTCTCGACGAGGAATTCAAGCGACTGAATCTGCCGTCTTTCCGCGATCACGTCGTCAATATCATCGACAGTCTCTCGGAAGCGAAGGTACAGCATCCGGGCAAGCGCAATTCGCTGGATGCGCTGTGCGACCGCTATGGCATTTCCAACGCGCACCGCACGTTGCATGGCGCTTTGCTCGATGCGGAATTGCTGGCCGAAGTCTATCTGGCGATGACGCGCGGACAGAATTCGCTGACCATCGACCTTGCCGCACCGGCCGAAGCGACCGGAATCCAGATCGTGGAAGAAGTGGCGCTCGCCGAAGTCATCGTGCTGGAAGCCGATGCCGACGAGCTCGGCGAACACGAAGCAACGCTCGCGGGCCTGGACAAGGAAGTGAAGGGCCAATGCCTGTGGCATCAGGCGCAAGCGCATTGAGCGCGGCGAGGTTTTATGTCATAATGCGGGCCTTCCCGGGAGGTTAGCTCAGGGGTAGAGCGATCGCCTCACACGCGATAGGTCACAAGTTCGAAACTTGTACTTCCCACCAGTTTCAAAGCAAAACGCCCGACGATAATTCGTCGGGCGTTTTGCTTTTTGCGTGTTGATTTCAGGCGCAGAAATCGAGCGGCAGGCGCCGCGGGAAATGTTGACCGGCGCCCGGAGTATCGGCGTCCCGCAACGTACGCCAGGTATAAGCGAGCGCATTTTCGACGGCCGTCAGTACATCTTCTCCCAAGGCCAGGCGTCCGGCGAGCGCGCTCGCCAGCGTGCAACCCGAGCCGTGATAGCTGCCGGGCAAGCGGTCGCAAGTGAATGTCTTGGACACGTCATCGCGCCGATACAGACGATTGTGCACCTCGCGTTCGTCGCCGTGGCCGCCGGTGATCAGCAGGTTTCGGCAAAACGGCAGCAGTTTTTCCGCGCATTCGTCTGCGGTGCCATTCGGCAGCTCCGCCAGAATGCGCGCCTCTGGAAGGTTCGGCGTCGCAATTGCTGCGATCGGCAGCAGCCGTTCGCGGATCGCATAACCCACCTCATCCTTGCCCAATGCGCCCCCGCCGCCCGCACGCAGCACGGGATCGCAGACGATCGGTACCTGCAGCGGTTGCAGGATATCCATCACCGTATCGACCATGTCGGTCGAGCCCAGCATGCCGAGCTTCACGCTGGCGATCGTAATATCGGACAGCACCGCCTTCGCTTGCGCCTTCACCCATGCGCCATCGAGCACGCGGAAATCGGAGACGTCGATCGAATTCTGTACGGTTAGCGCGGTAACAGTCGGCGCTGCATGACAGCCCTGCGCCATCAATGCTTCGATGTCGGCCTGCAGCCCGGCACCGCCGCTGGGATCGTGACCGGAGAGACAGAGAACGACAGGGCGAGATGATGTCTTCATAAGTGATGTGAGGCGGTTGCGCGCGGGGCGGCGCGTGGAAAAAGCGATCGGCGGCTATTATAGCGGCGCGTCTGCCGCCCCGTATTGTTGCAGTTCAGCGGAACAACGTGGTTGCACCCATCAGACCGAACACTTCATCGGCCGGCATGGGGCGGGCGATATAGAAGCCTTGCACCTCATCGCAAGCCAGCGTCTGCAGGATGCGCAATTGTTCCGCTGTTTCCACGCCTTCTGCGACGACTTGCATGCCGAGCGCCTTTGCCATTGACACGATGGCGGAGAAGAAGATTTCGCCGTCTTTCCCGATGCCGAGCTGGGCGGTGAAAGCGCGGTCGATTTTCAGTATGTCCATGTCGAGCTGCTGCAGCAGCGATAACGACGAATAGCCGGTGCCGAAATCGTCGACATGAATCCGGATGCCCATCGCATTGATGGCGGTGATCTGCTCGAAGATATCGCCCGAGTCGTGCATCATCGCGGATTCCGTCAATTCGATTTGCAGCAGATGGGGGGCGACCTCGTATTTCTTCAGGCGCGCTTCGATCTGATCCTGAATCCTGTTTTCATTGAACTGGTGTGCCGAGACGTTGACCGATATGGGAGCAAGCGCAACGGCGTGCTTTTGCCAGGAAGCGATCTGTGCACAAACTTTATCCAGCACGATTTCGCCGATCGCGTTGATCATGCCGGTTTCTTCGGCGAGTTCGATGAAATGCTGCGGGCCCAGCAATCCGCGCGACGGATGCTGCCAGCGCAGCAGCGCCTCCATGCCGACCATGCGCCCTGAAAGCGCATCGACGCGCGGCTGGTAATGCACGGCGAACTGGTCATCCCTGATCGCCTGCATCAGCGCCTGTTCAGTGTCGAGCCGTAGTTTGATCTTGTCGTACAGGTGCTGATCGTAGAAGCGGAATCGTCCCTTGGTTGCGCTCTTCGCGGCATACATCGCGATATCGGCGTTCTTGATCAAGGTTTCCACGTCCTGGCCATCGCGCGGGAACATGCTGATGCCGATCGAGGCACCGATGCGGCTTTTCTGCGAGCCGGTGCTGCTTGCCAAATCGAAGGACTGCTGCAGCGCTCGGTTGATTGTCAACGCGATATTGGCGACGTTTTCTTCGTTGTGTATCGATTCCAGCACGACGGTGAATTCGTCCCCGCCTATCCTGACGACCTTGTCCGTCGAGCGTAGCGCGTTGCGCAAGCGCGTCGCCACGTCGCGCAGCAACTGATCCCCGGCAGAGTGACCCAGTGAATCGTTGACGTTCTTGAAATCGTCGAGGTCGATGAAGAGGATGGCGAGCATGGTCGCACTCGCTTCTGCCTGCGCCAGCGCCTTGGGAAGATAGGTCATGAGCCAGTGCCGGTTCGGCAGACCGGTCACGCCGTCCTCAGTCGCCATGCGCGACATTTCGCGTTCGTGCCGTTTTGTTTCGCCGATATCGCGCAGTGTGATCGCTAAGCCTTCCTCGGAACGGACGAACTTTCGTTTCAGCCATTCCGCCCGGATGGGGCTGCCCGGCGGCACGCTGTACTCGTCTTCGTAAAATCCGGCTTGCATCGCAGTGCGGTAAGCCTGCATCGATTGCTCGAAGTGCTCGTTGGTGCAAATGGTTGAAATGAACTGGCCGATGAAGTGGTCGCGGGTCGTGCCGAAAAATGCCGCACCTTTTTCGTTGCAGTCCACGATTTCGAAATCTTCGATGAAGCCGCTGCGATCGCGCAATGGCATGATGATGTAGAAGCCTTCATTGCCGCCTTCCGTCGCAATGCGGTAGGTTTCTCGTATGGCGGCTGCCTGCTGGCGGCGCCACATCAAACGCAGAGTGGTGAATGCGGCCGCAAACGCAAGCAGCAGAACGACGGCACTGCTCGTAATGCCGATTTTCGTGTACAGCACGCGGTTGTTTTCGTAAGGCAGCAAGATATCGTCGCGGCTCAAACCGACTATCGCATAGAACGGATATTCGCCGACTTTCTCGCTCGCCGCATAACGTACCTTCCCATCAGAGAAGAGGTGCGGACCGGGTTTCAGATTGCCGAGCGGATTTCCTTCCCCGACCGGCATGGCAAGCAGGGCTGGGCTGTCTACCTGATTCCGGCTGAGCTTGGATACGCGTTCGATCCCGTCTTCGCCTACCAAGGCCAGAATGCCGTCGTTGCCGAGAATCGGATCATCGGAAAAGAGCATGAAGTAGTCCGGCGCAACCGCGACGACCAGCACGCCGGCGAAATGGCCGTCCTTCCCTTCCAGTCGCCGGCTCAATGTAATGATCTTCTGGTGATTGATGCGACCGATGACCGGCGGGCCGATGCGCAGCACATCATCTCGATGCGTTTGATGAAAACGGAAATATTCGCGATCCGCTATGGTAAACGTCTGACGTATCGGCGAAGTTGCGGTCACCGGTTTTCCGTTTTTGTCATAGATGGAAGCGGAAACGAAGCGCGGGATGTCGAAGATATCCTGTCGTGACATTTCTTCGAGAGTCGTCTTGCTTCCCGTTTTTTCCCAGCCGTATTTGATCTGCTTGCTGAGCTGCGCCAACTGCTCGATGGTCCGGCTGAGATATTGCGCATAGGTGCGGCTGATTGAAATCGCCTGCCGATTGCCGGCTTCTTCGAGGATCTTCCTCTCGCTATCCAGCCTGGAAAAGATTGCGCTCCACAGCAGGCCGATGACGATGAGCGCAGCCAGCAGCCAGCACGCGATGATCTGTATGTCGAGGCGCGCAAAGCCGCATGGTGGGCGGAAGCGCGAATAGATGAAGGTATGCTTCTTCACTGCGATGAACTCGGTCGGAAACGTGTGCCGGACAACTTGTACTTCAACGAAAGTGCGTCGTGCGGCAGCATCGCGGGCTTCGTCGTCGAGGTGAACCAATCGGTGCAACTTCCTGTCAATGTTGCGACCAGTCAGGGCAGGCAGGGTTCTGCATTGAGTAGAACGAAGCCAAGCCGGCGTGAAGTGTATGCATCTTGGCAAGTGATCGTTATCCCATATTTATGGGACGATTTGCCGATTTAACATATTGAAGTTTCTTTTTGGAACTTCGCTCGTCGGCGCTAGGAGAAATGGAAAAATGCGGTGATGATGAGGAAGCACCGCAGTAAAAAAATTATTTTGATTTAACACATCGCGGTCGCCAGGCAGACGTCTTGGTGCGTAATGCGAGTGTAGTTCTACTGAAGGGGAAGCAATGTCAATCCATTTGATCGAGGCAGTGCGACTGAACCAGGCGGGCAAGGTCGAAAAGGTGCGGTGGGGCAGGGCGACGCGCAAGGGGAACGGTTCGGCGGGCTGGGAACTTGCAGCGGTCGAGCAGGATGTTGACATGGTGGTGGATGCCCTGCACTTCGGCGACGAAGTGGCAACCGCCTTCATGGTCGGTCAGGACCTTGTACTCGGGCCGCGGGTGCATCTCGTTATTCCGCAGCACGGCATCGAAGAGATCGATACGCTCGATCGCGATGTGCCGGGGCGTTCGCTGGCGGATCTGCCGCGGTTCTGATTATCGGTTTGCGTGGTTGCCGAATGCTGTTCGCGTTTCAGTAGCAGCCGCCGAATGCCAGAATGGCGAAATCGACGATGTCATCCTCGATCTCGTCGTAATCCAGATCGGGGTGGACATTTTTCGACTCGTGCAGGACTTCTTGCAGAGTTTCGAGTTCTTCACGCACGCGCACGCTTAGTTGTTCTGCAGCGTAGTGGGTCTGAACGATTTCGAATTGAAGACGTAGTTCTTGCGGTGTCGGCATGCGTCTCTCCGGATTCGGGCTGATCAAATCTTGGACACGGTCTAATATTTTCTGAACGAGCCAATGCAAAAGGGGTTGCGTTTGCACGCAACCCCTTCGAATTTTTTGGCTCCCCGACCTGGACTCGAACCAGGGACCTGCGGATTAACAGTCCGTCGCTCTACCGACTGAGCTATCAGGGAACAGAAGCAAGATTATAGAGTAACTATTTCTTGCTTGTCAAAGCCTGCGCAGCAAAATTTTAGAATTTTTTGCGCAGACTTTGCGTTCGCTTTACAGGACCTTCGCGATTGCGTCGACAACGTAATCAATATTGCCGCTGTTAAGCGCGGCGACACAGATGCGGCCGGTATCGACAGCGTAGATCGAGTATTCGTCACGCAGGCGACCAACTTGTTCCTTGGTCAGGCCCGAGTAAGAGAACATGCCGCGTTGCTGGATCACGAAATCGAAATCATAGCTTGGCGCTTTCGCCTTCAGCTTTTCGACCAATGCCTTGCGCATTTCGCGGATGCGCACGCGCATGCCGGCCAGTTCTTCTTCCCACAACGCGCGCAGTTCAGGGCTTGCCAGTGCAGTTGCAACGACTTGGCCGCCGTGCGTCGGAGGGTTGGAGTAGTTGGTACGAATCACGCGCTTCAGTTGCGATAGCACGCGCGCTGCTTCTTCGGCGTTGTTGGCCACGATCGACAAGGCGCCGACGCGTTCGCCGTACAGCGAGAAGGACTTCGAGAACGAGTTCGATACGAAGACCGGGCCGCCGGCTTCGGCGAACTGACGTACGACCTTGCCGTCGGCTTCGATGCCGTCGCCAAAACCTTGATACGCCATGTCGAGGAAAGGAATCAGGCCGCGGCTGGTGATGACGGCGATCACTTCCTTCCACTGTGCGTCGGTCAGATCGGCGCCGGTCGGGTTGTGGCAGCAAGCATGCAGCAGGATGATAGAACCGGCAGGAACCGATTTCAGCGTATCCAGCATACCGGCGAAGTTCACGCCATGCGACGCGTCGTCGTAGTACGGATAGTTGTTCACCACGAAACCTGCGGATTCAAACAGCGCGCGGTGGTTTTCCCAGCTCGGATCGCTGATCCAGACTTGCGCGTTCGGTGCGAAGCGCTTCAGGAAGTCTGCGCCGAGCTTCAACGCACCGGTGCCGCCGATTGCCTGGGCAGTCACTGCACGTTTGTCCTTGACTACTGCGCTATCGGCACCAAATACGAGGTCTTGCACCGCCTTGTCGTACGCGACGAGGCCGTCGATTGGCAGGTAACCGCGCGGCGACAGCTTTTCCATCATTTGCGCTTCGGCCTTACGCACGCATTCGAGCAGCGGCAGCTTGCCGTTGTCGTCGTAGTAGACGCCGACGCCGAGATTGGCTTTCTTGGGATTCTTGTCAGCGTTGTACGCTTCGGTAATGCCAAGAATCGGGTCACGGGGCGCCATTTCGATGGCATTGAGGAGCGATGCAGGAATAGGTGCGTTCATCGTGATAACATCAAAAGTTAGCTGCAAGGACGTGTTTGCAGGCGGGTTGTATGAAGCGCAAGACCATAAGTCTGGCGTGAAAATGCGACTGATTATTCTACCAAAGGTCGGATATACATGGCTGATTTATCTCAAGTTTCCCCATCCTTCGACGAATCGAAGATCATCACTTTCCCTGATTCGCCGTACCGGCTATATCAGCCGTTTCCCCCGGCGGGCGATCAGCCGGCTGCGATCGACAAGCTGGTGGAAGGAATCAACGACGGCCTGTTTTTTCAGACCTTGCTAGGTGTTACCGGGTCGGGCAAAACCTATACGATGGCGAACGTGATCGCCCGCCTCGGTCGACCAGCCATTGTGTTTGCGCCGAACAAGACCCTGGCCGCGCAGCTCTACAGTGAATTTCGCGAATTCTTCCCGCAGAACGCGGTGGAATATTTCGTCAGCTACTACGACTATTACCAGCCGGAAGCCTACGTTCCGCAGCGCGATCTCTTCATTGAGAAGGATTCGTCGATCAACGAGCACATCGAGCAGATGCGTCTGTCGTGCACCAAATCGCTGATGGAACGGCGCGACGTGGTAATCGTGGCAACCGTTTCGGCGATCTACGGTATCGGTAATCCGAGCGAATATCACCAGATGATCCTGACGCTGCGCGCCAAGGACAAGGTCAGCCAGCGCGATGTGATCGCGCGCCTGATAGCGATGCAGTACACCCGCAACGAAGTGGATTTCGGCCGCGGCACCTTCCGCGTGCGCGGCGACACCATCGACGTTTTTCCTGCCGAACATGCGGAACTCGCGCTGCGCATCGAAACCTTCGACGACGAGATCGAAAGCCTGCAGTTGTTCGATCCGCTGACCGGCCGCGTCAAACAGAAAATTCCGCGCTTTACCATTTATCCAGGCTCGCACTATGTGACGCCGCGCTCGACGGTGCTGCGCGCGATCGAAAGCATCAAGGAAGAGTTGCGCGAGCGGCTCGAATTCTTCCGCAAGGAAAACAAGCTGATTGAAGAGCAGCGGCTGGAACAGCGCACGCGCTTTGACTTGGAAATGATGCAGGAAATCGGTTTCACCAAAGGCATCGAGAACTATTCGCGCCATCTGTCCGGCGGCAAGCCGGGCGATCCGCCGCCGACGTTGGTCGACTATCTCCCGCCCGACGCGTTGATGTTCATGGATGAGTCGCACGTCCTGCTTGGTCAGCTGAACGGCATGTACAACGGCGACCGTGCGCGCAAGACGAACCTGGTGGACTACGGCTTTCGCCTGCCGTCGGCGTTGGACAACCGGCCATTGCGTTTCGATGAGTTCGAATCGAAGATGCGGCAAACCGTGTTCGTTTCCGCGACACCGGCGGATTACGAAAACGAACATGCCGACCAGGTGGTCGAGCAGGTCGTGCGCCCGACCGGCCTGGTCGATCCCATCATCATGGTGCGGCCGGCTTCGACCCAGGTCGACGACTTGATGTCGGAAATTACCGATCGCGTGAAGAAGAACGAGCGCGTCCTGGTGACCACGCTGACCAAGCGCATGGCGGAACAATTGACCGAATTCCTGAGCGATAACGGCATCAAGGTGCGCTATCTGCACAGCGACATCGATACGGTGGAGCGCGTGGAAATCATCCGCGACCTACGCATCGGCACCTTCGACGTGCTCGTTGGCATCAATTTGCTGCGCGAAGGTCTCGATATTCCGGAAGTTTCGCTGGTGGCTATTCTCGATGCGGACAAGGAAGGCTTCCTGCGTTCGGAGCGCAGCCTGATCCAGACGATCGGCCGCGCGGCGCGTAATCTGCAGGGTACGGCGATTCTGTATGCCGATCAGATGACCGATTCGATGAAGCGAGCAATCGGCGAAACCGAGCGCCGCCGTGCCAAGCAGATGGCCTACAACGAGGCGCACGGCATCACGCCGGCCGGCATCAAGAAGGAAATCCGGGAACTGATCGACGGTGTCTATAGCCCGCACGAAGCGCGTCAGGAACAGCTGGTCGCGCAGGAGGCGGCGAAGTACGACGCGATGAGCGAGAAGCAAGTCAGCAAGGAAATCAAGCGCCTCGAGAAGCTGATGATGACCCACGCACAAAATCTGGAGTTCGAGAAGGCGGCACAAGTGCGCGACCAGCTAGGCATCCTGAAAGAACAGTTGTTTGGGGCGAACCTGCACGACTCGGTTGTGGCGTCTGGAAAATAGGGCCGATCTCTTCATCGTCACGTCGCGGCCCAACGCGGCATACACATTCCAATGATTCCACCATCCTTTGACGCCATGATCGCGGTCGCACACCCGTCGTGGCGCGCCACGCTCCTCGCCGGCTTGCATGCCATCGACGCCGCGCATCCCGGGTATCTGGAAGCGCTGGCAGACGACCACTATCTGCCCAATGGCGGCAGGGTCTTCAATGCGTTCACGCAGCCGATAGATGCGGTGCGGTACGTCCTGGTAGGCGAGGGGCCATACCCGCGCGCCGAAAGCGCGACCGGCGTGTGTTTCATGGATGGCGCCGTGGGATCGCTATGGTCGGAAAAGGGTTTGTCGAAGCCGGTCAATCGCGCGACTTCCCTGCGCAACTTCATGAAGATGCTGCTTGTCGCTGATGGCCAATTGAGCGTCGAGAACACGACAGGCGAAGCGCTGAGCACGGTCGCGGATCATGCTCGCGCACCGGGCAGCCCATTCATCGAGACGCTGCGCGACTTGCAGAACAATTTGACGGCACAGGGATTCCTGCTGCTGAACGCGGCACTGGTGTATCGCCCGCATGTGCCGCCAGTAAAGGAGGCGAAGGCCTGGCTGCCATTCCTGCAGACGGTACTGGCTGCACTGGCGGATCATGCCGATCGTAGCGGTCGTGAGTCACCCGAACTGGTTTTGTGGGGCAAGATCGCGACGCAGCTGGAGGACTTGCCAGCCAATGGCCGCTTTCCGAAAAAGATCGCCGAACATCCCTATAACCTGAGCTTCATCGCCAATCCGGTGATGCAGGGCTTGTTCGCCCCCATGCGGCTGCTGTACAAGTCCTGATTCAGATCAGGCTCATTTGCCGCTTGTCGGCCGCAGCGAGACGCTCGTCCACATCGGCAAACAGCGAAGCGGGCGCCGGCGATTTGCTGCGCTGTTCGGGTTTCAGGTCTCGTGCGAGCAGACGATTGATCATCGTTTCGTAAAAGGCCGGTAAAGCGTTCGGGTCATCATGCGCATGGAAATGCTGGCGGATGATCATGCCGTCCCACATGCCGGTCAGGAACAGCGCCGTTTGCGCCGCGTCGAGTGCAGGGTCGAGCTGGCCCCGCGCTTGCGCGACCTTCAGAATATTCGTCAGTCCCATCATCCATTCCGCTTCGATCTTGCGCAGCACGGCACCAATGCGCTTGCTGCGCATGCCTTCCGCATATACCTCGGTCATCAAGCCGGCATCGCCGCCGGCCCGGTAGCGTTCGGCGAACTGGCGCGTCGCCGCGCATAGCGCTTGCGGCAGCGATTCCGCATCGCGCAGTTGCAGCAGGATCGCGCGCGCTTGCCGTCGCTCGTCTTCTACCATCGCTTCGATGATCGCTTCCTTGCCGGTGAAATAGCGGTAGACCGCACCCGGACCGAGACCGGTTTCGGCGCAAATCTGCTGCATCGAAGCTTGGTGAAAGCCATGCCTGCGAAAGCATTTGGCGGCGGCCCTGAGTACGTCGAGCCGCTTTTTATCGGCCTTCGCAGTGGGAGAGGGCAGGGTCTTCGGAGTGCGAGTGAGCATGGATGAATTAAAACGAAGCTTCGTTTGATAAACGGCCGCAGATTATAAATTGAATGCTCGTTCAATTGATGACTATGTGAAAACGACGAGTTAAAGACGAATTCAAGGTTTTTTGCGGCGACCTTTATTTGAGCGATCGTTCAATATTCATGTGGGCCCCAAAAGCGACTTGGCGTCTGCGGGGCCATCTATGCTCGTACCCATGTTTTATGGGCACGTTCTGTGTTCGTGACCGTGGTCAAGGCAGCTAAGGGTGTCGCGCAATAGAATATTGCCGAAAACCAAGCGTTATCCGCTTTGGGTATTACCTGACAGATTTAGTCAACTTTGTTATACTTGACCAAATCAATCGGGTTTTGGTCTGGAGTCGTTCCATGCGTTTGACTACAAAAGGTCGTTTCGCCGTCACGGCAATGATTGACCTGGCTTTGCGCCAGGACAACGGCCCCGTCACGCTGGCCGGAATCAGTCAGCGTCAGGAGATTTCTCTTTCCTATCTGGAACAATTGTTCGGCAAGCTGCGTCGCCATGAAATCGTGGAATCGGTGCGCGGACCGGGCGGCGGTTACAACCTGGCGCGTCCGGCAGATCAAGTCACCGTGGCGGACATCATCATTGCTGTCGATGAGCCGCTGGATGCGACGCAATGTGGCGGCAAGGAGAATTGCCATAGCTCAGAACACGAAAATGGTCCGCGCTGCATGACGCATGATCTGTGGACCACGCTGAATGCAAAGATGGTCGATTATCTCGATTCGGTTTCACTAAAGGATCTGGTCGACCAGCAGAAACAAAAGATTGCCGAACAATGTGTGGTGGTCGTTCATCGCAATAACAGCGATCAAGCCACCGCTTAACTGGAGTCGAATATGAATGCCCCGTTGGACAAAAGCCTGATCGATACCATCAAGGCGCCGCATTTCCCGATCTACATGGATTATTCGGCGACCACGCCGATCGATCCCCGTGTTGCGGACAAGATGATTCCCTATCTGCGCGAGCAGTTCGGCAATCCGGCTTCGCGCAGCCACATGTACGGTTGGGCCGCGGAAAAGGCAGTGGAAGATGCGCGCGAGCAGGTGGCTTTGCTGGTCGGCGCCGATCCGCGCGAAATCATCTGGACTTCCGGCGCGACCGAGAGCAACAACCTTGCACTGAAAGGTGCCGCGCATTTCTACAAGACCAAGGGCAAGCACATCATCACGGTAAAGACTGAGCACAAGGCCGTGCTGGATACCGTGCGCGAATTGGAACGCGAAGGTTTCGAGGCGACCTATCTGCAACCGCAGGACAACGGCCTGATCACGATCCAGCAGCTGGAAGAAGCGATTCGCCCGGACACCATCCTGGTGTCGGTGATGCTGGTCAACAACGAGATCGGCGTGATCCAGCCGATCGCCGAAATCGGCGAGCTGTGCCGCAGCAAGGGCATCATTTTCCACTCCGACGCGGCGCAGGCGACCGGCAAGGTGAAGATCGATCTGGAAAACACCAAGGTCGATCTGATGAGCTTTTCCGCTCACAAGACTTATGGTCCGAAAGGCATCGGTGCACTGTACGTGCGCCGCAAGCCGCGTGTGCGCATCGAAGCGCAGATGCACGGTGGCGGTCACGAGCGCGGCCTGCGTTCCGGTACGCTGGCGACGCACCAGATCGTCGGCATGGGCGAAGCCTTCCGCATCGCACGCGAGGAAATGGACAGCGAGCTGAGCCGTATCCGCGCGTTGCGCGATCGTCTGGCCAAGGGCCTGACGGAGATCGAAGAGGTCTACGTCAACGGCGACATGGAACATCGCGTTCCACATAACCTGAACGTCAGCTTCAACTATGTCGAAGGCGAATCGCTGATCATGGCGATCAAGGATCTGGCGGTTTCTTCCGGCTCGGCTTGTACTTCGGCCAGCCTGGAACCATCTTATGTGTTGAGAGCGCTGGGCCGCAGCGACGAACTGGCGCACAGCTCGATCCGTTTCACGATCGGCCGCTTCACGACCGAAGAGGAAGTCGACTTCACGATCAAGCTGATCAAGGAAAAGGTCGGCAAGCTGCGCGAATTGTCGCCGTTGTGGGACATGTACAAGGACGGGATCGACATCAGCACGATCCAGTGGGCGGCACATTAATTTGTTTTGCAAGACAGAGTTTAACGAAGCGTACTCTGTCCCCGCTGATCAGACAGGCAGTACAAGCTTAAACGAACAGGGCCAGGCAAATACTCTGTTCACGTAAGGCAGGACAAACGGTTTAATCAAGGAGCATCAAAATGGCTTACTCGGACAAGGTTCTCGACCACTATGAAAATCCGCGCAACGTTGGCGCCTTCGACAAGGGTGACGACACGGTCGGCACCGGCATGGTCGGCGCACCGGCCTGCGGCGACGTGATGAAATTGCAGATCAAGGTCGGCGCGGATGGCGTGATCGAAGACGCAAAATTCAAGACTTATGGCTGCGGCTCCGCGATCGCGTCGTCTTCGCTGGTGACCGAATGGGTCAAGGGCAAGACGCTGGATCAGGCATTGTCGATCAAGAACACACAGATTGCGGAAGAACTCGCGCTGCCGCCGGTGAAGATCCACTGCTCGATCCTTGCAGAAGACGCGATCAAGGCAGCGGTGCAGGATTACAAGTCGCGCCACGGCGGCGCCGACGCGAAGGAAGCAGCCTGATTGTGCTGAGGACGCACGTTTTGCGTCCCTGAATGTAGGTGGAACGGATATGGCAATTACATTGACTGAAAAAGCGGCGAAACACGTGAATCGCTATCTTGAGCGGCGCGGCAAGGGCATCGGCCTGCGTTTCGGCGTGCGCACGACAGGATGTTCGGGGCTGGCATACAAGCTTGAATACGTCGACGAGAGCGCAAGCGAAGACGCGGTGTTCGAGTCGCACGGCGTCAAGGTCTTTGTCGATCCCAAAAGCCTGCCCTATATCGACGGCACCGAGCTCGACTTCGCGCGTGAAGGCTTGAACGAAGGCTTCAAGTTCCACAATCCGAACGTGAAGGACGAGTGCGGATGCGGAGAAAGTTTCCGTATCTGACCCGGCGGCAAGCGCCGCTGATTCGCTAGCGTGCAATGAGCCTGTGTCCGAGCAGGCTCTTTTCTTTTTTTGCTGAGGGAAGTGCCGGTAAAAGGCGTCGAGAAATCGCGAGATGATGCAAAACCACTTTGAGCTTTTCCACCTGCCGCAGCGGTTCGCGATCGATCTGAAGGCCCTCGATGCGGCCTATCACGAAGTCCAGAACCAGGTTCATCCGGACAAGTTTGCGAATGCCCCAGATGCCGAAAAGCGCGTCGCGATGCAATGGGCGACACGCGCAAACGAAGCCTACAAAACGCTCAAGAGCCCCTTCAAGCGGGCCGCTTATTTATGCGAACTGAACGGCGTGGATCTGCAGACTGAATCGAACACATCGATGCCGCCGGCTTTCCTGATGCAACAGATGGAATGGCGCGAAGCGCTCGACGATGCCCGCACGCAAAAGGACCGGGCCGGGCTGGAAGGTCTGGAAAACGGATTGCGCGCCGCAAGGAAGCAGACCTTGGATCAGGTCGGCATGCTGCTGGATGCAGGGAATTTTATGCAAGCCGCAGAAAAGGTGCGGCAGCTGATGTTCCTGGAAAAGTTTGCCGATGAAGTGGCGAACGTATTTGAATTGCTGCCGGGCTGAGCAAAGTCGGTGGCGCAAACAATGACTGCAAGGAAGGCCAGTAGCGGCATTTCCTCTTGAAAGAATCGACGAACCATGGCACTTCTTCAAATCGCCGAACCAGGCATGTCGACCGCGCCGCATCAGCATAGGCTGGCGGTCGGCATCGATTTGGGCACCACCAATTCGTTGGTGGCGACGGTGCGCAACAGCATTCCGGAAGTTCTGAACGACGAGGAGGGGCGTCCATTATTGCCCTCCGTCGTTCGCTATCTGCCGAACGGCCACGCGCATATCGGCTACAAGGCGCAGGCGGCGCAAAATGGTGATCCGAAGAATACGATTGCTTCCGTCAAGCGCTTCATGGGCCGTGGCCTGAAGGACATCGCGTATGCGGAAAACCTGCCCTACGACTTTGTCGATTCGCCGGGCATGGTGCAGCTGAAAACGGTCGCCGGCGTGAAGAGCCCGGTCGAAGTGTCCGCTGAAATTCTCGCGACATTGCGCCAGCAGGCGGAAGATGCGCTCGGCGACGATCTGGTCGGCGCCGTCATTACGGTGCCCGCCTATTTCGACGATGCGCAGCGCCAGGCGACCAAGGATGCGGCCAAGCTGGCCGGTCTGAATGTGCTGCGCCTGCTGAACGAACCGACGGCGGCGGCAATCGCCTACGGCCTGGATAATGGCTCGGAAGGCATCTATGCGGTCTATGATCTCGGCGGCGGAACCTTTGACATTTCCATTCTCAAGCTGACCAAAGGCGTGTTCGAGGTGCTTTCCACGGGCGGCGATTCCGCGCTGGGCGGCGACGACTTCGACCATCGCCTGTTCTGCTGGGTCATCGGTCAGGCCAAGCTCGATCCGCTGAACGATGAAGACACCAGCCTGCTGATGACGAAGGCGCGTGAAGCCAAGGAGCTGTTGTCGTCCAAACCGGAAACGCATATCGATGCCGTGCTCGGCACCGGCGAAGAAGTGCATGTGACGGTTACGGCGGAGCAGTTCGCCGAGATGACGCAGCACCTGGTCGCGAAGACCATGACGCCCACACGCAAGGCGCTGCGCGATGCGGAACTGACGGTGGACGACGTCGACGGCGTGGTGCTGGTCGGCGGTGCGACGCGCATGCCGCACGTGCGCAAGGCGG